>JAABUQ010000289.1_pt1 | contig 115680 bp, 107 predicted proteins | sample 5560001 | NCBI WGS metagenome assembly JAABUQ01 (sample SAMN10711888, study PRJNA513371) | rock metagenome | isolation source: Antarctica rocks | place: Antarctica: Victoria Land, Finger Mt nord | collected 2015-12-18 | reverse complement strand
CGTTCGGCGAATATCTTTGAGCTGGCTTGGCCCAAAGGTCTTTTTGGCCCAGCACTCCGGGTCCAACAGTTCTTGTGTGTTCATCTTCCTATTTTAGCAGGTTGTTAAATGTGTATAAAAGTCAGCCCAAAGTGTAGAGGCTTCAACGTAGTTGCCTACGTTGGACGCGTCCCGCCCAAAAGGTGTTTCTTGCCAAGATTCAGGATGTTAATGGCAGCGTTGGTATCCCTGTCTAGTTCGGTGCCACAGGAACATGAATGCCACCGCTCGGATAGGTCTTTCTTGACCACCGTCCCACATCCTGAGCAGTGCTGTGAAGTCATAAAGGGATTCACCAGGACAACGGTTCTTCCGGCACTTGCAGCCTTGAATTGCACCATCTCAGTAAACATACCCCATCCTGCATCCAGAATACTCTTGTTTAACCCTGCTTTGGCACTTGCCCCGTTAGGAAGATAGTTCCCTTGCTCATCCTGTTTGGGATATGGTACCTTCGTCAGATTCTTGATTCGCAAATCCTCAAACACGATAACTTGATACTGATTGACCAACTTCCGCGACGCTTTGTGCTGAAAGTCTTTGCGCTGGTTACACACTTTACGGTGACATTTCGCCACCTGTCGCACTGCTTTGGCTCGACGGTGACTCCCTTGTTTCTTGCGTGCAAGGGCTTGTTGTGCCTTTGCTAACTTCTTTTCACTGCGTCGGAAATAGCGAGGATGCTCGATGAAGGAGCCATCGGAGAGCGCAGCAAAGTGTGTCACTCCTAAGTCAATGCCGACCTCTTGAGAAGAAATTGGTAGCGATGTATCCAGCACTTCACAGGTAAAGATAGCGTACCAGTCCTCGCCTTCGCGTTTCATCGTGAGCGTCTTGATAGTGCCTTCTATCGCTCGATGCAGAATGACTTTGACCGTCCCAATCTTGGCGAGGGCAAGTGTCGCCTTGCCCTTCTTATGCTTCTCACCATGCGGCTTCTCTTGCTCGTCCCCCGTCAACTTCCAGCCCGCATGGTCAGGATAGGTAAACGAATCGTACCAGTTGCGCCCCTTAAAGCGTGGGTAGCCTGGTTTCTCTCCATTCTTGACGCGTCGATAAAAGGCTTGATAGGCACGCGCAACCCGTAGCATAACATCCTGCAAGACATGCGACGCAATCTCCTGATATTCTGGTCGAATGCTCTCTTTAATCTCGACCAAATCGCGCTTTTGCTCATAGTAACTGATGGACGTACCCGACATGCGCCAAGCCTCTTTGCGTTCGGCAAGGGCTGCATTATACAACTCTCGCGCTCGGTCTAGTATCCATTGCAGTGTGTCTAAGGTCGTCTTGTTCACCTCAAGACGATATTTGTACGCTTTGATGCTCATAGTTGTGACTTTCACAATGGGGAAGGGATAAACAAGTGCGTCTATCCCTTCTCAATTCTCTTGCACTTATGCGACAAGGTCTACAGATACAGGCATGTGTTCAGCGTGGCGTTCGTAGCGATGGAGCCGATGTTCACATTCCTCTACCGTTTCGGGAAGCACTGGACCACTCATGTAGCCAAGTGTAAATCCGAGGATTTCTTCAGCATTAGCGGGGTCATCGTCGAACTGGTAGTTTCCTGCGTCATCAGGAATAGCGACCAGTCCCATCACTTGGTGGACAGCCATCATGTGGACAGAATATGGTTCTTCTTTCAAAGTGTCGAAGTAGTGTTCGCGTCCTATTGTGTAGGCATGAGCGAACGGTTTGGTATCAAGGGTGATAGTGAGTGCGCCCCATTGAACCTGTTGCTGTGCTGTTGCCATGTTGCAAGTTCCTTTCATGCTTGACGGATGGTTCTCTCTACTGCTATCCTGCGAAAGGGAGAAGGTCTGATACAAGTTTATAACACTTGTATTTTTTGACGGCTCTCTGCTCATACAGAATATCCAGTTTCTGCGTTTTGCAAGTCACTTAAAGTATAGCCAGATCATAATGTACAATACAAGCATCGAATATATTTAGTATAGAATGTTTCCATACACTTTGTCAAGGGTCTAATTGACAGAATGTAAGATTAGTGGTAAAAACTTTATAGCTGTCTTGAAAGAGGTGTATAAATGCATGCGCAAAGACGGACTCAACTGTTAGGAACGTATAATCATCATGGCAAAAATTGCAAAAGAGGATTGCTTGACAATAGAACAGGCTATTGAAGCAGTCAGTGTAAGCAAGGCTACTCTCTATAACTATATGAACTTTCTGAACATTCAGAGGCAAAAGTTTCCATTTGATCGTCGCTCCTACGTGTCAAAGCTTGATGTAGAACGCCTCAAACAATTCGTAGAAGAAAATCGGAGTTAGTTTGTGAGTTATTCTGGCAATGTGGTATTCTCTAAGAGGCTTATTGGGACCGTATTCCCGAACTGAAAGATAGGGATACGGTCTCATCATCAAGTAGAAATTAAAGAATGGAGCAGTATTTCATGAAAAGACCAAAGGCGATCATTTTTGACTTAGACGGCGTGCTCACCGATACCTCCGAGTACCACTATCAAGCATGGAAACATCTCGCAGATGATGAGGGTATTCCATTCACACATGAAGAGAACGATGCTCATTTACGTGGTGTTGGGCGACGCGACTCACTCATGTACCTGCTTAAAGGCCGTCAAGTGTCTGAAGAGCAGATGCAAGAAATGATGGATCGTAAGAATCGCTATTATACAGAACTTATTCAGAACATGACACCCAAAGAAGTTGTTGCAGGCGGAGTCGAACTGCTGAAGGAACTTCGAGCCGATGGTATTAAGACCGCCATCGCCTCCGCCAGTAAAAACACTTCGACGGTGCTAGAAAAGTTGCAAATCGCGTCCTACTTTGATGGTATTGCCGATGGCAACAGTGTTGTCAATGGCAAACCAAAACCAGATGTTTTTGTCTTTGCAGCAGGTCTTGTCAACACACCAGTGGTTGACTGTCTTGGTGTTGAGGATGCAGATGCAGGCATTGAGGCAATCAAGGCAGCAGGTATGGAGGCATTGGGCATTGGCCCCGCGGAACGCTTCCATAAAGCCGATAAAGCTATTCCAAATATGGAAAACAAAAAATTACAGGATTTGATAGATTAACACATAAAATGCTATGTAGCACCTTTTATTCAGCTATTTAGATATGCATTTTTAGGAAGGATGTTCTGTGGACCTTTGGCACGTAAGCGAAAATACCCTTGACCCAAATCCTAAGAAACTTCATAGCCAGGAAACCGTTTATACTGTAGGTAATGGCTACTTCTGTACGCGAGGGACCTTTGAAGAAGGCTATCCGAAAGCGAATCCCGCAACACTGCTGTACGGTGTTTTTGATAAAGTTCCGATAGCAAGAGAAGAACTCGCAAATGCTCCTGACTGGACTGGACTTCGCCTGTTCGTAAACGGTGAACGCTTCCGTCTTGATAGGGGTCATATCCTTGATTATCAGCGTACACTGGACATAAAAAATGGTGTGTTAAAGCGCACCGTACGTTGGGAAGGTGAATCCGGTGTGCGCCTGCTTGTTACAAGCGAACGCATTGCAAGCTTAGCTGATGAGCACGTTGGCGCAATCCGTTATAGTGTTACAGCAGAAAAAGCCGATCAACCGCTTGAAGTCGAACTGTTAGCGGGTCTCAATACTGCTGTTGGCAACTACAATCTAATGCACTGGGAGACTAAAGATCAAGGCCATCAGGACAACCTCTCCTGGCTTTTGAGCGAGACAATAGCAACACAGGTCTCTCTGGCACAAACAATCAGTCTTACTACAACTACGCAAGGCTTCGACACGGAAATCTATAACTCGGATACTGCTCCCGGCATTCGGCTCTACGGTACACTTGCACAGGGTGCAACTATTACCGCTGAAAAGTTCGTGACAATGTACACCTCGCGTGACGGTGTAGAGCCTTTGCCAATAGCCCTCGAACATCACCAAAAACTTCTTTCTGCTCAAGGTGATGTATATGATACTCTATTCGCAGCACATCAGGCGGCATGGGAACAGTTCTGGAACGAGGCCGATGTCATTATCGAGGGCGATGAGAAGGCGCAAGTCGGCATGCGCTACAACCTGTATCAGTTACGCATTAACGCCTCCTCGCACGATGATCGCTACAGCATTGCGGCAAAAGGCTTAACAGGCTTTGGCTATCGTGGTCACATCTTCCATGATACCGAAATTTTCATGTTGCCCTTCTTTGTGTACGCGATGCCTAATCTCGCACGCAACCTTGTTATGTATCGCTATCACACTCTGCCAGCAGCACGCAAGAAAGCAGCAAGCAACGGCTACGAGGGTGCGCAATACGCCTGGGAAAGCACACTCAGTGGAGAAGAGTCAACGCCACCTTCTATCATTCACCCGGAGACTGGCGAAGTCATTCCTGTTCTCAATGGACCACTAGAGATACATATCAGCGCAAGTGTTGCACACGCAGCGTGGCAATACTGGACCATTTCAGGTGATAACGACTTCATGCGTGACTACGGCGCGGAAATTATTCTCAGTACAGCAGTATTCTGGGGTAGTCGTGTCGAGAAGAATACGGAACGCGACGATTACGAGATTAACAATGTCATTGGTCCTGACGAATGGCATGAGCACGTCAACAACAACACCTTCACCAACTACATGGCCCGTTGGAATCTCCAGACAGCGCTCGATATCTTGAAGTGGCTTCATACGGCTGCTCCTGATAAGGCGCAAGCATTAGAGAAACAACTTAATTTAACAAGCCAACGTCTTGAATACTGGCAGGATATCGTAAAACACATCCGTATTCTCCAAAATCCAGAGACGAAGGTGTTTGAGCAGTTCGATGGCTTCTTCGAACTCGAGAACCTCGATCAAACCAAGTACAAGGGCCGCACCGACTCCTATCAAGGTATTCTTGGTGTACACGCCATACAGAAGTATCGGATCGTCAAACAGGCTGACGTATTAATGCTGCTCACTGTGCTCAGCCAGGAGTTTGATAAGGAAACCAAGCGAGCCAATTGGGATTACTACTACCCAATAACCGACCATGACTACGGCTCTTCGCTCACTCCTGCGTTCCATGTCATCCTAGCATGCGAACTAGGCAAAGAGAATGAAGCGAGAGAGTTGTTCCGGCTAGGCAACCTTGTCGATCTCGAAAATCTACGCGGTAACGCACCCGAAGGTATCCACACAGCCTGTGCTGGTGCGGTATGGCAAGCGGCGGTCTTCGGTTTCGCAGGTCTCAAAGTCACGGAAGATGGCTATACGACAGAACCACACCTACCCGACACATGGACACGCCTGGCCTTCAATTTTACTCTACACGGTACATTAGAGCGCATTAACCTGGATTAAATAGAGATTTGACAAGAAGTTGGCATGCTGAATGCAAGCGTTTTGTCAGTAACAATGCTTGACAAGTGTAGAGTAGAGGAGTATTATTAGCCTCGTGAAGAAACTTCTCAATAACAATAAAGGGTATATTCACGCGGCCATAAGGCGCATTCGTCTAGCGGCCTAGGACGCCGCCCTCTCAAGGCGGAGACCACGGGTTCGAATCCCGTATGCGCTACCAACACTTAATAAAAAGAGACCTCAAGCACCTCCATAGGCCATTTGAGGTCTCTCTCTATTTGGTAAAACAATCGCAGTACAGCAATTTTACAGCAATTGGCAGCGTTACCGCCTTTTCGTTTTCCCGTTCCCTTCATCGTCTTCTTGGTCATCTTCCTGTTTTGAGAGAGCGTCGTGAAGCCTGTTTATCGCGTCTTCTTGCATACCAGGAAGCACGTGTGAATAGATATCCATTGTCATGCTAATCTGTGTGTGGCCGAGCAACTCTTGCACGACTTTTGGATGGACACCGAGACTCAGTAAAAGAGTTGCCGCACTGTGGCGCAAATCATGAAAACGGATATCCGGTAAGTCGGCCTGTTTCAAGAGCTTTTTCAATTCCTCAACCACATGATTAGGATTGAGGTGAGTACCGTGCAACGTGCAAAAAACGTAGTCATTTTCTTGCCATAATGGACCGGCCTTCAACTTAGCTTCCAATTGGTGAACACGATGTTCACGTAGAAGAATTAATACAAAGGAAGCAACCGCTACATTACGGCGGCTCTTCTGAGTCTTGGGTTCCGCTTCAACATACACGTGTACACGATTTTCCATTTTTGTGGGAACACGAGACAGAATACGCCGAACCTGTAACTTGCCTGTTGAGAAATTGATATCCTGCCACTTGAGGCCCAGGATTTCACCACGCCGTAACCCCGTCGCTAATGCCAGCGAAAACAGTGCTTCCCACTTATGCCCAGCAAGAGTAGCAAGCAATTTTTGTAGCTGCTCGATTGAAAGCGTCTGTACCTCATGACGTATCCTACGAGGAGGTGAAGCTAACTCACATACGTTACGAGAGACGAGTTCCCACCTAACCGCCATTCCCAAAGCGTTATGAAGAACACTGTGATAGTAAATGACGGTTGCGGGAGCCAAGCCCTCGCTCGTCTTCTTTGCATAGAATGCATTTAAATGTTGGGGAGTTAGCTTCTCCAACTTATGATGACCAAGCGCGGGAACTATATGCAGGTCTATAGCCTCTCTATACCGCTCGTAGGTACGAGGGCGTACACGCTGTTTGTGTGTGTTTTCCAACCAATCTACTAAAAATTGCGCTACTGTTTGTGATGGAGCAGTTATCAGCTTTCCCTGCTGTTGCTCATGGAGCGCAACTTTCATTTTTTCTTGCACCTCTTTTCGCGTCTTACCATAAATGTATTTGCGCTTACGATTCTCAAGGCTAATTACACCAACCCATTTTCCGGTATCTTTACGCTGATGAATCGAACCCTCATTGTTTCCTCGTCTGCCGCCCATGAGAACCTCACTTTCTGATATCAAAAAGCTCTTATCAAAATGAAGAACTATGCTAATAAGGACATTCCCACTTTTATGATGCAGCCAGCTTCATCTCTCGTTTTTCTAGCCAACGTTGCAAGGATGTAGGCGACACCCGTACAGCACGACCAAAGCGCACGGTAGGTAAGCCCTGAGTTGCAATCAAGGTATAAACCATTGTCCGGCTTAACCCAAGCGTTTTCGCTACTTGAGAAACGTTGAGTAATAACGGTTGTGTTTGAAAAACTGTTTCTTTATTCATGCAGTCACCTCATTCTTAAATTTGTTGCTAAAACAAACAATAAAAATGAGACTAGTCTTTTCAGACCAGCCCCAAGCGTACTTTATTCAGCTATTCGAGAACATCAACTTCTCTATTTGCCCGACGCAACTCACTACGTTGGAATGACCAAACGTTAATGACGCGCCGTGAAAGAGTACGCTCGCCTGAACGCACATCAACAAGCGCATCAAGGAGAGCCGAACGCTTGCGCCGATGGTACTCTTGTATGTCAGAGGTAAAATCTTCTTCCGCAAACAAAGTCCATGAAGACCGTTCCCTACGCTTGCCATCACCTTCATCCAGCGTATCATCCTCTATTGGCAAGCCATTTGCATCAGATTGTTCCATTACCTCTTGTTCCAAGTCCGAAAACAAGCGAAATCGCAAATCAGCAACACGTTCAGGAAAGAAATTGCGTGAATAGCGAATACGCCGAGCAAGACTGACAACCTCAACTGTCTGTGTTTCTCGTTGCAATTGTCGTTTCCCTTGTGCATTGAGTCCCAGGACAAGCATCTCTTGTTCCTGTTCTCGCACACCTTTTTCACCAAGCGTCACCGCTTTGGTGAGGTACTTAGTCACATAGCCAATCGCTTGTGGTCTCCGTACCGCCTCAATATGCCCTATTTCAGCATCCCCATGTGTCGCAGATCGCCATCCTGGTTGAATAATGTCCTTATAGGGAATATGATCGACACCATGCATCAGCAAATGCCAGTGAAACCCATTCTGTTCAAAGTCCTTATGCCGTTCCAGGACCGCAAAGTATTCAACCGGATACGCTAGACGCGCTCCGACTTTGTTTGGTCCCTTCCCTTTAGACCCACGACGCAAGTAGCGCATAAACACTGTCAAAGCTCGCGCCGCTTGTGCGACTGTCTTGCCAGACCGTGTAAGCGTCAAGAACAACGTTGGTTCAGCCGCCTTGACCAGTTGCCGCCACATATCCACTTTTCGAGGACCGCAATACAAACAATCCCAACGGTTACACCGCGCTCGTCTCCATTCCCCTGTTTCCTGATTGATAAAGCGGTGTCGTAATGCCCATGCATTCGGACAAAACAGTAGGCTACCAAGTCCCTTACTTTCTACCAGGTCAGCTTGTATGTTCAGGGAAGGTAAGGGAAAACGGTTATCAATATTTGCTATGATTCTACTCCTTTCACTAATCGCAAGTAATTCTCCTTAAAGCAAACATTTCAATAATCTAATACGGATATCTCTAGGATTGTAGACAAGAAGCATGCAAATTTTATTTTTACACTGTATATTTCCAAGTGTTGTTCATATAAAAAGAATATGTATTTTGATATGAGCTAACAAAATACGTTGTATCTTACAAGAAATGTGTTTCTATAGCGTTTACCATTCGTAAGGCGGTAGTTTATTTGTGGAGCAAAAACGCGAACGAGAGAAAGGTTAGATAATATGGATGCAATTAGCCTTATTGTTACAGCACTTTCAAGTGCTGTTATAGCAGGAAGTCAATCAGCACTTACAGACGCAGTAAAAGATGCATTCACTAGTTTAAAGGACCACATCCTAACAGCTGTCCACGGGAAACGAAACGCGGTGATGGTTTTAGAGGAATATGAGAAAGACCCCAAAACGTGGGCAAATCCTCTCAAAAATATTCTACTAGAGGCATCTGTTGCCGAAGACGAAGAAACGGTTAACGCAGCTCGCCAACTGATTGAACTTATCAATTCACAGTCAGGAGCAACAACTCAGTTTACCTACCACAATCACGGACCAATACAAAATGCGATACAAGGTAATAACTATGGTCCGATACATTTCACGACAAACACGCCTTTAAAGGACCAAGTAGCCGAGGGCAAAGCATTCTTGAAGCGAGGACAAGATGAACTCTCGTTAGGGAACTACACTATAGCATTGCAGCATCTTGAGAATGCTAGCCGTCTTCTTCACGAAAATCTGCATCAAGCAGAAAATGCACAAGTACGATACCTTCAGGCACTAGCTTACCTTGCAGGAAAAAGACCGTCTAGCGTGACACTTCAAGTAATGCGCCGTGTTGAAGAGCTAATGAAGTCTGCGGTAACTCTACATTCATCTTATTCATATCTCTACACTTTCGCTCTTTTTAAACGTGATTTCGCCCGAAATGGGTACGAGTCTCACCGTCTTGTTCAAGAAGCGCAAGAACTGCTACATCAAGCAAATCGTCTGTCTCCATCTTTTCAAGACTCAGAAAATATAGAACTTCTATCACGATGTCAATACCGGTTAATGCAAGATGCACAACAGTGGTAAAGCGGCTTATATGCTTCATCTGTCAAAAGTTGAAATAGGCTAAAGTGTTTTCTCTTTCTCATAGGAGATATAGATGTATGAGCAAATTTAACAAAATGCGGACTAAGGCATCTAGCTATGCACAGAAAAATGTCTCTCCTCACAATTTTTCGGAGAAACAGATGAGAGCCTACTTTACCAAGAATGATTTCTTGAAGGAACATGCCCTAATCTTAACGGTCTTTTCGGGTATCCTTTGCCTCATCCTAGCCGACGTATGGCTTGTTAATTTTCCCCTGTTCGCAGGAACTGGATTAGGATTACTACTTGTGTCCTTAATCATATGGCTTCTTATTAAAACAGGAATAAGCGTTCCAACTGATGAACAATATGATGCTTGGGTAGAGAAAAGGGTAGAAGAAAGGCTCATAGATGCACTCGATGAAATAGGCCAAGACGGACATGACACAAACATACGTGAACGCATGATCTATGTTCGTGGCTTTATATTACCAAGCACAAGAAACACAAATAGGTATCGGCAACAAGACCTACTCAGCAAAGTAGGAAGAGATGGAAATCAACGTTACAGCATAAACGTATACACGTACTTTCTTCCTGCCGAACACCAGTTAGTAGTATTCATTTTTCACATCAACTCGGTCAATCATTTAGATCGTAGAACACAAATTGAAGAATATTTCTACACGGATATTGTTGCTGCAAAAACCGAGGAAGAGCAAGACACCATTCAAGGTGATGATGGAATGGAACATGTCTACCTCACACATAGCTTCGCACTTAGAATAAACGATGGCAATCGAATAAGTGTTACTATCCACTCAAAACCATTAGATCATGAGCAGGGTTTAGAAACCTATGAGATACCAAGTTCGCATGTTGAAACCACGATTCGCAGTTTGCGCTGGTTACTACGCTCTAAGAAACAAGGGCAATCATTATAAACAAGTTTTTACAGGAGCCAGCCATTTAATTGTTGTCAACTTGTAGTACTTGACTGACTTACGCTTATAAGTGTCAAGGGAAGGCACCGGGTTAGTACGTCGTCGGTCGGCACCCCAGAGGGACCCCGCCGCCCGCGCGTACTAACCCTCCCCCCACACCAGAAAATGGGCACAGTACGGCAGGGAAAAAGCGTTTGTGGAGTGGGAAGAGGCCGGATATGTTCCCTTCCCCTGTGGGACCGCCCATCCCCAACGTACCGCCGTTGTATCACTTCAAGCATTTTTTGTATCTCTTACTGCATTCAAGAGATTACAGACGTGTTTGAAACGGTCTCGTAGGGCTGTCCGTGTTAGACAAGAGACGAATTCTCGTTTTTATCGTCTACGATCAATACATTCTCGCGGAAGGTCCCGTTTCATCATGTCTTCACTTTCAGAGCATTCTCCTCTCATCATTCTCGTTGAGGACGATGAGCCTATTGCTGAAGTGATTGAGATGGTACTCTCAGAGGAAATCCACTGTCGTATTCATTGTTTCACTCATGGTCGTGACGCGTTACGGAGCGTTAAAGCAATTCCCCCCTCACTTTTCATTCTCGACTACCAGCTTCCTAGTATGTCGGGACTTCAGTTGTACGACTCTCTTCAACAGATGGAGCATGTTAAAGCCATCCCTACGATCATGATGAGTGCCAATCTTCCCTGGAATGAACTGGCACAACGTCACATCGTCGGTTTGCAAAAACCATTTGAGCTTGATGATCTCGTACACCTCGTCAAACAGATGCTTCAATCACCTTCGTCATGATGAGCAGAAAGTGTCTCCATCCTCGCCTTCCTGTATCTATCACACACTATTTGACAATATGCTTCCATATATGATAGAATTACAGTGATAGTACTACGAGTTCGTAGGACCTTTCAACGGATTGGAAGGGCGGTTTCATAGTATGCCTCAAGGAAACCTGCATATGAACAAGCGTATTCTCATTATTGACAAACACACAGGAAATTTTAGACCTCTACCGCCTTATCCTTGAGCCAGAAGGATACGACGTTCACCTTTCGGCCTATACCTACGAAGACTTGAAAGACATTGAGCAGCTTCGCCCCGACCTCATCATCTTGGATTTCCTCATTGGTGCTCATCAAGCAGGATGGCAACTGCTTCAACGTCTCAAGATGTATCCTCCAACAAACTCCTTGCCCATTCTCCTTTGTACCGCAGCAGTTCAGGAAGTGCGTGAGCAAGAAGAATACTTGCGCGAAAAAGGCATTCCGATTGTCTTCAAACCCTTTGACCTAGATGAACTTCTAGCAGCTATCCGTCACCTATTGGGATAGGAAAGCATTCCTTGTTGAAGGCGTGCCCATCCCTCTTGTGGCGTGAGACCATAATACAAACACAGGAAGTCAAAGAGATCACCGCCACGCTCCCAAGTGTAGCAATACCAACACTGGTCACTGTCTGGAAACACTTGGAAGCTTGGACGTACATCGCCGCGATGATGATGCTCTTTGAATGGACAGGAGCCAACCCCTTGACGATTGAGCAAGACATACTGACTCATCACCGCCATCACGTCTTGAGAACGGCACCAAGACCGTATAGTCATACTTCCCTTTTGTTTCTGAGAAATCGTCTGTATCGTATGGCTATATGATACAGAAGTGAGCACATTCCATGCATCATCAGGCACCTGGACTCGTTCAACATGCTCAATAGCCCACTTACAGCAAGCCATTACCTTCTCGCCAACTGGCACCAGTTCCCCACACGGTAACACTTGCACAAATGGATACCATCCTCTTGACCGTCGATGAATGCCTAATGGCACGCGAATAAGCGACCCCGACCCACCTACAGCAATCATATCTTGCTTTGGATAAAGTTCAACACCATATGCCATCGCATAAGGTAACAGCCATGTCCGAACAATCTGTGCAGGAGTTGATCCATTCAGGTGAACCCACACATGCCCACCGCGCCGACTTGCTTCTACAAGCGTCGGAATACCTTGTGATGCTAATTCCCCCGAGAGCACCCCAAGCTTTTCTAATCCGTCCTCACTATCTGCATCGAACACCGCAAATGAGCATTGCCCTTGTTCATCTAAGAGGTACGTTCCAAGCGTTACGGAACCTGCAAGATGTGCGGAGAGCACTTCTCTCGTGAGAGGTTCAACAATACGCCAGTACGAGCCGTTGCGTTGCTGAACAGCATACTGGTCAGATCGTTGTACAAACAACGCTGCATATGCCGAAACGAGTTCATGACTACACACGCAATTCCCCCGACACAAACAACAGTAGCAACCACGTTATGAAGACACCAGCAACAATCCACGCAAGAAAAGCGAGACACCCACGTAGACGAAGCGAATGCAACAGGACGAGTATTCCCACAACCATGAAGCCAGCAAACAACAATCCCATGAAAACCCCTTAGTCTCTGCCTTGAAACAGCTTGTAGGCATCAAGTTGTTCCAGATAATCGCGTTCACTGTTGTAGAGACCATCTGCTACCTCTTCTCCAACATAGGCACGAGGCAGAGGATAGTCGTCCACATCAGGTATCGCAGCCTCTAACGCACGTTTCATGGCTTGCCATAAGCTCTGTACCCGTTGCCCATAGCTTGTCATGTGTCCCTCAAACATCGCTTTGAGTGTCTCATGCTCGTTTTTCAGTGTGCTCAAGTCCCCATCAAACTGACTCATCACCTGTTGCCAAATGACACTCATGTCCTGCTCAAGTGTCTGCTGCTCTTCCCGTGTACGGTCGACAAGCGTTGTATCATAGTACTGCTCAACATACTGACTCAACACCCGTTGCAATTCGCCTGGATACAACGCCTCAAGTGCGTCAAGTTCGACAGCCCCTTCACCATGTCGCTCTTCAAACCCGAACCGCCGCCGCTCAGTGTCTTTAATCGGAGTGCGAGGCAATTGATAGTAGCGCACCTGCTCTTGTGTTAGCACCACTGGAAACACCCGTACATCCACATCCAGACCGAGCGTATGCACAAAGTACTCGATCTTGCGTGACACCGCCACAGGCATTGATTGACCAGCCGGGTCAAAGTCCGAGACGTAGAAAATGCGTGTTGGCTTGCCCACCTCGGCAAGTCGTTGCACAACAGCGAGTGAGGCTGTGATGCTCAATTCCCCTAAACCCGTTTGTAGGTTTGCCCCATACCGTTCACAGAGAGGAAGCAACACATCATTCATCGTAGACTTCTCGCAGAAGATTTCGATGTGAAAGTCTTGTTGCGGTCCATAACCATTGACCGAGTACGAAGGCAGTTCAGGAAAGCGAGGAAAGTTCATATCCGAACGGTACAGGTTGTTATACACCCGAACACTTGGGTAGTAGGTCTCATGGTTGGCATTGACCACCGTTTCAGGATTGCGCCGATCATTGAAGGCCGCCGGGTCAACCAATCGTAGGTATCGCGCCGCCTTTGATGCAAGGTTCAACAAGCCCCAACACTCTTCCGTGTTCTCATATGGCTTGCCATTTGGTAACATCACGGGTGGGTCCTGACTGATAATCTGATAATGCACACGACGAACGTGCGCTTTTTGATAGCCGAACGAGTTCCACAAAGTCGCAAACCATTCGCCAAGTGCCCAATCCCCAGGCGTTCCCGTATAGAACGGGTCATTCTGTGGAGCTAGCACAATCAGGTCCGTCACCTTGCGTCCCTCATCTTTGGCTAACTGCTTAATCTGCTCGTAGTTCATTTGCCGTGTATCACCGTACATAGACACCATCCTTGTGAGATCAGGAAACATCAAACAAAAAGGCAATGAGAAAGGGACGCCCGACGAGTCGAAACATCCCTTCATTCGAGACACCTATGAAGACCGCATAAAATGCCGCCACTGGTGCCGATCAGCAAACACCACCTCTTGCCCATCAGCAATTGCTTGTCGTACCAATGCCGCATCAGCACGCCCTAATCGCTTGCCATGAGGCACATCCACGCGGAGCACGCCCGTTTCTGAGTCTAGGAAGAGACCGGAGCCGGGCGTACTATCCCAGGCAAAGGGACATTGTTTGCTGTCCCTCCTTGTTGTTGTGGTTGGACTGGACGTTGCACTTGCTGAGGAGGAGCTTGCTTCGTTGCAACCTGTGGACTTGGATTTGGGTTTCCCCATTTTGAGGGTTGTTGTCCCTGCCCTTGCACTTGTGTAGCTTGTGATCGCTGTACAGGTGGTAGTGCCGCTTGTGGACGATGTGATAAAGTCGTCTCCCCATTGCGCCGACGAGTCATATCCATATCGGCAACCGCCATTGCAGGAGACACCAGAGGCAAGATGGACCACCCGATGTAGGTCAAGAAAATCATTACCACCTGTTGTCCAGCAGGGGCATGAATGACCCAGGAGACATTGCCACCCGCAACGGCTGACACCGCTTTCGCATAGTTACACAAAATCTCAAAGAATTCGACGAGCAGGAAAATCGGTGCATATGCCCAAATCGGTTCCTTACTCATCATGCGATGCGTCAGACTACGACTGAGGTAGAAGCCTAATAACCCGAAGCCAGCCGCGACGACCCAAAACAAAGCGTAGTGAATAGCGTCGCCAGCATCTAAGGGTTCAAAGAACCAGCGTACTGCATATGCTGAGCCAATCGAGAAAGCCAGCGAGACCAACCGAAGCACAATATGCTCAGACTCTCGCACCCAATTCCCCCGACCGCGCACAATTCCACGAAACACGCTCACTCGTCACCTCCAAAGAAGCCACTAAAAGGGCCTCGATTGTCGAGACCCTTTCCCAAAAAACACCAAGAAGACATTAGGCGGCGGCAGTCGCAGGAACGGATAACTCAGGAACATCAATTTGAGCGAAGCGACAAACGAGTGTCAGGTAGCTCGCAGTTTTGCCCTTGATACGAAGCACTTCCAATGGTAACACCGTCATCATCGGAGGAAGTTCGCCCTTGAGTACATTCGCCTCATCGCGCAATTCCTCAAGAGAGCGTTTCTCACGGCGCATCTGCTTCAGCGTATCCAGACGAGCGAACCCATCAACTAACTGAATGTTATATTTCTCGCTTGTATGCAGGTCGAAGACCGCCAGATTGACCGAATAGCCAGCTTGTTCCACACCCGTGAGACGATCAAACTCTTTGAACTCACCAACATCGCCACTCAAAACCATTGCACGTAATAGCATCTTGCCCTCCTTAGAGCATCAAAAAAGACCTCGACAGTCGAGGTCATTCCAAGAAACGTTCCTCATAGCTAGTTACTCGCCAGCTTCTTGCTCTGAAATGAGCACAGCAGGACCAACGATATAATCCCCAGGCAACAACCGATCAGCAACATGCGCCGTTGCCTGTTCGTTGTATGGGAGGTTGCGAAGCTTGCCCTCTTCATTGATAAAGAATAGATTGTCATCATAGGTCGTCACCATCTCAATGGGACCCCCGACGAGAGCTTGTAGTTCTTCCAGGGTAAAAGACGGTGGAGTCGCTGGATGAACTTCCCGACGCGACCCATTAACCTCAAAAACTGTTGCCATAGACATGCTCCTTTTTATCCCTAGAGTTCAACAAAAGCGCGTGTAAGATGCGCCCAATCCACTTGCCCAAGCGCATTTTGTACGAGACCCGTTATGACCACTTTAAGTAAGTCGTTTGGACACACATCGAACCACTCATCTATAGACCCTCGTAGCCACTCTCGCAAAGCATCCTCAGCTTCAAACACCGACACAGCAGAGGCGACGATACTTCGAGCGGTGTTGTACATCTCAATGTAGCTAGAGAGACACGCGAAGACTTGCCACGTAAACACATTAGGCCAGCCGTTGTATGACTTTTGGTCGATAAAGTTACCTCCCTTCACCTAGAAGATTGACAAACTACAGAGAAGACCAGTCATCCAGGCTATACACATCATCTTGTTCCGGGTCAGGAGCCGTTTCCATCCAATAGCCTTGAAAGGTTTCTGAATGACTAACGGGAATGGTGTAAGGCCGAGTCGGTAAGAGGGATTCAGCTTCATACGGACCAATATCATCCCGACCACCATACACAACACGAGGATACAAGTCTGATGAAGCCCATTGATGAGCAAGACGAATAAAGGCGAGATCACCACCCTGATATGGTGTAACGCTTGGACGTTGAGCAGGAATGGGAGCATTCGTTGTGCTGGTTGCAGCCTTCATATACTCACGAAACAAGCGTCGTTGCTTTCGTTTAGACAAAGGCCGACTATCAGGACCACAGAAATCATCAGGAGTTAAAAATTGAATTTGTGAAGGGTCTAAAAGTGGAAGTCCTTGATGCACTCGCCAGTACGCACTAAATGCCCACCACCCATCAGGAGCAATACGACGACAATGCTCATCATTTGACGGTTGAGCAGCGCGTGCTTGCCCTGCTCGACGTTGGTGTTCAGAGTCTTGATGATACGCACGAAGATTTTCCCCACGTTTCATCTCAGCACCATCTCTGTCATCTGCTCAAGTGGATGCTGTAATGCGTCACTTGCAATATTGTACAGATCACTGATAAGTTCGGCGTGGAGCGTATCGCTGAGACGCAGGTATTCAGCATGAAGTACCGGAGCAAGTACGACAACTTGAGACCAATCCCCTGCCTCAAGTACCGCATTCATTTCATCTATCAACTGATCGAGCATCTTCCCTCCTTTCATTCTTTATCTGCTCATCACTCACAGGCCACCAGAGCCGTAAAGCTCCAAAACACCGAGGACACATATGCACAATAAATGGTGTCTCGCATTGCCGATAATTGACGACCACGCAATCAGCATATCTGGTCAAAACCTCGGCAAGAAGAGGATAGCCACATGTATGATGAACAAGCTTTCGAGAGCGTTCAGCCATATACCATATCCTCTTGACAATGCAAAGCTCTCAAGAGACGCAATGTCCCTGAGAACTGCTCGTGAAGTACTCTTGTTATTGAACAACTATCGCGAGAGCAAGCACTCCTGTATCGCTCCTTAATAATAGTGAGAAGAAGTGTCATCGGTGTAGGAGGATTGAGGTTGTTCATAGCCTTGTTGATACTGTTGCTGTGTAGGCACACTGTGATACTTCATATCTTGCGCGACGAGTCGTTCATTCGCGTAGAGACGACCAGGCCGCAACGCTTCTTCTTGTGCTGCAACAGACGCCGCCGTTGTAGTATGAATAATCCGCAGGACAAGCCACACCACAATTACCAGCGCAGATGCACCAAGCACAAGCCAAGACACGAGCACCCGTTGAGGCCACAAAGCGTACAGCACAAACCCAATAATCGGGAGTAGACATACCACCGCAGCTACAATCAGCGAAATGGCTAAGGTTCTTCGTTCACTCAACATGTTCATCATACCCTTTCGCTAGTGGCTTGCCGTGTTCTCTTGGCTTGAAGCTGCGAGCTTTTGCCAGCAAGATCGGCACTTATGGCCGTAGAAGACGAAGTGATGATTTTTATGTAGTTCAACACCACAATCACCACATTGCACCGTGCGGTTGAGATGAAATGAAGGCGAATACGGATCATATTGCCTTGCATGACGACGCTGATGTCTGTTCATATCCCACCTTTTCGCTAATGGCTTGCCGTATCGCTAGAAGACGCACTACTTTGCAAAATGGCATTGACAACTGAGCGACGAATACGATAACCTTGCCGTTCATTGAGATGAGGAAGAATAATAGCCTCTAGTGCCTCATCCTTAATCCAACGGCGAACAGTGGTGTCATCAACCCGAAAAATCTCTGCGACTTCCCGAACTGTCAATAACTCATCTTCCATGTGTAATCCTTTCGTACAGGCGTAACAAAACGCTAGACTCTATGCACATAGAGCTTGTCGCAAACGTCTTTGCGCTCGACGGTCTACCGCTTCCACTGTAGATACAGCAACACCGAGCAGATGAGCAACTTCCCGTTGTGTACGAGCTTGCCCATCATCGAAGCCGTATCGTAGGTGTACGACAATTCGCTCACGTTCTGGAAGCGATGCAAGAGCGGTTTCTAGTGGAGTTGGAATAGAAGAACTATCATCTATAAACTGAGAAGCTGTAGGGTCAGCGATAACATCTTCAAGAGACAAATCATCATCATCATCCGCAGGGAATGCATGAAGGCTTACAACTTGTTGCTCTTCCAACACGATGAGTTCTCGCACGTCGCCCTCACTGACTTGCATTTCTTGAGCGGTCTCTACAATAGTTGGTTCCCGACCAAGCAGTGATAGTAAGCGCGTATTGACAACACCCATCTGTCGAATAGACTGCACTTTATTAAGTGGCAATCGTATAGCACCTTCATATCTCCAAAAGGCTGTAAGCATGGTTCCCCGAACCCATGCAAAGGCAAACGTCTTAAAAGAAGACTCACCTTTGCTTGCATCGTATTTCTCGATAGCTTGAAGCAACCCCAAGTTGCCCTCTTGCACCAGATCAAGGAGTTCCATTTCCTTGCAACGACGTACAAATCGCTTTGCAAGTCCAATGAGTAGCGGCTGATACCCTTCAACCAATCGATCACGCGCTTGAGACACCCTAACACCGCTTTGAATAGTTAGAAGTAAATTTAACTCTTCTTCACTCTTTAGTTGAGTAGTCCGCTTGACTTGACGCATATACTGTTCATAAGCACTCAGCGAAACACCGTGTTCTTGATTTTCTAACATGATAACGTACTCCTCTTTGCAGTTTTCTATTCGTTCGTTTTTTCTAAACCTGTCCATATAGCACAGTATTTGTATGTGCTACAATGTATTCGTTGGTCTACTCTAATTATGGTTGAGAAAAGTGGGAACCCTATATACATCTTGAGAAAGAATGGGACAAATCGAAGCAAGGTAAAAAATGGCTTTACAATAGATTGGGAGAAATGAGAATGAGAGATTTTGGAGTATTCCTTGCTAACCTTCGCAGCAGTGCTGGACTGTCTTTAGAAGATTTAGCCCATCTCGCTGACAGTAGTAGAAGCACATTGTCACGCTTAGAAAACAATGATGTACCTCAACCATTCAGAGGGTCTATACGCAAACTTGTTATTGCCCTTGCAGAGATACTTTGCACTTCTAAAAAAGAGACTGAGCGATACCTTGAATTAGCAGGCATTGACCGTTCACTGCTTACAGAAACAGAAGAGATTCAGTTAGGTTCAACTCCGCATATCGTTGCAGGTTCTCCTGACGAGGGGACAAATCTCGAACGTTTAGAGCGCATCTACGAACAGCTTCTTAAACAGCTAGAGACAAAAGAAGTAGAGCAAGGCATTAGTAGCTCACCCCCAAACTTGAAGTTAAAAATTCAAGAATATGCGAATACGCTTCAAGAAATCGGGAAAAGACTCGATAAAATATACAACAGGCAGGAACCATTGGAGCTTGACGTGGTGCAAGCAGTTCAAGTCCACTACGCAGAAGCACCTGAAGGAAAGCTTGTTGTAGGGCATCAACATGGCGTGAGCTTTCATGAGGAAGACCTCATCTCCTACAGTCTCTATTCTCTTGCATCTCCCAATGCACGATGGCTTATGCAACATGCCGACGTTGAACGCTTTGCAGTAGATGATTGTATTGTTCTCACAAACAGCAGAGATTTTAAGGGTTGGGACGGAAGTGAGATTAAAACGACTGTTTTAGGCACTCATTTGCCTATTCCAGACGATCTTAAAGAGTTACAGCAGCAGAAAATCTCGGTTATTGAGAAGGATTATTTCAACTCTTCTCATTACAGACTTTCATCCTATACGCCATCGTTTAGTGACATTGACCGTTTAGAAGTAACATTAGCACCTATAGGTTTTCATGAATACTACAGTTTGACCCCATTTTTTGATGAGCCACTCTTAACAGCTTTAGACGGTTCTAAAATTTCTATTCGAGAGAAATATGGGAATACAGCTCTTACGTATAGCTCAACAGATAGAGGAACATCTCTTATCCCAGCTCCTATAAGCATTCAGTGTGTTGTTGTGACAGAAGATCAACACATTCTTCTCATGAGACGCTCTTCTTCCGTTGCCTTTTATCCTAACCATTGGTCTGCCTCATTTGAGGAAACAATGAATGCCCCAGGCACTGACCGAAAAGGCAATCCATCACGATCTGATGATGCTGACTTCTTTACAGGCGTCATCCGAGGGCTAGATGAAGAGTTCGCTGTTCCAGCTAGCGCAGTAGAAAGCATCAAAATACTTTCTTTGAATGTTGAATATCTTACTCTCTCAGTGGACGTTATCACACTCATCAAGTTAAAACTCACGGCAGAGGAAATTAAACAGAGTTGGATACTAAAAGCATGGGACAGAGATGAAGCCTCCAAGTTCGCACTCATATCAACCGAGCTAGGAGACGTAGTACAGAAATTGTTCAGTAGAACATTATGGCATCCAACTGCAAGAATGCGCCTTATACAATTCCTTTTTCATACGTATGGAGTAGATGATGTAGCGAAGGCAATAAAAGCGAAGAAGGATACACCACAGGTGGAAGTAAAAATTCTATAGTCTATGCCCTAACTAACTTACCTGTCTTTTAAGAAAGACAATCTCGCTTGTATGTACTAAAGCCCTTGTAGCAGAATAGCTATAATGGCTTTTTTGCAATCTAATAGCTTGCCATAAACCTCTTCATGCGCTAAACTAGGAAGCCACAGAAGCATCTAATATAGTAAGGGATGGGAATAAGGGCAATATGCAACTTACTACAGCACATAAAAGAGCCATCGACAGCTACTATAAAGAACTTAGCAACTACCACACTCACAAAGTCACGCACGAGACAGCAGTAAGGAGTGCATTCCAAGATTTGCTGAAAGTTTTCGCACAATCAGCGAACTGGATACTTATTCCTGAACAAACACTAGCAAATGGCAAACGACCAGATGCGACTCTGCGGGATACATTCAATCTTCCAAGAGGTTATTGGGAAGCTAAAGACACCAAAGACGACCTCAACGCTGAGATACGAAAAAAGATCACGTTGGGCTATCCTATTACAAACACTATCTTCGAGGACACACGTCGAGCAGTACTCTACCAGAATAACAAACCTTTGCTAGAGGCCGACCTCACCAATCAGAAACATCTTATCGAAATTCTTGATCTTTTCTTTCATTACGCTGCGCCCGACGTTGCTACCTTTGAACATGCAGTGCAAGACTTTAAGGAGAGTATTCCTGATTTAGCACAGGGTCTCATGCAACGTATTCAAGAGGAACACGCCTACAACAAATCCTTCGGTTCTGCATTCAGTACTTTCCTTGAACTGTGCCGCACCTCACTTGACCCTAATATGAGTAGTAGCACAGTTGATGAGATGTTGATACAGCACCTCTTGACAGAACGACTCTTTCGCACCATTTTCGACAATCCTGACTTCATTAATCGTAATATTATCGCTTCCGAAATTGAAAAGGTCATCCAAGCTCTCACCAGCCGTTCCTTCAATCGCCGTGAGTTCTTGAAATCGCTGGACCGCTTCTACTTAGCTATCGAAAATGCTGCTAGGAACCTCGACGACTGGTCAGAGAAACAGAGCTTTCTCAATACTATCTACGAACGATTCTTCCAGGGCTTTTCGATTAAACAAGCTGATACACACGGCATCGTCTATACGCCTCAAGAAATCGTTGACTTTATGTGTTCAAGTGTCGATGTCATCTTACAACGAGACTTTGATTCTTCACTCTCTACTCCGGGCGTGCAAATCCTTGACCCTGCTACAGGAACAGGAAACTTCATAGTCAACCTTATACAGCGTATCAGTGGAAGTTCATTAGTCTATAAGTATGAGCATGATCTCTTTTGTAACGAAATTATGTTATTACCTTACTACATTGCCTCTCTCAACATTGAGCATGCATATTACGAGAGAATGGGACAATACAAGGGGTTTGATGGTATCTCTTTCGCCGACACTCTCAACCTTGAAGGCCAGCAGATGGAACTCTTTAGTGAGCGTAACACCGAACGTATTCAACGTCAAAGATCAGCACAAATAGTGGTCGTGATTGGAAACCCTCCGTACAATATGGGTCAGAGGAATGAAAACGATAATAACCAAAACCGTCGCTACCCAGTTGTTGACAGACGCATCAACAGAACATACGTAAAGGACTCGAAAGCAACACTTAATAATAAACTTTATGACTCTTATGTTAAATTCTTTAGGTGGGCTGTTGATCGTTTGCAAGGTCGTGACGGTATAGTATGCTTTGTATCAAACAATTCATTTGTGCATAAAATAGCTTTTGATGGCATGCGGAAGCATTTGCAACAAGACTTTACACAAATCTACCACCTCGACTTACAAGGGGATGTTCAAGCAAACCAGAAGCTTTCTGGTACTGCTTACAATGTATTTGGGATACAAGTAGGTGTAGGAGTCACAATCGCAGTAAGAAGATCGAATACGATGAACAAAGGGCTGTACTACTACTCAGTTCCAGAAACTTGGCGGAGAAAAGAGAAGCTAGCCTTTCTAATAAAGCAAGGTGACATAAAAAATATTGATTGGCTTCAATTAACTCCTGATGATAGGCACAATTGGCTTACAGAAGGAATGCACTCCGAGTTTACTAGCTTTTTTTCTTTAGGTACTAAAGCAACAAAAAGTACTAAAGGATTAGATGCTGAGTCAATTTTTAAGTTGTATTCTTTAGGAGTCGTCACGAGCCGCGACAGTCATGCATACGCATTTGACGCTAAACAACTTCAACATCGAGCAGAACAATTTGTAGATGTCTATAATAGTGCAGTAGATAAGCTGAAAAGACAACATGGAGGAACTGACTACACTTCTTTCATAGATACTAGTGACTCTCGTATCAAATGGACACGTCAAGTTAAAGGCTCTTTATTAAAATTGCAATATAGCCAGTATAGCAAGACATATATCCGTAATTGTTTGTATCGTCCATTCACACGCAAGAAAATCTATTTTGATGACTTTTGGAACGAAGAGAGATATCAACAACCTTTATTTTTTCCTGTACCCTCTGTAGAGAAGGAGAATGTTGTAATTACTGTCAGCGATCATGGTCATCGTGCAGCATTTAGTACTCTTGCGGCCAACAGCATCTCAGACCTGCATTTACTAGCATCAACTGATGCCTTTCAATGCTTCCCCTACTACACATATGCCGAAGATGGAAGCAATAGGCATGAGAATGTTACGGACTGGGTGTTAGCACAATTCAGGACACAGTACGGTGAAGAAGTGATAAAGTGGGACATCTTTCATTATGTCTATGCCCTGCTACATCATCCTGTATACCGCGAACGCTATGCCGAGAATCTCAAGCGTGACCTACCACACATTCCCCTCTTGTCTGGACAAAGCCAGTTCGAGACCTGTATACACATTGGTAAACAGTTGATGGAACTACACTTAAACTACGAGGAAACGAAAGAATATCCTCTTACTTGGCTTGAGAACAAAGACGTGCCTATCAATTGGCACGTAGAGAGAATGAAGTTGACGCATGCTAAAGATGCTGTGATAGTAAACAATTGGTTGACGCTTGCAGGTATACCACAGGAGTGTTTTCAATATAGATTAGGCAATCGTTCAGCACTCGAATGGGTGATTGACCAATATCAAGTAAGTGTAGACACACGTAGTGGTATAACTAGCGATCCTAATTATGCGGAGGATGAAGAGTATATTGTACGGCTTGTTGGACAAGTAGTGACGGTGAGTGTTGAGACAATGAAACTAGTGGAAAAGTTGACGAAGGTAATCACTCAGGAAAATTGGGTAAATCAAGAAGTCGAAGAATAATAACTTGAATAAGACAAACAAACATGTGAAAGTTAAAATATGGCAAGTACAAACAGTTTTGTTGGCAAACAGATCAGCAACTACATCGTAAAAGAAGAACTTGCTAGCGGTTCTTTCGGTAGTGTTTATCAAGCTGAACACATGATTCTAGCAGGACGCACGTTGCAATCAAAGTACTACATACTCACCTTTTTACGAAAGGAAGTGAACAATTTATTCAAGAAGCTCGCTTTCTCGAAAGACTTAAACATGAAAATATCTTGCCTATTATTGATGTAGGCTTTAACAATAATTTTCCCTACATCATAATCGAATATGCAGTTAACGGCTCGTTACGTGAACGAATGCAATGTCAACCTACCAAATCTATATCATTAGAAGAAAGCTTAATCATACTTTCACAAGTAGCACGAGCACTTGAGTATGCTCATCAGCAAAATATTATCCATCGAGACCTTAAACCAGAAAACATTTTGTTTAATGCAAAAAGTGATGCACTTCTTGCAGACTTTGGGATTGCGGTAATACTGGAAACAGCAAGAACTACACCCGTCGAAATAATTGGCACTCCATCGTATATGGCACCAGAACAGTTTGACGGTTTGGTTAGCAAAAAAAGTGACCAATATGCCTTAGCGTGTATAGCATACGAACTCCTAACTGGTCATCGGCCTTTTGTAGGCCCAAATTACATAGCAATTGCATTGAAGCACAAAACAGAAAATGTGATAGCCCCAACAAAATTAAATACAAATATACCTATTCATATTGAGCAAGCAATCCTTAAAGCGATGTCAAAAAACAGGACAGACAGGCATTCCGATATCCTCGCTTTCATCATGGCAATGTACAACTCAGGAAATAAGGATGGATGGATGAACGAAGGAAGAGCTTATCTTAAAGCAAAACGTTATAAGGAGGCACTTCAATCTTTTGAGCATGCAATTTCGCTAGCCCCTAATTCTGCTGATGGATATAGTGGTAAGGCTGATGCACTTATGGCACTAGGTCAGTACATAGAAGCTACAGACTACTACAACCGCTCTATGCAGATAAGTCGTATGAAAACAAAATTAACTTAGAAAGCGTCCAAAAATACACAACCTTCGCAAATAAATATGAAATAGGAGTAAATCGGTTATGAAGTGTCCACATTGTACAATTACATTTCACGATGAAAATAAGGAAGTTATACTAGGCCAAGACCCCGATGGTGGATGGAAGCTAGTACAAAGAAGATGCCCAAATTGTAGTAAATTTATTATTCATCTTGTAAATGGTGAGGCATCACTTATACAAGCACACGCAGCCCCCTATATAACAACTGTCCGTAGTCAGTATGCAGGAAAGGTTGGTGATGTTTCAGAGAAAACAGTAATATTGATCCATCCTAAAGGCAGTTCACGACCACCTTGCCCTATGCAAGTCCCTAAAGAGATTGCAGAGGATTACTTAGAAGCATGTTTAATTTTGAATGACAGTCCTAAAGCATCCGCAGCAATGAGTAGAAGGTGTTTGCAGAACATTCTTAGAGACCCAAACGCAGCAAATGCTCAAGAAAAAGACTTAGCAGAACAGATACAACATGTCTTAAACAGCAAAACTCTACCTTCTTATATTGCAGACGACCTTGATGCTGTAAGAAACATCGGAAATTTTGCTGCTCATCCAATGAAGAGTAAATTAACAGGGGACATTTTGCCCGTTGAACCAGGGGAGGCAGAGTGGAACTTAAATGTTGTAGAAGCTCTCTTCGACTTTTACTATGTACAACCTGTCTTAGCACAGAGCAGGAGAGATGTGCTAAATGCTAAGTTGCACAGCGTGGGTAAGCTACCAATGAAACAATAGTATCATCTCCACAGAGCAGTTCTGCAATTCTCACAAAAGAATACAGCAATTTATACAGCAACGCCAGCGAAAAACTACGCTACTCGGCGATACGAGATGGACAAAATGAAGGATTCTACGCACAAGGAAATCAACTACAGTACACTATGAACACGGCTAGCCGTATCCCGTATGCGCTACCATCTACATCAAAAGAAACGTCTCAAGTCTGTATACAAGCGGCTTGAGACGTTTTCTTGTTTTATGTTTCTTCACTAAATTTAGCTACCATATAGCAACTGGGCAGAACAACCCAATATGCGAATCTTTACTAGCAGCAGCCACACCCACATGGGCAACCACAACCACATGGACACTGTTCCTCTTGATTAAAAGTAGTCATACAAGTTCCTCCTTTCCTTCAAAATTCTCATTCGAGACAGCAATACAGGACATGTCAGCGCACGTTTGGAACGCTTCGCTTTCGTTGGGATGACAGTCGATAAGTTTGCGTTGATAAATTTCCATATCATCCCGAAGCCGATGCAATTCAGCAATCTCTTGGTCTATAGCAATTAAGCGAGTCTCTACCAATTTCAAGAGTTCTTGTTGCACATCAAGACACCGCACATCAGATGCTCCAATCAAGAGCGACTGAGCTTGCATGAGAGGAACACCTAAACATCGAATACGACGGAGCAAGATCAGACGATTTACATCAGCCATGCTGTAGCGTCGGTACTGGTTATTGAAACGTGCTGGACACGGCAATAAACCAATACTTTCGTAATAGCGAATAGCCTTTGCATTTACTCCTGTCATACGCGCTATTTGGCTAATGGTAAACGGCTCATGCGTGCTCTTATCCTGTGCTTTGAGTGCTCTTTGTGCTTGCATCTTTTTTTGACATCTCCTTCTATCACGAACTATACACCTTCCCATCACTGGAAGGTCAAGCCTTTTTTCATGAAATTTGCAATCCAAAACGCGGACATCAAATTGACTATCTTTTTGGCTTGCTACGAACACCTGCACCTGCCATTGCATCATCCTCATCTTTTCGCTTCAAAGCGTCGTGTAGCTTGTTCATAGCATCCTCTTGCATCCCAGGAAGCACATGCGAGTAGATATCTATACTTTCAATATGAAAAGATACTATTACACAAAATAGTACTACATCGATACTAAATCAAGCTTTCAGTCGTGTATATAGTGAGAATAAAGCAAAGGAATTGCTCATGTCTGCATTTGATATCGAACCTAGCACAATTGCCCACTACCAAATCGAACGTCTCCTGGCGCGAGGAGGTATGTCCATCGTCTATCTCGCACGCGATACACATCTAGATCGACAGGTAGCAATTAAGCTGGTACATAAGAGCGAACACGACTACTACGAACGCTTCCAATACGAGGCAAAAACACTTGCAAGCCTGGAAAACGAGCATATCCTACCAGTATTTGACTATGGCGAGTTTGGTTCATGGTTTTATATGACGATGCCCTACGTCGAATATGGCTCACTACGTGACCGCCTTGCCAAGGGAATACTTTCAATACAAGAAGTCGAAAAGATACTGACGCAACTAGTAGATGCGGTGCAATATGCACATGATCGAGGAATTGTACACCGTGATATAAAGCCTTCTAATATTTTGTTACGCCATGGTGAGCACGTCTATCTCGCGGATTTCGGCCTGGTGAAGCATTTGGAAGAGATGAGTGACCTTACACAGGCAGGCTGTGTTTTAGGAACTCCCGAATATATGGCCCCAGAATTGACTGAACAGCCTGCCACACCTAGTAGCGATATATATGCACTTGGTATTGTACTATATTATATGCTCACTGGGCGCGTACCCTTTAAAAGTAGCACCCCCATTGGAGTATGTTGGAAGCACTTCCATGAACAACCACTAGCACCATCCATATATAATCACGCACTCTCCCCTGCAACTGACCGTGTAATTCTTGGCGCGCTGGCAAAGAAACCAGAACAACGCATTCAAAGCGCGAACGACCTCCTACAAGCCTATCAAGCGTCAATAAATACAGATGAGACTACAGTGAAAGTCGTAAAGGTAAGTGCTATCGCTACTATACCATCTACCGTCACAAGGAGACCGCGCGTCAAGTTTCACAGGAACAGAACTTTCCTCCACCATACATTCAACAGAATAATGAAAGTGCGTGTAGGTGCACTACTGATAGTTGCAGCATTGCTCCTCTTTCTTGTTCCATCACTGCTTAGCTTTGCCTTTTCACATGGGTATGGCTGGTCACAAGTACCAATGACTCTACGTGCAAACAGCCCATTCAGCCATAATCATATAGTGACTAAAACGCCCACAATACACCCAACTCTTGTCGTGAGTCGGACACCCGCAATACACCCAACTCTTGTCGTGAATAAGACACCTACACAACACAGTGCCACTCTGCCTCTCAAGTCACTATCGACACCCTCAAGCAATGAGAGCGGTAATAATAGTCAGGGGAATAACAATAGTGATAGAGGAAGTGGTGAAAATGGAAAACATAAGCATGATAAAGACGATTGAGGGATACCTTCCTTACCCTTTTGCTATGGAGGAACATTTTTGTTATAGTTATACATAGCGTATCAAAGCGACATTCCTCTATCAGGAAAAATAAATTTGGTTATCACATAATTGGGAAGGAACTTTATGTATAAGAAAGTAATTGTAGGCATGATTGCGTTTGCACTCATGACAGTCCTCTTTGCGGCATGCACCATCGTCGATGCATCTGCGCTCAACTCAGGTCCGCAAGCTCATATGACTAATGCAGCTTTTAAGGCTCCTTCTATCCCTATTAAGAAGGGCCAGAAGCTTACACTCGTTGACGACGTGGCGGTTCAGCACATTATCGTCAATGGCTACTGGCAAGGTTCAGCACAAGTAGCCAAAGCGGAGTCAGGAGCACCGAAAGTAAGTGCAAACATTACTGGTGGCTCCCAAGCAGTTGGTCCATTCACTCAAGCTGGCACATTCAGCCTCTACTGTACCATTCATGCAGGAATGGAAATCAAGGTAATAGTCAGCTAATATCTATCGAAAAGCACTAAGTGGGGCAAAGTATCTAACTTATTGCCGGGCTTAGTGCTTTTCCCTCTCTCCATCTCCAAGAAATTCCACTCCACATACGTTCAATTTTAGCAGAGCCTCTGGTACTTTCGTGGTAAAAAGCTACATTTATCCTGTCTTCAATCGATGATATGCTATACTTTTCCGAGTATGAGAAGTAATCAAAGGGAATTTCTTGTCTATGTGGCTGCGCTTGTTAACACAAAAGAAAAATTTGCTCTCTCTCTCTTGTTCACTAAAAATAGGAACGGTGCTAAGCCTTTGTCTATTAAGCATCCTTGTCGTTGCTTGTGGTACTAGCTCAAGTAGCACCGCCAATATCGGCACTCCACCTGTTACTGTCACTATTGACTTAAATGGAAGCAATAGCTCGCCGACACCTACGTTACCAGAGTATTGGTGTGGGGCATGGGCCACTCAAACATCGCCACCACTTGGCACATCCATAGTTGGCGTGTACGCTAAATTTGTCCACAATGTGAAGACGAATCCTGGCGATCCCAATGATGTTGGTAATCCTCAAGGCATAGCGGGAGCTTCTGCTGTAGCAACAGTTCTTTGGCCTGATGGAACTCAAGCGCAGATGTCAGGTACAACAGGAGCGGATGGCCTAGCATCGTTTCCTATCTCTACCGCTAACAGAGGAGATGCTGTCAATAAGCTTACCTTGGTAACAGTTCAATTTACAAAGGACGGTATTCCACCCTGCACAGTTGATCAGGCCCGAGCCGCCTTCTTCACGCTTGTCATTGCTACACCAGGCTCTGGTTCACAAGGAGGCGGTACTACAGGTGGCACGCCAGGACACGGCGGTACACAAGGACCAAAGCCAACGAAAACTCCTAAATGACATTAGCGGAGATAAATTAGGAACATAAAGAGAGAATTTATACATGCAAGATATTCGGATAGAGCGCTGGGCGCGAACGTTAGTCAATTATTCCCTCTATGTTAAAGCCGGAGACGTTGTTGCAATCAATGCTACTCCAGCAGCAGCTCCCCTTGTAGAAGCAGTCTACCGAGAGATTCTCCGTGTGGGCGCACATCCACTCCCCCAAATCTCCCTTGAAAGCTTAAATGAGATTTTGCTACGCGAAGGGAACGATGCTCAACTGACAATGCTCTCTCCATCGGCAGAGGTTCTAGCAGAGCGTGTAAACGCACAACTTACCATTTCTTCGAGCGAAAACACAAAGGCATTGAGTGGTATTCGTCCAAAGCGTTCTGCACTACGACGCAAGGCACTCGCGACTATAAGAAGCATCGTGAGCAAACGAGAGCAGGTGGGTACGTACAGATGGAGTTTGACCTTGTACCCTACCCAAAGTTATGCGCAAGATGCAAATATGTCGCTCAGTGAGTTTGAAGAATTTGTATTTGACGCCTGCTTTTTGAACGACGAGGATCCTAGTGTAAGATGGCAAGAACTTTCCAGGCAGCAACAACGCTTTGTCGATTGGCTCAAAGGACACAAAAAGGTGCATATCCTGGGCGAAGGCACAGACCTGACACTTTCAATTGAAGATCGCATCTTCATTAACAGCGATGGTAAGCGCAACTTTCCAAGCGGTGAATTTTTCACAGGACCAGTTGAGAATAGCGCCAACGGCGTCATTTCCTACGAGATACCTACGACATACGATGGTCATGCAGTAGAGGGAATCCGCCTGGTCTTTCACGAAGGTAGAGTTATCGAAGCAAGCGCACGTCAGGGACAAGAGATACTCCAGCACATGCTCGACATCGACCAAGGCGCACGCTATCTCGGCGAGTTTGCCTTCGGCAATAACATGCGTATTCAGCGTGGTATCAAAAATATCCTCTTCGACGAAAAAATAGGTGGTACCGTACATCTTGCCCTCGGCAATAGCTATCCAGAAACCGGTGGTGTCAACTCTTCCGCACTGCACTGGGACATGATTTGTGACCTACGGAAATCTGGTGAAGTATGGGTTGATGATACGTTATTCTTGAAGGATGGAAAATTTCTGGTCTAAGTACTACCTCTACTGTTTTCTATGTTTTAGTAAGAAGAGGTATTAGAGCTTTATCACTTGACAATAAGTTGAGGGTAAGTCTCTAAGTGAAACATCATGAGAAGACGCAAAGGGAAAGTATCTCAAGCTGACCAGTCAGGCGTTATACTATCCTTACTCTATCATCTCTGCAATACAGCAATCGTCGGTTTGAAGCTATAATTTGAGGAAGAAAACAGGGGTACAAGCAGTAAGCGCAGCAGCAATTTGGAGAGCCAGGACCAGCAACGCCTGCTTTGGCTTCTGCGGTACATACATGATTGCGAAGAACGCCATGATCGGTACCTGCATAGCCATGAGTATCTGCCAGACATGGGCAACCGTTCCCTCATCGGCCTCATGGACAACACCGAAGAGAGCAACGTGACCTAGCACCAGGGCGAGGGCAACCAACGACATTGCGACTGGCAAAAAGGCACTGGGCTGTCTTAGTGTTGAATTCATCGTGGTCATGATGTCTTCCTCGCTTTTCATAATGACGTCTGTACTGGAAGAATTGCGATCTTCCAACTGGTGAAAGCATACCATAGGCACTGCCTGGAGGCGACCCCTCGTGTGTTCTTTGAGGAGGACTCAAGTGCTGAGATACCAAAGGTTCTCCTCTGCTTGAAGAGGTATATTGCGAAACTGTGCCACATTGCGTAATTCTTCTATCATGTCGAGGGGAAGACGCAAGTTTATATTGATCTCCTCCGAGGAGTCTATGCGACAACAGGAAAATGACAGGATCAAACAGGAAATGTTCATCAACATACGAAAACTCGCGGCTCTGGATGTCGTCTTTCATGGTTCGAGGCTGATTCTCGCCGAATTTGCCCTAGGGGTGGTCTTTTGTGGTGGTGGAGGCATCTTTACTCTCTTCACCTTCTTCCGCAACCCCAGCCACCCAGTCTTCGTGGTCATCATAGGACTTTACCTCTCGTGGCTTGCGGTCAACTACGTGCCGCTGCTGCTGTATACTATCAGTATCGTCAGAGGGAAGAGTGCGGAGCGTGAGGTCGCATTCGAGCTTGAACACAAAGATGTCTACGCACGGAAGTATGGCCTCCAATCACTTTTGCTTGCGCTCCCGCTTGTTGTCCCACTGCTTGCTCTCTCCCAAGAGGTACAGAAGCGCTCGCGTCTAAGGAAACACCACATTGTGGAGGATGAGGGCGTGATGGAACGATAGGACCTTGCGTTTGCCGGGCACCCACCGGGTGTATTGAATAGGTGACGACGCTCCAAATAGAGAACGTATCGTGACCGGTGACTTTGAGAAGGGGTTTGAAAAGACAGGGAACATGACGCTCAAGACGCAGTGAACCAACGACGAGATACTATTCAACGACCAAAGGCGGTGCATAAAAGCAACTTCAAACCGGAAGAAAAGGTCGTTTGACTCAAGAATACGTAGTACACGAGCGACATCACCAGGAGCACACCTGCATGGGCGTGACCGGCGCGGAAGTATTTCTCGCGAAACTCAGTGAGGAATGGGACGGGATTTCTTGCGAACGTGGTTATTGGCGAACGCTGCTGAAGCACATATACCATCTCAAACCCAAAACCACAAGCTTTAATGCCTTGATATAGGAAGAAGAGCATTATAAGCAACTTGCGAAAGCTTCCTAATATAGCTTAGAATACATGTACGAACACTACCTCGTGCTGCACGGCACTAGTTTTTACTATTAGATGGAGGCTTGCGTTGGAGCAGGAACAAGCAATAATACCAACATTTTCTACTATCGAGGATATACAACGGGCGATGTTTGCCCAAAACTATATAGCTGACCGTAGTCTGGCAACAGCCGTATTTCTCGCACTCAAACAACGTAAGCCACTGCTGTTAGAAGGCGAGCCTGGCGTAGGCAAGACAGAAATCGCAAAGGTTCTGTCTTCCATGCTCAACACAAAGCTGATTCGCTTGCAATGCTACGAAGGTATTGACGTAAACACTGCCGTCTATGAATGGAACTATACACGTCAGATGTTGCATATCCGCTTAATGGAAGCGGGTGGAACGAATCGACAGGAAGAGCTAAAAGCAATTTTTGGTCCTGATTTTCTGATGCAGCGTCCACTGTTACAGGCCATTGATCCAGTAAATGCGCGACCACCTGTCTTGCTGATCGACGAATTGGACCGCAGCGATGAAGAGTTTGAGGCATACTTGCTCGAACTACTGTCCGATTTTCAGATTACCATTCCTGAGATCGGCACCATTAAGGCGAAAGAGCCGCCATTCGTTATCATCACATCGAACCGCACACGCGAAATTCATGATGCATTGCGCCGTCGTTGTCTCTACTACTGGATTGACTTTCCCACGCTCGATAAAGAGTACTCGATTGTCACGGCAAGGATGCCACAGGTACCACAACGACTGGCACGACAAGTGTGTACCTTTGTGCGCGAGCTACGTACCATTGATTTATTCAAGGCTCCTGGTGTCGCCGAAACACTTGATTGGATTAGTTCACTGCTAGCACTTGAACAAACTGAACTCTTGGAAGGGCCGGTGCGCGATACACTTGGGGCGCTCCTCAAGTACCAGGATGACGTATTGAAGGTTGGCGGGAATGATCTGAGCAAAACCCTACAAAAAGCACGAGGGGCTTCCTAGAGATGAACATATCTCCACAAGAGCAAAACGAGCAACCACTAGAGATGCGCCCATTGGATATTGAGCGTGGTGAGCGCTTGCTCTATCGCTTAACAGAGTTTGGGCGCATTCTTTGGGAAGTTGGCATCGGCGTTGGACCGCGACAGATGCTTGATCTCGTCGATACATTAACCTACATCGACCTGACTAATAAAGAAGATTTCTATAATGCTCTGAAATGTAGTCTCGTCACCAAACACGAGCAAGAAGCTGTGTTCAATCAGATGTTCGGCTACTACTGGTTTATACGTGATAAGCAAGGCAAAAAGTCTGATCAAAATGGGAGCGCACGACGTGACGAACGCCAAATGCGCCTTCCACCCTCAGAGCGCAAACGCTTAGCTGAACACATGAACGCAATGGAGCAACGCAAAGAGCTTCGGCAAGAAATGCGCCAGACTGAACGTAAACGTGGACGTGAGCCAGAAAAAGACGATTACGATGATGATAGAGGCGATCCACAAGGTACAGCCTTTAGTGCTGTCGAGCAATTACGCAAAAAAGATTTTGAGGACTTTACCTGGGATGAGGTGCAAGAAGCGAAAAAACTTATGGCTGACATGCGCTGGCAACTTGGTATGCGGCCTACACGCCGTAAAACACCGTCTCGTGCAGGCTCCTACCCCGATATGCGCCGTATTATTCGTCGCAACCTCAAATACGGTGCGGAATTTGTCGAGTTGACGTGGCGCAAGACCAAGCGTAAACCACGTCCCCTTGTTATCATTTGCGATATTAGTGGCTCGATGAGTCTCTATTCACGTTTGTTACTACACTTTATTCATACCATCTCAAATGGATTGATGAACGTTGAAGCATTTGTGTTTGGGACACGGCTCACTCGCATTACACGTCAACTCAAAAAACGTGATGTAGACGATGCCGTGCGCGATGTGTCCAAATCCGTTCAGGACTGGTCAGGTGGAACACGTATTGGTGATGCACTCCACTTCTTCAACCACAATTGGGCAAAACGCGTTTTGGGACGTGGTGCTGTCGTATTAGTCATTAGTGATGGTTGGGATCGCGGCGACTCAGGAATACTCTCTGTCGAAATGGACCGCTTACAGCACAGTTGCCATCGTCTTATCTGGCTCAATCCTTTGTTAGGCTCGCCAGACTATCGTCCACTTACCATTGGCATGAAAACCGCGCTACCCTTTATTGACAATTTTCTGCCTGCCCATAACTTGGATAGTTTGATAGACCTGGGCAACCTGCTCGGTACGATTGATGATGGTCGTCCTGTACGCAATGGTGCCTCACGCCGCAAAGCAGTAGAGGCATGGAGTAAACCAAGACGAATGTGAAATACGTCACTTTTCCAAAAAAAGAACGAGCAGAGACGCAACTTACTGTAACCTGATTCGTCTGTATATACAGATGAGGAAAAAATAAACACACGTCTCACGTACAATACATTATGGGGTGGAAGGGAATTATTTTATTCCTTGTTGCATCACAGCATATACTCGCATGTAAAAGAAGGGTAAATATATGTCAAATCATAATAATCAACAAGGGCAACCGCCATCTCAGAATCCTCAGGAACCACAAGGGAAATTGATATTAGGTGGCTTTCAAAATTCACCAAACAACTCACAACGCAAGCCATACCAATACCAGGGACCAGAAGCGAAACAAGAGCAGGTGGGGCAACAAGTTCCACAAGGCAACATCCAGCAACCTGGTTATCAAGGACACCAACAAAACTATCCGCGGCAAGCGGTATCTCCTGCACAAAATCCTTATCAACAGGGACCACAGCGTCCAGTGTCACCTGTACCTCAACTACCTAAGCGACGTGCGAAACGACGTAATGGGTGTGCTATTGGATGTCTCTCGGTATTGCTCATTTTGCTTGTTCTAGGCGTCTTTACCTTCAGTACAGCGCAACGTGTATTAGCGTTTGGCTCCGCCATCTCGACGCAACAGCCATTAAGTACTCAAACAGGCTATATGAGTACGAGTGATCGCACAAATGTCCTTATCATGGGTTTTGGCGGTGGTAGTCATGACGGAGCATATCTTACTGACTCTATGTCTGTCGTAAGTCTGTTACCCCAAACTCATCATACTTCGCTTATAGCGGTTCCACGTGACCTCTTTGTCCAGTATCCTCCAACTTCAGGACAGTACACGAAGATAAATGCAGTGTATGAAAGTGCTGCTGGCTACACAAATAAGGACCCGAAGGCGGGGGGCGAAGCGGCTGCACAGAAGATAAAGCTCGTTACGGGCTTAGATGTCAAATATTGGGTCACAATTGATTTCGTCGGTTTCCGTAAGCTGATTGACTCTATCGGTGGTATTAATGTCTACGTTCCCGACTCGTTTAATGCATGCTATCCGAAGAATGACGATGCCAACATAGACCCAAGTTGGATCAAGGTACAATTCAACAAAGGTATGCAGCACATGGATGGCGCAACAGCTATTGCATACGCGCGTGCGCGTGAACCACTTGAAGTGTGCGGTAAAGGTACGTCACAGAACCTTGCTGAGCTAACAGATTTTGGACGCTCGGCTCGTCAACAAATCATCGTCAAAGCGGTATTAGCGGATGTAAAACAGATGTCAACGTGGCCTCGCCTCTTTGACGCAATGGATGCCTTGAAAAGTACAATTTACACAAACATGTCACTTGCGGACCTCTCCCAGTTCGCGCTAAAAATGGACCTCAATGACTCCAAGACAGCGCATATTGGTTTAAGTAACCAGAATGTGTTGATAGATGGTACCGGACCTGATGGGGGATATATTCTTCGTCCACAGAATGGTGACTGGGGTGTCATTCCAACGTATATAAAACAGCATTTATATAATTAGCGGCACTCTTTGCTGCAGAATTGTTGCAACACGACGATGTTATATGCTTCGGGAGTGTTGCAACGGTCTTCAAAATTCCAGGCAGAATGAGTGCTCCTGTGTTTAAAGACAAGAACAGTTGAGCGTATATGCAATTTCAGATGTGCAAGTCATATCTTTGCACAAGCAATAGCAAGGAGGTCAGAAAGTAATCCTTGTCCTGTCTCCAAGCGTCCAGCACCAGGACCAATAATTGTCACCGATGATAACGTATCGGTTTCTAACGTAATTGCGTTCATCGCACCATCAATGCGAGCGAGTGGTTCGCTCAGGGGAAGTTCAAGTGGTTCGACACGTGCTTCGAGCGGAGTGTCTCCAAGCTCATGAGTAACTCGTAGTGAGGCAATGAGTTTCACGCGAGCATTATTGTGAGCTGCTTGATGCATTTGCTCTCTTGTAATTGAGGTAATTCCCTGTCTTACTACTTGATCGGGTTTGATAGAATGACCAAAGGCGAGAAATGCAAGAATAAGCACTTTTGCCACTACGTCGTAGCCTTCCACATCGGCTGTAGGGTCGGCCTCAGCATACCCTTGTGCCTGTGCCTCCTTGAGAACCTCTGCATAATCACGCCCAGCCGCCATTGCCGTCAAGATGTAGTTTGTTGTACCATTAAGAATGCCTCGAATAGCGCGTATTCTACTTCCCGCTAATCCTTGACGAATTGTGCTGAGCACGGGTGTTCCGGCCATCACCGTTGATTCCATGCGTAGTTGGACATTTTGTTCGCGAGCTAACGCGAACAAATCTTTTGGGGCAAGGGCAACAGGTCCCTTGTTCGCCGTCACGACATGCATTCCCTTCATCAATGCGGCACGAATATGGCTCACCCCAGGCTCCGCATCCTGTAAATTTGTCCCTGTTGCCTCGGCAAGCATATCCGCTTGCGTCGCTTGCAATCCCTCAAGTGTATGTTCCCAATGTTGTACATTTGGATGCTGAGTAATGGGTTGTCGTGCGCCAGCAAGTTCCAGTAGCAGCGGAATGTCTAGCCCATCTTCTTTGTAGATAAAGCCGTGACGAGCATTGGCAACACCTACAAGTGTAACATTCAGATCATATTGCTGCTGCAACAAATCTTTTTTCTTGCTCAGCAATTCAGCAAGACCTTGACCGACAACGCCAAAGCCGACAATTGAGAGACGCAGATGTTTCATAAACTCACACTCGCCCTACTAGACGTACTATATCCACGATAATTTTAGACGGTCAAGAACACGTTTGACTGGCCCCAATCCTTCTATCCCCAGGAGACGTGCCACACGAATGTACACAATCACGCCGACAAGCATTTCTAGTGTCAATTTGATCAGCGCGACAAGTGTGCCAAGTAAACCAAGCGATTGTGTGCGCGTCGTATCAAGAAAGCCAAGCGCAGGAATATGCGCAACCACTCCAAATCCGAAATCAAGCATATAACGAATAACGAGCAATGCTAGACCCATTGCCAATGACGCGAGAATGACACGACCAGCGAAAAGTGAGGTTGCACGTATTTGTAAACCACCAACACGCTGATGCAAGAGCCAGAACAACAACACAGCCTCTACTAACCCAGCAAGCGAGGTTGAGAACGCTAAAGCACCCATACCCCATTTTGCGCCCCATACTGCTACATTGATGAGGAGAAGGCTAAGCGCGATCTTGAACACAAATTGCCCAACGCTTACGACGACAGGAGTGGTACTATCTCGCAAGGCATAGAATGAGCGTGTTAGAATCTCAACGGCGGCGAGTCCGCTTAAGCCAAACGCAAAGAAGGCGAGAGGAAATACTGTGGATTGTGCGTCTGCTAGACTAAAACGTCCATGTTCGAGCAGAACCTGGATAATTGGAAGACCCAGCACAATTAAGCCGACGCTCGAAGGAATCGACATGAAGAGAATGCTGCGTAGCGTTTCCAGGATGGTATTACGCACACGGTCAAAACGCCCCTTGGCAACATTCTCAGCCAGCGTCGGGAAGGCGGCAGTTGAGACAGCCATGCCAAAGACACCAAGCGGCAAAAGTACGAGTTGCAGCGATTGGTAGTATTGCGTTACAAGACCATTTATTCCAGCCGTGCCGACAACAACAACCAGCAACGAAATCAAACCTCGATCAACAAATGTTGAAAGTGAGAGCATAGCAGCATTGATAATGCGCGGAATCATTTGATGACCGATTTGTATCACACCCGGATGTCGCCAATCAAATGACGGGGTGTAGTGCATACCCACTTTGAATAGTCCAGGAACCTGTACTGCTACCTGCAATAACGCACCAATGACAACGCCCCATGTCGCGAACATCACTGCAACACTATCGTTACGTTGCCCGTGAAAGGCAAAATATATTCCAGGTATCAATCCGCCAATCAGTCCAACGTTATACAGTACTGTACCAATGGCTGGAAGTAAGAAGTTTTGGCGCGCGTTGAGCACAGCATTGACGATGACACCACCTCCCAAAACAATGGATTGCAACAGCATAATACGTGTCAATGTTGCGATCAAATCAATATGAGCAAGATACTCTGCATAGTGTTTGTCATGTATAGAAGGTCCAGGATTATACAGTGGTACAAGCTGACGAGCGAAAATAATCGCAATCAGTGCTAGTACACTCATAATGACGATGGCAAGGTTTAGCGCGGAACTGGCGATACGCCATGCCGTTTTCTCGTCATGCTCACCGATCATATATTTGGCGAAAACAGGAATGAAGGCAGAGCTAAGTGCACCACCTGCAACGATATTGAAAATCGTGTCAGGAATGAGAAACGCTTGTACATAGGCGTCCGATGTTGAGCCAGTGCCAAAGACAAAGGCGAACATAGAGGTTCTCATAAGCCCCAAAATACGACTGGCAACAAATGCTCCGGTTAAGATAAGCGATGCGCGTCGAATATTCACGCGCTGAAGCATACCTGTATCTTGCGCTGGTGCGGCAGAGGGCTGAAGGCTTTCGCCTCCTTCATTCTCTATGCTCGATGCTGCCTTTGCTGATGATACCTCAACTTGCGCTGGGAGTGACATTATAGGAGACGCCTGCGCTAAAGGCACAACTGATGGATTTTCAGGATAAATTTGGAGTTGCCCATCAGGTCTCAAAGTAGCATTGTTCCGTAAAGGTTCGGAAACAGGAGGTGCCGATTTTTTCCCTTTCCAGGGAATGGCAACTGTAATATCTGGCCCCATTCGCCGTTGCTGGCGACGTAAGCGCTCCTCACGAAGCTGTTGCAACCGCTCCTGACGTAACTGCGCCATTGGTTGTGAGGGTTGGGGTGCATTGAAATACTGATATTCGTTTCCCTGATTATACCCAAGAGTAGTTCCCATATCCGCAATAGGCTCTTGATAGCGTGCAGATGGGTAGACACCATTTATGCGTATCGGCTGCTGTGGAGCAAGAGGTGGCACTGCTGGTTGAGGAGCCGCCATTCCTGGATGGTCCTGGTCGTATTGCCAGCCATAATAATCTGGTGATTGTCCATTTTGTCCCTGCTGTGGCAGAGGTGCTTGCTGTCCTTCGTTTCCCACTGTTCCCACTCTATAATGAATGTGCAATGCACTGAACACTACTTCATTGCTATACGTAGAAGCACCACAAAAGGTCTAGTTTTGTGTGTAGAGCATACCATACTAACGTGCTTATGGCTAGTATGGTAGCGAAAAGTCATAACGCCTAAAAAGACCAGAGTACATCTATCAAAAGATTGCTCAGCACGAAATTGGTGAAACAAAATGCTAAGAGAGACTCTCCTATTACTGCACCACTTAAAAAATGTGAAGGAATCACAACTCCTCAACACGATGGAGTTAGTATCTCGGAGGTTTGATGAACTCTAAAACCCTCTACAAGGCTATTATCCTTGTAGTCGTTGTAGGTCCCCTACTCGCAACCGCTTACGCTATTAATCTTCTCTGGCAACGTGCCGTTCATCCACTGGACATTGTTTTATTACTAAGCTTGTACACACTCACCGCTCTTGGTGTCACCGTCGGCTATCATCGCATGCTGACACATCGCAGCTTTCAGCCCCATCCCGTAATTAAGTTTCTGTTCCTGGTGATGGGTTCTATGTCACTAGAAGGTGCGGCAATCGAATGGGCCGCTACACACACGAAGCACCATGCACAGGCTGACAAAGAGGGCGACCCGCATAGTCCTGTGGAAGGTTTCTTCCATGCCCATGTTGGTTGGCTGTTCAAAGATCGTATGGCGCAGCCTGAGATTTATGCTCGCCATCTGCTTAAAGACCCTATCGTAATGTTTGTGAGCCGTACGTTCTTCCTATGGGTGGGACTCTCGTTGCTCATCCCGTTTCTGATCGGCGGCTGGACTGGTCTACTCTGGGGCGGTCTTGTGCGCATCTTCCTAGCACACCATGTTACATGGAGCGTGAATTCGGTCTGTCATACCTTTGGCAAACGTGAGTTTGAAACAACCGATCAGAGCCGCAACGAATGGCTAGTCGGCTTGCTTGGCTTTGGTGAGGGCTGGCACAACAACCACCACGCCTTTCCACGTTCGGCCTTCCACGGCCTGCACTGGTGGCAGTTTGACCTCTCAGGCTACGTCATTTGGACGCTTGAGCGCGTCGGACTCGTCAAGGACGTATACCGTGTCTCGCCAGAGATGCTCGCACGCCGTTCTACAAAACGCGGGAGCAGTGTTGCCGTGAGCAGTGATATTGAGCCAGTAGCGGTTGAAGCTGAACAAGTTGCCTCATAACTACTTGTAAAGGAAGAGTGACAGGAATTAACTGTCACTCTTCGTCTTGTGCATTTTTCCTGGCAGGAAACTATGCCAAATTTGAAAACCGTCGGGGTACTCTTGTAGGCTTATACGACGCACAGGATAAAGACGTTGTGCAAGCCACTTCGACTTCCTACAAGATGCATTAAAAAAGCTTGATCCAACAATGAGTCGCCGTCGTTGTCGTATGTATATGCAACAAGCAGAAGCGCATCTCGCGGCAGGCCAATTAGACTACTGCGTGCGCTATACGTTAAAAGGACTACAATTAGCAAAAACGTTAAGGAGTAATGGCAATATTCATTGGGCAAGCGAAATTCATGATAAACTGCTTCAATCTAAATGGAAAAGTGAACCTGCCGTAGGAGAACTAGGAGCCGCTATTGTTAGCAGCCAATAGGAAAGCTTGTTATATGTCTAAACTCAAAGATCAAGCCATCAAGGTGGGTAGCGTGGGTCTTGAAGCAAGTCGTATTGGCATCGGAACATGGGCCATAGGTGGAGGTTGGGGACCACAACCAGAGACACAATCACTTGCAGCTATACATAAAGCATTAGAGATGGATTGCCACCTTATCGACACGGCTGCTTTGTATGGCAACGGGCGTGCTGAGAAATTAGTCGCATTAGCTCTCAAGTCCTTTGGTCAACGAGTTACAACACTCACCAAAGTCTATCCGCTTCACTATCATTGGTCGCCTCCAATACACACACCTATTAATGATATTTATCCTCCTGAACATATCATTGCTCAAACAGAGGCAAGCCTGCGTCGTTTGGAAACTGATTGCCTTGATTGTCTCCTTCTACAGACATGGTGCCCTTCTTGGGGAGAAGAAACTGAATGGTATGAAAAAATGCTTGCACTACAAAAACAAGGGAAAATTCGTACTTTTGGTATTTCTGTTAGTGACCATAGACCGGAGGAAGCGAACGAAGTTATCAAGGCAGGGCATGTAGATATTATCGAAACTGCGTATAACATATTGGACCAACGCGCTGCTGAATATCTTTTTCCCGTTGCTCAACAACATAGTACGACCATCATCGCACGAACTCCTCTTGCCTCTGGTGCGCTTTCTGGTTCGTGGTATGAAGGAATGAAGTTTCACCGTACCGATTGGCGCAAGCGTGTCTTTCGTGGTGATGTACTGACAAGAACTATACAGCGTGTAGAACATCTCAAAGCGTTTGTTGAGCCAACATACTCTCTCGCACAACTGGCTCTCCGTTTTTGTCTCAGTCATCCTGCTGTAACCGCAGTCATTCCAGGGATACGTAGTATAGAGCAAGTAGAATGTAACCTCGCAACAACAGGCAAAGAAAAACTTCCTCAAAGGTCGTTAGATATCATTGATAAGCTATGGCAAGAAGAGTTTTCACATAATGTGAGAACTAGTATTAGTGAAGATAATTAAAGCTTATACTTTCAAAACTACGTAAATTACTGTATAATAATTCAGCCTATTGAAAAACTACATTGCTGATGCTTCATGCACTCTCTATGTTCATTATTCCTTAAAAGCGAGAAAAGCATATAGACATTTCTTGCTAAAACACGACAAAAGAGAGGCAGACATCACATGAATAGCGAATTTCATCAAGGCCGAATCGTAGCAAAATATCGTAAATATAGAAGTTGGTCACAACAAGACCTTGCAGACGAATTACATGTTGACGTGAGAACAGTACAAAGAATAGAGCAACAAGCGATGATAAAAGATATCGATAGACGACGATTTCTCGTCGCACTGCTCGGCATTCCTGCAAGTTTGATGGGGTTAGATGCAGAGACACAGGGTACACAGATTCTCAAGGAAGCCGAAGTCATTTTTAATGAGGACCCTCTGTCATTCCTCGAAGATCAGATGCAAACACGTTGGGAAATTCAGCTTATTGGAGGTCCTCTACGTGCAGCCCGTGGCTTACATAGATGGGTAACAGAAGTAGATACTCTAGCAAAGTCCACACAAGGTACTGCATGGAATAGCCGTGTATTGAGTTTGTTATGTATGACGTATCAGCTGCAAGGTAGCGTTGCTGGCGACTTAATGCACTATAAACAAGCTCATATAGCGTATCAACAAGCATTTCGTATTGCTCAAGAACTTGAAGACTGTGAATTGATCGCCGCCGTAAGAGTTCGTCAAGCTATCGTATTCATGCGACAAGAAAAAATCCTAGAGGCTATTTCTTATCTCAATGATGCATTCGATACAATACGGGGTTATGGCTATCCTCTTCTCAAGGGAAATATCTTGCAAGTTCGCTCCGAAGCTCACGCCAAAGCACAGCAGCAACAAGAATGTTGGCGCAGTATTGGCCTTGCAGAAACGATGTTACAGCAAAAAAAACAAGTATCAGAACGTAGTCATAGGTTGTTTAATGCGGCATCGGTAACTGCTCATAAAGGAACAGACGCTCTTATTCTTCACGACTATGAACGAGCCATTTCGCTCTTCGATAAAAGCTTGACAACCTATAATCCTACACTGACGCCTGGACGCGCCAGACTTCTTGCGCGTAAAGCAGAAGCATACTATGGACTTGGTGAGATAGATACTTGCGTGGCAATAGCTGAAGAAGCGTTGAGTCTGGCACATTCTGTAGGAGCAAATAACACATTGACGTGTATAAAAGATTTACATGTATCACTCACATCATCTTCTTGGAAGAAAGAGCGTAGTGTCGCTCGTTTGGGAGCATTGCTTGCCAAAGAGTAGCCAAAACGCTATCACTCATTTGGAAAGAATAGAAGAGTTTTGCTACAATGTGAGAACGAGTATTGGTGAGGACTTATGAATCCTGAATACTACTCAATGGTTATCCAATGGGACCCAAGGGATAATATCTATGTCGTTAACGTCCCTGAACTTCCAGGATGCAAAACCCATGGTAAAACATATGCAGAAGCAATTCAAAATATTCTTGAAGTTATCGAACTTTGGATTGATGATGCAAAGAAATCAGGAGAACCGATTCCTTCTCCAATGGTTGCCGTCTAACACTTTTGTAGATGTCTTACGTTCTTAAATCGCACAATGCTTTTATCTGACGTATATCCAGATGCCGACGTAATGTATCCGCCAAGCGGTCGTATTCATGCCTACGATTGAAATGTGTGCGTTCTAAGGGCGTATGCTGTGGAGACTGGCGTTGTGTCAGCACCTCTATAACTCCATGCCTGAAGGAGTCATTCTCGAACAATCCATGCAAATAACAGCCTCCACACCAACCATCAGCGCTGAGCCAGCCGTCCACCTCACCCGTTTCCACCTGAAACACAGTATTTTTCTGCTGCATATCTGCATGCATCACCCTCGTTCGTCCCAGATGGATTTGATAGACCTGCAAGATTTGTTCGTTCATGCTCGCAAAGAGTCCTCGTCTTACGAGGGGATCAACGTGGACGCGGCATTGCTGTGTCACCTTCTCATTCACCGATGCGAAGATCGTTTCTAACGGCAGTAGTCCTAGACCGCGCTCGACTGTTCCCGCCTCAGATTCTGCTCCACCTGGATCGCTCACCTGTTCGCCAAGCATCTGATAGCCTCCACAAATACCTAAGATGGCACTGCCACGTTTAACGCATTGCCGAATGTGTTGGGCGAGTCCTTGCCGCCAAAGCCAGGACAAGTCAGAAAGAGTATTTTTTGAGCCAGGCAGAAGAATGAGATCGGGACGCCCTGGAAACTCTTGAGGGCTAGCAACCATGTGAACACGAACACCTGGTTCAGCAGCCAATGCATCAAACTCATCATAGTTACTTAGATAGGGGAAACGCACGATCACCACCTCCAATGCTGCTGCTGCTTGCTTCTGAGCCAATATCGCGGTTCCGTCTTCTAAAGCGACCGAATCTTCTTCTGCAATTTTCAGAGAATTGAGAAAGGGGATTGTTCCCAACACAGGAACGCCACCACGGGCAGCCAGCAATTGCTCTCCACTCTCCCAAAGAGAGAGGTCTCCACGAAATTTGTTTACGATCAGTCCTTTGACACGCGCTCGTTCCTCAGGTTGTAAGAGCATCAATGTCCCCAGCATCGAAGCGAAGATACCGCCTTGATTAATATCGCCCACCAACAGAACGGGTGCATCTGCCATATGAGCAACACGCATATTGACGAGATCGTAGTGTGCCAGGTTTAGTTCAACTGGACTGCCTGCACCCTCAAGAATCACCATGTCGTACTCTTGCCGAAGTTTGTCAAGAGCCTGTTGCACAATTTCAATAAAGCCAGTACGATGCTGAAAGTACTCCTCCTGTGCCTCCATTGCAGCTAGAGGTCGTCCCATGACAATCACCTGGCTGCGTGAATGACTCTCTGGCTTGAGCAGAATAGGGTGCATTTCAACAGTAGGTTCAATGCCAGCCGCCTCTGCCTGCGTTGCTTGTGCGCGCCCGATCTCTCCTCCGTCTCTGGTAACTGCTGCATTGAGGGACATATTTTGAGCCTTAAATGGAGCGACTCGATAGCCCGCCTGTGCAAAGAGGCGACACAGTCCGGTCACAAGCGTGCTTTTTCCAACTGAGGATGCTGTTCCCTGAATCATCAGTGTTTTCGCTAGACTCATAAGACCTCCATAAGAACATGCACGAGATGCTGCCACTCGCTCCGTTGACGTGTAGCAACACGAATAGCGGAAGGAGGACCAAAAGACATACAATCTCGTACCAACAGGTTTTTGAGGAGCAACTGCTGGCGGATCGAACGTGCATCCCCAACATCAATCAAACAAAAATGGGTTCGTGATGGCACGATGTGCAGGTCTCTGTCTATTCTATCATGTTCTCTTCACCTGCTAAATCTCCTAATTGACAGTAGAGCGAAACACCTATACAATCGCTCCATCATGGTTCATATTCTCTTCTAGTTCGGGCCATGTGTACAATGCAAATAAGAGATATAGAAATAAATGTATGAGGAGACTTGTATAAATGGAACATTTAAATACCGTTATTTTAGCTGGAGGCAGTGGCACACGCCTATGGCCTCTCAGTACACCTACATTTCCCAAACAGTTTCTTCCTCTTCCCAGCGGGAAAAGCATGATTCAAGAGACGCTTGCTCGCGTCGCATCACTGACAACTCCTGAGCAGACATGGGTTGTCACGGGACGCAGCATGGCGGACCTTGCACAAGAACATCTTCCCTCTGTCCCAGCACAACATATTCTTCGTGAGCCGATGGGACGCAATTCGGGTCCCGCTATTGCCTGGGCCGCCGCAACAATTGCAAAAAAAGACCCGCAAGCGGTCATGGCAATATTTAGTGCAGACGCCGTAATTCTCAATACCGAATCCCTACTTCAAACACTCCATCTTGCCAATGAGCTAGCGGAAAAAGGGCGACTGGTCACAATTGGTATCAAACCGACCTCACCCGAGACAGGCTATGGCTACATCCGTTTTGCCGATGAGGTTGATGAGGGCTATGGACATCAGGCATTCAACGCAGAGCGTTTTGTCGAAAAACCAAACCTGATTACAGCACAAAGCTATTTGCGCGATGGTCACTATGTGTGGAATGCAGGCATATTTATTTGGCAGGTTGAAGCAGTACTTGTAGAGCTCCGTGAGCATCTACCCGAACTTATGCGCAAAATTGACACAATTGTTGATGCAATGGAGACACCGCAAGGACAAGCTATGCTTGACGAAGTGTGGCCGACACTGCAAAGTATTTCTATTGACTATGGCATTCTTGAAAAAACGCACAATCTCGTAGTTATTCCTGCCGACCTTGCTTGGAACGACGTGGGCAACTGGGAGCAATACGGCGCACTCTTTCCCGCGAACGAGCAGGGTGTGCGTGCCGTAGGCAATCATACAGGTTTAGGTAGCCAAAATATGGTTATCTATAACAACACATCGCGTCAAATCTTTACCATTGGCATGGAAGATGTGATTGTGATTGAGCTGGATAATACTACCGTTATCTGCCACAAAGATCAAGTACAACGCGTCAAAGAGCTAGCAGAACAGCAAAAGAAAAAAGGCTAAGATAGCTTTATTATTGCTTGTAAACAAACTTACTTCAAATTGATCTTTTCATCTGTTTGTCCCTGATTAGGCTTGCTAGAGACGATAGAGGTATTTGCTCTTTCATGCCTCAAGATATCTCTATGCTATAATACGTTAAGGCATTCAGTGCAAAAGTCTTGCGTCTATTGAAACCAGGCTTGTTAGCAATCTGAATAACAAAGCTATTGGTCTGTGTAGAAATGAAGAGGTCCTCGCTATGTTCTCCCAAGAGCCTGTCCTCGGCACGCGTGGTATGGTTGCCTGCGCTCATTATCTCGCCACACAAGCAGGAGTGCGCACTCTAACGCAAGGTGGAAATGCGATTGATGCCGCAATCGCCGCTAACGCAGTAATGACCGTTGTGTATCCCTCGACCTGTTCAGCAGGCGGGGACGTTTTTATGCTGATCTGGAATGCGAAAACCCAGAAACTACATGCGCTAAATGGTAGTGGTCGTGCTCCACATGGTATGACGCCCGAATACTTTCTTACGCATGGAATACAGCATATTCCTGAACGAGGACCACTCTCAATAAACGTTCCAGGAGCTGTTGATGGCTGGTTCGAGGCGCTTGAGCAATTCGGGACGCTGCCAGCAGAAGTCATTTTCGCACCAGCCATCGAACTTGCTGAAGGTGGTATGCCGATCACCCCCAAGCTTGCAGCTTGGCTAGAGGCAGCCGCTGAAGGAGTACTTGGACCTTGGAGCAGTAGTGCCGAGACATATCTCTTGAATGGGAAAGCACCACAAGCAGGTGCTGTTTTGTGTCAGCCCAATCTCGCTCAGACGTACAGGCTCCTTGCCAAAGAAGGGCGCGAGCCGTTTTATAAAGGACCATTAGCGAAAACTATAACTGAATATGTGCAACAGTGTGGTGGTGTGCTGAGTATAGAGGATATGGCTACGCACCATTCCAATTGGGTTGAGCCAATTTCGACAAACTATCGGAGCTATGAAGTCTACGAATTTCCACCTAATACACAAGGTATAACAGCACTTGAAATGCTCAATATCATCGAAGGATATGATCTATCAACATTGGGCTATCAGACAGCAGAGTACCTTCACATTTTGCTTGAGGCGAAAAAACTCGCCTTTGCAGATCGAGACCGCTACGTTTCTGACCCTGCTTTTGTTGATGTGCCGGTAGAGCAGTTGTTGAGCAAGACATATGCAGAACGGCAACGAGCGCATATTGACCTCAAAAAAGCAGCGGTGCAGGTGAGGCCAGGGCTTGAAAAAGATGGCGACACGATGTATCTTTGTACCGCTGATAACAAAGGCAATGTTGTTTCATTGATTCAAAGTCTCTACAATGGTTTTGGGAGTGGTGTTGTTGGTGGTACTACAGGGGTGATGCTGCACAATCGAGGCTCATACTTCTCGCTTGACCCACGACACGTGAACTACTTGCAACCTGGCAAGCGCACAATGCATACGCTCACTCCTGCAATGGTTTTACATAATAAGACGCCGTATGCAGCGATAGGCACAATGGGTGGCGATGCACAGCCACAAGTACATGTGCAACTGCTTACCGCCATACTCGACTTTGGACTGAATATACAGCAAGCAATCTCTGCTCCCCGTTGGCGTAGTGGACGCTTCCAAATTGGACAAGAGGGCAAACAACTAGAATTAGGGGGACAAAGTGGTGTTGACGAGCATCTTGAGCAAATGATACGAGAACGTGTTGTGCTGGAAGAGAACTTCCCTCTGCACGTTGCAGAGGAGCTTACTGCTCTTGGTCATCGCATAACACGCAATACTGCATGGGATCACGGTATGGGACATGCACAAGCTATTCGCATTCATCCTCAGACCCATGTTTTTGAAGGTGCTGCCGACCCACGTTGTGATGGACTTGCACTCGGTTGGTAGCCGTATTCTTGTGGACAGAGCACTAGTGTAGTTGAGGGAGAAAACAACCACATGACTACCCATTCATTTCGCCATAGCATTCCAGCAGAGATACTTGCCCTTTCGCGTGAACGTGATCTCCTGCGCCGACGGGGACAGTATGATCGCGCCGATGTCTTGAAACAACAAATTGAAGCTGCTGGTTATGCTATTAAAGATAATCCGCGTGGCGCACATCTCGTGATTTTACCCAGTATTGAGGTTGACGGGCAGGTCTACCGGATAGCACGTCAGCTTCCATCACTGCTTGATGAGCCAGACCGCTGCACATTTTCGGTCAACATTCTCTCGCGTAACAACTACGATCAGACGGTGCGCTGCATTGAAAGTGTTCTACGTTTTGCCGATACGACAGACATTGAGATTGTGCTTATAGATAATGCATCACAAGATGGCATAGACTTGTGGGCTGAAGCATACAGATATCAGGAAGAGCGTCTGCGTGTACTGCATATCACGCGTACAATGGGCGAGGCTGAGGCTCGCAACGTCGGCCTAAAGCAAAGTAGAGGACGCTATATCGTCTTATTGGATAGCAATGTCGAACTCACAGGTGATATCTTCATGCCCTTGATGCAAACGCTAGAAGATGGCAGCGTTGGCATTACTGGTCTGCACGGTTTGCGTACCGATGATTTACGCAATTTTGAGGAAAGCCAGGATGCCGTGGTTGATGTTATTGACACGCTGTGTATGGCATTTCGACGTGTTCTGTTGAAAGAGGCGGGGCTGTTTGACGAACGTTATAGATTTCCGTATTATATGGATGTCGATTTCAACTTCACCGTGCGGGATCTGGGAACTACTCTTGTAGTTACACCCAATCTACCCATCATACGTCATGCTGTGCTGGCGGATACCAAAGTGTCCGATGCTGAACGCACACGTCTCACCAAACGAAACTTCTATCGATTTAGAGAAAAGTGGGGAGACCGCGACGACTTGCTTCCTGAAGATGAAGACGACGAAGAATAAACCTTGAAAGGGAACGCTACTCTTGCAAACACTACAAAAGAGACAGGACATCTCTCAAGAATATACATGGAACCTTGAAAGCATCTTTGCTAGCGATGACGCGTGGGAGCGCGATTTTCAGGCTTTACAGCGGCGTTTACCAGAACTAGAAGCACTGCAAGGAACATTAGCACAAAGTGGACAGGCGTTGCTCACAGTCCTACAAAAGCGTGACGACATGTCGCTCTCACTTGAAAAATTGTATGTGTATACGTCAATGCGCCACGACGAGGATACAACAAATGGGAAGTATCAAGCGATGGCAGACCGAGCGATGCAACTGGTCGTTCGTGCCACCACTGCCGTCTCGTTCATCGAGCCAGAAATCCTTGCCTTGCCGCAAGAAACGCTGAATCGCTTCATACAAGAAATACCTGATCTGACATTATATCAGCAACAACTTCAAGATCTCAATCGCAAGCGTGGACATGTCCGCTCAGCGGAGGTAGAAGCGGTGCTTGCAGCTACTGGCGAGGTCGCTGACGCACCTGATGCTATCTTCTCCATGATCGACAATGCCGACCTTAAATTGCCTACGATTAAAAACGAGTCGGGGCAAGAGGTCGAGCTAACCAAAGGAAACTACCTGACCTTCATTCGTAGTGCAGACCGTAGTGTCCGCAAAAGTGCGTTCGAAGAATTACACGAAACATTCCTCAAACAGCGTAACACGCTGGCCGCAACGTTGTCGGCACAGGTAAAAAGCGATCTCTTTTATACTCGGCAACGCAACTATAAAACATGTCGTGAACGTGCGCTAGCAGGAAACAACATTCCCGTCAGCGTGTACGACAATCTGGTTAAAACCCTGGATGAGCATATTCCCTTGCTCAATCGCTACCTGAGCCTGCGCAAGCGCATACTCAAGCTTGATGAGATGCACATGTACGACCTCTACGTGCCGATTGTCGAAGAGACGACCGATGAAATGACCTATGAGCAAGCTCGCGATACAGTAACAGCAGCACTTGCACCTCTTGGTGAAAATTATATCAACACGCTCAAGAGAGGCTTCTCGCAACGCTGGATTGATGTCTATGAGACGCCAGGAAAGCGTGGAGGCGCGTATAGCGGAGGGGCATATGCAACACAACCGTTCATTCTGCTCAACTTTCAGAGCAAGCGGGATAGTATGTACACGCTCGCTCATGAACTAGGGCACTCGATGCACTCGTACTTCACGCGTACAAACCAGCCCTTCCAGTACGGCGACTATACTATCTTTGTTGCCGAAGTTGCCTCTACGCTGAACGAAGAACTGCTTACCGAGTATCTACTGAAAAACACAACAGACAAAGCAACACGCATTGCGCTCCTGAACCACTCACTAGAGGATTTTCGCGGCACGCTGTTCCGTCAAACCATGTTTGCAGAGTACGAGCAGATAATTCACTCTCTTGCTGAAGAAGGTGAGTCGCTCACAGCAGACGTACTCAGCGAAAAGTATAAAGTACTCAACCAGAAGTATTATGGTGCTGAGACCGTCATCGATGATTTAATTGGCATAGAGTGGGGACGTATTCCACATTTCTATTACAATTTCTACGTGTATCAGTATGCAACAGGCATTTCGGCTGCCTCTGCACTGGTGCAGCAGATATTACACGAAGGACAGCCTGCTGTTGAGCGCTACCTCAAGTTCCTCAGTTCTGGCTCTTCTGACTACAGTATCGAACTGCTCCAGAAGGCAGGCGTTGATATGACCTCACCTGAGCCTGTACATCAGGCATTCCAACTCTTCGAGTCACGCTTGACACAAATGGAACAACTCTTAGGATAAAAAACAAAACGTACTAGCATACAACAGAGGTTAACTATTATGTGCTAGTACGTTTTTTCTCGCCTTATATAGATAAAGACTTCTTGTTTGTATACGTTTTGCTTCTGAAGTGAGTAATACATATAGAAGGAACAACGATGTTCCACTGATGTAAAATGGTAATACCAAGAAGGAGAATTTGACAATGGCTGATGAGCATAAAGACCTAGGAACGCAGGGACAGGAAGATACTCTCAAGGGTAAACTCGATCAGGCAGTTGGCAAGGTACAGAAAAAGGCTGGTCAGGCTACTGGCAACACCGAACTTGAGACCAAGGGCAATGCAAAGCAGGTTGGTGGTACAGCAAAGTCTACTCTCGGTAACGCGGAGCAGAAGGTGGATAGCGCACTCGATCCAGACAAGAAGTAGTACGTCTCCCTTTTTTAATAAAAACAATGATCCAGGGCCTATGCATCGGATGCGCCCTGGATCATTTCATGGCCTATTTAGAAGGATTATCCCATTCATGTCCATCTTTTTTAACCAGGCCGTCTGCCTCTTTTGGCCCCCATGTGCCAGCAACATATGGATGTATCTCTGGCTCATCCATCTTTTCCCACACTTTGGTAATGCTGTCTATGATACGCCATGACTCCTCGATCTCATCACGCCGAATAAAGAGTGTTGAGTCCCCCAGTATACAATCAGCAATTAAACGCTCATATGCCTCTGGCGACTGAATGCCGAAGGCGGCCTTATACGAAAAGTTCATATCAACCGAAGCAAGATGCTGGGCCGCTCCGGGTACCTTCGCCGCAAACTTTAGTGAGATACCATCGTCTGGTTGAATACGAATGACCAGGCGGTTAGGAACAAGCCCTTTCGTATCCTCTGGATTATACAATTGATGCGGCACACGCTTGAACTGAATGGTGACCTCAGTACTGCGCGAGGGTAGACATTTACCAGTCCGAATGTAAAAGGGAACTTCCGACCAGCGCCAATTCTCAATGAACAGCTTCAGGGCAACAAAGGTCTCTGTATGTGAATGAGGGTTGACACCCTTCTCTCCAAGGTAGCCAACCGTGGGTATGCCATCAGTCACGCCAGCAGTATATTGTCCACGCACAGTACAATCGTTCACTTGCTCCAGTGTAAGCGATGGAATAGCGTGTACGAGTTTCACCTTCTCATTACGAATAGAGTCAGCGTCAAAAGCTGCTGGTACTTCCATACTGATGAGGCACAAGACTTGCATAATATGGTTTTGTACCATATCGCGAATCGCGCCCTCCGACTCGTAGTATTCCGAACGTGACCCGATGCCCAGGCTCTCGGCAACGAGTATCTGCACATGGTCGATATAGTTTCGGTTCCAGAGCGGCTCGAAGATGCCGTTGGCAAAGCGAAACGCAAGAATGTTTTGTACCGTTTCTTTGCCCATATAATGGTCGATACGGAAGATTTGATTTTCATGAAACGACTTCCCAACATCTACGTTGAGTTCTCGAGCGGACGCGAGATCGTGTCCAAAGGGTTTTTCGATAATCAGGCGTGTCCAACCATGTCCATTTTCACCCCGTTGCCACTCTGGTTGTGCCAGTCCCGCACGTCCCAAACGCTCAACTATATCTGGGTCCAACTCCGGCGGTGTAGAAAGGTAAAAGATGCGATTGCCATGTGTATCTTGCTCTTTGTCCAGTTTAGTGAGTAAGTCAGAGAGTTTTTGATAGCCTGCATCATCATCCAGGTTCGCCTGACAATAAAACAGCTTTTTAGCAAATGCCTGTTGTCCCTCACTATTCAGCTTATCGTCTTCAGGCATATACTTACTCAGTGATTCAAGGGCCATTGCACGCCATTGCGCATCGTCCATAGGGCGGCGAGCATAGCCAACAATACAAAACCCCTCTTGCAGTGGATGATCGTGCATAAGATGCGCGAGCGTTGGTAGTAATTTTCGCTGTGCAAGATCGCCTGTCGCACCGAAGATGACAATAGTACACGGTTCTGGTGTGTGACCTTCTTGCCATATCGCGTGCTGCTTCAGTGTATTTGCTACTTGAACGCCTTGTGTCATAAAAAATCTCTCCTATTCAGAATTTTCCAGTCTCTATTACAGTACACGGAATACAGATAGGTTTCGTATAAAATTTGCACCTCGTACAGAGATTGCTACAAGGTTTTCGTAAAAATATATCTCTACAAGCCCTATCAGCAATTCCTCAGCTTTCGGATTGATAATGTACGTTTCCTCGTTTTCTACAAGGAATGCAGACATATCGTACAATATATTTGTACTACAAGAGTAGTACAAATATTGCATGCACACGTTTCAAAAATATATACAGTCATATAGGAGAACATCGGGATGGCTCGTACACAGTATGACATGACGATTATTGGCGGTGGGTCGGGTGGACTTACCGCTGCTCGCCTTGCCGCGTCACTGGGAGCAAACGTCCTACTTGTAGATAAAGAGACACTAGGCGGCGATTGCTTGTGCTATGGATGTGTACCGAGCAAAAGCCTTATTCATGTCGCGCGCATCGTTCGACAGGCACAGGAAGCAATGCATATTGGTCTAACACCTGCGCATCTCGGTGTAGACATGGCAAAAATCAGTAAGTATGTGCAAGGAGTCATTGCGCGTGTAGGCGAGGCGGAAAAAGTCTATGTCGAGAACGTAACGGTGAAATTTGGTGAAATTACCTTCAAATCGCCGACAGAACTTCTTCTAAATGGAGAGGTCTTCAAGAGCCGCGCCACTCTCATCGCTACAGGTTCACGCCCAGCCGTTCCTCCTATTGAAGGTCTAGCAGAAGCTGGCTACTATACAAATAACGATCTCTTTGATCTGGAACATCTACCTGCCTCGCTGCTCGTCATTGGGGGTGGCCCTGTTGGAGTAGAGATGGCACAGGCATTCGCTCGTCTCGGCTCAAAAGTAACACTTCTCACCCGTGCCAACCATGTTTTGCCAAAGGAAGATTTCGATGCTTCAACCACGCTTGCCAACGTACTCACATCGGAAGGCATCGACCTTATTACAGGTGCCACACTACTCAAAGTTGAGCGCGATGGAAACAAAAAGGTGGCGACGGTAAAGCATGGAGAAGAACACAAGACATTTGAGGCTGAGCAGCTTTTGATTGCTTTAGGACGCCAGCCTAACATAGAGGAACTCAACCTTGATGGTGCTAACGTCAAATATAACGCGAAAGGTATTGAAGTTGACGAACATCTGCAAACGTCTGCGCAAAACATCTATGCTATCGGTGATGTAATCGGCGGCTACCTCTTTACTCATGTTGCAGCATATCAAGCTGGCGTTGCCGTCCGCAATGCATTGGTTCCTGTTAGCAAGAAAAAAGTGGACTATCGTGTCGTGCCGTGGTGTACCTTCACAGAACCAGAAGTTGCACGCGTCGGCCTCACTCTTCAAGAAGCCGAAAAGCAGCTTAAGGATGTACGCACAGAAGTGTTTCCTTTTGCCGATGTTGACCGCGCACAAGCCGAAAACGAGACGGTTGGCTTCATCAAGCTTGTACTAGCAGGAAAAAAAGAGGAGATCGTTGGCGCGCATATCGTTGGTCTTCACGCAGGTGAACTGCTAGGCGAGATGACACTCGCCATGCAGCACAACATGACCATTAACGATATCTACAATACCATTCACGCCTACCCGACAATGGCGACCGGTATTCAGCAAGCTGCATTTGAAGTATATCTTCAAAGCGATGCAGCAGCAAGCAACCGTAAAGTTGTTCGCACGCTCCTCAACTTTCGTCGATAATAGAGCATTATTGCGACGAAACACACATGGCAGGTTTCCGCTTGCCATGTGTGTTATTTTTTTACCTTTTTTTTGTGCGGTGCACTTGTATAATGGTATTGTATTGCCGAAAACGGATGTGAGAACACGATAGCAACGATAACACATACCAGAATGGGCGCAACGAGTGAAACTGTAATTGCCATCACAAAATGTACATGAAAGAGAAAAAGGAATAGGTATTGTAAGACAACGAGCAATACTAATACCCCCGTTGTCACAAACGCAAGCGCGGCAGTCCAACGCACGCGAAGCTGAGACTGAATTGTTTTTTGACGCAACTCCGCCTGCTCACGCGCTGAGTTTTGCATACGCAGCAGCTCTTGTCGCTCTTCTTCCACGTTGAATTGCTCTTGCTCCAGGTGCGTGGTAATGCGTTGCACCTCGCCCGTTAAGTACTGGGCTTCGACAAGCTGTTTCGTTTTTGCCTGATTTACATGAAATTCTATCGTCTTCATAGCAGCACCTGGCAAGACTGCTGCAGCTTGCTCGGGTGAAAGGATGAGTGTCTGTGCCGCCTCCGACAACTGTTTCTCGTACTCTTCTTGCACAGCAATTTGGAAGTTGGCATAGAGTTCTTGATACCGATGTTCCATCTGCCGATACGATGCTTGGAGGCGATTACGCTCATTCGTCACTTCTTGCAAATGACTTTGATAGTGTTCTAGCTCTTGCAGTTGCCCATTATGAATAACGCTCACTTCGCGCTCAAACTGTGCCTGCATAGAGGTATAGTCAACAAGAAGGCGTTGCATTTCGCCCCGCACCTCATCGAGTTCATGCCGCAGGCGTCTGTTTTCTTCACGCAACTGTATCACCTGACGCCAGGCAACTTTTGCATGAGGCACTGTATGCTCTGAGGCTTCGGCCTTCACTGCTGGCAGAGCATCGGTCTCTTTTTCGCTCTGTCTCTGTTGTAGTATATTCTGTCTACGTTCGCTAAAAGCACTGCGGCGATCAAATGTACGTGGAACTTGCCCAATAGTATCCGTTGTCTTCGTGGTATCATCTGGCGACAGCATTCTTCTCTCCTAAAACACTTCCCAAACATGCTGCAAAAAAACTATCTAGCCGATAACTGCACGTTGTACAATTTACACGCTTACAACCTTCTCTTGCAAGTATGCCCAAAAGCGGGAGAAGATGCAAGGGTTTTGGCATACTTTCAAGCTATATCGCCAAAAGATGCAGGAAAGTCATCTCCCAAGTTATTTAAAAGGAATGCTCGGACTCTCTGATTATACGCACGAGGGCTACTACCGTAAGCGCCACAATGAGGACCGCCATCGACAAAGAAGGTTTCCAGTGGTACCTCGCACGCTTTTGCCTCTGCCGCTATTTGTCGCGCATGCGTAATAGGAATAAGATCATCCCCTTCTGCATGTACGAGTAAAATTGGAATGGCGTGCTGTTGCAGTGTTGTCTTGGCACGTCTTTTCCAACGTTTGAAGCTGGTGTCGGGACGAGCAACGACGTTGTAACCGTAGCGTAGACGAAACACAAGAAATCCTAGTGAGGTGATAAGCCACACAAACGCGGGAAACAGAGAACTTAAGTAGCGCAAGACCACAGGCCAGCGTCGAATTTCACGCGTCATTTGATAGTGGACGATACGACGCATAATATCGTCTGAACGAGCGTAAGGGCTGTCTGCAATAATTGCAGCAACGTGGGGGCTAGGAGGAGTGAGCAGTGCAACAGAGGCACCCATGGAGAAGCCATGAAGAATTATTTTTCCAGAAAGCGTCTCTGGTTGTCGAGCCGCAACTTCTATTGCTGCCTCAAGGTCGCGCACCTCAGCATTTCCACCACTGGTTAAGACACTATCGCTATCGCCATGTCCGCGAAAATCAAAGAAGAGAATATTGAAACCGAGGTTATATTCATGCGCTGCAATCGCGCGCATGACACTACGATTAATGCGGTAGCCGTGACAGAGGACGATTGTAGGAGCGGGTTGTGACTGGGCCCAAAAGTCGCCACGTAACACTGTACCATCGCTACCTTGAAAAAGCAGGGCATGTTGAAAGGAGAGAGATGGCTCCTGTGCATCATGTGGCATCTCTATGCTAAACACAGATTCGTCCAAGAGCAAATGAGGGCGTGAGAATTCCTGGACAAAGCGATGCACAAGAATACCTAAACCACTGGTAACAGTAAGCCCCAACAAGCCAGTCGATGTGGCAAGACCAATTGTAGTCCAACGATGTAGTCCAGACATAGCATTTGCTCCTTTGGAAAAGAGACTTCAAAACCAATCCTAGTTTTCAGTACCTCTATACGCAACACTCAAGCCTTTACCTACAGGAATGACGAGATGATCGAACAGTGTTAAGGTCTCCAAAGTTTTTAAGTATCCCGCTATCTCCCCAGGATGAGAAAGGACATTATCAGCAAGAATTAATGCATCAGGGGTCAACTTAGGTAGGAGTAATTCTAATTGTGCAGGAGCACTGAGACGATCAGCATCGAAGAAGACACAATCAAAAGGCCCAGACAAGTTCGCTACGATCTCGGTTGCATCGCCACATATGAGATTCACGCTTTGACGAAGGCCAGCACGTTGCAGGTTTTCATCAGCTAACTGCTGCTTGTGCATGTCGCTGTCAATACTGGTGATATGGCCTCCGACTGCATGCGTAGCCCAAGCTAACCAGATTGTGCTATACCCATTTGAGGTTCCAATTTCAAGAAGATGTCTTCGGAGGCCGTTACGAACCAGGATGCTGAGCAAGTGCGCCGTCTCTGGCTCCAGGTTAAGCATTTTGTTGCGGCGGTCCTGTTGCTGAGCATCGTTTTCTTGTCCCGCCTCTTCTAATTCCCGGAGTAGAGCACGAAGTTGATCGTTCATCATGATTTTTTCCTTTGACTCTCATGCTTATCACCTTCTATATATTATACGTAAATAAGCACAGGAATTGTCACAATCAAGAGGGCTGTTTTTATGCATGGGCTAAACAGCAGATTCCTTACAGGCCCTAGCGCTTGACCATCTTGAACAAATAGAGGTAGGACTAGGATATCTGGGAAAAGCTGTAATTATTCAGGTGGGAGATCAACAGGAATAGACTATCAGTCACACATTCTAACCTTGAACACGTGTCTGAAAGAGGCTATACTCATCGTAGACGCACGTATACCATATCTTTAAACAAAGGAGTATGTTTTATGTCGATCAAGGTCGCCATCATTGGTGCTGGTTCTATTGGTTTTACACGACGACTTATGCGTGATATTCTAACTGTGCCGGAACTGGCGGATACCCGTTTTGCCTTTACAGATATATCACCTCGTAATCTTGAAATGGTTACACAACTCTGTCAACGCGATATCAATGCCAATAGGGTTACAGCCACAATTGAAGCCACGACCGACCGCAGGCGAGCACTTGCCGACGCCGACTATGTCCTCTGCACAATCCGCCAGGGAGGTTTAGAAGCATTTCAAACAGATATTGATATCCCGCTTAAATATGGAGTTGACCAATGCGTCGGGGATACACTCTGCGCGGGAGGCATTATGTATGCCCAGCGCACCATCCCCGCGCTGCTCGGTTTTTGCCAGGATATACGAGAGGTGGCAAAACCAGGAGCGCTTCTGCTCAACTATGCAAATCCGATGGCAATGAACGTCTGGGCGTGCAATATGTATGGAGGTGTCCCAACTGTTGGCCTTTGTCATGGAGTCCAGGGAGCACATTGGCAGATTACGAGCGTAATTGAAGAGTGGGCAAAGCGTGAAGGACTATTAGAACCAGAGGAAAAGCTTCATCGCCGCGATGTGGATGTAATAGCCGCAGGCATTAACCATCAGACGTGGTTTATCAAGGTGCAGTGGCATGGGCGCGATATGCTCCCATACCTGTTGGAGATGTTTGAAATGCATCCAACCTTTCCTACCACTGAAAAAGTGCGGATCGATGTACTTCGTCGCTTTGGCTATTACAGCACCGAGTCAAATGGTCATTTAAGCGAATATCTCCCCTGGTATCGCAAACGCCAAGCCGAGATCGGGCAGTGGATCGATCTCTCTAGCTGGATTAACGGCGAAACAGGTGGATATCTGCGTGTCTGTACTGAAGGACGCTCCTGGTTTGAAACGGATTTTCCTAACTGGTTACAAGAAACTCCCGCGCCATTTACGGCTGAGCAACGCAGCGAAGAACATGGCTCTTATATTATTGAAGCCCTGGAAACTGGACGGACGTACCGTGGGCATTTCAACATCGTCAACCAGAATCATATTGCCAATCTCCCCAATGGATGCGTCATCGAAATCCCCGGCTATGTCGATAAAAATGGCATCAAAATGCCTGTTGTCGGTAACTTGCCTTTAGCCTGTGCCGCTACCTGTGCCGCTAGCATACGCGTGCAAGAGATGGGTATGGAGGCCGCGGTTCAGGGGAATGTGACGCTGCTCAAGCAAGCGATGTTGCATGATCCCCTTGTAGGAGCTGTTTGTAATCCCGAAGAAGTCTGGCAGATGACAGATGAAATGCTGCTGGCGCAGGAAAAGTGGTTGCCACAGTATCAAAAGGAGATACCAGCAGCAAGGCAGCGCTTAGCAGAGGCTGAGCATCAGAGAAAGCGTGTCAGGTTGCGCGAGACAGTAGGCGCAGCGCGACTCAAAACGCGTACTGTGGAAGAACTCGCGCAGGAAAGTGAGAAGGCACGTGCTAACGCAGCGGCGGCTGACAAAGGCCATATGACGCATTAGATCAACGACCTATCGGCGACTGCTACTACCAAATGGCTTGTCCCAATCATGTCTGCTACTATTTTACCTGAACTCATGACGCCTGGTAGACCAGCCCCTGGATGAGTCCCTGCGCCAACTAGATACAAATTGGGAATATCTTCGCTCTGATTGTGAGGACGAAACCATGCCGATTGTGTCAGAAGTGGCTCAACTGAGAAGGCACTACCCAGATAGCTGTTCAATGTATCGCGGAAGTGCAACGGGTCGATGTAGTGTTCGGAGACGATGTGTTTGGACAAATCAGGCAGGTACCGCTCCTCAAGGTAACCAATAATCGTGTCGCGATAGGGCTTCGCCATCGTTGTCCAATCGGTGTCTCCACCAAGATGTGGCACAGGAGAGAGCACATAAAAGCTATCACATCCCTCCGGTGCAAGAGAAGAATCAGTTGCAGTAGGACGGTGCAGATAGAGTGAGAAGTCTTTGGCAAGCTTCTTGTGCTTGAAGATATCTTCGAGCAACTCCTTGTAGCGTGGTCCCATCAGAATTTCATGATGTGCAATGTGCTCATATTTACGATTTGTGCCGAAGTAAATCACAAAGAGCGACATGGCATATTCCATACCTTTGATTTTCCTATCGGTGTTCTTGTGCCGAAAACGTGCGGGAACCATAGTAAGATAGGTATATGCAACATCGGCATTGCTCACAACAGCATCGGCTGCAACAAACTCGCTTGTCCCTATCTGCACACCTTTAGCACGTCTGGTTTTCTCATCAACGACAATCTGGGAGACCTCTGTGTTGAGAAAAATTTTGCCACCGACATCCTCAAAAAGCTGGACAAGCGCACGTACAAGCGCTCCCGTTCCACCCATTGCATACCAGACACCAAATTTTTGCTCTAGTGTGTGAATCAACGCATAGATGGAGGTACTCTGAAATGGGTTGCCTCCAATAAGTAGAGGATGAAAGCTAAAGACCTGGCGCAACTGCTCGTCTTTGATGTATTGGTTGACAAATGCAGCAACCGATTTTTGTGACTGCAAACGCACAAGATCAGGTGCAACCTTCATCATATCAGAGAAATGCAAGAATGGCTGGTCGATGAGCTCGAAGCCCTTTTTGTAAATCTCCTCGCCAGCTTTAGCGAAACGCAGATAGCCCTCAACATCATCGGGATTGAACTCACGTATCTGGCGAATATTATTCTCGCGGTCTCCACTATAATGGAAGACAGATCCATCCTGGAAACGAATGTTATAGAAGGGACTGATGGGAACAAGGGTAACATAATCCTCTGTTTTCTTACCACACAGCGCAAAGAGGTCGGAGATGAGCCATGGAGCCGTAATAATCGTGGGACCACCATCAAAGGTAAAGCCATCCTGCTCATACACATATGCGCGACCACCAGGCTTATCGCGCTTCTCAAGCAGCATCACCTCGTGACCCTGTGCTTGTAGACGAATAGCAGCCGTTAATCCACCAAAGCCACTTCCAATAACAACAATATTCATGAAAGATTCCTCTATTTCAAACTTGTAACGACCACTAAGGCTAGATATAGATGACTTGAAGAATTCTGTATCTTAATTTGAACTATATCTAGCACGTTACGTGTAGCAAAGATTTTACTGATATATATCCTAACATACTACAGACGATTGCCTTGTGGGAAAGGGGTATTCTAGTGGTATACTTTCGAGCTATATCCTTAGTATTGCCAAAGTGAGCCTTGTTTTCTAGCGATATGTTCACACCACTTGTAGAATATCCAACCACTAACAAAGTAGGCAAAGGAGTGCGCCGCAAGCAAGAGCAAGGAGTGATTCGTGATGAGATATGTTAGCGAACGTCCGTTTAGTACGACAGATCGAATAACAGTTATGCCATATGTCGTTGGCAGTACGAGTGCCAGTGTCTGGAGCCAACTCGGTAAAAGCGATACCGCAATAAAGGTTCCGTTGACAAACAAAAGGAGGTCCTGGGCAAGATCAGCTATCGAGTGAACGCTCTTATAGATCAATGCTATACCTCCAAGAAAAAAACTGAACCCAAAGACACCTATCAACGTTAATACCACTACTGGCAATATGTCCCAACGCAGCGACAGATGGATATTAAGCAGCAAGGCTAGCCCAGCCGCTGATAACGAGATGGTAATCGTGGCAACAGCTAGAATGCCAAACATCCGACCTAACAAGAGTATCGCGGAAGATACTGGACTCATATACATCTGTTCAAGAGTTCCTGTTCTGGCCTCTTCGCTTACTGAGTCATTGACCTGAAAAAGAATAATACGGGCATAGAACGTTACCATCCAGCCTGGCAATATAAACGCGAGTTGTTGAGCCTCAAAATGCCCTTGACCCACCAGTAGCCCGATAGCAAGAAAGCTAAGGCTACGCTGAACCATCTGGGCAAGTGTATCGTACTTGTAACTCCAAAGATGGAGCAGTGATTTGTATGCTTCGTTGAACATGGTCCGTATGTTGTCGATCACTGTTACCCGTTTTTCTAATACCGAATGTGGCTTATAGGTTGCATTGAATTTTGCCTGTCTATTTGTTATCATCGTTCGCTTCTCTCTCTTGTTTCACTAATTAGACGGAGAAAAACATCTTCTAAATTTGGCTCAATCCTGTTCACGGAGACAAGCGGAACATTCATGCTATGCATCTGGGTTAAGAGACGATGTAGTAGCGCTTGATCTGCAATAGCACCAGAGAGAGTAGTTCCACCTTCCCAAGACGAGATTGTCAATCCTTCAAACAGGTTTGCATCCTGATCGTGAAGGTATGTGCCGACTTTGATCTCATAGTGTTCTTCACGAAATAGCGCAAGTAGTTCCATCATTGGTTTGTCAACAAGAACCCGACCTTTCCGTAAGATGGCAACCTGGTCACATACCTCTTGTACCATACCAAGTTCATGAGAAGTGATAACTACAGTCTTGCCTTGCTCATGTGCAAGCTTTACAACCCAATCCTTGATCGTACGCGCAGACAGCACATCAAGTCCAAGTGTTGGCTCATCAAGCAGCACAATCGCTGGGTCTGCAACCAGAACGCAGGCAATGGCGGTTTTCTGCTGCATGCCACGCGAGAATAAACCAACTGGGTCATGCCGCCTTGACCAGAGATCAAGTTCGCGCAAGAGAGGTTCAGCACGTCTGTGGATATCTTTTTCTGAGCAACCTTTCAAGCGACCAAAGTACATTAGATTTTGTAAGGGTGACAAACGCCAGTAGACGTTGCGCGTTCCTTCTAGTGCTGCGCCGATCTGCCTCATCGTTGCTGCACGACTTTGATGCGCAGTCTTTCCATGCACAAGAATACGTCCCGACGAAGGAATGATTAATCCACAAATCATTTTGATCGTCGTCGTTTTGCCCGCACCATTGGGTCCTAACAAGCCAAATACTTGTCCTTGTGGAATAGACAAGTTCAAATTGTCAACGGACCGCACTGGAGGCTTGTTACGCTGTACATAGACCTTGCACAATGCTTGGATGTCAATGGCAGAAGACGCCCTGGTCTCTCCTTCCAAGATTCTCTTTTTAGTCCACATAAACTCCTAACTCCTTTCCTACAACCACCGTAAACTTCTTTTATTCCTGTCCTAAGTGTACAGATTGATATGAGGAATTGTCGTCCCCTATATGGGATGAAAGTAGGGGATTGTGATAGGGGATTTTTATGGGAGAATTTTTTAGTTGAGTAGCTGAGAAGACAAAGAAATTGGGGAAAAGAGTGCTTTTAAATCAGTGTGAGCATTCGTGCTCGCTCTATGGCCTCATTGCATGTGTGTACATCCAGTTTCACATAGATGTGCTTGATATGTGTCCGAATAGTGCTTACGGAGACGATTAGCTCTTTCGCAATCTCTACGCTTGAGAGACGATTAGCAAGAAGGGAAAGCACTGTTAGCTCGCGTTGGCTAAGTGAATTTTCAATGGTTTGCTTGGATACATTTATCAAACCCAATCCGAATTGATTTGTCAAGCCAGTTACAGCTTTCGAGTCTCCACATCTCGCAAGCAACTCAGCTTGAGCGGCTTTTACTTGACTGAACAGATAACGAAATTTTGGAACAGGCACAGTCCCAGATGCACTAAAAATCGCTTCCTCCACTACGCTTTTAGCATGCTCAAGAGTTGCAATTCCTTCGTTTAGGTCGCCTTGTGCTACATGCACCTTTGCCAGGATCATCATTCCTTCGGTCATATGATAGACGTGACGCCATTGCTCACATAACTGGATACCACGTCTCAAATGCTGTGCCGCACCAGTCAGGTCATTCGACTTATACAGTAATTCCCCAAGGTATATGTGTGCCTTTCCTGTCGAGGGCCATGGAAGTTGAACACCATCCTCCTCCCCAAGGGCAATTGCTTGGCGAAGTGTTCGTTCTGCCTCACGTAAGAGTCCTTGATCTGCCAAAAGGTGCCCAAGAGCACTCATAGCAGTAATAGCAGTAGCAAGATTGCCAACTGCACGATTGAGCGTGATTGCTTCGACGTATTTTGTCCTCGCAGCAATAAGATCGTCCTTCTCCCAGTAAGCATCTGCAAGGTTGAGAACAACCTGAGCAATCCAAAAGCGTGATAATGCGTCCTCTTGTGGAAGGAGTTCAAGTGCCTGGCGTGAATGGTCAATTGCTGCTACTGTTTCTCCCAGATTGATTGCAACAGTCGCATACACAGCTTCTATATACCCTTTCAAGGTTTGTCGCATGCTTGTATCTATATCAGCACAATTTTGAAGCGCAACTTCAGTCTCTCTTACATATGGCTTGGCGGCAGCGAACTGACTCAACGCGAGTAGGGAAAAAACTCGTGCAAGTCCGAGGCGCGGACGTGTAAGCACCATATCAGAGGGCAACGCGTTCAACCATGCAAACATCGTTTCAGCTCCACCATACACAAACGTCGTCATAGTAAGCTCTTCTAAAAGATGTGCTGCAAGAAGAAAGTCGGCTGCCGCCAGCGCATATGTGATCGCCTCGTGGCTCTGTCCGTTTTGTGCATACCATACCGCTGCTCGCTGCTGCAAAACGACCACAAGGTCCTGTTGCCAGAGAGATAGCCGATGCTGGAGATAGTCGGCAAAGAGAGGATGATAGCGGTACCAGCGTCGCTGCTTGTCGATGGATATCACAAACAAGTTCATTCGCTCCAATTCAACCAGCATTTCCGCACTTCCAGTTTGGTTCATAACCGCATCACATAGAGATCCACTAAAATGGTTAAGAATTGAGGTTTGGAGCAAAAACTGCTGAATATGTTCAGATAATCCACGGAACACTTCTTCAAGGAAAAAATTGAAAATATAGTGGTCGTTACCGGAGAAGGTTTCGATAAAGCTGGTAACGTCGTCACAATGCTGCATCGAAAGAGCCGCGAGTTGTAATCCAGCAATCCACCCCTCGGTATGTGTTCTCATCTGCTCTACTTGTGCAGAAGATAACTCTAGTCCCATTGTCCGCGTAAAGAATATCTCTGCCTCAGTTGCAGTAAAACGTAGATCAACCAAGCTTAGCTCGACAGCATCACCGCGCGCTTAAAGACGTGCAAGAGATAAAGGCGGCTGGTTACGACAGGCAAGTACCAGGTGAATGTTTGGCGGGAGGTGTTCAATGAGAAAGGTCAATGCAGTATGAATGGTGTCAGAGTGGATCAGGTGATAGTCATCGAAGACAAGAGCAATGTGCTTTGAGATCGAGGCGAGCATGTTTATAAATGTGGTAAGAAAGGATTCCTCAAATAATGCCTGTGAGGAGGAAAGTAACGGAAGAAACGCATTAGCAGTACCTGGACGTAAGGAATCGACGGCAGCGAGTACATAACTCCAGAAACGTAGCGCTTCATTATCACGCTCATCAAGTGATACCCAAGCAACGGGTATGTCACTTTGAGCTGTCCAGGTACTAAGCAACGTGGTCTTACCATAGCCAGCAGGTGCAACGACGATTAACAGTTTACGTCGAAGTTCGCTCTGCATTCGAGCAATCAGTTGAGGTCGAGGAACGAGGTCTACTCTTGATTGAGGAATGGTTAGTTTGGTAGTGAGCAAAGACTCAGGCAGTGCTGGCAAAAACAATGCCTCTCGTTTGACAGTGCTTGATGAGGACGGGGGAGTGTTTCCAAACTGTTGTCCAACTAGAGAGAGCCGTTCCTGAGTCAAATCCTCAGATTTACCAAGATATAACGTGTACAAAGTGCCAGAGATGCGGCGTGAGGCGTACCAATACCATCCACCAGGACGTTGCTCCTTTCGAGCGGTATATACCATGCCATGGTGTTCAAAGTGGAAAGAACGATGCTGCTGCAACCAATCGTACCATTCTACTGATTCAACTAATATTACTGGAGCATGTATAATACCGAACTCATACTCTTGAAGAAAACCATTCGATACAAGCAGGGGCTTATGCGCCATTGATTCACACTCCTACTCAAGTTATACAGAAAATATATCCCCTTCTGTATAACTTGTCAACATCGATTATTGTGAGAGACATGCGGTAGATAGTCAGCATCAAGGGTATCTAAGTACAAGTACTCAAATAACATCAGTTCGGTGTTATATGAATTTATGAACACGTATATGATACAATATACGCTAACGTTACCATATTGTATTGTGTACACTAACTAATACTATTTCTTAGCGGAAAGGCGGAACTGCCAATGAATCGTCGTGCGCCACGTTTTCATGCGGGGTTGATGACAGATATGTATCACCCTGATTCAGCGTACATCGCGTGGAGAAGCGGTATCAATGGGCTTACCACGTTTGATCTATATACACGCAAAGTACCCTTTGGTGGAGCGTATCTCCTCATCGCAGGAATCGAGGACGCGTTGGAGTACGTGCAAGCATTCCGCTACTCACAGGAAGAGCTAGAATTCCTTGCACGTATTCGTGATTACGATGCGGGATTTCTCGACGAACTCGCTAACCTACGTTTCACAGGCGAGATTTTAGCCCTGCCAGAAGGGTCGATTGGCTTTCCCAATGAGCCTATCATGCGTGTTACGGCTCCCTTTCGCGAAGCAATCCTTCTTGAGGCCGGACTATTACAAGCTATTGGCCTTTCTACGCTCATCGCCACAAAAGCTTCGCGAATTGTCTATGCGGCAGAGCAAGGACATACACGGCGTGTTGCAGAATTTGCCTTCCGTCGTGCACAAGAGCCATTGACCGTTGCGCGTTCCTCGTACATCGGAGGCTGCGCCAGTACCTCACTGCTTAATGCTGCATATGAATTTCGTCTCCCTGCTACTGGCACTATCCCTCATGCGCTTGTCGAGGTCTTTGCCTCTGAGGAAGAGGCGTTTGAGGCAACAGCGGAAGCCTATAATCGTTATACTTTGTTGCTTGACACTTATGATACGCGTCAAGCGATACACACTGCGATAGAGGTTGCACTGCGTTCTCAGGAAACGATGGGACACACCCTTGCAGCCGTGCGGCTCGATAGCGGCGACTTTGTGGCTGATAGTATCTATATACGCGAACAGCTAGACAAAGCGGGACTCTCAAGTGTCCGTATTCTCGTCAGTGGTGATCTCGACGAATGGAAGATCGCCGAGATGATAGCTGCCGGGGCCACTGTAGACTCCTTTGGCGTGGGGACCTCGTTAGGAAGTGGTGCGGGTTCGCTTGAACATGGTGTTGAAGGTGGTTCGCTTGGCACCGTCTACAAAGAAGTGTGGTACGTCGATGAGTCAGGAACAGAATATCCTAAAGTGAAGATTGCTGGCCCTAAGAGCACCTGGCCTGGCAAAAAAGAAATTTACCGCCATCCAGAATGGAAAGAGGACATTATTCAGCTTGCACAGGAGCCACGACCAGACAACTATCATCGCCTACTACGACCAGTCATGCGTAACGGCGAAATGATTCCAGGGAGCATGCCACCGCTTTCAGAAGTACGCGAACTAGCTCAGCAGAACCTGCACGATCTGCCAACAAAATATCACGCACTCACTATTGAGGAGCCTTATCCAGTTCACTTTAGCGAAGGATTGCAATCCCTTCGTAAGCAAGCTGCACAACTCGTGGGAAAAAATATCTAGTCACGTTTTCCTCAAACAAAATAAATGCTGTATACTTTATACAAGTTAGCCTATTGCTAGCACAATAAAAGCTACAACAACGGGAAGGTAGTATCACCATGACTGAAGTGCTGAAACAGACTCGTAGTATTTGTTCTCTATGTGGCGAGATTGTTCCCGCCTCATATGAAGTACGAGACAATGAACGAGTCTTCTTCTCGCGTATCTGCCCCACACATGGAGGAGTTGATACTGACCTGGGCTATCATGCTACTTTCTATCGAAAATCATTTCAGGTAGAAAAGCTCATGATTGAACGCTACGATGATGGCGGCAACAACGATATTTCACAGGGACTTTCTCCCTTCCCACTACGCAAGCCTGCGGGCCTTGCGATTATAGAAGTCACGGAACGCTGTAACTTGACCTGTCCCATGTGCTATGCCTACTCTAGCCCCTCCGAACGCGACTACTCGTTAGAAGAAATTGAGATGCGCCTTGACCAACTCATAGCTGTTGAAGGCAAAGGCATTTCGCTACAAATTTCTGGTGGAGAACCTTCTGTGCGCAAAGACCTGGATCAAATCGCGGCAATGGTCAAGCGCAAAGGTTTTGGGCAGTTGGAGATGGTGAGCAATGGCATTCGCCTGGCACGCGAACCAGAGTTCGCGCAAAAGCTTGTGGATTGGGGCTTCACCTCAGTCTACCTGCAATTCGATAGTACACGACCAGAAGATATTCTCAAACTACGCAATGAAGACCTTTGGGATGTACGCGTAAAGGCTATTGCTGCCCTTGAACGCGCTCATCTGCCTTCCACACTCGCAGTTTCGTTATATGACGGTCTGAATACTGACCAGATTCAGCAAGTCATCCACTTTGCATGGCAGCATCCAGATACCGTTTGCGCAATTGCGTTTCAAGCCGCAACACCATTTGGTCGTTTCCAGGTAGATAATGGAGATGACAGTGAGGGAGAACAAAAGGCACTCCGCAAACTACGCATGCCCGAAATACTCAAACTGATTGAGGAGCAGGCAGGCGTTTCGCAAGACCTCTTCTTCCCTGTTGGTGAGGGTTCTCCGCTCTGTAACACCTTCTCACTGCTCAAACATACAAAGGATGGCTATAAACCTATCGCGCCAAACTTCACCCTAAAAGAGTTTATGGAGGTCGTCGGGCCACGTCCAAACATGACACTGCGTATGTTAACACGTGGTCGTGCTGCTATCTTGCCACAACTGGTAACAAATATCGGTGGTAGTCTGAAATTGATGAAGACACTCTGGCCTCATATCGGCACAGACCCATCATTCTGGACGAGCCGTAAAACGCTAACTCTTTTCGTCAAACCATTCATGGACGAAAGCGACATCGACATGAGCCGTGTCGAACGCTGTTGCTTCCATAACGCATCACCACGCGGCGTGATGTCATTCTGTGCATTGAACGCCAAGATGCGACCAGCACAACCACACGCACAGGAAAGCGCGTTTGTACCACTACCGACACGTCGAGCAAAACAACCGCAGCCTGTAACCAACTAGCTAGAGTGTCGCAACGTGAATATGACAAGGAGCGACATGACAGGGCTTGCCCCTGTCATGTTCCATGTTCCCCACCCGCTCTACGAGACATTGTAGCAATTCGTTGGTTCCAACGGGCTTGCCCCTGTCATGCCTCCAACATACTCATTTAACAGCTTACACTAGTTTTTGAGCACGAATAAATGCGCTCACGAATTTTCCATTCAGTTCATCGCGTTCTGATTCAGACAATGCAGCGATAGCAGCACTTGCCCCGCTTTCAGCGATCTCTTGCAACTCATAGCGTCGTGTCACTTCAATCTCGATAGCAGTGAACCCTGCCTCAGTTAACAAACGTCGGTAAGTCTCTTCTTCCAACGCTCCTGCAATGCAGCCTGCCCACGCTTCCATATCTTTCTGAACGACAGATGAGAGATGACCTTGCACCACGATATCAGAAACTGCGAAACGCCCTCCTGGAGTCAGAACACGATATGCTTCATGTAAGACTTGACTTTTATCAGCAGAGAGATTAATCACACAGTTGGAGATAACTACATCTACGCTTTGCTCAGGGAGCGGTATTGCTTCGATGATGCCTTTGAGAAACATCACGTTTTCCACTCCTGCCTCAACACGGTTGCGCTCTGCCACCTCAAGCATGGCGTCAGTCATATCAAGCCCATAGGTAAATCCTGTTGGACCTACACGTCTCGCTGACAGCAAAACATCAATTCCTCCTCCGCTGCCCAAATCAAGCACTCTTTCACCTAAGCGCAATTCCGCGAGAGCTGTTGGATTCCCACAACCACGAGAAGCAAGTGCAGCCGCAACAGGAAGTCCATCAAGTTCTCCACCACTGTACAGGTTACTTGTAATTGGGTCTTTTGTTGTCGTACAACAATCACTGCCGCAACAACCACCTTGCGATGCACCATCAGGTTTTGTTATCTGTACGATGCTCTGTGTGTATCTCTCCTGGACAAAGTTACGCAGTTGTTCACTATTCCTGGAATCAGTTGTCATTCTCGTCATCCTTTTCTTATATGTTTTTACAGAAAGACACCGTACTCAATATCTCTTAGCATCTTTCTCACTTCTAACCTATAGACGATGCGAAACTAGAAAGGACGCGGGTAAGAGCGGAAACATCATGTATGTTGTTCTATCAACAACTCGTTCTCGATACGGAACCGTATTTCATCACGAATACGTCGATACACCGCCAGTTGCTCTGCCTCACTTCCAGTAGCTTTTGACGGGTCTTCAAATGACCAGCGCCGACGCTGTACTGCTCCTGGAAAGATAGGACATGTTTCGGCAGCAGTATCACAAACTGTTATTACCATGTCAAATGGCTCATTCAGATAGCGATCTAGCATTTTAGATTGTTGCCTTGAAATGTCGATACCAAGTTCGCGCATTGCCTTGATCGCTAAAGGACGTATCTGAGTTGCCTCAGTGCCTGCACTAAACACATCAAAACGGTCTTCTGCGAGATTGCGGAGTAGTCCTTCTGCCATCTGCGAACGGGCCGAGTTGTGTGTACAAATAAAAAGAACTCGCTGTTTCATCCTGTCTCTCCCCTCTCGATAATGTCTTACTTAGCATTGCACGAACACGTTAAGCAACATTCGTTCCTGGGATGATATGCAATAATTCCACCTCGACGGTCAAGCACAAAATGACAACATTCGAGAAGCTTTTGTTTGAGCTTCTCACGCGCCCGTTGTACCCTCGATTTCGCACCTGAGAAGGAGAGGTTCATACGTCCGGCGAGTTCTTGCTGTGTCAGACCGTGATACTCCGTTAGCATGATGGCTTCTCGATATAGTGCTGGAAGTTGGTCAACCATATCCTTGAGACACGGAAGTAATGCCTGTTCTACACTTTCTTGTACAGGTTCTTCTGGAAGATCAAATGCATTGGGAAGAGCTAGTATATTTCTTTGAGAGCGATAGTAATCGTAAATGGTATGACGTGCGATTTGGTACAACCATGATTGAACCTTCTTTTCATCATTGAGTGTTTCAATGTGCGTGTGCATTTTGAGAAAGACATCTTGCAAAATGTCCTCTGCAATGTCTTGATTATGCGTATACTTGAGAATAAAGTGCTTCATTGGAATATGCAACGCTTCCCAAGCTTGCTCTGTTGTAATAGGCATACACTTTGTCCTCCTTCTCCTTCAAACTATACAATATTATGAGTAAAGACGGAGAAGCCTCTAAAAGGACGCAAAGCAAGGTTGACAATGTAGTAGTCAATAGAGGAAAATGTACTACAGTAGTACTACAGTAGACGTACCTGATGTCAGTGTAAAGCAAACAGCAAGTAACTTCTTCACGCCCCCTACATTAGAGAGGATAGATAAAATGCGACAACGCATAGCCACCTTTGTAACCTCACTTTTAGAGCGCATCATAGCCCGTTACAGCTATCGCCCGACAAAAATCTATGGAACCTTTCCATCAAACATGAAAACGACGTTTAGGCGCGACTAGCCTTTTGTGATTTAGTAGAAATACGCTACGCACATTCCCACCAAGCAAGTACTTGGTGGGAATGTGCGTAGCGTTAGTTGAAAGGCAACAATTGGACACGCGCTTCTCAATTATCATGCCAGTGTTGAATGAGGAAGCAGTCTTAGAGAAATATCTTATTGCCCTCACGCAACAATGCACCCTCTATGACTGCGAGTTGCTTATTGTAGACGGTGGCAGTACAGATGCCACCGTTACTATTGCTGAACGTTATGGTAAGGTTATTCATTCAACACGAGGTCGTGCGACACAGATGAATTACGGCGCTAAGGTCGCGCAGGGTGACATCCTTATTTTTCTCCACGCCGACACCTTGTTACCTGACAATACGTTCAATATTATTGAGCAAGCATTCACAGCACCAAAAGTTGTGGCAGGCGCATTCAAGCTATGTTTTAATTGTGATAAACTGCCCTACAAGCTTGTTGCCTTTGCGACAAATTTGCGCTCATATATCAGTAGAGTGTTTACAGGCGATCAAGCATATTTTATTCGTGCGGAAGGTTTTCGAGTAGTTGGTGGCTATCCTGACCAGCCGTTGATGGAAGACCTGGAGATCATTGCTCGCTTGCGTAAAATTGGGAGAGTTGTATTGGTCCCTCACTACGTAACAACATCAGCGCGAAGACATGAGAAAATAGGATTGATGCGCAGTGTGTTGTTTATGTGGTATCTGCGCACACTTTACAAATTCGGTACACCTCCCTTGCGCTTACAACAGATGTACCTCGATATTCGTTGAAAGGGCATGGATATGCTAGTAGCAGAACAATAGTACCTGTACCTAATATGCATTGCTATTCGTTAACAAGAGAGAGCACAAAAACATAAAGAGAGCGTCCTTGTTATGGCAGATTTTGTTACACAATCTGAGAACAACTCTCCCACTATGTCGGCGGTGATAGTTGAGGAAGCACAAAGCAATGGTATCCAGCCAATAAGTGATGGAGAGAAAGGAACATCCTCTTCGCCTATTAGCTGGACACCACGTTTTATCATGCTCTTTTTTTTTACAATAGTTGTTGGTCTTAGTGCTGAGAGTCTGGTCACACAGGGATGGCTCAATGGAGTATATAAGGCAGAGTGGGTACTACTAGCTCACTTACTGCTCATACTGACAGGTCTGGTCATGCTTGTCATAAAAGCACATTCTACATGGATACGTATGGGGAGTGTTTTCGGGTGTACCTGGGCAATCTTCGCAGGTGCAAGCTATGGGGCTGCACTGCTTGGGATAAGTGGACGTTCGATTATTGCCCTACAATTTCAGGCTGTGATGGCCTGTGCGCTACTTGCTACGTATATCTGCATTTCCACATATCGTATCTCGTTTCAACGCTGGGATAGTATATTTTTCTGGCTATCTCCACTTCTAGGTGGGTGTGCTGTCGCAGTACTCTATGCTCTTTCTCGAACGGACCCGCATCACACAAGAGTGCTAGTCAATGCAACAACTACCGTTCTGCTCTCTCTCTGCGTTGCTATCTGGTGGATACGTCCCTCTTGTTGGAGTAGTCAACCCTGTATCACGTTCCTCTTTGGAATGGCATCTCTCTTACTATTGCTCCTACCACTACTCCCTATGGATGCTATCGGCACACGATTCTTTTTCTCACAAGTACTGCTCCTCTGCATCTTATTAGGAGTCATGCGGGTAGTGCAGGGCGAAACCAAACGACATCCAAAGAGGAGCTAATATGAATGAACAGCAGGTGATGGCGCTAGTTTCCGACATATTTGGGGTCCAGCCACTTGCTGCTAGACACATGACCTTTGGACATAATAGCGTAACATACGATGTTACGCTCCCAAATCGTAACATTATTGTGCGCACGAATAAAAACTCGAATGTTTTTGCTCAAACAGCACACAATCTCACAATTCTAGCCCAATTGGGCTTGCCAGTGCCTCATGTACTCGCTACTGACTTAACGCAGAAAAAATATGCTTCCGCATATATGATTTTAGAAAAAATACCTGGACGTGACCTGCGCTATGAGCTAGAGGGCATGACACATACACAGACGACAAAAGTAGCGGAGCAAATCGTCTTTTTTCAGCATACGGTGGCAACGCTTCCAATAGGCAAGAGCTTTGGCTATGTGCCCATAGGGGAGCAAGGGCCGTGTTCATCCTGGCTAGAGCTTATACAATTCGAGCTGAATAGATGTATCTACGATACTCATGAACATGCTCTTCATGAATGGAGAGTACGCTTAACCCACATCTTGGATAATTTTAGGCCATATCTGGCACAGGTACAACCGATATGTTTCTTGGATGATGTAACCACAAAGAATGTCATTATCCTTGATGGTGAGCTACAAGGGCTCGTTGATTTTGATTGTGTTTGCTACGGCGATCCTTTGTGGATGATTGGTTTAACTCAGACAGCAATCGTTAGTGATATAGGTACTCAGGCTCTGTTTTATATTGAAGAACTTTGCCGTATCTGGAGCTTGACGGATGAACAGCGTAAAATTGTGAATCTTTACGCTGCAATACACGCGCTCGACTTCATGCAAAGGTCAATGACAAAAGAAAGCAACATGTGGGTGAAGAGAATGACGAAGGCAATTGAGCAGTGGATAACAAATTTGGAATCTTCCTAGTCATCTCTCGCGCTTTACTCTATGCGTTCCATAGTGTTTTATCAGCATAGTATAGTTGGCGCGTACTAAGGCAGTTTCTTCGAGAAAAGGAAGGATGCATTCATATGAACTATTTTGCGCATCAGAGTGCTGCCAGACGCTATGCTAACGCTCGACCATACTTTCATCCATTGGTCATAAAAAGACTCGTCACGAATATCTATGACACGTTTAGCATCTGCTTATCTATCTTGTTACGTAACCATTGTACTGCTATCAATGTTTTGGCATCTACGATATCGCCGTTGTCCAATGCTTTCCATAGTTCAGTTAGCGTCAGTTCTACCAGTTCAATATCTTCATGCTCAGAAGCCTTTCCTCCACCAGCAGATACACAGTCTGCACTGCTTACTTCGGCATAGTAAAGCATATTACGCTCAGAGGTTCCTCCTGGTGAAACATAGAAGGTTGCTATGTGGGTTAACTGTTCATGTATTTCGTAGCCAATTTCTTCGCGGATTTCTCGCCGTATGGTCTCTTCTGGCTGCTCGCCCTTATCAATGACTCCAGCGATTACCTCTCGTATCCAACCTGGCCCTTTCTCGTAAGCTGGATACCGAAACTGTTCTATCAGAAGAACTTTTTGCGTATCTTTATTAAAAAGCAATGCAGCGGCAGAATCGCCTCGCTCAAACACTAATCGGTGTACAGTATCGCTCATCTGCCCATTGAACTTTTGAAAGCGTAGCGTAGCCTCCTGTATTTTGAGCTTGTCATCAAATACAATGCGCTTGTTCTGGATTTCTACATTTCTCATCATTCGCTTCCTTCCTCGATATATTATGCCTATGACACGCCTGTGGAAGTGCTTTTTGTGACATTGATTTATTCTATGCCTCTTAAAACATAAACGACGAAATATATATTAACACAACAGTTGAGTTCTTGGACAGATTTAGAGTATAATGCTTAAATATGAACAACTTATATAAGGATTAGGTATGAACACTGACAAAACGTCTACTACACCTTCTCAAAATAGCAATCTCATTGATGTCGGTGAGCATCGACTCGCAATCTACTGTATGGGCACAGGAAGTCCTACGGTAATATTGGATGCAGGCATGGGCGATGCAAGCGATATCTGGCAACAGGTGCAGTTTGATGTAGCACAGTTTACGCACGTTTGTAGCTATGATCGTGCTGGACGTGGGCAGAGTGATCCTGGACCTTTGCCACGCACAAGTCAAACCATGGTTGCAGAGTTGCATACACTTCTTACAAATGCTAGCATTTCCGGTCCTTATATACTTGTAGGTCACTCGTTCGGTGGATACAGTGCTTTATTGTATGCTAGCCAACATCCAGATGATGTTGCTGGTATAATACTAGTAGATTCTGCCCTTCCTGATCTTGATATGATCGCATTACTACCATCTGAGTCATCTGATGAACCAATTGGGTTACACGAGGGACGTGAGATGTTGATACAAGAAAAAATGCAGAATCCCGAGGGCATAGACTTCATTATAAGTGACGCACAAGTGCGTTCTGTTACCTCATTAAAAGATATTCCTCTGGTAGTGCTAACGAGAGACTCTGATTCATGGATACATATGCTAATGAAGTTGTTTCCAGGCTTTCCCTACGAAGTTGCAGTAACGCTTGAACAAGCCTGGCAAAAGCATCAACGAAATTTACTACGTCTCTCATCGCAAAGTAAACAGGTGTTCGCACCAAAAAGCGGACATTATATTCATACTGATGAGCCTGATCTTGTAGTGAGTGCCATTCGTGACATAGTTGAGATGGCAAGGCAGAAGCCGTCTTTATTGCCGTAGCAGGCCCGTCATGAGAAGCACAATCACGATGGCACCAGCCCCATTGTTGAGCAGATGGAGCAAGATGCACGGCCAGAGCGAACGTGTGCGCCAGCGCACAAAGGCAAGTGCAAGCCCGATGAAGAAGAGAACAGCAAATGAGCCGAGGTCCGCATGCGCAAGTGCAAATAGAAGCGAACTCAAAACAATTGCGACAACTACAGGCATTCTATTAAGAAAGCCAACAAAGACAAAGCCACGAAAAAATGTCTCCTCACAAATGGGTGCAACAAGCACACTGGCAATAAGAGTTGCGTAGGTCGTGAATGGCGCGTCTTTGCTCTGTTGTAAAATCACCTGATCGTTTGTTTGCAGGTTTAGATGAAATACAGTGATGACATACTGATAGCTTCCATTGACGAAGAGGAAAGCGACAAAAAGCAAGGCGATCATACTTAGGGCACTAATCCATTGAAAGCGCTTAAAACCTAACGCATGGAAAACCGAGCTGCGTCGATCCTCGAAGTTTGGGGCTGTACGATTTGCGAAATAAAACGGCACGATAAGAAAGGCGCCTTCGACAAGAACGGAGAAGAGGAAAACGATAATAGCGTTGGTGAGGTCTACTTGAAGTGAGAGATGATGAGACTGAGTTGGTTTGCCATTGCGATTAAGGTTAGCAAGACCAAGCGCAAGAATCATCCAGGGGACAAGAGTAAACACAATACCAAGCAGGGTTTGTCGTAGCGTCCAGGGAGTTTGCTCTAATTTTTGCTCAACCACTGTTTCTCTCGTCTTTCCATATCTAATTATACCATAAAAGGCATCTCTTTGTCTGTAGTAACACTTCTATTGTTCCAAAGATGATGTGGTATACTACGTTCATTGTTCATTGCAAATTTATCGTTATTCAGACTGCAAGCGATGATAGCGTGTCTATTGTCGTTCAGGCAGTTAGCAATAAATTACACTAATTACCACGAAATACAAAGTTAGGAAGGATATCCGGTTGACGGGTACAATAAATACAAATCCAGATGAAAACTCGAATTGGCGTAAGCATAGGAATGCTTGTCCGTTCTATCGCGAGCGTTGGTTTCCATGCAATGATGTTAACGCAGGTGAGCCAATGTATCAAGTCTTTTGTCTAAAAAATACTCCTCCGATCACACAGGAAGAGCAAGAGAAGTGCTTTCGGAGTAAAACGTGCTGCTGGCGTCTCGCAGAGAAGAAGCGAACGAAACATGCCTCCACTCCCGAAGGGACACCTCTAGCATCATTATAAATAGTATGCGAATGGAAGCATAACTGAAAATCATACCTCCATGTATAAAAAACAGTATATTGCCTACTGACTTCACAAGTAAGCAATATACTAATTTTCTATGAAGTACGCTATTCGTGAACCCATGGTTCAGTAACAATAGAGTAACTTACCAACTCTTCTGGCTTGAAGAACAGGTTAATTTCCTTTGTAGCATTTTCTGGACTGTCTGAACCATGAATAATGTTGAAGCCAATTTCAATGGCATAATCACCACGAATTGTGCCAGGGATAGCTTCGGCTGCATTAGTGGCACCCATGGTTGTACGTACAACACTGATAGCCTTCGGCCCTTCTACCACCCCGACAACAACTGGACCAGAGGTAATATGCTTGACCAGGCCAGGGTAAAATCCTTTGCCCTTATGCACACCATAATGTTCCTCGGCGAGTTCTTGCGTGATGTGTATGAGTTTGAGCGCTGCAAACTTGAATCCACGTTGCTCAAAACGAGTGAGTACATTGCCAATAATGCCTCGCTGTACTCCTTCTGGTTTTACGATAATAAGTGTTTGCTCCATATAGCTAGTAGTAGCTCCTTTGTTATTGCTTAATAGCTGGCGACCAGTTGCAGAATCTGGCGACAAACTTTTTTCATTTCCAAGCGGATGCGTCCGATGTTACCGGCACCGCGTGTTGTCACTACGAGAATGAGATCACCCGCCTCTTCCATTTGAATGGTCCCGTCTTTGGCCTCAATAATGACACGATGTGTTTCACCTTGATTGATCTGTGCTGTATAGCCTGTAGTGGAGCCAAATGAGGCTGCCGACATCGCCCCGATCACTTCCTCGTCTTCGCTGTGCAGCGTTCCCGAAACGATGAGGCCATCTTTCCCAACAATAATTGCCCCATACACATCATCCAGGTCGGTCAAGCGTTGCAGAATTGTTTCCATAATTGATGGCCTCCTCACGGCACCTTAGACTTTTGCCTTTTTTGCCATTGTCAGCGCTTTGTTATATGCCTCCATTGCTTGCAAATATTCTCCTTGCCGCATGTAGGCATCACCTAGAACACGGTATCCGGCCGAATATTTGGGCGCGATTTTCAGCAACGCACGTACATTGCTTACAACTTCGTCAAGCAGTTCTGGCGCACTTTTGATGATGATACGGTACTCCTGCATTGCCTCATCGTAGTCACCAAGAAGCTGATGCTGATAGCCCTTCACCAATCGTCCTTGCAGACGCTGCGCTCCATCTTTTCCACCACCAAAAGTGGATTCACTGCCATAGCCTTTGCCCGTTATTTGATAAGGTGTTGCTGACATTGGCGACTGAGGTTCCTTCATCGCCTGTAAGCGAATAGCAGGCCGTTTCATCGTTGTCTCAAGTTCGTTCTCAAAAAATGGGTCAAAACGCGCAGTTGGTGCAATAGGTACATCTACTCGCGCTGACTCCTGCGTTGGTTCAAAAACAGGCTTAGGGAAAGCGTCAGCAAAGTTAGGTAGAGTAAGAAGCGGTTCTTGAGGAAGTGCAGGAACAGTACGTAAGTCAGAGGCCCAGAATGAGTCTTCCGATGGTTGTGTAGACATTTGCTGTGCGGCTGGCATAAATGGCTCAGGAGCTTGATACGCTGATTGTGTATGAGGAGCAGCAAGGTTTCCTAGCTGTTTTAAAGCAGAAGAAAGCTCAGCTATATGAGACTCGTCTGAGGATATTTCCTGCGCTTGAGCAATAGCTGATAGAGAGTTTGGCTCTAACGGAACAAATCCTTCCGAGAGCAGGTTTTGCTCCAAATCTTCCAACGTATGAATGATGGTTTGCTCTGAGGGTTCCATGTGCTGAGGTTCAGCAGAAAGAGTATTCGACTCCGCAGACGTATCAAACGCTGGCTCCTCAAGAGATGCATTGCCAGGCTCTAATTGTTCGTGTGTCTCATATAGTGGCGGCTCGGACTCTGCCGAGAATGCTTGTACAGACTCTAAAGATGGCGAGGCAACTTCGGATTGAGTTTGGGACACTATTGGTGTTTGTGTAGGTTGCTCCTGAACCTCAGAACCTATTTCTGCTGCACCTAATGACTTTAGCCACTCTGGGCCGAAGAAAAACGGCTCTTCATCTGTTGTCGTATTTAGCGACGCTTGTAGCGCATCACGCCATGACGTATCTGAAGTAGCATCAGCAGGTGTAGTGTTCATTGGCTGTTGATGGGTTGGAAGCACAGGTGTCTCGATTGAAGGTTGCTCTTGCTCAGGTTCTTCTATAGAAGGTGTTGTATCACTGAGTTGCGGCTGGCTTCGCAGTTCGTCTTGAGTCAACATATTAAGCCATGCAGGAGATGCACCTACCGATTCTTCTTGTCCTTTCGACAGCCATGATGGTTCAGTGATATCAGCCTGCCTCATCTCATACCCGTCCCTCCACGACTCGTCTGCGCTAAGTCCAGCAAGCTGACCAGAATTATTGCGCTTCTGATGCTCTTGTAGGGTAGGAGTTGCAGGCTCATCTTTGTAGGCATCCTGGGACTGGACATCAAAGTGGAAATTCTCCAAATTTTGTTCGGAAGGAGAGGGTGTTTCTTGTTTTTGTGACTCCTGTACCTGCTGTGGCTGCACAGGAAGTGTCCATGCATCACTACTGGAAAATATATCGTGTGACCATGTAGGTACTGTTGACACTTCAGAGATGGGTTGCTCATTCGCTTCCGATTTGGCAGGCGTCTCTACCGACCCATCCCAGGCATCCAGTTTGCTCCACTCGAAGATATTGACAGAGGTTGGCATTTCATAGATGGGTACGTCAGGCACACTTGAAGCTTCTTGTGATGCCGATACGGAAGCAAATACAGGTTCAGCAGAAACAGGTATCGAAGCTGATTGTGTAAAGACTTGTGAAGAGTCTAACATCGTGGGAGCCTTTTTTAAGAGCTTGAGAAAAGGATGTCCCGCCTGATTCATTGCCATATCTTCAAAGAGTTCTTGTGCCATTGAGAGGTCCGGGTCTAACAATTCTGCGCGTTGCACGTATTCTTTTGCTTGCTGCATATTCTTTGGTGCAGTAACATGAGCGAGGATTAGCAAAGCTTTAATACATCCTGGCACATCTTGAAGCGTTTGCAACGCAAGTTGCTCCGCCTCGTCATATAACCCTTCTCTCCAATATGCTTCGAGTAGTCCTGTTCTAGCGTCGAGACGATCAGGACTTACAAAGAGCACAGCATCCCATTCCTGTATAGCTTGCGGCAACAGCCCACCACGCATGTACAATCGAGCAAGTCCTGCACGAGAAAACATAAAACCTTGCTGTCCTGCCTTTGCGCTTAGCATATTGAATTGTTGACGAATATCGTGATTTCCCCTGCTCAACTCATATGCCTGTTGATAGCAGTCCAAGGCCGTATCAAAGTCTGAGAGGCGTTCGCTAATGAGCGCACGATCACAATAGGCGATCACATTTTCTGGGTCATTGGTTAAGATCCAGTCGAGTGCCTGCTGTGCATCCTCTATCTGCCCTCGTGCAAGGTACACCTCGCCCAGAAGCCGTTGTACCTCTAAAGACTCTGGAAATTGAGCAAGAACATGCTGACACTTATTAACGGCATCATCGCTCTGCCCAGCGCTAAGAGTGTCTTCTATTTCTTGTAAATACTCACGAAGCGTTACTTGTGCCATAAAGCTTTGATCTCCTCTTCCCGCCTTACTCTTCTGTAAGCAGTTTCCTAAACATGTCAGCCTGAGCCGTATCGTGTGGTCCAATAATAGCCAAGCGACGCCATTCAGGAGCAAAGCAGGTCTGCGCGACACGCAAAATATCTTGTGCAGTGACTGCTTCGACAAGAGCTATCACCTCGTCGATATCGCGCACACTATTACGTAAACATTCCTGGCTACCTAGCCAGGAGGCGATTTGTTGCGTCCCTTCCAAACTTAGCAGAATGCCTCCTCGTACATAGGCTTTGATGCGTTTCAGTTCATCGGCAGGTACGGGAAGCTCACATAAACGTTTTAGCTCAATGAGAATAGCACGTACCACAGCGTCTACCTGTGAAGGATCAACACCCGCACTTATCACAAGACTGCCCGTTTCAGCATAGCTATTGATGTAGCTACCAATATCATACGCCAAACCTTGCTCTTCGCGTATAGACTGGAAGAGACGAGAACTCATTCCATCACCGAGAATTGCATTAATGAGCAGTAAAGAATAGTGGTCAGGTGAGGCATAGGCTGTACCTAACGTTGCTAAACAAACATTCGTTTGCTCGGTGTCTTTTTGTATCATACGCACAGGAATCTCACTCCGTGGTGGCAAGCTTGCGACATACGAAGGAACATTGCGCGCTTCCCAATCCTCAAAAAGACGTTTGACAAGTTGCGCAATACGTTGAGAGTCAACATTGCCAGCAACACTAATCACAAGGGCGTTAGGGCAATAGTGGGTTTCCAGATAGGTCAGCATATCCTGACGTTGCAGTTCTATAACCGACTCAATTGTTCCAGCGTCATCTCTTCCCAATGGCAACCCAGGCCACATTGCCTCATCCACAAGAAGATTGACCCATTCTTGCGGGTCATCCCGTGTCGCGCTCAATTCTTCGATGATAACACTGCGCTCTTTCTCAATTTCTGTCGGGTCAAACAAAGAATAGCGTATCATGTCTGCCAAAACAGTCATTACGGCTTCTAGTTCCTCGCCTGGAACACGAGCGGTATAGCTCGTAATCTCTTTCCCTGTACTTCCATTAAATACACCACCAACTCCTTCAATCGCCTCCGAGATGAGTCGCGCTGTAGGGTAGTTCTGCGTACCTTTAAAAAGCATATGTTCAATAAAATGTGACACACCTGCGATACGATCTTGCTCATAACGTGAACCGCTTTTAAAAAAGAAGGCAATGCTAGCAGAGCGCATTCCAGGTATAGAGGCGGTAAGTAGACGTAGACCATTGTGTAGCGTTGTTCGCTCGTAATTCATTCGGTGTCCTAGCTAGTGACAGTTTATATACATATCAACGGTCATAACTACATTGTTTTAAGCACATAAACATCTGTCTTATCCCGCAGTATTATAGACGGTTTACAGTACCATCGCAACATATTTCCACTAGAAGAGGGGGGAAAGTAGCCAATTTGGGTACTGTTGAGTAGGAAAAAGGATTGTGCACGGCAAAGATAAGCATTTGCCATGCATCATCCTTTTTTCTGCTTGACTACTGCTTAGAACAGACCAATATCATTTGTTACATCACCAAGACCGCCGAGTAAGCCTTCCTCTTCACGATGATGATGATGGTGATGATGCTCATAGCCATCATAACCCATATCACCCTCATCGCGGTTTTCTACGGAGTGCTCGACGCCTTTTAAAAGCATTTCTCCTCCAATAACAGCGGCAGCACCACCCAGCGCACCCATCGCCATCTTGCCATTGTTCCCCTGTAAGAAGTTGCCTACCCCACCAAGCATTCCTTGTTGTCCCTGTACTGGCATGTTCACAGGCGTAGGTACAACACCCGCAAGACTAGTGCGACAACTTGGACAACTTGGTGTTCCCATAGGAGCCATCGCCATACACACCGGACAGCGCAGCGTCATCGGCTGCTGTTGATACCCACCTTGATTATACTGTTGTGGGTACTGAGGTTGCTGATACGGTGATTGACCATAGGCTGGTTGCGCGTATTGCCCAGGAGGGACTTGCTGTTGCCCGTATGGTTGTTGTGCGTACGGTTGTGGATATTGCCCTTGCTGAGGAGCAGAGAGTGTACTACCACACCCTCCACAAAAGCGAGTACCAGCAGCATTTTGCCTGCCACATGCATTACAAAAGACAGGCGCATTCATATTCTGTCCACAATGGATACAAAACGCAGTGTCTATTGGAACCTCTTGGTGGCAAGCTGGACAAGGACGTGTCGTAGGGCGTGCCTGCATAGGAGATGTAGCGGGTTGAGCCGCATGTAATGCTGAACCGCAGTGCATACAAAATGCAGCATGTACGTTGACCTCGCCGCCACAACGTGGACATGTTGTTATAGAAGATGTATTGACAGAAGGAGTCACTGTAGACTGTACAGGAGTTCCGCAGTGCTGACAAAATTTCTTTCCAGTGACATCGCCACCACAAACCATACAGGTTGTCATATATTTTTCCTGCCTTTCGTATATGCAAGAAGTTTTTGTGTTCTATTCTTTCACCTTTATTGGACGCAGTGTAGCACAGTTTTTCCAATTCGTCGAGATTATTTTGATATTCAGCTAAGATGTAACCTATGACGTATTGTGTCATAGGCTACATTATTAAGTAATAAAAAACGGTGTTACTCTGCTAGTAATTCCTCAATTTTTTCTTCGATTGTTACAGCAGAGGGAAAGAATGCCTCCTCTTCTGCAACGTTATAGGGAGCAGAAGGAGCGTTAATGGCGGAAATGAAGGCCGGAGTGCTGTCCAAATCATAGAAGCAGTTTTCGACAATCCAGGAGTGAATATGGCGTCCAAAGCTGGTCAGGTCCGACTCCTCTGTGACGACAAGCACACGGTTTGCTTCTTTAACAGCCGCTAGCACTGCCTCTTCGTCAAATGGTGCAAGCGTGCGCAGGTCTACTACCTCGATAGCTCCACCCTCTTGTTTGACGATATTGGCAGCAGCCGTACACGCTTCTAGCATCATGACACCCCAAGCAATAATAGCAAGACGTGTTGGTCCCTCGCCAATACGCAAACGCCGTGCTTTTCCCAGGGGCAATGTATAGTAGCCTTCGGGAACATTCCAATACTCTGCCATTACTGGAATAATGTTGCCATCACTATCCTTTGGCGGCTCAGAACGATAGAGACGTCCGCGTTCAAGAAAAACAACGGGCGACTGCGCGCGTGCTGACTCTAGCAAGAGTCCTTTCGCGTCAAACGGAGTTGAAGGACAGACGGTAATCATTCCTGGTACTGTCGTAAACCATTGCTCACCCGCATTAGAATGTCCGTACGCACCGCCACCGGAACCGCTACTCGAAATGGGACCACCACCGCCACTCCCCGATTTTGTGCGCATAAGTAGTGGCACGTTCCAATCTCCATAACTCTGATAAGAAATGCGAGCCGCGAGGCGAATAGTTTGCGTCGCCGATTGATGGTAGTCAACAAATTGAAGTTCAGCACATCTCGCCTTACCATCTTTCATACCAGCACCAGCAGCGATACCGACGATCAACTGCTCATTAAGTGGACTACTGATGGCTCGTCCCGGATACTGCGTAACGAGCGTTGCCGTGGCTCCAAAAACACCCCCTTTAGGACTCCCAACATCTTGCCCATAGACAAAGAAGTCTGGATCACGTTGCGCCAATTCTGCTAAAGCCTCATTAATCGCGCCCAGCATCGTCGTTGCGCGTCTTGGGCCACGCGGAGTGTTTTGTTGCCATTGTGGAACATACAGGACATGATCCTTAACACGATCAGCCGCTGGCTCTGGCTCCTGCAGAACCTCACGCTCAATACGCTCTAGTTCTGTGCGAACTTCACGCCGAATGGCATCAACATCGCTCTCTTGTAGATGTCCATGCTCAACAAGCCAGCGAGCAAAGTTTTTCACAGGGTCCTTTGTTGCCGTCGTATATTCGATCTCTTCCTTCTTACGATACGCCTTAATATCGGTACTGCTAGAGTGTGGATCAAGTAGGCCAAGACGGAGATGCATCAGGACAGGACCTTGACCAGCGCGAATATGCTGCGCAAGTCGGTGTGTCGCCTCATAAGTAGCCATCACATCGGTTCCATCAACTTCTTCGGCGTACAACCCCGCACCTCGTGCAAAATCGACAAGCGAACCACCCCACTGAATAGAAGACTCGGCAGTAATTGCCCACCCGTTATCTTCGACAACCATAAACACAGGCAGTTGATGTACTCCCGACTGACGCAACAATACATTAAAATCATTTGTTGCAACAGAACCATCACCACCTGTGTAAAGCACTAACTCATCGCCACCCTGCCGTTTGATAGAGAAACCAAAGCCCCCTGCGAATGGTGCAAGTCCAGCAATTTCGCTGAAACCTGGTAAAATGCGGTGACGCCTGCTACTATAATGCGATGGCATATTACGTCCAGCGCACATAGGCCCAGTAATACGTGAATAGGCTTCGCGCAATGGTCCAGCCATATCACCAGTTCGCTGCAACCACGCACCTAAATCACGATAATATAATGCAAGCCAATCACGTGTATCAAGTGCCGCAACAACGGCAGCCATTGTTTCATGACCAGCACACCCTATATAAAAAGGATATTTTCCCTGTGTCTTACGTGTCTTTAAAAGATCATTTGTTACTCTCGCCGTTACCATTGTATGATAGAGCGCTACCATATCCAGCGACGATGCTGGCGTGTCCGTCTCTACAGATCGAATATTTACTGTCATATTTAAGTATGCCTCTCTCCATGTCGTCGCTGACATTCTTGGCCTAAATCATTAGATTGACTACATTTCACGAAATCATTATACAAAGAAATTACAAGATTAAACAACAAAGGTGGACAAATATGGTAGCCTCAAGCAAGACGAGATTATCAAAAACAATTCCGTATCTTCATGAACTTCCTCTTGTCGGGAGCTTACCAGCTTTCATGAAGCAGCGCATGAACTTTCTTCTGCAAGTAGCTCAAGCAAATGATGTATGTGGCTTTCATATAGGACCGGTACCTGTCATCATGTTCAATAAAGCCGAGCATGTACAGAGCATTTTACTGAATATGCGTATGACTTTAGCAAAGGGCGCATACTGCACAAGGTGATGACTGGTAATGGTCTCTTTATCAGTGAGGGTGAGTTTCATCGCCATCAGCGTAAACCCATGGCTCCAGTTTTTCAACCTCGACAAATCGCAGGCTATGCAGATACTATTGTTGGCTATGGAGAGCGCATTCAGCAAGAGTGGCACGAAGGCGAGACGATTGACCTCAACCAGCAAATGATTATCTTGACAATGAGCATCATCGGCAAGGTTCTCTTCGATGCAGATGTATTTAACGAAACTGACGAGCTTGGCGCGGCAGTGGGGATTGGCTTTGAGCATACAGTACACAAGCATACCTCACTTTTTACGCCTCCACTCAGTTGGCCTACACCGCGCAATCTTCGTGTTCGTAGAGTGACACAAGTGGTAGAAGGCCGCATTCAGGAGATGATCGCCGAGCAGCGTCAGAGTCAAACCGAACACAATAACTTTTTATCTGTCTTGCTGCAAGCTAGAGATGAGGATGGCAAGATCATGAGCAATCAGCAACTCATGGATGAATGTCTTACTCTCTTCGGTGCAGGACATGAGACGACAGCCGCCGCACTCCCATGGACGTGGGTGGTATTTCCTCTGTCAACATCCAGACATCTACGCGAAAGTACAACAAGAAGTCGATACAGTGCTACACGGGCGGACACCAACATACGACGACCTCGCGCATTTACCCTATTGCCTACAGGTCTTCAAGGAGACAATGTGCCTCTATCCACCAGCAGGTGCAATTCTACGAGAGGCATTAAGCGATATTGAGATTGATGGCTATGTAGTGCCAAAAGGACGCAACGTCTTTCTATCACCTTATACAATACAGCGCAACCCAACGTACTTTCCCAACCAGGAGATATTCGACCCTGAACATTTCACGCTTGAACAGGAAAAACAACTTCCTCGCTATGCCTATATACCTTTGGTGCCGGACCTCGCATTTGTATCGGTAACTACTTTGCGCTCATGGAGGGACAACTACTCATAGCAGCACTCGCTCAGAACATCACATTCGTACTAGAACCTGGACAGACTATAGAGCCCGATCCACTTCATAACCTGGCATTGCGTCCAGGAGGCAAAGTGGAAGCTATGGTCAAGAAGAGATAGGTACCAGGGCTAATGCACAGTCGTGAGATGACGCGGTGGAGACAGACGGACGCCCACGAGGGGCGTCCCTACTATATACCACTGTATACCATGCACGTTCTGTATAGTAGGGACGCCCCTCGTGGGCGTCCGTTAACACTCCAAACAAACTTTCAACACCCCTGAGATAGGTACTCAATGTGTTGCTTCCGTCTTCGTCAACGGCGTATAATGAACACACCATGCCACGAAAGATGAGAGCATTTGACTATAAGAAGTTCACCTATCTATACAACAAGAGAGTGTATCATGTCCTCTTCTACCTCGTTTTCTCAGCTTGCAAAAAGTCTTTATGAGCGTATGCTACTCACTAGACTTGTTGACGAGTATCTCTCTCATTTGTATACAGGAGAGCATGCGACGACATTTGTAAGTTGTCGGGGTTATGAGGCAGCACAAGTTGGTAGTGCAGTATGCATTGAAGTAGGGCAAGACTTTACGCTGCCCTGCTCTCGTGATCTCGGTGTTCTTTTGTCTATAGGAATGACGCCATATGAAGTCTTTTGCACATATGTGAATAGTCAAACAGATGAGAGCAAGGAAGCAAGGCAAGGCCAAGTTCATTGGAGTTATCATAAACACAATACGGTTACAGGTTCAGCACCTGTTGCAACACAAATTTTGCATGCCGCAGGCATCGCCTTCGCCTCAAAGCTACGTAAAGTACCAGTTGTCACCGTTGCATATTGTGGAGATGATGTCGTTTCAGAGGCAGATTTCCTCGAAGGCATACGTTTTTCGGCTCACCATCACCTTCCCATTATTTTTATCTGTGAACACAGTTGTCAGAACGCGCTTTCGATCACACCCTCTTGTCTCACGACAAATGTTTTACCTGATAACCTAACTCATTATTCTGTCCAAGGAACTGATATACTTCATATTTATGAGACAATGCAACGCGCAATGCAGCATGCCCGTGAGGGTCTGGGACCAATTCTGCTCGAAGTATTTATCTCACCTCCTGTATTTGCTGATCAGCGTATAAGCGAAGACACACAAGACCCCCTTGTGCGCTGTAAACACATGCTTCAAGCACGAGGTGAGTGGGACGAGGAATGGGCAACACAACTTCAAATGCGTCTTCTTGTCGAAATCGAGCAAGCTATGCACGATGCGTTACGTGATACGCACAAAAACAACGAGAAGAGACACAATTTCTCTTCTTGAATACACAGGAGACTTTTCGTATGCAAAACACTATTTTTCCGGGTACTATCTTCTATGGTGGAGATTATAATCCTGAACAGTGGCCCGAAGCTGTATGGTCCGAAGATATGCGGCTTATGAAGCTTGGGCATGTCAATATGGTCTCTATCAATATTTTTTCGTGGGCTATGCTTGAACCTAAACCGGACCAGTACCACTTTGAGCAGTTAGACCGCATCATGGACATGCTGGCACAAAATGATATTGCAGCAGACCTTGCGACAGGTACAGCATCTCCACCTACATGGATGAGTCGCCTTTATCCTTCTATGCTTCCAGTTACACGTAATGGAAGATGTATGTCACATGGTTCGCGTCAGCATTATTGCCCAAATAGTCCCGATTTTCGTCGTAAATCTGCTACACTCGTACAGCAACTTGCCGAACGCTACGCGAAGCATCCCGCACTTACTATGTGGCACCTAAACAATGAATACGGTTGTCACACTCACGTCTGTTATTGCGATAACTGTGCCGAGGCATTTCGTGTGTGGTTGCAAGAACGCTATCAATCGCTTGAGGGCCTCAACAACGCATGGGGAACGAGCTTTTGGAGTCAGCGCTATTACGAATGGGAAGATATTCTTCCGCCACGCGTCACTCCAGCTCAGAACAATCCTACACAAAGCCTCGACTACTGGCATTTTATGTCTGACTCTCTTCTCGCTTGCTATCGTGTCGAGGAAGAAATATTACGTGCAATCACGCCTACTATTCCTCTAACAACAAACTTGATGGTTGCTTTCAAGCCCGTTGACGGCTTCACATGGGCACCATATATGGATATCATCTCGTTCGATATGTACCCTCCGATCTCTGCACAAGTCTGGGAAACCGCCTTTACACACGATCTCATGCGCTCACTCAAGGGTGGAAAACCACACCTCATCATGGAGCAAAGTCCAAGTCAGGTCAACTGGATGCCCCAAAACCCGCATAAGCGTCCTGGACGCATGCGCCTACACAGCTTACAAGGAGTCGCGCATGGTGCCGATGGTGTGCTATTCTTCCAATGGCGACAATCGCAAGCGGGAGCCGAAAAGTTTCATAGTGCTGTTGTGCCACATGAAGGAAGCGAACATACACGTATTTTCCAGCAAGCAGCACAGGTCGGCGCAGACTTGCAAAAACTCTCTCCCGATGTTGCTGGCTCTCGTGTTCCAGCGCAGGTTGCGATTTTAATGGACTGGCAAAACTGGTGGGATGTTGAATATCTACCAGGACCAAGTAGCCGCTTGCACTACTGGGAACAGCTCTTGACCTACTATCGTGCATTCCACAAATTCAATGTGGCGGTCGATGTTGTATCGCCCGACAGCGACCTAAGCCCGTATCGCCTTGTCGTTGCTCCTCTTCTACACATGGTGCGTCCAGATGTTACCAAAAACCTTGAGCAATTTGTCGAGCGTGGTGGAACCTTCTTGACGACATTTTTTAGTGGCATTGTGAATCAACACGATCATGTTGGACTCGGTGGCTATCCCGCCGAACTGCGCAAACTGCTAGGCATCCATATCGAAGAGTTCGACCCCTTCACCCCTGAGATGACCAATCAGGTCATCATCGAAGATGGTACGTTACAGGGAACCTATCCAGCTACCCTATGGGGTGAACTTGTTCATTTAGAGGGTGCACAAGCTCTCGGGGTCTTTGCTAGCGACTATTACGCCAACAATCCAGCTTTGACGGTCAATTCCTTTGGGCAAGGAAATGCCTACTATATAGCGACTCAAAGTAACAACGAACTCCTCGATAAACTCACACAACAGCTCTGTCAACAAGCGAACGTTTCACCAGTATTGGAAGCACCCGAAGGGGTTGAAGTCACGAGACGAGTACGCTCCGATGGAAAGACGGTATACTTCTTGCTCAATCATACAGAACAGGTACAGTCAGTAATGCTGCCAACTGGGAATTTTACCTCGTTACTGGATGGAAAGAACGTAGAGGGGCAGGTACACGTGAATGCTGTGGATGCGTTGATTCTGCTGAGTTAGATGCTACAGGAGTGGTAATCATGATTATTGATGTAGAGCACCTGCAAGCATATGCTACCCACCCTGTGCATCAGTAGACAAGTACAGAAATACTTCGTACTTGCAGTAGTATTATTGATTTCGACATAGCTGTATGAGGGCAGAGCAAATGCCAGCGGCCCAAAGGACTGTTGGCATTCGTTTTACTCAAACTGAACTATTCTTCATAACATGTTTTGCTCGTTCTCTACTCAATCATACCAAACAGAGTATTTATGGTGGTAGGACTTGTCAAGACAGAAATTGACCAAATTTAAGACAAAACTCAACAGTACTCTGGTACAACTGTTAACGATAACAGAGGTTGCAGCATCGCTCAAAATAGGCCGTACAAAGGTCTACGGCCTACTCAAAGGCACGAACGGAATCCCCTCTGTCAAAGTTGGAAGTGCAATACGAGTTACTGTAGATGCTGACGTTTCTCACAATACTTGGCTCTCCCGCTGATTAAGTGTGTCCGCTTGCTTCGGCAGAAACTGTGTTTTTCTGATACACTTTCATATCGCGTATACACCTTGGGTGTGCCTGCGATGGATAGCTCCTGACTGAACATCATTCTCCTCCTCCTGTGCTAAAATAAAGTAAGCTTGAACAACAAGGAGCACCTGCTGTACTGAGATGAACAACGGCGCAACTATTGTCTACGATAGATCAAAAAACACTTCTATAGACACCGAAGAGAGGTAGGTTAGTACGACAATGCTCGCGCTGCACGATTGGCAGAACTTCTATATTCTGATGGGAACAGCGTCCGCGACACTGATAGGCTTATTATTCGTGGCGATTTCGACAGGCGGCTATATTCCACCGCAACAGGCAAAAGAGTACACTCGTACCTTCGTCTATCCTATTCTTTTCATTTATGCACAGGTGTTATTCGTCTCAGGCATAACACTTATGCCTTTACACAACTTGCTGCTCTTTAGCTGTATACTGGTCGTACTAGGTGCTCTCGACCTCTTTTTTACGGGAAAAGTCATGTGGCGTATTCGTGTAGTGCATCACGATGATACTGACATTGAGCACGATTATTGGCTCTGGTATATAGTGCTTCCAGGAACGGTGAGTCTTTTGTTGATCGCCAGTGCGTTTGGCCTCGTTTTTGAAGAACCGCTTACCGTGCCAGCCATCGCATTCATCGTGCTCCTGAGTCTTGCTACCGGCCTCCGTAATACATGGAATCTCATGCTCTGGCTTATGATGCGTCGTGGCGTGCCTCATGCCGAAAGCGAGCCTCTCAGACAAAAGAGAGTATGAAGTAGCAATGTCAAGCACAGGAAAAGTCCGGCTCTCCATCCTTTGGGGGAAATTGGTGAAAATGCAGGGAGACCGCAAGGGTCTCCCAGTTTCCCCTCAAATGCTAGGATGAAAATACAGGATACGAATTATTTATCATGTTATGTGCAGTGCCGGGAGCAAAACTCCGTCGATGACGCGAAGAACGAGGCTCTCATCGATGGGAAGTCTTAGTGCTGCAACATAATGAAATGAAATTGCAGGGAAGATTTCACTTATGATGTCGATGTCGATGTTTTGCGCGATCACCCCTTGTACGGCTGCATGCATGAGAACTTGCTCAAACAGTCTGGTAGCGGGGGAACCGATCGCGCCGCGTGCAGCCATTCGCAACACCGGATCGTGTCGTGCAGCGACGAGCAAACTTGAGAGCACGGCCATTCGACTATCTTCCTGGATAAACGTACGTGCGCAAGCTAAGAGGTCTTCTCGCAGGTCTCCAGTGTTTGGCACCTCGGGTATCGGCAAGAGGGCCGCGGTTGCGGCGACAGCTAGTGCTACTTTGCTCGGCCAGCGCCGGTAGATCGTCGCCTTGCTTGCCTTGCACCGTTTGGCGACAGCATCCACCGTCAAACGCTCAAAGCCCTCCTCAATCAAAAGGTCTTGCGTGGCACGCAGCAGATTAGCTTCTAGGTCTGGGTCTAAGGGGCGACCCGGAATTCGTTGATGTGAACTCATGCCTTTACTCACAATCAGGGCTGTTCCTCCGAAAGTCGCCCGAAAAGAAGGATAATGCGTGCAATATTCGACTTTCATCATCTTCTCTGAGTCCCTGACTCATCGCGCTTGCAAAGTTCGGTGAAGCCGACAGCGTTGGCATGACAGGGACAAGCCCTGTCACTCCTCTACGACTTTGCGACAGCCCTGTACTCACAATAGAGATACTAGACAATCTCGTTTTTATTGCGTATAATAGAAACGAAACCGTTTCGTTTCTATTATTACGATAGTGTATTGAGTACTATAGCAGATTAACCATGCAATGTCAATGTACATTCCTGAGCACTTCTCTCCTCCAAAGATGAGTGGAAGACATGCTCAAAGCATACAGGCCAGTTGGTCTTTGTCTTGCGGTCCCGCCAGAGGAGTCAGGAGGGCAATCAGTATCTCGCTACCTGCTTCACACATTCCAGTTCATCCAATACACCTGGCCCACGCCGGTGTGGCTCTTTGTCGAAAGGGCTTGGAGCTCGCTTAAGGGAGAAAAACGTTATGGACCCTGTTCGTATCTTTGCTATTATCTCATGGATTCTTCTTCCAACAGTGATGTATGGTGGGTATTCCTTGCTGAGTCTCATGGTAAGAAAAAATCCCTTCCTCTCTGATTTTCGTGAGAAGTATTTCCGAGCTGGTCATGCGCATGCAGGAGTGTTGCTCGTCATGTCACTGGTGTACTACTTTTTTTTAAGTCAGACCACTTTTTCTTCTAGCCTCAAACTCTTTCTCTGCATCGTCTTATTGGCCGGGATTCTAGCGCAATCAGGAGGGTTTTTCTTACATATGATGGTTGGTAAACCCGAACACAGTTCAACAGGAACACTCGTAACAACGCTGGGAGCAGTATCGCTCGCATTTTCGATGCTCTTTCTTGCCTATGGATTAGCCGCTGCTCATATCTAAAGAAGGAAACCCACAGTGACTACATACACCGGAAAAACTGCATTGATCACCGGAGCCTCTTCAGGCATCGGAGCCGCCTTCGCTCGCGCACTGGCCGAGCAAGGGACAAATCTGATCCTTGTCGCCCGCTCTGAAGACAAGCTGCGCGATCTGGCAACCACCCTCACCAACCAGTACCCTATTCGCGCCGATGTTCTCTCAGCCGATCTCAGTCGCCCTGAGGCAAGACAAGAGCTTTTCGCTGCCACACACCAGCTCGCCCATCCCATCGATATCCTGATCAACAATGCTGGCTTCGCCACGTACGGATCTTTCGACAATCTCGACCCTGAGCGCGAGCAGCAGGAAATCCTGCTCAACGTGGCCGCCGTGGTGGATCTCACTCACCGCTTTCTTCCCGCTATGCTCGTCCGTCACAGTGGTTCCATCATCAACGTCGCCTCCACCGCAGCTTTCCAACCCATCCCCTATATGGCAGTCTATGGTGCGAGCAAAGCATTTGTTCTCTCGTTTAGTGAGGCATTGTGGGCCGAGTATCGCAGCAAAGGCATCCGCGTGCTCGCCCTCTGTCCAGGCCCAACCAGCACTGACTTCTTCAATGTTGTGGGAACGGAGGATGCAGCGCTGGGTTCGAAAGAGACACCAGAGAAAGTAGTGCAGGTTGCGCTACAGGCACTGAAACGGGGCCGCCCATCAGTGATATCGGGTCGTCGAAACACACTGATGGCTAACTCGGTGCGGTTCGTTCCACGGGCCATGGTAGCTCGCATGAGCGTAGGAATGATGCAACCCGGCCATGCAAACAAACAGCATAACACCTGAGAGACCTGCGTGAATGCGCCTGAACAATCTATCCCCTGTGACTCTCCCTTGAGCAACCCACAGGGGATACGTTTGAACATCGATTAAGAACTCTTACCCACCTGCGTGCCTGACTTTGTAGCCTAAAGTGGTCAATTTGCCATCACTTTATCACAATGGTCGCCTTGCACTTCAATAATGCCACTTCTGACAGTGCCACCGGAACCACATAATTTCTCGAGTTGTTGTGCCAGTGTAATCAACTCTGCCTCGCTTCCCATCACCCCATCAATAACTGTGACGTTGCATTGTGAAGCCTGCAGGAACCCGCTAACCTTTGCCTCGACTACTCCAATGGTTGGAGCCTGTACGCTTCTGTCCGCCTGCAATTCTTCCGCACTCAACTGAACAGGTTTTACGTTGTTGAAGTACTGATGGGTATACTCTGAGACACTTCCCACACACTTCCCCAATTAGACACGACAAAGGTTTACGAGGCCGACTTGCCTGACAGCTAATACTACAAAACTTAGTAGTATCACGCTCAGGAATAAAAGTTTTCCCACACCTTGAACAAGTACGGGTGCGTGGACCTGCAATCGTCAAATAAGAAAGCTTCTTCTGTTTGGTATTAATTCCTAGAGAGGTGAACACCGCTTCATCGATAATCCTCAAAGGAACATTAGGATATACCTTGAAAAGCTTGAATCTTTGCTCTGTCCTCTTCAGTAAACCATTCTTTAATTTCATAGTACAAGAAACAAACCTACACAATCCATTAGTGCTGTTAGCTGCTGTTGAGGCCATTGTTGGACTACTTATTGAGATTAGTTTTATTGCTACCTTCACCCAGAGGTTCTTCGGAAGATGAAGTGTTGGACCAGAACAAAACAACTATAGTAAGCATTATTATAGTAGTAGGGCCTTTAGATACCGGAGCTCATGTTGTGTAACGATGTCAAACGAGAAGGCCAAACACAGTCCAGTTCTATCAGACTGTGGTTTTTTCTGAGAAAGAGGTGTTTCTATGTGGAGCAACAACAGGTCAAGGAAAACAATCGTCATCATAGTGTGTTTTCTCGTAGTAGGAATAGTATTCTGTGGAAATGTAATAAGTAGCCATGTAGTTAATGCAGCAACAGTTTCCCCATCTCACTCGCATTCAGCGTCCTCAACCAGCCTCGTCACGACGAATGCAGCAACATTCAGGGTAACAAGCATTGATATGTCTGTCACCCCAAAAACCACTTCGTCATGGAAATGCGGCTCCTACATTCAGGTCGTCTACAATGCAGTCTTTCATGTCGTTTCAGGCCCTAAAGGGGGGACGATTGTGTTCTCCTACACCGTCAATAACGGGCGTTCCCAAACGATGGAAAAGTTAACCATTCTCCCTGGTCAGCGTCTCTCAAACTTCGTGTTCACATGGCAAGGGAGTCTTCCGAGTGACCATACATATCCAGGGCCGGGAGGCGTGTTCGTTACAAGCCCGAACTCCCTGCTGTCTCACATGGTCTCGCCAGCCGGGAAGTGCCGCTAATCAGAGAAGGTTTCGAGCGTTCCTACCAAAAACGCTCTCCCATAACGGGAGCCAAGAAAGTTGAGGGAGAACCAATACGCTGTCAAATAGGCTAATCAGTAACGCTATCTCTTATACCATGGCCTGTAGAGCCATGGTATAAGAGATAAGAATTAAGGTTAAAGACTTCCAAACAAGTTGTTTAGCGACTCCGCCAGCGTCGGATGAGCAAAAATACCTTCTTGTAGAACATTGTAGGGAAGTTTGCCAAGCATGGCAATTTCGAGCATCGACATGATCTCACCACCATCTATACCAAGGATAGCACAGCCAAGGATAAGTTTCGTGTCTGGATCAACAATGACTTTCATCACGCCTCTTGACTCATCGACCTCAAGAGCGCGTGCGACATAGCTCATCGGCATCTTGGCAACTTTGAAGTTTTTGCCTTGCTGCTTCGCTTGAGTCTCACTCAGTCCAACACGCCCAAGTTGTGGATCAATAAACACGGTATAGGGAACGAGCCGGTCCTTAATGCTTGCCTTGCCGTGCTCAATAAGATTTGTGCGGATAACACGGTAGTCATCATAAGAGATGTGCGTAAATGCTGGCGCACCCTTCACATCACCAAGCGCATATATTCCAGGCACATTTGTCTCTAAGGTGTCGTTGACCTGAATATATCCCTTTTTGTCAACCTGTACACCTGTTGCATCAAGATCCAACCTGTCTGTATTCGGTGTTCGACCTGTTCCCGCAAGCAGATGTGAACCGCTCAGAGTACGCTCTCCTCCGTCATGCGTTTTAACCGTCAATTGAATTGTACCGTTCGCATCTTTTGTGACATGTGAGGTGTTGGTTTCAAGCAATACCTCGATACCGTCTTCACGCAGAATCTTCACTACTTCCTCTGCAATATCAGAGTCTTCGCGTGCTAACAACTGCTTGCCACGCTGCACGATTGTTACCTTGCTCCCAAAGCGACGGAACATTTGCCCAAACTCTAACCCAATATAGCCACCACCAATAATCAGCAAATGTTCCGGCACAACATCAAGTTCCATAATCGAGGTAGAATTGAGGTAAGGAACGTTCTCTAACCCTTCTAGCGGTGGGACCGCGGGATGCTCACCTGTATTCATAAAGAAGAGGTCTGCCGTAAGTTGTTGCACACTGCCATCATGAAGATGCACCTCGACAGCTTTAGGAGCAATAAACGCCGCCTCGCCCATCAGCAGGTCTACATTCTCAGACTTTTCGAGACGGCCCTGGCTACCACTACGAAAACTATCTACGATATCTCGCTTGCGTTTTCTAACGACAGTCATATCAACACTTACAGGTCCGGTATGTACTCCAAAGTCGGCAGCACGCCTGGCAATATATGCTGCTTGCGCACTCGCAACCATTGTTTTTGTAGGTGTACAGCCTTCGTTGATACAGGTACCGCCAACATGCTCACGCTCGATAATCGCGGTTTTCTTCCCTGCCTGCCCAAACGCGGTAGCTAGTGGACCTCCTGACTGTCCCGCACCAATGATAATAACATCGTAATGAGTCGTTGTTGCCATGTTTTTTCTCCTTGTTCTATATGTTTATTGATTTTTATGTAGATGATGGGTGCTTACTATCATAGGGCTTACGTCGGTGGAAGATGTTGGTCCTCCTCCGATGTACTACGTTGAGTACGTAATACCGCGTACCTTGAGTTAAGTAATACATCCATAACGCGCTGTCTATGCTTGGGAAGTGTATTTACTGGCAGCGCCTCTGGCGGAAAATAGCGGCACTCGCGCGACTCCTCGGTAGCTGTAAGCATACCTCCAAGTGTGCGACAAAGAAATGCGAGCACTACTTCTTGTTTCTGGGGCTTTGAATACACGCCAACAAGATGATCCACCTCAACCACTAGTCCAGTTTCTTCGCGCACTTCACGACATACCCCCTCCTCAACGGTCTCTCCTATTTCCAATCCACCGCCTGGAAGGTTCCACCAATCAATATCACGCCGTAGCGCCAATAAAATTTCACGTTCTTGGTTGAAAATAAGCGCATACACGCCTATGCGAAACTGTGTTGGACTGCTGGAGGCATCAAAGGCTTCTACCATACGCACCTACCTCTCTAAAGACGGTAAACTCTATACGCGTTGTCATGGAGAATGTGTTGAGCTAGCGAAAAAGCTTGTTGTTCATCAAGCTCATCGACCTCGATCATCTCTTGTAAGACCTGAGCAAGCACGCTTCTCCCACGTAGCGCACCCGCCCAATGCATTTCAGGAACGTTGACACCATCTGAACTGTACATGAGCTTACTAGCAGGTGCAACACTTAAAGCCTGTCGCGTAAAGGCCAACATCTCTAACTTCTCGACGAACGGAATGGTATATGACAGGTCAAAATAGACATGAGGATACACTGCCGCTAGATATGCGCCAAGTTGCGTGTAGGGGTAGCTTTCGTGCAAGAGCACAATTGGCATGGTCTGATAGTCGCTCCGTTCAAGCACATCACGCAGGTGTAACGGATTGCCAAGACGCATATCTGTATCATTATCACCATAACCGGTATGAAACTGAATAGGAACCTGTTGCTCAGCAGCATGCGCAAAGGCGATATGCAACAAATAATCAATCAAAGGTTTATGCGCAATACGAAATTGTTGTTGTCGTGCTGCATCAGCACGCGCTTGTTGAAACGAACGTGCAGCCTCATCCTTGCTCCACTCAGCAATTTGAAGACCTGTACGATAGGCCACAATGCTTTTGAGCGCACAATAGCCCTTCGCGCGAATATCGCTCAACGCTTCTGTAAAACGAGCAACAACATCATCGAAGTCATCATGTGCGACAACTAGACGTTGCATGAGCGTTTCAAGACGGAGCATCGTAGCAGTCTTGCAACGCCCAATCTGGCTCATCTGCTCTGACGAATAACATACGTCAGGAAGTGGATAAGCAGGATCAAGGACAAGTGTATCGATGTTCGCTGCTGTTACCGAGCGCTCAAGCAATGCCTCAGCACTCATACTATTGTGTGCCGCGATAACAGCATCCTCACTACGCTCACATCCATAAAAGGCCGCTAGCTGGCGGAGCATCCACAAATAATAAATAGTATGCGGCACATGTTGTTCAGCAATGCTTGTATCAGGGGACTCGGTAAAATAGCGACGAAATTCCGCAACATCCATCTGTTGCTTCAATAAGATCGGGTGACAATGATTATCTACGACTGGAATTGTTGTAAAATCAAGCATAGAATACTCCTGTTACTGGTGGTAGTTGTAACAGCATAGCACGTTCTCTGATGTTCTCGCAATTTTCCTCGTCGTTGTGTATACTGAGAGAAGTTAACATAGCTTAAAGAAAGATAGCACACATGTATCTGCGTTGCCCCTGTTAATTCTCTCGCCACCTAAACGGCCCGTTTAAGAATGTCTATAACGACTGGACGGCTTTTCGCTACTGCGTCCAGCATATTCGTGCGCCTCCTTCTCTAGCATGCATATTCCCTCCTCGCACACATTGCATGTTTTAGCAACGGTTTATATTAGGCACATCTACACATCACAACACATGATATACTTCTCAGAGAATAAACATTTGCCCACATTCTTTAACGATAGGAGCATGGCATGCTCGTTGCCTATGGCCCAGATGGACATTCAGTAGTTGCGGAAGAGACGCCATTAGCACAACTGCAGCAATGGTCGCGGAATCGAATGCTTTTTTGTCCCAATTGTCGCGGCGTTGTACATGTACGCGGTGGGCCAGACAAGCAAATGCAGTTACACTTTGCACATCAACGGGGCGAGTGTGCGTGGAGCACCGAAGCAGAATCGGTACGCCATGCGCGAGGCAAAGTCGTCCTGTCACAGTGGCTCCAGGACCAGTTCCCCTCGTCCGAGGTGCGACTAGAAGAGCGCCTTCCTGAGCCCAACCGCATCGCAGACGTTTTTGTCGCACACGCTGACGGACGACGTTGGGCAGTTGAGTTTCAGTGCGCACCGCTTGAGGTAAGCGAGTGGACACATCGTCATACAGCGTACCGTAAAGCTGGCATTCTTGATATCTGGATTATTGGCGTCAACCGACGCGAGAAACAAGAGGCATTCATTGAAGCAGTTATTGCCTCAGCACATGAAATACTTTTCCTTGATCCACAAGTCACGCCTCCACGTATATGGCTACGCTGGCCTGTTGTACGTGCTGTAGCCCAAGAGTGGCAAATTGATATAACACAACAACATCCATCGCTTGAAGGATGGGTGGGACGACATGGATACGGTGCTACACTTCATGGCTCCTTGCATAACATTCATCTGAATGACCAGGGTCAACTTGTTCATCTTCAACGGACGAAGTTAGAGAGCCAAACGCAACTACGTCGCGCCCTGCATACATCATCGACGCTTGATGAGGCACTCCTTATCGCGTATTTACGTCAACGCGTTGAAGCTGATGGAATACAGCATGTCATAGTGCCACTACTACGAGCGTATGTCCGTGACCCCGACCTGTTACGCCGTTATAACTATGGTCGTGGCCTGCCCAATCAACCATTAAGCGAGAATGATACTATACGTGTGCAAAAAGCCAAAGCATGGCTAGCAACACTCTCAAAGCAAGGATATCCCTCAACATATTTTCAAGCATTAAGCAAAGAAATTCCCTTTTTCGGCCCCTATACAGCATTTGCAAAATATGTTGAGATGTTTGCAAATTTGCTTTTATTAGAAAATAAGCACGAATAAATACTTTACCTTATAATTATCTTATTTTATTGGTTAAATGGCCTATAGGTCCTCGTAAATGAAACTTCTCATGGATATAACTCGTGTTCTAAATAGATACATATGTGTAATCCTTATAAACAATGAACTACACAGTGTTTCTACTGTGTGGGATTTATAAAAAAAGAGGAGATGTTTAAGGATGAACAATTTTTTTAAAGGTATACTTGTTGGTGCCGGAATCGGTTTACTTGTTGCTCCTATGCGCGGTGAAGAATTCCGCAAAATGTTAGCTCAGCGTTTCTCGGAACTCAGTAATTCAATGCCTCAGAATGAGCAGTTGAGCCAGTATACACAGCAGGTCTCAAATACTGTTTCACAGAGTGCTGGCAATCTGAAAGATTACGCACAGCAAGCTGTCTCTACAGTCAAGAATTCTGCAAGTAACCTGAGTGACATCGCACAAAATGCTGCATCAACCGTCAAGGGTTCCGCAAGCAACCTGGGTGGTATTGCACAGAACGCTGCTTCAACTGTGAAACAGAGCGGTCAGGATGTCGCAGACACTACCAAGCAAGCTGCTACATCAGCAAAGCCAAATAACACATCTACAACGAACACAAAAACAACAGGGCCAACTTCAACAAATACAGGGACAAGTGCACCATTTCCAAGTGCCTATCCAGAGTATATCAACCCTGAGACAAAACCAAACATCTAAGTTCATTGGAAACGAAAAGAAGAGAACGTGAGAAATATTTTTCACGTTCTCTTCTTTTCGTTTCCAATAGCTATCACATACACGCAAAAAGAGTAGGAGTATTGGAGGTTATCCCTCTACATCAGTACTCCCACTCTTTTTGGCCGCATATTAGATTAATTCAAGATAGCGGCGACGATCCCAATTTGTAACCGCCTTCTCATACTCTTTCACTTCCCAGTGTCGTGTAGCAGCAAAGTGTTCGACGAAATCTGTTCCCAGATACTCTTTCGCCACGTCACTACGCTCAAACAAATTCGTTGCATCCGTCAAGTTTCGTGCCAATGCTTGAATGCGCCCATCCTCAATCGCTTTCGTAACGGTTGCTGGATCATAAGCATTTCCATCGAGACGTGCGGGAAGTTCCAATTTACGCTCTATACCATAGAGTCCACTTGCCAGCATCGCGGAAAAGACCAGGTAGAAGTTCGCGTCAGCCCCTGGTACGCGGTTTTCGATACGAATAGCTCGCTTCCCGTTGTTGATGATGCGCACAGCACAGGTGCGATTGTCCATACCCCACGTTGTATTAAGCGGTGCCCATGTTCCTTCTATATATCGCTTGTATGAGTTAATAACAGGTGCATACAGCACCATAAACTCTGGCAACTTGCTCAACACACCAGCAAGAAATTGACACATTATTGGAGACATATGCCCTTCAGCACTCTCATCCCAGAACACATTGCGTTCCAGATTGCGATCCCAGAGGCTCATATGTGAATGTCCACTACTACCGTCCTCCTGATCGTTCCATTTTGCCATGAACGATGGGGTATAATCCATTTGATGACAAATTTCTTTTACTCCTGTCTTGAAAAGCATCGTCTTATCAGCAGCAGCGAGTGCATCAGAATAATGAATATTCATTTCATACATGCCTGGACCATGTTCACGGTTGTAGCCTTCGATCTCTATACCATGATCACGCATCATACGCGCAATACGTCCAAGCAATTGGTCATCTGCACTCGCCTGGCTAATAGCGTAACAGTTCATACCAGGGTTGAGCGGGGTTAAGTTCGGCCCAAAGTCCTTTTCGCGTAGTGATACCATGTTCTCACGGAAGAAGCGAAACTCTAGTTCAGAAGCCGCCATCGGCTCAAAGCCCATCGAGCGTGCGTGTTCTATCAAATTGCTGAGAACGTAGCGGGGAGAAATAGTCACGTGTTCACCATGCTCCGACCATAAATCGCAAATGCAGGTGTACACGTTTTCCTCCCACGGTACGGGAGCGAATGTAGCAAGATCAGGCTTCATGACAACATCAGCAAAACCACGTTCCCAATTGCTAAACTTGAGGTTGGGAAGCACGTTCTCCGCTATATCCCAGCCAAAGAGCACGTCGCATTGCGCGAAGCCATCAGACAACGAGTCAAGGAAAAACTTTGCCGCTACCCGCTTTCCACGATACACTCCTTCTATATCAGCAGCACCAACCTTGACATACTCGATTTTCCCTTGCTCTACGAGTTGCTTAATAGTAGCAATATCTTTCATACGCTATACTACCTTTCTAGAAATACATTGAGCGATAATGTGCAAAGAACTATAAGTAGCATCCGAACTCTCCTTGTCTATGGTCAAACAGGTTAGAAATAGTTCGACGAAATTCCTCCATCGATAATCAACCAAGCGCCTGTCGTCCAAGCAGACTCGTCTGAAGCAAGGTACAATGCCATATAAATAATATCCTTTGCCTCGCCAAAGCGTCCTAGAGGAATACGATTAAGACGTGTATTACGAGCATCTTCACTCGTCCAAAGTGTCCGCAAGAGGGCTGTCTCGATAGGACCTGGACAAATTGCATTGCAGCGAATGTTGTGCTGACCGTATTGTACCGCGAGGGACTTTGTTAACGCGAGTAAGCCACCTTTAGAGGTGGTATAAGCATCCTGAGGCACGGTACAACCCATGAAAGCTACAAATGATGCGATATTGATGATTGAGCCTTGCCCCTGTTTAACCATGTGCGGAATGACGTACTTGGAGCAAAGGAAGGTACTTTTAAGGTTCACGTCCAATACCCTATCCCAGATCGCCTCAGTTATATCAACGACACTTCCATCATCCGTAGGCATAATTCCCGCGTTGTTATAAAGAATGTCTATGCGACCAAACGTGCTGATAGCCGTCTCGACCATCGCCTTGACTTCATCTTCATTGGCAAGATTCGCTTTGACAAAGACCGCTTTTCCGCCCGCATTGCGGATAGCCTTGACCGTCTCTTCACCTGCCGCCGCATTCACATCGGTCACAACCACGCTAGCACCCTCTTGTGCAAACAACTCCGCAGCCGCCTGTCCCATACCAGCAGCAGCACCCGTGATAATCGCAACCTTATGCTCTAATCGCATGATCTTATCTCTTTCGTCTGCGAAAGTAATTCCTGTACGGACCAATATTCATAGAAGAAAGAAACTAGGACACCCGCGGCCTTCACCATTCCCCGAATGCGGCTCGGGGATGCCCTGATCCCATCAAATGAATATTGACGTTGTAATTTATTCAATAAACTACGTAGGACTCTAATCTCTGCCTGCTGCACCTTCTATGTCAACGCGTATCGTCTCACCATAGCCTCTCTCAATGGCACTCAGTTCGCTCTCTGAACCTTGTATGTGTGGACCCTTAAACCAGTGACGAACACTGACCTGCCAGAAAACTACAAGGATGATGAGCGTACCAAGTACCACTACTGGTGTATAGTTGAACGTTACCGCTGTAATAGGCGTGATGGTGGGGAGCATGAACAGAATAGCAATGAAAACGACCCAGAGTACTGAGATTACACCAATTGGCCTGCTCCACGCACCTAGATGCCAGGGACCATGTTGGAAATTTCTCGCCATCAAACGCAATAAGATCGGCGAGGCATACGAGACGTACAAACCGATGGTGGCAATAGAGGTAACAGCAACGTAGGTCGCGAAATTGAATACAGAGGGAACAGCGAGCACAAAGGCCGCAACTGCGGACAGAATAATTGCGTTACGCGGTGTACGTCCACTATCCAAGCGATGCCAGAGATCTGAGAAAGGCATTGCACCATCGCGTGAAAACGCGTAGATCATGCGCGAATTTGTAGTAATTGAAGACATGCCACAGAAGAACTGCGCACCAACCGCGACGGCGAAGAAAAGTGTACCCAGCACATACCCAAGACGACTTTCGAGAATGTAGAGAACAGGATTGATATAACCAGCCGCCTTGACAAGATCGGGAGCCGCCGCAAGCAATCCCATGAGTACGATGTAGCCTGCAAATGCTGAGACGACAACCGACATAACGACGCCCCACGGTGCTCTTGTCGCAGCCCCAACTGTCTCCTCTGTCATATGCGCAGAAGCATCATAGCCTGTGTAGGTATACTGTGCTAAGAGTAAGCCCAGGAGAAACGCATACCAGATAGGAAAACCAGTCGCGTTGTACTTAGGATCAACGCTGAAGAGCGTACCAGCACTATTGAGTGGCTGAGCGGCTACATGATTCGCGAAGTTTGTTCCCCCAAATTGCTGGGATGCTAATGCCGCAACAACAACACCTCCTCCAATCAGGAGAACGCCAGCAATATGCCACCAAACGCTCACATCGTTCAAACGTGCGACAATACGCACTCCAAAGATGTTGAGAAAGGCGTGCAGGACGAGGACAACTGCATAGATTGCCAGTGTTGCCCATTGAGTTGCGGGATTAATGCCAGTGACAGATCCAAGTGTGGCGGGAAAACTGGGAAACCATGCGTTGAGTAGGACATCAATAGAGACCGCTAGACCATAATCGATGCCAGCAGTTACAGCAACCTGCCCAATAAGGTTAAACCACCCTGTAAACCAACCCCAACCTGGTCCACCAAGTTTCGATGCCCAGTAATACAAACCACCAGCAGTAGGATAAGCAGAGGCTAGCTCTGCCATGCCTAAAGCAACAATAATCACAAAAACCGTTACCAAAGGCCAACCAATTGAGCCAGCAGCAAAACCGGAAGTGGTAATACCGGTGTAGAAAAGAGTCAAACAGCCACTCAATACGGAGATAATGGTGAAGGAAATAGCGAAGTTCGAGAAACCGCCCATCGTGCGAAATAATTCCTGGGCATAACCCATACCATGCAGTCGCTTGATATCTTGCGTGATGAGTTCTTCTTTGCCAGGACGTTTAGATAATGCCAAGAGACACCTCCTGAAGATGTTACACTATACGGAAGGGGAAATAAATGTTGGGATACTATTCCAAGGGAAGCAGCGAGGTTCGTTAACATCTAATATCGTCGGCTTAACACCTCCTTTTAGTATCTGCTGTACCACTACAAAGTACTTTGTACGGCACATATTAAGATTGTGTAACTCTATTGTGTATGAAGTTGAGTTTTTCGTCAAGCATCAACCGCTCAAAGCAACGTTACTCAAAGGTAGGGATATGACAGAGGCAGGCCCGGTCACTACTATAGACGAACTAGCGTAGCAAGCCACGTATGTGTATAGTAGTGACCGGGCCTGCCCCTGTCACTACTACTATTAGCATCGTGTTATCAGGAAGTTGGAATCAATGGGCCTACCTTGTCATGCCACAAGCGCGCTTAATATTTATAGAAGTGTTGTAACGTCTCTGCTTCTGCCGATTTTTCTTTGAAAAAGTCAGACTCAGCATGCTTGACTGCAATGTAAGATGTTGCGAGCAACGGTCCTAGAGCCTCTTTCAGTACATTATCGTGCTCTAGCTCGTCAAGAGCTTCATCGAGTGTTGTCGGAAGACGACGAATACCTCGTTTTTCTCGCTCTTCATCAGTATAGTTTCCTGGGTCGACCTGCTGCGGTTCACCTGGATCGATCTTGTTCTGAATGCCATCCAGACCCGCTGCAATAAACGCGCCCATCGCCAGATATGGGTTACCGCTATGGTCGGCAGCTTTTAGCTCCAAGTTGATCGAATCTGCCTCACGCCCTTTATACACCGATGGCACACGAATCGCCCCTTCACGGTTATCGAAACCATACACACCATAGGCCGAACTCCAATAATGTGGAAGTAAACGTCGATATGAATTTGGACTTGCACAGGTGATGGCTACAAGAGCACGAATATGTTGTAATACACCACCAATGAAATATTTTCCTAGTTGGCTCAATCCCCCGCGCTCTTTCGCATCATAGAACAAATTGGTATGACCATGTTCGCTTTCCTGTGTGCCCCACAAGCTTAGATGAATATGTGCACCACTGCCTGCTTGATCGAGAAATGGTTTGGGAGCAAAGGTGGCAAAGAGGTTGTGTTTACGTGCAATACTACGTACCGTCTCACGGATAAGACATACGTTGTCAGCGGAACGCAAAACATTAGCGTGGTGAACTGAAAGCTCTTGTTGAGCAGGACCAAGTTCGGTATGAAATAACTCGACAGAAATACCTTGAGCCTCTAGTGCAGCCAAAATATCGTCGATTACCTCTGCCTGATCGTCCAGACCAATACTACTATAGCAAAGGCTACGATCTGCGGGAGAATATGTCCCTGCTCCATCTTCACGAGCGAGGTAAAATTCGTGCTCAACGGCTGCTTCCGCACGCATCCCTTGTTCCGCGAGACGCGCTACCACGCGTTTGAGGAAAGTCCGTGGACACGCCTCCCAAGGTATGCCATCAGTAAGAATCATGTCACATAACATACTGCCCGTGTTGGGTGCGTAGGGCAAAATAGTGAATGTTGCAGGGTCCGGCGTCAAACGGAACTCACCGATAGGACCCATCCCATCAACAGAGGCTAGCGACTCAACGCCAGTAAAAGCCTGCATTGCCAGCGTCTGACCAATACCTTCAGTAATACGCGTCCCAAGTTTGCTTGCGTGAGTCGCTTTCCCTCGAATGATCCCACCATTGTCACAGTACAAGAAACGTACAAGGCGCAGATTCGCAACCTGTGCCTGCTCTACAACATCTTGTGCATTCATAAAAAGCGGTTTTCTCCTATCTGTAATGTGCTTACAATAAGGTTGAGCTAGGCTAATTGAATATCAGTATAACAAAGTACTTCCTGGAAAACAAGAACTGTTAATTACGCATTACGCTTTTTTGACTACAATAGTAAGAGGAGCAAACATAGTTATATATTCCTATTATTATTTGTTGTAACTAGCCCTTACAACTAAAATACCGTATACTTATCAACGTAGACTGTCCCGTTATCAGCAAACATAGTAGCAACATAATAACCTCAACGATACAAAATATGTAATGCGGTATTTCTATTCAGGGATGAACAAAGGGGGAAAATAATGGCAATGATCGAAATGCCAACACAAGAGCGTACCGAGGACATACCTCTAGCCTCGGAAGAGTATGCCGTTAAAGCGATGCCGTCTATCTTAGGTACTCTTGATATGACCACGACTTATCTGATGGCAATATTCTTTATTGTGAACGCGACTACAGCTGCAAGTGGTGGAGCGGCAGCTTTTACCTATTTACTTTTGGGTGGCATCACCTTCTTTATCCCATGTGCTATTGCAACGACGCAACTTGGATATATGTTTCCTCATGAAGGTTCTCTTTACAACTGGACACATCACGCACTTGGTGGCTACTGGAGCTTCTTCATAGGCTTCTGTGCCTGGTTTCCAGGCGTGTTAGTCATGGTGGCTGGTGCAGACATCGTGATGAGTTTCTTCCAGGGGCTCAATAGTACTTGGTTTGTTGCTCCTTGGCAGCAAGGACTGGTCATTATCGCAATTATCGTGTTTTCCGGTGTAATATCACTGCAACGCCTGCGTACGGTACAGAATGTCGTCAATGTGGTGGTTGGTCTTGTCTTCCTGGCTGTACTCATTATAGGCATAGCCGCCATCGTATGGCTGGCAACAGGTCATCATTCAGCTACAAATTTTGCTGACCCTAATGGATGGAACATTCAGTGGAATCCAACGACAGGAAATATTAATCTCTTTGGACTAATCACCTTAGCGTATCTCGGCACTGAAGTTCCTCTTAATATGGGAGGAGAAATGGTCGGCTCTGGCAATGACGGGGCAAAAGGGCGGAAAGTAGTAACACGTCACTTGCTATGGGGAACAATACTTGTCTTCGTCGGCTATGGAATAGCAACGCTCGCACTACTTATCACTCAAGGGTCGAGTGTGGGTAGTGTTGGTGGCTTTTCGCTCGTGACAACAGTTGATATGACACTCGGCAAAGCTATGGGCAATATCGTTGCTATCTGTATCATTTGCTTCTTTGTAATGGTGCCTGTTGTTTATAACTGCACCTTTGCTCGTCTTCTCCTCGTTGCAGGTATTGATCAACGTCTTCCTATGAAAGTAGGAAAGCTAAACAAAAACCGAGTGCCAGCCAACGCTATACTATTTCAGACGATTGTAGCAGTCATCTTTACTGCATTAGTCTTTATTGCAGCTCCCTATGTTATGAATATTGGCAAGCCCGCCGATCTCGCCACTGAGGTCTACAATATTAGTCAAGCTGGTGCAACACTCGTCTGGGCAATTTCTACCGCGTTTTTCTTCATCAATCTAGCAATCCTTTACTATCGCGACAAAACTGCTTTCCATAAGCAACGCATTTTCCCAATGCCAGTCCTCGTCATTAGCTCTATTGTTGGCTCGACAGCTTGTCTATTAGCTATCGTCGATACTCTGTTTATCGCCTGGATACCCCAGATATCCAATACGAGCTGGTTATATATTGTTGGGGGTCTAACTATTGTATGTCTTATTATTGCTGCAATCGGTAGCATTCTCGCTACCAGTGAGGCAAGCTGGCAAAGCACAGAGAATAAGTACAAGTAGTTCTTCTAATGTAAAAAGATGGAAGCGTATAGTGTACGCTTCCATCTTTTTACGTAGTGTCGAATGTACGCTACTACTGTGTTACTTGAGCAATAAGTTCCTCATCACTCAAGCGCTTTCTCTTTGCGGCACTCTGTCCAACGAAAAAGAGTGCTGCTCCTATTATCAGCGAAACAAGTGCAATACTACTAATCAAGAGCTGCCATTGCTGTAAGTTTATATCTCCTGTGGAAGTCCAAGGACCTGTGAAGATCACAAAAACACCAAAGGCACTGGCAATCGCACCAATGACTGCACAGAGGTAAAACACCCAGTCAGGGGCTAGCTGAATACGTGAGAAGGTCTCTCGATACTTCCTGCGGATGATGATCACATCTACGAACAGAATCACCATCGACACACACCAGATCACCGTTACCGCAGCTTGTAAAATCCAGTAAATGTCTGTAGACAAGTTCACAGGAGTAAACCCTGTCTTAATTGCGTAAGGAACGATGATAAAGGCCAAAGCCGTAAAGAAAGCGGCGATAACCGTCTGCACAAGCATAGCGACCCACGGTACTTTATTCGCATTGACCTTACTAATCACTGCTGGTAAGCGCTGATCGAGTCCAGAGACGAAGAGCAGTCGTCCAAACGAGTAGTTGTAGACAGCAGTATTGAAAAGGAAAAAGCCAATGAAAATGAAGTTGACGAGGATACCAAGGAACGGCCCTGCTGCACCAAAGCCTAGCTGTACCGCCTCCGAGATAGCTGCGGGACTACCCTGGTCTTTCACAGGGACAGCCATCATCACACCAAAAGTGGCAATGAGATACGCAACAATAACAACTGCGGCACCCCAGAGGAGGTAGCGCGTAATTGAGCGCGTGTTGGTGATCTCTACACCCATGTTGAGAGGCACTTCAACACCAAGCAATGCGAGGATAACAGTGCCATAGAAGGTGTAAGTTGCAATGCTAGGAGACCAGTTATGCGGCGCGTAGTCTACCTTTGCGGCATGTCCACCAAATAGTGCAAGGAGACCCGCGATACCAATCAGCAGAATGGCACCACCATAAGCTACAAAGACTACGTTCACAAAGTTTTGTGTCACACGGAAGCGCAAAATAGAAATGAAGAATGAGAAGGCGATAACCAGGATAATCACCAAACCCTGTTGCCATGGCTCACTCAACCATCTACTATTAAACTGCTGAATGAGCGAAACCACAGCATCGCCAGTGGCAATCATCACAAGCACACCAGGCCACCAGGAACAAAAGCCGGCAAAGAAACCCATGAACGGCCCAAATGCCTTGCTTGTCCAGACGTAAATAGAACCCTCGCCCGGAAACATGAGTCCAAGCTGACCAGTAACGATAGCACCGGGGATGAGGAAGGTGAGAAAGCCGAGAATCCAATAAGAATAGGCCGCAGCGCCAGCGCCAGCGGCCACACCAGCAGCGTTGCTGACGAAGAGGACGATTGCGACAAAGATAGCAACCATATCGAAGGAGTTTAATACTTTAGGGAGAATGCCACCTGCGATACGCTCGGACCGTAGAACGTCGTTACTGTTTACGTCGCTACTAGAGGTTGCTGCCATGAAATGTATACCTCCAAATTTTTTTGCTGCTTTGACTCAAGCATTGCATCATGCATGATGCGAGACACCAGCTACAGCACTGCATTGATATTTTTCAATACAGAAAAGAATATTTCCCCTTTCTCTAACTACAATAATATGTGGTGGTACCTCTACAAAAATGTCTGCATGTGCATAACATATGAGAAATGAGCAAACAACGCTTTCCGTTGTTTGTAATATCAGGAATTGAATGATTTCTCACATATCTCCATGATAGAGGATGCATTATCCCATGTCAAGTGGCACAGCTTGATTTTGTAGAAAGATACACAAAAGTACAGAAAGAAAAAGCGTCGAAGCCAATGACTCGCTTCTGTATCACTGGCTTTGCTGAAATGGAAGATGCTCCTATTTCATACACTGCTCCGCAAACAGGCGCACCGAGTTAAGTTGTGCCGCATCTGCAAACCAGATAATCACCTCTTGCACTCCTGCCTCTTCATATTCCGCGAGACGCTCCCGAATTCTTTGCGGTGTACCAAAGAGCGACTGTAAGCACAAGATGTCGAGCTGATTTCGTGAGGAGGTCGGCAATTTCTCCAATGCCTCTTCCTCCGTCTCACCAATAGTACAATTGATGAGTAGTGTGCGTTTGATACTGTTATAGTCGCGCCCAATATCCTCACAATGCTGTTTCAGAACAGCAAATTTGTGTTCAAGCACAAGAATATCAGCATTCGATATATTACAGGCATTCCCATACTGCGCGACCAGCTTGAGCGTTACCCGCTCACCCGACCCTCCAATTAACAGTGGAATGTGCGGCCTCTGCGTTCCCTTTGGTTGGTTGATCGCACCACGTACTTGATAGTATTTCCCTTCAAAAATGGCCTCGTCCTGTGTCCACATCGCGAGAAAGACCTGAACAGCCTCGCGCAAGTAACGCAATCGTTCGGGTGCATCAGGATAGTCATAGCCATAGGCACGGTATTCATGCTCATACCAGCCTGCACCAATGCCGAAGTCGAGCCGCCCATGCGCAAGAACATCGACGGTAGAGGCCATCTTCGCCATAAGTGCTGGATTGCGATAGCCGTTACATGTTACCATCTGTCCAATACGCACCCGCTTTGTATCGCGTGCAAGCGCCGCAGTACTCGTCCAGCACTCAAATGTCACCTCTTGTGTAGGAACAGGGACAGTGTGAAAATGATCAAAGAGCCAGATCGAGTGATAATCCAGTGCCTCGGCCTCTTGCGCGACGCGTGTCATCGTCTCATATGCTTCAACAGGATCAGTAATCCCCACAAGGTCCATACGCCATCCCTGCGGAACAATAATGCCATACTGCATTGTCATATGTGAATTCTCCTCACTAGCCATGAACACTCATACTGATGCTATGATTTTACCACCTTTTTTGCGTGAAATCGTACAGATATGCGACGTAGTATTATTATAAAAGAAGAGCAGTATGCAGTATCACCGATGATGTTGATAGCGTCCCTCCTCTGTGCCTAAATTTACTACAAAGATGTGGGTGAACCTCCACGACCCACCGTGAAAGGGATCGTTTCGTGCAGCGTAAAGATCGTGTTTTGGAAGCACTACACTTCTTATGTTCACAACAACCTGCGCAACGTGACACAGCATTTCTGTTACGTCGTCACATGGGTTTTAGCGCCGAAGAGGTTGCAGAACAGGCTGTAGTAGACCGCACGAATGCTAGCCGAGACCTAAACCTGCTCGCCCAAGAAGGCGTTATAGACCGTTTCCCTGGACGCCCTGTGCTTTTCGCCAGCAAAACACTTGTAGAAAAGAACAGAGCGACAGCATCACTTATTGATATGCCTACACATAATCAGACACACGCTCGTGCAGCAACAACGTCAATAATATCTCCTACTTCATCTACGCAAGCCACACAGAAATCTACTACGATTGCCGCATCTATCTCTGTAGGATCAGTAGTAACGAGCTTTGATACGTTGATCGGTAACAATGAAGGGTTAAAGGTTGCCATTCAGCAGGCAAAAGCAGCTATACTCTATCCACCACGAGGTCTACACACGCTTTTACACGGACCAAGCGGTGTTGGCAAAACAACCCTAGCTCGACTCATGCATGCATTCGCACTTGAACAGCACACATTAGCACCTGATGCTCCATTTATTAGCTTTAATTGTGCTGATTACGCAGGCAATCCACAATTGTTGATGGCTCACCTCTTTGGTGTTATGCGCGGCGCATATACAGGGGCAGAGCATGATCGTGAAGGGCTGGTCGAGCAAGCTCATCGTGGCATACTTTTCTTGGATGAAGTCCATCGCCTACCGCCAGAAGGTCAGGAGATACTCTTCTACCTGATGGATCGCGAACGCTTCCGGCGCATGGGTGATGCTCGTGAACGCCAGGCATCATTGCTGCTTCTAGCTGCAACCACAGAAGACCCGACAACGAGTTTGCTCCCAACATTTCGCCGCCGCATCCCCATGACGATTACTCTTCCGGGGTTGCAAGAGCGCACAATGCTGGAACGCTACGAACTCATTCGCGCCTTTTTTACTACCGAGTGCAGTAGTATTGGGGTATACATTACAGTTGCACCACAAGTCTTACGGGCACTCCTGCTCTACGAGTGTGTGGGCAATATTGGGCAACTACGCACCGACGTACAACTTATCTGCGCGCGTGCATTTCTGGACTATCGCACAAAAAACTTGTCCGAACTCATCGTTTCCATTGATATTCTGCCAGAGCATGTGCGGCACGGGCTTCTCCGAACCGCAGAAATGCATCGTGCGCTAGAGCCATTGCTACATATCCTTGATGCAACACATAGTTTCACGCCAACCGGACTTAGCCTGGGAAGTATTCCAGAATCGGCACATGATCTGTACCATACTATTAGTAGTGACCTCACTACACTCAGAAATGGTGGGCTCTCAGAGCAAGAGATCAATCAGTTGCTGCACCTTGACATTCAAGACTACTTTCAGCGTTTCGCGGATACCGTCAATTTCACTAACTTCGAGCAGCAAGAAACTGTCTCACATCTTATCAACGAGCGCATTGCGGCAATCAGCCAAACCATCATTCACTACGCAGAAGAGCAGTTAGAGCGTACTTTCCCTGAAAAGCTCTCACTCGTCCTGACCTTACATCTAATGAGTGCATTGGAGCATGCAGCACAGGGCCATCATCTAGTTATGCCCGTACTGCAAGCTATGCGCCATACCTATCCAATAGAGTATGAGGTAGCACGTATAGCATTGTTACGCCTGCGTTCACTCCTCGGAGTCTCTTTGCCAGAAAGCGAAACAGATGTACTAACCGTGCTCCTTGCAAACGCAGACACACTGTTGAGTAGCGAGGAATCGACGGTAAGTGTCATTGTCGCGGCTCATGGGCGTGGCGTGGCGCAGGGACTAGCAGAACTAGCAAATACACTTGTGGGTGTCAACTCCGTCTCTTTTGTAGAACTTACACTAGAACAATCGCCAGAAGAGATCGTCGCACAGGTCGCGCAAAGTGTGTCATTGACAGATCAAGGCAGTGGAGTACTCTTACTTGTCGATTTTACATCGCTGCTTTCTCTTGGTGAACTGGTAACGCAGCGAACAGGAACACATGTCCGAACACTTGCAGATGTCAGCACTCCGCTGGTCGTAGAGGCGGTACGCAGGGGGCAACGTGCGAAACATATCACTCTCGATCAGCTAGCAGCAAGTCTCACACACATAACAGCAGAGGCTTCTCAACCTTCTAGCACAACGCATACATTTTCTGAAATGGAAACAACACATATCCCCCCTCAATCTTCGCGTGTCATACTTTCCGTCTGCCTGACAGGATTTGGCAGTGCAACAAAGCTTGCGGAGTTAATGGAAGAACGACTTCCAGACCTCCATCGACAGAGCGTAGAGATTATCTGTATGGATATTAAC
>JAABUQ010000288.1_pt1 | contig 115698 bp, 95 predicted proteins | sample 5560001 | NCBI WGS metagenome assembly JAABUQ01 (sample SAMN10711888, study PRJNA513371) | rock metagenome | isolation source: Antarctica rocks | place: Antarctica: Victoria Land, Finger Mt nord | collected 2015-12-18 | reverse complement strand
GTCGCAATATGTTAATGTTCACGTGAGTAACTTTCCTTTGGTTTTTTGTTACCGGAACTTTACTCGATCAGGCCGCCCTCCGCAAGGTTGGGAGGCCTTTTGTCTGATTTAGTCTAAACGTCAAACTACTTTATACCCGCGATCATCACGATAATTACCAGATGGAGGATCATGGCTGTAATGAAAGCGGCTGCCATAAAGACGACCCAACGTCGGTCACTTACATACTGACGTACTCTTGTTGTATAAGCATGAGGCCAACGCTCGGAGGCGACCAGACCCATAGAGATACGTACGCGGAGTGGAGAGTGTATGGGGGAACGGTCCAGCTCGGCGGCTAAAGCAGTATGACATTGTTTGCAGAGAATCCAGGAGAGACGTGGCTCTGGGACTCCTTCCGGCTCGACCACGCGCACACGATCAAACCAGATGCGGCTGGTACACACCGAACAATAAGCACGGCTCTTTCGCTTCCGCGTCTCATCGTTTCGTACTGCAACGACAGACTCTCCACTGTGCATTGCCTCTTTCATACGGACGATCCTTTCTATCCCCTGGTCTACAAATAGCTCAAAGATATGAACATGTATTCCTAAATTATACCATATCTATCCCTGTAGATACGTTAGATAAGACGCTCTTCGCCTGAGAAACGGGTAGAGGAGGAAACGGACTCGAAGCTGTATCAACACGTTCTCCGTTGATTATAGAAACAGAGAAGTCTAAGAAAATACATACAATAGAAAGCTCATCAGTACGGTTATGATAGAAAGTGACCTGGCCCCGCGAAAAGGAACCAGGCCACCTCTCAGTATTGGTTGCTTACTTCCCTCCCAGGAAGAGTGGCAGCAAGTAGACGAGGCTGAACACAAAGACCCAGACGCCATCGACGAAGTGCCAGTAGAGCTCTGCCGCCTCTACCGCGAAGTGTTTCTTTGCAGTGAAGTGCCCATTGTAAGAGCGAATCAGGCAGACTAGCAGGAAGATCACACCAATGGTCACGTGGAAGCCGTGGAAGCCTGTTAACGTATAGAAGGCAGATCCAAACGGTCCCTGCTTTACCGAAGAAAGTGTAAAGCCCTGGCCGATCAGATTTGTGTATTCATATGCCTGACCGCCGAGGAAGATTGCTCCCAGGACAATCGTTCCGATCAGACCCAGGCGCAGCTGATTTTGATTTCCCTTACGAATGCCGGTGCCCGCCATATGTGCGAACGCGCTGCTCGAAAGCAGAATCACAGTGTTGATGGCCGGGAAAAGAATATTATCCAGCCGCCAGTCTCCGCCATTGCGGATCTCCAGATAGAGATAGGCGGCGATAAAATTGGCAAAGATCAGAGCTTCTGAGCAGATGAAGAAGACCATGCCCCACCATTCCAGGCTGCGTCCCTTCTGCTCACCCTCCTGCTCAAGAATCCTTACCTGCTCACCATGAGCGGTACTCATAGTCTAACTCCCTATGTTAAAAGTTCTGCTCCGTCTTCCTGATTGGTACACGGGGCAAAGCTTAGCGACGTTCCAAAACCCAACCGCCGACTGAAACCAAGGCCAGTAGGACACCAATTACTACAAAGAGAAGGCCCCCGATGACCCCAAAGAGCACAATTGCCAGGGAAAAGGCGAGAGCAAGTGGCCAATAGCTAGGGCGAGGCGAAATCTCCTCCACGTTGACCAGCCGCGTCTTCCTTTTGCCGCGCTTCTTCACAGTCGCAGGAGCGGCATCGGTTGATGCCTGCTCCTCCTGTGCTTTTTGGGTCTCCTCAACTTCAGGCACTGCAGCAGTTGTAGGAGGCAGAGGAGTAACACGAATGTCACTCTCTGTTTGCTCTACACGATCTTTTTGCTCTTGAGACACCTTGCTACCTCTACTAGTCTATCTGTAACAGGTAGAACTGGATAGTGATTAGTGAGTAACCGACTTCCAGTCCGCCACATCTGGATACTTACTATCATAGAACGGGCGACGGCTGCGCACAATTGGAATCTCCAGGAAGTTGTACTTCTTTGGAGGAGATGTGGTATCCCATTCCAGCGTGAAGGCATCCCAGGGATCGTCGCCAGCCTTCTCACCGGACTTCAAAGTCTTCACAAAGTTCACCAGGAACACCAGCACGGCAGCGGCGATAAAGATCACGCCAACAGAGGCCAGCAGATTCAGCTCATTCCAACCCAGGTTACCAGGATAGGTATACACACGGCGGGGCATACCCAGGATGCCTAGTATATGCATTGGGAAGAACGTTAGATTCAGACCAATGAAGATCAGCCAGAAGTGAATCTTGCCCAGGCGCTCGTCCATTACGCGTCCTGTGAACTTGGGGAACCAGTAGTAGGTACCGGCGAAGACACCCAGGGCAGTGCCACCAAACAGCACATAGTGGATGTGTGCCACCACAAAGTAGCTGTCAGTTACCTGATAGTCAAACGGCACGATCGCCAGGGCCACACCGTTCAAACCACCGATCAAGAACATCGAGATAAAACCCAGCGCGAAGAGCATAGGTGTCGCAAAGCGGATCTTGCCGCCGAAGACTGTCGCCAACCAGTTGAAGATCTTCACCGCAGTCGGGATAGCAATCAACGTCGTGCTGGTTGCGAAGAATGCCTGCGCCACCGATGGCAAGCCAACGGCAAACATATGGTGCGCCCAAACCGTGAAGCTCAGGAAGCCAATCGCCACGCTGGACCAGGCAACGAACGTATAGCCAAAGATAGGCTTGCGAGAGAAGACCGGTAAGACTTCAGAGATGATGCCGAACGCTGGCAAGATCAAAATGTATACTTCCGGGTGACCAAATGACCAGAACAAGTGCTGCCAGAGCAATGGGTCGCCACCAGCACCATATTGATAGAAGTGTGTACCCAGATGCCGATCGAACAGCAACAGCACGCTTGCTACTGTTAAGCTAGGCAGTGCGAACAGCAGCAGGAAGGACATTACCATGATCGTCCACGCAAAAATGGGGATACGGTTGATGCTCATACCGGGCGCACGCAACTTAAAGATAGTGACCACAAAGTTAAGCGAGCCTGAGATCGAAGAGATACCAAGCAGTGTGGTACCGAGAATCCAGAAGTCCGCATTCATGTGCGGAGTACATTGGAAACCATGACCACAACCAGCCACCGCCTGATTCAGAGGCGCGTACAGAAACCAGCCACCATTTGGAGCTTGTCCAATGATGAAGCTCGCTTGCAAGAAGATGCCACCGAACAGCAATAACCAGAAGCCAAACGCGTTCATACGCGGAAAGGCCATATCGCGCGCGCCAAGCATCAGAGGCACAACATAGTTTCCAAAGCCGGACAGAACAGGAATGACGAACAAGAAGATCATCGTCGTGCCGTGCATGGTGAAGATCTGGTTGTAGGTCTCAGGATCAAGCACCTTGCCACCGGGCACTGCAAGCTGAGTGCGGATGAGCATAGCCTCCATGCCGCCGACCAGGAAGAAAAAGAAAGCTACGATGATGTACATCAGACCGATCTTTTTATGATCAGTCGTTGTTAACCACTCACCAACGTAGGTTTCACTAAAACTCTTTCGACGAATGCCGGTTGTTGTTACCGTCACGTTCTCGCCGATAGTACGGGTTGCCATGAGCAAATCCTCCAATGTCTAGCCCTATTGCAGACTCTCCAGGTACGCCACCAGACTTTTAATCTGATCGTGATTTAACTGTCCAATAGCCATATCATTACCAGGCTTTACGCCCTGGGGATTGTTCAGCCATTGTGCGAGATTACAGTGCTCTAGCAACTGTGGATCGTCCGGATTACATTGAGCCTTGTTATTTTCGAGCACGCCACCAGCGATCAAGTTACGAGCGCCAAAGTGCGTCAGGTTTGGACCGATGGGGCAGTTTGCGGCCTTGTCATTGGGATTGGGCGGAATTGAATCAACACAGTCCTTCGAGGTATCAACATAATTGTTAGTGTCCACACCGACGATACCGTGACACGATGTACATGCGTTCTTGAATTCCTGCAAGCCTTGAGCAGCCAGACTACCTGCGGCAGGCGTTACTGCATTCTGCTGTTGTGTAGAGACCCAGGTCTTAAAATTATCCTGAGTATCGACAATAACATTAAAGCGCATATTCGCGTGCTGAGTACCACAATACTCTGCACAGATGCCCATATAGTTCCCGGTTCTATCGGCCACAAACCATTTTGTATTTGCATGACCCGGAATAAGATCCGTCTTACCCGTTAAAGCCGGAACCCAGAAGCTATGAATAACGTTATTTGAGAAAAGGTTCACATGCACAGTTGTACCAACCGGCACATGCATTGAATCGGCAGTCGTAATGTTCCACTCACTATAGTGGAACTCCCACCACCACTGGTGACCAATCGCCGTCACCTCGATCTTTGGTCCCGCCGCCGCCGTGGGCTCAGCCTCTGGCGCAACCTGTAGCAGGCCACGAATGGTAAAGACAAGCACGACCAGCAGAATAACCGTCGGAATAGCTGTCCACAAAAGCTCAAGCGTTGTGTTGCCGTGAAGCTGGCGTGGGTTGGGCATACCTGGACGTTCACGGAAGCGGAAGATCGAGTAGACCAGCGCGCCCTCAACGCCTAGAAAGACGATTGAAGACACAATTAAGATCACCCAGAACAGGAAGCTTTCGTTACCCGCCACAGGACCTGCTGTATTCAAGATAGAAGGTGAGTTTTCGCCGCAGGCGGCGAAAAGCATAGAGGACAACAGCAGGCAGCTAAGCAATGCTAACCAGCGCTTTGTCCCGCGAAATACAGGCATCCTCACGTCTAAAACTCCTAGATTTTGATAGAGTATTGCGTAAAAGCTGTTTTGACAATGAACGATGATGTCATAGATAATGACAGAATTCTGCGACACTCTCTATTATATGGCCGTAGTGTAACTACGCTGCCTGACATCCCACTTGCAATCTTTTCTATGCACCTTACAAGCACCTGAATGCACCCCTCACCCCAATCGTTACGCGAGGGAACCGGGCACATCCGCATCCTCGTCCTGCTCATCCTCTCTATCTTCTCTCTCAGAGGATTCCGTTGCATAGAGATGCTCTTCTTCGGCTCTTTGCTTGCCCTCTTGAGCTTGCATCCAGCGCAGGAAAAGGACGCTAACGACGATAATATAGGCAACGTTAGCAGGCACCCACATAATCAAGCCTCCCAACTGCTGATCCGTAGCTGCTGAGAGACCCCATATGCGTGGTGCGTGAATATAAGGCTCATATAGAGGTGGAGTAAAGGTCAGGCCAGCACCAAGCAGGACTGTCGGCATACCGCCCAGGAAGATATAGAGCAGTTGACCTCCCATTGAGAGGCGCGGCCAGCCTTCTGATAGCGGACTAAATACGGGCCACCAGTACAAAACTCCTGTGACAATATAGGTCATATGCTCAAGTAGATGCAGCGTTGGATCGTACAGGGTTGCATCGTACAGCGGCGGCGCGTGCCAGACCCAGAAATTCACATTGAAGAGTACAAATGCGACTCCTGGATAGGTAAAAAATCTGCCGAGCGAGAACAAGGCACGTTTCTTCAGCAAGGGTTGCAGCAGCCAGGCTGGCAGACCAGCTACAATCAGAGGTGGTCCAACGATTGTGAGAAAGAGATGCTGTACCATGTGCGCGCTAAAGAGATAGTAGTCTCCTAATTCGTCAATAGGTGAGACGAGTGCGAGAAAGATGAAGTAGACGCCCAGGAAAAAAGCCACGGCCTGGCCCGTGCGTACTGGCTCGCCCAGACGAAACCTCTCACGCAGCGGCCCGACAGCATAGATATACAGGCCGATCACAATGATCGTCCCTATAATAATAGAGGGCTGCCAGTTCCATTGAGTAAGCCAGAAGTTCAGGCCCACATCCGCTCGCATATAACTCCGACCTTTCCAGAAAATCCTGTTCATACTATAGCAGGGTAACAAAAGAGAGACAAGGGGATCTTAAATTTTTCTAGCCTGATTTTTCTACAAAATTATAAGCTGAGCTTATAATTTTGTAGAAAAATCAGGCTAGAAAAATTTAAGATCCTGGACGTGTTGAAGCTTCACAACAATAAACATTCAGGTAATTGTAAGGTAGTAGAGTCCGCTTGCAAGGGTGGTATTAGGAAGCACAACGACAATAGAAGTCGTCATGTTTATGAAAGAACACCCGGTATAGGGAAGGTATGTGTTTATGAGTACGCAGGTTAAAACAGAGATAGAGACGCAGCCAGAGATTGGGCCAATACGGCAGACGATTGCCAATTATGTGAACTTAATCAAGCCACATGTAACGGTCCTCTTGCTAGGTATAACGGTTGCCACGATGGCTATAGCCCGCCAGGGATTTCCTGACCTGGGCCTGGTGCTGGCGACACTTCTGGGCGGAGCGCTGGCAGCGGGTAGCGCGAATAGTATTAATTGTTATATCGATCGAGATATTGATCAGATCATGGGACGGACTCAGCGCCGCTCACTCCCTTCGGGGCGCGTACAACCAGTTCCAGCCTTGATCTTTGGCATCATATTGGGCGTTGCCTCCTTTATTATCCTGGCCGCTCTCGTGAATATGCTAAGCGCGTTACTGGCTCTGAGTGCTATTCTGTTTTATGTCGTCGTCTATACGATGGGACTGAAAAGAACTTCGGTTCAGAATATCGTGATTGGTGGCGCAGCCGGTGCTGTTCCAGTCCTGGTTGGCTGGGCGGCCGTCACAAATTCGGTGAGCCTGGCAGCAATCTGGCTGTTTGCGATTGTGTTCTACTGGACTCCGCCGCACTTCTGGGCGCTGGCACTGTTGATCAAAAAAGACTATGAGAAGGCGAGTGTGCCGATGCTGCCTGTTGTTATGGGCGATGACGAGACGCGCAAGCAGATCTTTCTCTACTCGCTCTTGCTGGTCGCAGTGACGATGATGCTCTTTGTAATGCACACAATGGGCTACCTCTATCTGATCGCAGCCCTGATTCTCGGTGGCATCCTGGTCTACATGGCTGTTCGTCTCTTACTCGACAAAACGAAAGACTGGGCACGCACTCTCTTCTGGTATTCGAATTGTTACCTGGCGGCGATCTTCGCAGTCATGGTTATCGATAGAGTTGTTCATCTATAGCGTCTCCCTTCTCTCTGTTTTTCTCTTCAATTCTTTTATAGATTGAAAGCGTCAATAGCAAACGAAAAACAAAACAAGAGATACGAAACAAGAGCATACATATGAGTTTACGCATGAATTGGCGACTCGCTTCGCGTCTATCTGTTGTTACCCTTGCCCTTCTGGTGGTTATCGTGGTCGCGGTTGTACAGCAGCATAATACAGCGGCACTAAAAACTACGAGCAGTACGGCTTCGGGGGAATTGGAAGGCACTGTTCTGGACAACAGGCCCGCCCCCAATTTTCAATTGACCGATCAGCTAGGAAAACCGATCTCGCTGGCACAGTTCAAGGGGAAGCCGGTGGTTTTAACCTTTCTGTACACGCACTGTCCCGACGTCTGTCCGCTGACTGCCGAGCGGCTACACGCCACAATGCAGAAATTGGGCAATCAGGCACAGGACGTGGGCGTTCTGGCAGTGAGCACTGATCCCAAACGAGACACGGCAGAAGAGGCGCTCAAGTTCTCACAGGCGCACAATATGCAGGATTACTGGCACTTCCTGGTCGGTAAACAGCAGGCGCTCTCACCTATCTGGAGCGAATATAGCATCTACGCACAACAACAGCAGGCGCAAGTTAATCACACAATGGCGATTTACGTTATCGACAAGCAGGGTCGAGAGCGCGCCTTCCTGAGTAGCGATTTCACGCCTGAGCAGATGACAAAGAACCTGCACATTCTGCTTCAGGAGTAGCGAATAGCTTAAAGGACCATTGACAGCAAGTCGGAATGGCTTGCATGAACCTTATATATTTGGTATGCTTAAGTATACAGGACGGCTATCTTCATAAGAATGTGGGTCCTCATTAATTGTATATCTTTCTCTGAGGAGAGCAAAAACATATGGATACTTCTCTTCAAAGGGCGAACCTCGCGGTAGACGAGTTGGACACGCCCCTGCAAGCGGAACAGGTAGAAGAGGAAGAGCATCATATCCACATGCCGGGTCCAAGCTGGTGGCCAGTCTTGTTAGGCGCGGCGATCCTTGTAACGGTAATTGGATTGTTGTTCATTCCTGATGGACCCTGGCTCTCGGTTGCCGCCGCCCCATTTATCCTTGTAGGCATCCTGGGCTGGGTGCTGGAAGATCCGATGGGCGGACACACAGAAGCCGCGCATGCCCGCAGAGTTCCTCTGCCCGCCAGGGAAGTACTGGACGAGGCACGAGCAGCGGCCGAGCGCGTCGTCACCGTCAGCAGCACGCCGTACAGCGTTCATCCAATCAAGGTTGAGCTTGAGAGCGAAGATAACGGCGTCATTCTCGGTCTCTACGGTAAAATTGAGCTTGAGGCCCAAAGAGAAGAGCTTGAGGAGGCATTACGGGCAGTGTCGGGCGTGACAGATGTGAAGAACTTCGTCGTTGCCGAAGATACTATTCTCAGTGCAGCTTATGCACGTATCGACGCTATGAGAGAACAAGGGAAGCTTGATGGAGCCACCAATCTCTCGGTGCTGGTCGAGAACTACATTCTGCATCTCTATGGTGATGTGTCCAAGAGCAGCATGAAGTATGCATTGGAGCGCGAGGTTATCGGCATTCCGGGCGTTCGCGTCGTGGTGAACCATATTGGCCTGAACAAAGATATTCCCGGCAACCTGGGTAAGACCACGAACAAAATTGGCGTCTAAGAACCTGTGCAGCTTCGCTGCCTGAAGAGATTGTAATATACAATTTTACTTTTTTCCCATTTTTAAGCTTTGCTTAAAAATGGGAAAAAAGTAAAATTGTATATTCCGCGACGAGCGCCGAGGCGCAAGAATGTAGTAGTGAGGGGCACTGGGCACTACTTTAGCTCGAAATGAAGAGAAAAAGCACAAATAAATAACATGGAACGAGGACTATAGATACTCTCTATTGAGCGTCAAACATAAAAAAGCGAACCGCTTTAAAAACGGTTCGCTTTTTTTAATAGATCGTTTAGCGCTTACGTAAGAAAGCAGGAATATCGATTACATCGCCCGAAGGTGTATTACGATTGCCCCGGGATAGATCAGATGCAGCTCCACGATCCAGGCGGCGCACATGCTTCTGTTGATTGGGTGGTCGATTCAACGCCTGAGCCTCTGGCTCCGGCATAGGCACGCTGCGATGCATATCGTCCACCTCCGCAAGATCACCCTCCAGATCGTAGCTTACATCACTGTCATCGTAGTCGTCACTCATCACAGGCATAGAAGCCGGTGGTGGCGTCATCCCCCGCTGGTGATCAGTGTCAGGTGACAGTGGCGGCAACGATGGCGCAGACTGCACAGGCTTACTGCGCTGCACCGGCAGAGGTCCTGTCGGACGATTGGCAACGTTTGAGGACGGCGGAGTGGACGACTGATTGTAATTCTGCGCCTGCCCCATGCCCAGACGTGGTGTTGGGCTTTGATTGACAGGAGCCGGCGTGGGCGAAGATACAGTATACAGCCGACTGCGATCATAATCGGGCCGTGGAGCCGACGTATAGGAATGCTGCTGCGACACTACCGGGCGCAGAGGCGTTCCACTATCGAATCCAGTAGCGATAACGGTGATCTTCACCTTCCCATCGTAGGCAGCATCTTGCACCGCTCCAAAGATGATATTTGCTTCAGGATGCGCCGCCTGGCTGATAATATCCGCCGCCTCGTTTACCTCGAACAGCGTCATATCCAGGCCGCCAGTGATGTTAAACAGCACGCCACGCGCTCCGCTGATATCGATATCCAGCAATGGACTGGCGATGGCAATCTGTGCCGCATCCATAGCCCTGTTCTCGCCGCTCGCCTCGCCGATCGCCATCAGTGCCGAGCCCGCCGCAGACATGATCGTCTTCACATCAGCGAAGTCCAGGTTGATCAGACCGGGCACGGTGATCAGATCGCTGATACCCTGAATGCCCTGACGCAGCACATCATCGGCGAGCCTGAAAGCCTCGGAGAGAGGTGTGCGCTTATCAGCGACCTGTAGGAGACGATCATTGGGAACGGTGATCAGCGTATCCACGTGCTGCTTCAGGTTATTAATACCCTCTTCAGCCGAGAGCAGCCGCTTCTTCCCTTCAAAAGAGAAGGGGCGGGTCACGACACCCACCGTCAGCGCCCCCACCTCGCGCGCAATCTGCGCCACAACGGGGCTGGCTCCGGTTCCAGTGCCACCACCCATACCAGCGGTGATAAACACCATATCCGAACCCTTGAGAGCCTCGTAGATCTCCTCGGCGTTCTCCTCAGCAGCTTTGGCACCCACACTAGGGTTGCCCCCCGCACCGAGGCCACGAGTGAGCTTATCGCCGATACGAATGCGATGTGGCGCATCCGTTAGCAGCAAGGCCTGGGCGTCCGTATTGATAGCAATGAATTCGATGCCCGTCATGCTAGCCTGTATCATGCGGTTAACCGCATTGCTGCCACCACCTCCGACGCCAATCACGCGGATCTGGGCGAAGCCTTCAAGTTGATGATTTCCCATAGGTAACATTTTCGTGGCCTCCTTTTAGAGTTTCTCACAGAGTAGAAAGAGCAATATTGAAAAAACAATATTTACCATTACAACGAACACAAGTCACCAGGTTGTCTTCTCAGTCTGGCCTTTCTACTAGATGAGCAACCGTGATTAAGGAATTTTAAGGAATTAAGGAATAAAAGCGCGCAACCAGCGACCAAAGCGAGCGACAATGTTTGTATCTCCTGCATCCTCCTCAAACTCTTCTTCCTCAGAGAGATGAGAATTGTGGTCTAAGGCCCATAACAACAGGCCTACTGCGGTTGCGTACGCGGGTCTATTAATTGAATCGGCCAGGCCATGCAAGCCGAGTGGGGAGCCGATGCGGGCCGGCAGGTCCAGAATCTGGCCAGCCACCTCCAGGATGCCAGGCAGTTCAGCAGTTCCGCCTGTGATGACGATACCGGCTGGCAACAAGCCGTCGTAGCCGGACTTTTTAAGTTCCTCATGCACCATCCCGAAGATCTCATCCACACGCGCCTGAATAATCTCAGCCAGTAGTTTTCGTGGAACCAGATCGTCACAGTCCGGCATAAATTGTGCCAGATCAATCATATCATCATCATCAATGGCTGAAGGGTCGCAGTGTCCATACATCATCTTGAGCTCTTCCGCCACACCGACTGGCAGGCGCAAGCCGATTGCGATGTCACTCGTAATCAGATTGCCGCCGACTGGCAGAACGACGCTATGCCAGATAGCTCCATCGGTGTAGACTGCGATATCAGTGGTGCCACCGCCGATATCAACCAGGGCGACGCCCAGGTCCGTCTCTCCATCCTCTAACACAGCGTAGCCAGAGGCCAGAGGTTCTAGCACAAGATCTTCAATATCCACGTGAGCCTTCTGCACACATTTGATCAAGTTGTGCATGGAGGAGACTGAGCCTGTGATGATGTGCGCCTCCACCTCCAGGCGGAAACCCGACATGCCGATAGGATTTTTGATCCCCTCCTGCCCATCGACAACGTAACTGCGCGGGATGACATGAATCATCTCGCGGTTGGCCGGTATGGCAATGGCACGCGCGACCTCGACCGCTCTGCTGATATCGTTTGGTTCGATATCGCGATGACTCGGCGAGATGGCTACGAAGCCCTTGCTATTTTCGGATGAGATATGGCTCCCTGCAATACCAACTGTTGCTGAGGTAATCCTCTTACCAGATAAGCGTTCTGCACGATCCAGCGCCGCAGCAATTGAAGTGACGGTCTCTTCAATGTTCACCACCACCCCACGGCGCAAACCCTGTGAAGGGCAGGTACCAACGCCAACAATATTCAGCTTCCCGTCACGATCCAGTTCGCCGACCAGGACACAGATTTTTGTTGTTCCAACGTCGATACCGACGATCACCCGCTCTTGCACCATATACGCTCCTATCGGGCGGTACACTTGTGAGACGCACTACAAACCCAATATTTCAAATTCCAATCCTTGAGACCTGCCATAGATAGTTTTTCGCTCTGACTCTTTGCCCGAAAACCAACGCCGCTCAGGCGGCTAGTGCTCTGCACTCAGGTTTTCGTATAAGTAGTTATTGTTGTAATGTAAACACCGGTCGCAGGCCGTACCGTAAGTCTATTGTGCTAATATTTAATTGCTGCTGCTGTGCGAGTTTGAGTAAAGCGCGCAATTCGAGCAGTCGATTATCCAATGGATTGGCATCGTGGGAGTTTCCCAGGTACGCTTTCCAGCCATCCGAACTCTCGATAATATATGATCCCCTACCATCTTGCTCCGTGCCAGCCTGCTTGGTCGTACTAGCATACATTGTACCATCGTAATGCAGCTTAAATGCATTGACACCTATCACTTTAGGGATGCGTTGCAAAGCATCAACTGCAAATGCGATATCCACTTGCTTTAAGTACGTCCCAGGGTGAAGTGCAGGTACAGCAGCTCCCTGGACGCCATTGTCCATCTTCGTACTGTCTACGATCGTTCCCAACTGATCAGCACCTGGTGTATCGGAGATAGAGGCGACGACCATGCCGATACGATCAACGCTGAATGTACCCTGAGGCATCTGCCACAGCAACACTGGTTTTCGCTCCACCACATTCACGACCAGTCGATCAGGCAATTGCTTGTCTAATTCAACTGAGGCGACCAGAGGAGAAGCTTCAATCTGTGAAGCCACTGCTCCTACATTGAGCAGGAATATGTTCTTTCCTTGCATACCCATGCCTTGAATCTTGTTGATCAAGGCATCGTTATGCGTCCCTACCACTTTCACCTGCTCTAGTCGAAACGTACTACTACTCAATGTAAAGTTGATAACCAGGATAAGCAGCATTCCAAGAGCGAGCGCGCCCAGTAGCCTCCATAAGAAGCTGCGACGGACGCGAGTCCTGCCACTGCGTATTGGCACAGGAGAAGATCTGTAGGGAAGCGGACGCCGCACCGCCTGAATACGTCCACTCGATGCCCTCATTCCCGTTTGTGCAAATGTACGAGAGACCACTTCACCGCGCCTGGTTGGACGCGCCCGGACTCGACGCAGCTCTTTCTGTCGCCGATCGAAGGATTGCCAGGCCGTCGATGGATCGGCCACATCCGGCACCTTGACAACACGTCCCAGTGTATAAGATGCGGCAGAGGCTTCGCGTTCCGACTCTCTCATACCCTCTCGATGCAGTGAACTGTATCCTATATCTGCTCTATAGTTTTTTGCTGCTTTTTGCTCTGATGGTTTCTTTTCTGTCATGTCATTCTCACCTACCACTCGCCGCGCAGTTCGACTTCCAATTCCAGATCCACCCCAAACCGTTCGTACACGCGGTTGTGTGCTTCCCTGATAAGTACTGCGACATTAGCTGCACTTGCTCCACCTACATTAACAATAAAATTGGCATGACGTTCCGAAATTTGTGCCCCTCCACACACCATCCCTTTCAGCCCAACTGCTTCGATGAGCCGGCCAGAATAGTCGCCTACCGGGTTCTTAAAGATCGAACCCGCGCTCTGCTGAGGTGGCTGTGTTCGCTTACGATATTGCTTATGTTCATCAATGGTTGCGCGTAATTTCTGCGGTTCAGCGCGCTCTAGCCGGATGCCGAGACGGGCGATGATCTCACCAGGCTCTATCAATGCGCGGGGCGCTGCAATAGGATTGCCCTCAGCATCGAATTGGACGCGGCGTTGCGCGCGAAAGCGACTGTGTCGATAGCCCAGTGCAAGCTCAGCATGTGGATAATGCACCAGCATTGGCGCACGAGAACTTGCCTCGCAGTGACGGGCGTCCACAACATCTACCCACTCTAAGACCTGTCCCAGATCGTGTCCATGCACACCAGCATTGCTAATCACCCCTCCTCCTAATGTCCCGGGTATACCAGGACCAAACTCCAGACCCGCCCAACCTTGAGGCGTGAGTTCGTTGATAATTCGCGGCCAGCTTATACCCGCCCCAACCTCTAACAATGCCGTATCATTCCCGTAATCCTCAATTGTATAGGTATTGATGGCTATCTGCGCAACCACCCCACGTACTCCCGCGTCGGCGTAGAGCACGTTTGTTCCGTTGCCCGTGATGAGCAGAGGCCAGCGGTGTTCGCAACACAGAGTTACAAGAGCTCGCAGATTTTCTTGCGTATCAACCGAGACCCAGACATCAGCCGGCCCACCCACGCCAAAGGTACAGTGGCGTGCCAATGGCTCGCTGCGTCGAACGCGCGCTCCAAAGTGCCTCTGTAGCTCTGTATATATGGTCTCGGCCTCGAATGTCATCTCTAGTTCCTCTCCTCTATGATTTGCTAACACTACTCGCTTTATCAGCTTTTGTCTTTGCTGTGTCCGTTGTCTTCGCTTTCCTTAAAAGATCTTCGGTCACGGTGTAAATATCGCCGGCACCCATGATGATTGCTATATCACCTGAGTGCAGAACTGTCTGCAAAAGTTCTGTCGTTTCCTCGACGCTCCCGCCATGCAGGACCTGTGCCTTCCCTTGTGCAAAGGCCGGGAGTTCTGCCATCGCCTCAACCAGATCACGGGCATGGATAAGACCTGTATCCTGCTCGCGCGCTGGAAAGATATCAGCGATGATTACGACATCGGCAGCATCAAACGCGTGCAAGAACTGCGCGAAAAAGGTCTTTGTGCGGCTGTACATGTGCGGCTGATAGACCGCGACGAGACGCCGACCGGGATAGCGACGACGCGCTGCCTCTAACGTTACGGCGATGGCCGTCGGGTGATGTGCATAGTCGTCCACCAGCAGAACATTCTGCACCTCTTTCGAAAGAGCAAGCGGCCCTTGCCAGCGTATCTCAAAGCGCCGGCGCGTTCCCGTAAAGCTCTCTAGCGAGCGCACAATCGTGTTCGGGTCTACTCCTACAGCACGGGCAGCAGTGAGCGCAGCCAGGGCGTTCTGTATGTTGTACCCACCCGGCAACTGTAAATGTATCTCCAGATCCTCTGGGAAGGCCGCACCTTCTGCATTTTCACGCGTACGCACGCGAAAGCTTGTCTCGCCATCTAGCTTGAAGGCGAAAGCTTCGACATTCGCCAGCTCTGGCATAATCGACTCACCTGCGAGTGAATAGGTCAGAATGCGACCGGGCCAGTCCTGCAAGCGGTTGCGCAGGTCAAGGCAACCAGGGCTATCCGCGTTCAAGATTAACGTCATAGGTAGCTCCCAATTGCCCAGCACATCCATTCCACGTATAAAATGGACAAAGGCGTTGAGAAATGCATCATAGTCAGCAAAGAACTCTGGATGTTCAAACTCGATCGAAGTCACAATCGCCAGGCGCGGATGATAGTGCCAGAAATTGTGATTGAACTCGTCGGCCTCGTTGACAAAGTAATCGCCTTGACCAGCGCGATAATTCGCGCCGAAGCGAGGCACAACCGCGCCAATTTCACAAGTTGGATCGAGTCCGGCATCGACTAGCATGAGCGAGAGCATGGCCGTCGTCGTGCCTTTTCCGTGCACTCCACTTACTGAGAGGACGCACTTGCCGCGCATCAACTCTCCGAGCATCTCTTGCCAGGTGATTATCTGTAGACCCCGCTGCCGGGCTGCTAGCAATTCCGGATTATAAGGGTCAAGAGCTGGCACGGCCGGGCTGATTACCAGAGTATCGACCTCGTCGAGGTGCTCCGCGCTGTGACCGATGCGTACGACGATTCCAGCTTGCTCTAAAGCCCGCACTGTTGCCGAGTCGCGCTGATCGCAGCCTGATACATGCTCGCCCGCCGCGTGCGCCATCTGCGCCACTGCGGAGATACCCTGTCCTCCAATACCCATGAAATGCAAGCTTTTCAAACGTTCATCCCCTCATGCTCTGGAAGGCTCAATGGCGTTTTATGCGCCAACTCTACAATTGTCTCTACAATGTGTTGCGTCGCCTGCGGCCGAGCGAAACTATTCAGTGCATTCGACATCGCTAGTAATTGTGCAGGCGAATTAATCATATACTGTACACGATCAACTAATAATTCTAGTGTCAGATCGGCGTTGAGAATCACGTCGGCCGCATGAGCTTTAGCAAAGGTAGCAGCGTTGATCTCCTGCGGTGAGCTACCGAGTGCGGGCGGCAGTGGTACCAGAATGCTGGGCTTGCTGAGTGTGGCAAGCTCGCTCAGGGTGGCAGCACCAGCGCGGCAGAGCACGATCTCGGCGGCCTGTAGGGCCAGCGGCATCTCATCCGACAGATATGGAACCAGTCGATAGCGCTGTTTTATTGCATTGTCAAGATTCGTTGTAACACTATCGACAAGTGAGCGCGTTTCGTCATAGAGCTTCTGGCCGCTGATCTGTAGAACCTGGCAGAACTTGAGCAAGGCGGGCAGGGCTTGCACAACCACCTGATTGAGATGGCGCGCGCCCTGGCTCCCTCCTGTGACGAGCAGCAGGGGCAGCTCTGGATCGAATTCCAGTTTTGCACGTGCTTGCGAAACTGCAACCTGGCGTACGTCAAGAATCTCCTGACGAATAGGATTGCCTAATAAAAGCGTCTTTTGAGCCGGAAAGTAGCGCTGTGAGTCCGCAAAAGCTATCGAGATACGGGTCGCCAGCGGCGCAATGAGTCTATTCGATAGATTCGGCGGCACATCCTGCTGATGTAAGAGCAGCGGCACTTGCTGTAGTCGTGTGGCGAGCCCGGCCGGAACCGCAACATATCCCCCACTAGTAAACGTAACGTCGGGCCTGAATTCGCGCACAATACCGACTGCTTGCAGCATACCGACCGGTACTCGCGCAATGCCCTTGACCGTTTGCCAGGAGACATAGCGCTGTAATTTTCCTGCGTGAATCGTTGCCATACGAAAACCAGCAGCCGGTACCAGCCTGGTCTCTAAGCCATCGTCGCTTCCCAGATAAAGAATATCAGCGTTATATAATTGTTTTAATTGTGTGGCGACTGCGAGGGCTGGGTAAATATGCCCTCCCGTGCCACCACCCGATACAAGCACACGCATACGACTACTTTCCGTTTCGAATAATTGCGCTCAATACTACTACGAACACGCTTATTCTGCTACTTTCCTCTTAAACTTTTTACCAATAGTTTCTCGCGAAAGAGCGGGATCATCCGGTTCGCGAGTATAACGAGAGATATTTAGTAGGACTCCCACCGCCGCCAGTGAGATGACCAGCGAGGTACCACCGAAGCTGATAAAAGGTAACGGCACTCCAGTGTATGGAATCGCGCCAACCGTAGAACCGATATTAATCATGGCCTGCACGACCAGCCAGGTCGTGATCCCCGTTGCCAGGAGAGCGCCGTAGACATCTTGCGTACGACGCGCCAGGCGGAAGCCGCGAAAGGCCAGAATCATAAACAGAACCACGATGATAAAACAACCGATATAGCCAAGCTCTTCCCCGATAATTGCAAAGATCGAATCGATATATGGTAAGGGCAGATAACCCGTTTTTTGACGGCTCGCACCAAGCCCCAGACCGAACCAACCTCCCGAACCGAGCGCAAGCAACGATTGATAGAGCTGCAGATTCAGGTCGGTCGTATGCTTGAACGGATCAATAAAGCCGATCAGCCGTCTGAAACGATAGCCCTGGAACGCTTGAATGACGAATATAAGCATGCCACCGCTCATCGTGAGTATAAATTGCCAGATATTCGCCCCGGCCGTGAAAAACATTGCCATCGTCAGCGCCGCGATCACGCTCGCCGTCCCCATATCATTTTCAAGCAAGATCAAGCCCAGAATCAGCCCCACCAGGATGGCGAACGGTGCCAGGCCATAGAGAAACGTTCCCACCTGATTCCCTTTGCGGGCCAACCAATCGGCGATATACAGAGCCAGGACTAGCTTAATAAGCTCGCTGGGTTGAAACGAGAAGAAAGAGCCAAATGCCAGCCAGCGCGAGGCTCCGTATGCACTCGTTCCAAACTTTAAGACAATGATTAATAATGGGAGCGCAATTATCATGCCAGCTAGCGAGAAACGCCGCCAGACTCGATAATCGATACGCATCATCATCAACATCACCACCACACCCAGTACCGCTCCAAGCAACTGCTTCTGAAAGAAGTACGAGGCATCCGCGTAGTAACGAGCCGAGATAAACGAGCTCGCACTATAGACCATCACCAGACCCACGCAGAGCAGAGCAAGAATGACCACCAGCAAGATAGGATCAGCCTTGCCCGCTACGCGTGGAAGCTGCATCTCTAACGCTGCCAGCTTCTTCTGTTCCTCTTCGCTGATCACCTGCAGTGGAGCGCTCGGTCGCCTGGGCAGATCTACTATATTTGTCAAGCTTCCACTACGCCTTGAGACGCCCATCACAGTCTCAGGAACACCAGCCCTCGCGACTCTACTGCGCAGAGGCGGCAGGCTCTTCACTAGCGGTGCGGCCAGTACTCCTTCAGCCGCGTAGCTCAGCTTCTGTGAACGCCTCTTGCCCATCGCTCGCCTCCCGTTGAGCGAGAGTGCAGTATCCTTCTCTCTCCGAGAACTGGTGGATGACTGTTCTACTGGCTCCAGTGCAGGAGAACGAAAGCGTAGAGAAGAAGAGGGTCTGCGCCGGGCACCCCTCGTCCTTCTTCCTGGCAAATCATTTTCGTTCTTTTCTTGTTTGAGCTTGTCTGTTGGCATGAAAGCTTACATTCTTCACTTCTTGTCTTGTCTATCGGGGTCAGAGACCTTCCCACATTCCTTCCTCAATCCTGTACTCTCTTTTAAGTACAGTCCGACTTTGACCAGAATAGACTTGACATAGAACACATTTTCTAGTATACTTCCTACAAGGCAAACGTACAGGTAGACAACTAGTGCTGGTCGGAAGATGACTTCTCATCTTCGTAAGCAGGACGCTCTTGCATATGCTGGAGCATCTGCTCTACATCGCCATCACTGATATGTAAAAGGTTCTTTTGCAAATTCACAATTTGAATACCTTGTTCGTGTACCAGCAAACGCCAGGGATCACTTTCGAGTGTCGGTATTTCGGCGGAGGCTGGAATTGCAGGGTTACTTCCTTCTATGGGAAGACTCCCGAGTAACTCTCGCCAGACCGCGCTTAACTCATCGGAAGTAGACGCCTGTTCCTTTCCTCTTTCCTGATTATCGTCTTGCATCTCGCACCTTTTCGATCTACTACGTTCCCTTCCTCTATCCAACCGCACTGTATTTTCCCTTAATATCTTAAGATCCTGAATCTCTACTCTCCCTCAAACGTTCTACCCTTTTACGATCCGTTAGGAGTATTGAAAGAAAGATCGGGTGGAACACTATAGCGCCACATCAGTTGTTGCGCTATAGATCCCCAGAGATGGCCTGTCACTGCACCGAAGATATTGCTGCGTGGCCTATCCAGTTTTGTGAGGACCACAAACTGTGGATTCGATGCAGGCAGGTAGCCGGCCATTGACGCCTCAGTCTGATCCGCCGAGATACCCTGTGTTGTGCCCGTGCCAGTCTTCATAGCAACGCTGTAGCCTGGAACAGACACCTCTTTGTTGAAATCTGCATTTGCCACTAGCATCGTTGTCAGCATTCTCGCCGTCTCGGCGCTGATAACCTGGCGTTGCACCTTCGGCTGTATCCGCGTTTTACGGCCGTTATCATTGATCGATGATACAACGTAAGGATGCATCTGAATACCGTTGTTCGCGAGCGCTTGATAAGCCATTGCGACTTGCAGTGGCGTCACCAGAATCGTCTGTCCAAAGGACTGGCGGGCAAGGTCGCTGGGTGTCCATCCCTTATCACCTGATTTTGAATAGGTTCCGCACGCCTCCGGCTCAAACAATCCTGTACACTGGCCAAAGCCAAAGCGATCCAGGTAGGCATAGAAGCGATTCGGCCCTAGATAGTCGTGTGCCACCATCGAAGCACCAACATTTGCCGAGTGCTCTAGCACCTGCGTCATGGTCTCAGTACCGTGACCAGCGGGATAGTCCCAATTGGTTACGGTCGGCGTCCCATCCGCAAAGTTGTGATAGCCGGGATCTTGAATCGTAGTATCCGGTGTAATCACGTGCTGATCGATTCCGGCCGCCATAGTGATCGACTTCATGGTCGAGCCGGGCTCGTATGCGCAGTAGAGAGCGGGATTGCTATAGACCTCTAGCTGCCCCAGACACCCCTTGTCGTTCGCATAGTTGCCGTAGCTATTTGGGTCGAATGTTGGAGCGCCGGCGAGCGCTACAATCGCCCCCGTACGTGCATTGAGCACAACGACCGTTCCACTCTTTGCACCTGACTTCTTCACCAGGTCCTCTAACTGAGCCTGAGCCTGATACTGAATGATGCTATCTATAGTAAGCGTCAGGTCCGCGCCATCCACTGTATCCTGGATGGTGCTGGCTCCAACAGTTAAGGGATTGCCATTCAGGTCTGTCTCTGCCGAGAAGCTGCCTGCTTTACCGGTAAGAGACGCATTGTATTTTTTCTCCAACCCATAGACCCCTTGTGGTGGCCCATTCCCTTGACTATTGCCAACATAGCCCAGCACCTGCGCCGCCAGTTCACCACCTGGATAGTTACGCCAGGTACGCGGCTCTAGAAACGTATAATGCAGGCGGAGGGCACGCAGCCTCTTGCTCTGCTCAGGATCAATCGAAACAGCAATCCGATAGGTTGGCGTTTCGGAGATGAGAGCCTTTCTCAAGTTCTCTTCCGTCGTGTTGGGCAATACAGTGTGCAATTGGTGAACCAACTTCTCGCGCTCGCTTGCAAAAGTATCAGGATGGTCGAGCACAATCTGTTCAGGTTCCACATACACATCATCGCGAACGATGTTGGTGGCGAGCAGAAGACCTTGCGCGTCGTATATACGCCCACGAGGAGCGTATACGGTCTGATTTTGCACATGCTCGTCATTTGCCCAGCCTGCCAGTGTAGGACCCAGGATAGCTTGCCAGTAGTAGAGCTTTCCGAGCAGCAGAAGCATGCCACCACAGACCAGCAAAAAAATTATCATCTGCCGGCTGCGTGCTCTGCGTAGCTCTGTACTCATCTGCGCTCTCCTTCTCCTGGCACTACAAGCTTGAATGCACTCGTTCTGTTCTTTGACCTTCGCTAAGGCTGGTTATCCTGATCGCTCGTCGCAACTGGTTGCAAGTTCTGGACTTTAATGACCCGTATATGCTTTGGATCTGCCGGTACCAGTCCCAACTCTTTCGCATGCTCTGTTATATATTGCGGAGATCGCTCGCGAGCGATGCTATCCAGTAAGTCTTGCTTCTGACGTTGCAGTTGCGCCTGCTGATTCCGCATATCCTGCAGCTTCTGATTGGCAGCTACGGCCTGCCCTTGCTGACTCAGATAGAGCACAGCCATCAGTGCTATCAGCAACACGCTGGTTATACTTAAGGCAACGGGACCCATGTGAAAGAGAAACTGACGCCGTTGTCGCCTGGCTACAGAAACTGGCCGTGCCACTGTTGATCGAGAAACACGCTCATTCTCACTCTGATTGTTTCGGCTATACATAACACTGCGTTCCTTCGAGATGCTCAGCCATTCCCTACAGATAGATGCGCGTCCAGATCAAGGAAACCTGCATCCTTACACCCTTACAGATAACACACTATGAGCTGACAAGTACTTCGGCTGCGCGTAATTTGGCGCTTCGCGAGCGCGGATTGTGCAGAATCTCCTGCTCTCCTGCCACTGCTGGCTTCGACGTCAAGACGCGTAGCCGCGCTTTATGACCACAGACGCAAACGGGAATGCGTGGCGGGCAGATACAGTCGGTTGCCTCGCGACGTAGATAGTCTTTCACGATGCGGTCTTCTAAAGAATGGAACGCGATGACTACCACTCTTCCAGTTGCCCCGTTCTCTTCCATCCTATGCGTACTGAGTCTATCTACGATCTGGGGCAGAACTGCTTCCAGACTCTCCAATTCTTTATTAACAGAGATGCGTAGCGCCTGAAACGTTCGCGTTGCTGGATGAATTGTACCTGGCTTATGCGGAACTCCCGCCGCCGCAATCCTGGCAAGCTGAGACGTACGGGTAATCGCTCCTCTTGCACGCTCCTGTACAATGCGGCGTGCAATCTGTCGTGAGCGCGTCTCCTCGCCGTAGCGCCAGATAATATCGGCCAGTTCTTGTTCGCTTACCTCGTTTACCAGGTCGGCAGCATTGAAAGGCAACGATTGATCGAGCCGCATATCCAGCGGACCATCGGTACTGAAAGCGAATCCGCGCTCAGCATTATCCATCTGGTCCGACGAAAATCCTAGATCGAGCAAGACACCTTGTACAGAGATAAACCCGGCCTGCTGCGCAATATGTGTAAAGTCCGTGAAGTTTCCATATGCCAGAGTCAGCCGACCATTCTCTACGAACTTTGCCAGCCGCTTTCCCACGCGTGCCAGTGCCTGGCTGTCCGTATCAATACCCAGCACTCTTCCATCCGGAGCTGAACGCTCCAGGATTGCGGAGGTATGACCGCCTCCCCCTATAGTGCCATCGATGTAGACCCCTCCCGACCTGGGTTGCAAGAATGCCATCACCTCGTCCAACATCACTGACACATGTTGAGTCTGCTCTATTTCCATTTGCTTATGCTTGAAAATGTCTGTTCTTACCTATCGCGTACAACTGTTTAGATTTAAATGATGATTAAAATGGTATCTGACTACCTTCCGAGTCCAGCCGTTCTTGATACGCTTGCCACGTCGCGCGATCCCAAATTTCAAAATGGTCGCGCACACCAGCTACGGTGACTTCATTCCCCAGCTCTGCATACGTTCGCAGCTTCGCAGGAATGACCATCCGTCCCTGCGCATCCAGCTCGACTTCGCTCGCACTTGGATAGATACGACGCTCAAAATCTCGTAATTCATCGCTTGCCATACCTGCAACAAGATCGTTTGACCGCTGCTCCCAGCGCTCAAGCGTATAGATCGAGAGACAGGTGCCCATACCTTTACTGATTACCGCGCCGCGATCCATCTGTGCGCGAAATCTGGCGGGTACCGCCATTCGACCCTTTGCATCTATTGTATGCTCGTATTCACCTAAGAACATGGCAAGCGTGACACTTTCTCGATCCGTTATGCGTACTTTCAGATCAAACCCGACTATAAAAGGAAGTGGAACTCTTTCCACATGCCGACATACTTCACCGATCCTCCCCACAGACCCTATACCCTCACCAAAATTCCCCACTTTCCCCCACTTCATTGTAACACTTCTTAGGTGTATGGGAAAAGAGTCTTATCGACCAATTTTCTGGATCTCAGTGGATAACTTGTGGATAACTTTTTTATTGTGGAGAAAGATATCGCATAAAGCGTTTTGCATGCAGTAGACATATATAAAATCTGGCTCTATTTGACACTGCCTTAAAAGAGGCCATACAATCACAGCAGGGAAGAGAAAAGCAACTATTTAGCAGTCAATAAAAGGAATCACCTCTACTATGCAATCAACATTTCCGGGATCATCCCAACCTCTGGATAAAACGCCAGAGGGAGCACGAGAAGTCGGCAAGAATATTTGGAAGTTCCTTCTGCCCATTCCGTTTCCACTACGCGATGTGAATATGTATGCTCTTGTGGGACCTGAGGGCTGGGTTCTGATCGATGCAGGCATGGGGACACCAGATGCACGTGCGGCTTTCAACGCAGGCTTGCAGCGTGCGAACTTGCAGATTGAGCGCCTGCAAGCGATTGTTCTCACACATAATCACCCCGATCATGTTGGCCTTTCAGGAGAGCTTCAAGAACAGAGCGGAGCAAAGGTCTATATACATCCACTCGATGAGCCCGGATTACAGAGGATGTGGTCAGGTAATGTACCGCGACACTTCGATACGATCTCTCGCTTCTTCAGCCAGCATGGCCTTCCATTTGCTGCAAACTGGTACTCTAAGGTCAAACCCGATAGCATGCGAAATATTATACGCGTGCCGGCACACGATACCTTCACGTTTGTCGAGGATAGGCAAGAGCTAGAGCTCGCGGGAGAGCGCTATCGCGTCCTCTGGGTGCCTGGGCATAGCGACGGCTTGATTAGCCTCTATCGCGAACGCGACGGCGTCTTTCTGGCCTCAGACCACGTCTTGCCGCGTATTACTCCTAATATTGGACTGTATTCTGAAACGGAGCGACCTGATCCGCTGGGCGACTATCTGAACTCGCTCGCAAAGGTTAAAGAGCTCTCTGCCTCGATCGTCTTACCAGGACACGGAGATCCCCTTTCCAATCTACAAGTTCGTATTGCAGAGATTATTGAGCATCATGAGCATCGTCTCGCTCAAATTCTATCTTTACTCAAAGTAAAACCTCAACATGCTTATCAACTCACAGAGCAACTCTTTGGTGACCGCCTGAAAAACGACGAGGCACGCCGTATGGCAACGGCTGAGGTGGTCGCTCACCTTGAATATCTGCGACTGCGCGACCGGATCAAACAAGAGCGCAACAGCGATGACATTCTACTCTACATCGTTCCAGCTTACGCATAGAGAAAGGCGTGGCGAGCACTTGAAATTCCCTGACTAGAACATACATAGATGATCTTCTCAGCGCCGACAATGATTGTCTATTCTAGAAAAAAACACCTTATGTAGAGCTAGCTTCTAAAGCCATTTTTATGCTTGCATGTCTGGTGCGAAGCCAGTTCTGAAGCCCTTTCACTATATATACCATTTTTTGAGTGATAGTGAGACGCTTGTATTTCTCAAAATCGCGTGCTATACTCCTAATCGGCAGTGAGGTTGTAACGCCGCTCTACAAGCCCGGCAAAGTGCTTTTGGGTGAAACAAGCGACGTGCGTTGATAGTTGCAAGGAGGAAATCGAACCTATGGCAGAAGAAAAGACTGAACAGGCAGCTACGTCTCAAACCATTGGTCGGCAGGAGCTTTCAAAGCGTATTGCTAAGCAGGCAAAACTATCGCAGAAACAAGCATCTGAAGTGCTAGAGGCAACTCTTACGGCGATCCGTGAAGCACTTCAAGATGGTGAGGAGGTCCGTCTCGTAGGCTTCGGCTCATTCAAAGTGCGCCAGAGCGCTGCACGGAAAGGGGTCAATCCACGCGACCGCAAACCTATCGAGGTGCCAGCAAAAGAGCGGGTGCGCTTTTTCCCAGGCAAAGAACTTTCGGAGGCCGTTGTCAAAAAGTAGGAAGTCGTGATGTATTACTCACTGCCAACGCAACAATAGCCCTTCTGATCACCGTAGACGGAATGGGTCGAGACACTTTTAAGAGATGTCTACCCGGAGAGCTCTCCAGCTTGCAGATGATGGAGCCCGCCTACCTTCTACGATGCTCAAAAGGGCTTGTCTAAAAGAACGCGCTCAGGTACCCTTTTCTATGATCAACGGTCCTTTGAGTTGAAGATGGTGCTTTATGTCTACCTATACAGTACATGGCGCGACCCTGGAACTTCTTCAGAGCAATATTGTGGATATGCACGTGGATGCGATTGTGAACGCGGCGAATGCCGCCCTTGCTGGCGGTGGCGGCGTTGACGGGGCGATCCACCGGGCGGGCGGGCCAACCATCATGCAAGCCTGCCGCCAGATTGGCGGCTGCCCAACCGGAAGCGCAGTAGCAACTACCGCTGGCAATCTTCAAGCTCACTACGTCTTTCACGCCGTCGGCCCCATCTATCGACAGCGCGACGATGAGGCAAAATTACTGACCAGTGCCTATCAGGGCTGCCTTGACCTGGCAGAACAGCATCAAATTTCCAGCATTGCTTTCCCCTCGATCAGCACCGGTGTATACGGCTATCCAGTCGAGCAAGCCGCACCAATCGCCCTCACAACTGTTATCGAACACCTCAAACAGCCAACAAGTCTGCAAAAGGTCCTCTTCGTGCTTTTCGATTCTACAACCTACGCCGTCTATCAAGCAGCAGCCGCAAAACTTCTTGCTTGATTCATCTTTCCAGAGATGCCCATCCTTGATCTAATGGTATAAAATCAAACAATGCGGATATTCTAACGTACTACTACCATAGCGTTGGTATGTCCCCGCGTAGCGACAATCCCTTGTGGTTGTCGTTGTTCTTTTGTACATATATGCTTGTTTTATAACATGTTACAAAAGATAATTACAAGGGATTGTCGCTACGCGAGGAGCAAATGACTAGCCTTATGTTCAAGTGCAAGAACTCCAGATACTACAAATAGATAGGCAAGGATTGCGGAGAATGCAAAATCAGAATCTGAAATCGGAGAAAGAGATTGCGAGGATGCGGCAGGCGGGCCTTCTTACATGGCAGGCACACCAGATAGCTGCCGAGCTCGTCAAGCCAGGCATCACCACAGCAGAGATCAATGCTGCGGTCGAAGCCTTTATTCAGGAGAATCACGCGGTTGCCCTTTTTAAGGGGGTGCCGAGCCAGACTGGTAATGTACCTTTTCCGGCGGCGGCTTGTATCTCTGTGAATGAGCAACTGGTCCACGGCTTGCCAGGGCCGCGCAAGCTACAGGACGGTGATATTGTTAGCATCGACTTGGGAATAAAATATAATGGCTGGTGCGGAGATGCTGCCATTACACGACCGGTTGGCTCAATCAATCCTCAAGTGCAACGTTTGCTGGACGTTACCGAGAACACGCTGCGGCTGGCAATCGAACTTATTCCTATGCGCAAAATGTGGAGCGAGGTGGCGAGAGAGATGGAATCCTTTGTCAAGGAGGCAGGCTTTGCGGTCGTAGAGGGCCTCGTCGGGCACAGCATTGGCCGCGAGATGTGGGAGACGCCGCAGGTCCCCAACTATTTTACTCGCCAATATGAAGCTCTGGGCGATTTTGAATTAAAGCCGGGCGTTGTCATCGCGATAGAGCCAATGGTTACCATGAACTCCAGCCATGTCCGTACTTTATCCGACCACTGGACTATTGTCGCTCAGGACGGCAAACCTTGCGCACACTTTGAGCATACAATCGCCATCACAAAATCGGGCGTGCAAGTCCTAACTGCTGGACCAGATGAGAAGGCATGGGCCGCTCTCTAGACTTTTTTCATTATTAAAAATTGCTTCTTTCTAAAAAACGGGCTCTGCCCGTTTTTTAGAAAGAAGCAATTTTTAATAATGAAAAAAGTCTAGAGAGCGGCGAAGCTGCGATAAGTCATGTAGTAGGATCTGCTCAAGCTACTTCCTGTAATTGCATCTGTTCCACTACTTCATAGTAGCCACGCACAAGGCATTCCATCGCCTCATACCAACTCCGCCCAAGCGCGGCAGCATGCGCGGCTTGCTTCATCTGTATACGCATCTGCTCATCCACTACCAGTTGCTCTAGATAGGCACGATAGCCCCTAATCTGCTCATCCTCGTTCATCGTTTCCGCATCGAGTAACAGGCCCGTCTGGCCGCTCTGCACCAGATCGCAAACCCCCTCAGAGCGCACACCAACGACGGGCAGGCCCGAAGCCATAGCCTCCAGGACAACCTGGCCAAAGGTCTCTGTATATGATGGGAAGGCGAACACATCGGCCGATGCATATGCCGTGGCCAGCGCCTCTCCACTTAAGTATCCTGTAAAGGTGACGGGTACGTTGCTCAACTCTTGCTCTACCTCTGCATATGCTGGTCCATGACCCACGATGACCAGATGACAGCGAGAATGATCCATCTCGCGATAGGCTTGTATCAACAGGCGAAGATTTTTCTCCCACGAAACACGTCCCACGTAGAGCAGTACCGTCTTCTGCTCACGATCAGTTCGTTCTTGTAACCAGGATGCACGTACCTCGGCACTTTTGCGCTCCGGATAAAACAGATCCATATCGACGCCACGAGGCCAGATACGCAGATGCTCAAAGCCTTGCTTTTGAAGCATGGTTGCCGTCGACTGTGATGGACAAAAGGTAAGCGAGCACTGATTATGCACAAAGCTGTTATAGAGCCACATAGGTTTTGTCAGCAGTGAGAAACCAAAATGTTCACAATAGGCGGCAAGATTGGTGTGATAAGAAGAGATTATAGGAATGTTAAAGAGACGGGCAGCGGCAAGGCCCGTTGCGCCTAGAATGACAGGATCAACGAGGTGCAGAATATCGGGTCGGAACTCATACAATCGGCGCATGAAAAGGGGACGGAAAAAATTGAATTTGAGCTCCGGATAGAAAGGGAAGGGAAGCCCGGCTGTACCGATAACCTCAGCTCCCGCATACTCTTCCATACCAGACTCTGGCCCTAACAACAGAACCTGGTGCCCATTTGCCTGCAAATGTTCCAGTAGGCGTGCCAGTGTTCGTGTCACTCCATCTAGTTTCGGCAAAAAATTCTCTGTAATAATCGCAACGCGCATGATCTCCACCTGGCCTTTACAGAATACCATTACCTCATTAAAGGTCTTTTCATGTTCTACATTATAGAAAGTGATTCATGTATCCAATTCTAAAGGTATCACGTCGTATTTAGTGGATAGTTAAGACGCGATTACAATTCTGTAAAGTAAAGGATAAAAAGGCGTTAAATACGGACAAGCAACCTTTCCTTATCGTGCCTCTACCTGTACTACTTGTAATACGAGATTCATCATTCGTTCGTATTGACTCGGGTTCAGTAATTTATACGCTCGATCTTTGCCAATCTGGTTGTCCGGAAATACAAAGAACGTGCTAGACTTCTATCACCTTCGCATTCTCGCGCCTTCGGCGCTCATCCTACTTTTTATTATTTTTGCTTTTTTTACGCATTTCGGGCTCCGCCCGAAATGCGTAAAAAAAGCAAAAATAATAAAAAGACATGCTTCTGGCAGCGAAGCTGCACAAGATCAAAGAAAAAGTTCGTTTCTAGCGTTCAAAAAGAGAGGGGGAGTATATATGAGTAACATGGTGCAACCGCTTGTTTATTCTGGACTCCATCTGCCATTGATGGTATACTAGCCACTGAAGCAAAAAACCTTTGAAGTATTCGCCCAGGTCATTGAGGTGAGACGTTGAATCAATTTGAGGGCACACTGATCGCTGGACGGTACGAGATTCGTGAGCATATCGCCACAGGTGGTATGGCGAGCGTCTTCAAAACCTGGGATCATCGCGTAGAGCGCATCGTTGCGATCAAAGTTTTACGCTCCCTGGATAAGAATGACCTGCGCGCAGTAGAGCGCTTTCGCCGTGAGGCGCGTGCTGCGGCCGCGCTCGCACATCCGAATGCCGTCACTATCTATGACTTTGTTGAGGAGATGGGCCAGTACTTTCTTGTGATGGAGTATATTCATGGCCCTACATTAAAACAACTTATCGGGCAACGTCAGCAGTTGCAGCCACGCGAGGCAATCGAGATTGCCGCGCAGGTCTGTGCAGTCCTCCAGGTGGCGCACGCACGTGGATTTATTCACCGTGATATTAAGCCGCAGAATATTATGCTGGCATGGGGAGGCACGACGGGAGGCTTGAGCGACGGGGGGGCATGGGTAAAACTTACCGATTTTGGTATTGTACGCGTGGCGGAGGACGCGGGTCTGACAAATAGTGGCATTGTGCTTGGTACTGCCGATTATCTTTCACCAGAGCAGGCACGAGGCGAGACATTGACCGCTTCTTCCGATCTCTATTCGCTAGGGGTTGTAATGTTTGAGATGCTAGCTGGTCGCCCTCCTTTTATGGGTCCAACTGCTGTTTCGATTGCCATGCAGCACGCTTCAGCAAATCCTCCTCCTCTACGCCAATTTAGCCCTCTTGTTCCTCCTGTACTCGAACAACTGGTGAACCGAACGCTGCAAAAAGAACCGGAAGATCGCTTTAATTCTGCGCTAGAGATGCAACAGGCGCTGCGAGCGTGCGCCAGAGAGCTTGCGCGCGGTAAACAGCAAGCAGCCCCGGCCGCTCAAGCCTACTCTGCGCGTTACTCAAGCGATGGGTCCGGACACTACCCACCATCGGGACGGGGACAATACTAGGACACGACTTACAATACTAAGCATACTCAGGAAGCGTGCCCGTTTCCTTTACGATTTTGTTCTTCTTAAATAGAGATGGCGCAAGACCGCCCTGGCGTTTCCTTGCCCAGCAGTGGGAAGCATATATGGAATACAAACAAATTAGCACTTCTGATGCTCCAGCAGCTATTGGACCATACAGCCAGGCTATCCGCTCTGGTAAATTTCTTTATACTTCTGGTCAGATTCCGCTTGATCCAGGCAGTGGCGAGATCGTTGGTAAAGATGTGCGCGAGCAGACACATCGTGTCCTACAGAATCTTCAGGCTGTGCTACAGAGTGGAGGAGCCTCATTGAAGAATGTGGTGAAGACGACCGTCTTTCTCATCCATATGAGTGATTTCCAGGCGATGAATGAGGTCTACGCTAGCTATTTTGGCAGTGTAGCTCCCGCTCGTTCAACGATTGCCGTAGCGGAACTTCCGAGGCAAGCACTGGTTGAGATTGAGTGTGTGGCACTTGTCGAAGAGTAAGCATGGGAGAACGCGGGTGAATACGGCGACTATCTGGCGTACAACTCTTGAACAATTAGAAAATACTCCCATCGATGCACTTACCAAAACATGGCTGCAACAGGCGTATCTCGAAGAGATAACTGTCGCTGGTGCCGAAGATCTCGATGACGATGTTCAAGATCTCCAATTTAAGCTACAGGTACCGAATGATCTGGCTTGCGATGTAATTACCACTCGCTGGCGGCGCTTGCTTGAAGACATCTTGAAAGAAGTAACGGGTCAACTGGTGACGCTGACAGTGGTCAACGTGCAGAATAAAGCGCCGGTGGCCGAGCATGCCGGTCAGAGCAATGGACGTGAGCAATCAAGTCGCATGAACGCTGCGCAACAGCAAGCCCACGCGGCACAGCAAAGCTACTACGATATCTCTCCAAAGCCCGCCACTCAGAGCGAGTTCGCCTATGCCTCGCCCGATACTCTGGAAGAGTGGGAGAACGAGCAGCGCGCCAATATGCTGGCCCACAACCGTCTCAATCCGCGCTATACATTTGACGCCTTTATCGTGGGCAATAGCAATCGCTTGGCTCACGCGGCTTCTCTAGCGGTGGCTGAGGCTCCCGGCGAGTCGTACAATCCCCTTTTCCTCTACGGAGGTGTGGGATTGGGCAAGACACACTTGCTGCATGCGATTGGACATCAAGGCGTTCAGACCGGTCTGGCCGTACTCTATGTCTCTTCGGAACAATTCACGAATGAGATTATTAATGCCATTCGCTATCGCACAACCGAAGAGTTTCGCGCCAAATATCGCTCCGTCGATATCCTCCTGGTCGACGATATCCAGTTTATCGCGGGCAAAGAGTCAACCGAAGAAGAGTTCTTCCATACGTTCAACAGCCTCTATGAGATGAGCAAGCAGATTGTGATCTGCAGCGATCGACCGCCCAAAGCCATCTTGAGCCTGGAGGAACGTCTGCGCTCGCGCTTCGAGTGGGGCCTGATTGCGGATATTCAGCCGCCAGATTTAGAGACCAGGATGGCCATTCTACGGGTGAAGGCTGACGCGCTGCGTTACCGCGTGCCCGATGAGATCATCGCCTATATCGCTGGTCGTGTGCAGACAAACATCCGCGAGCTTGAGGGCTGCCTCAACCGGCTTATGGCCTTCCAGCAGCTTCACCGCACCGACCTTACTCTCGATGTGGCGCGTGCGGCCATGTCCTCCCTGGTGAGCGACAATCGCGAATCGCATCTTAGTGGTCAGCAGATCGCACAGGTGGTTGCCGATTACTATCACATCTCTCTGGAAGCGATGTGCGGTAAGCAGCGCGACAAATACATCGTGACACCCCGGCAGATCGCCATGTACCTGATCCGTCAGGAGACGCAGACATCTCTACTAGAGATCGGGCAGCTCTTCGGTGGCCGCGACCATAGTACCGTCCTGCACGCATGCGAGAAAATCGATCGCACGGTTAACGTCAACCAGACTTTGCGGCGCGAGATCATTGCCATCCGTGAGCAGTTGATGAGCGACTGATCGGATGCCGCGTAGCGACAATCCCTCGTGGTTGTCGTCGATGGCACACCTCAAATCAAGCACCTTCCTAAGCTGAGGACCAACGACAACCATGAGGGATTGTCGCTACGCGTAATGGCATAATATGCTTGTGAAAACAGGAGATGTATGACAGTAACACTACAACAACTCACCACATATCTGATTGACCTGGATGGTGTGATCTATCGCGGAGAGACGCTTATTCCGGGGGCGAAAGACTTCATCCATTGGCTCGATAGCAACTCAAAAAAATATCTCTTTCTGACCAATAACTCATTTGCCAGCGAACAGCAGGTTGTGGATAAGCTTACCCGCCTGGGCATTTCCACCGATTCCACTCATGTTCTGGGAGCCGCGCAGGCTGCCGTACAAAATATAGCGCATCGCCAGCCCGATGCCGCCGTCTATATCATTGGCGAGCCGCCCCTCTTCGACATGGTGCGTAGTTATAAGCTCAGGGTCGCCAATTCCGACTGGCAGGAAGCCAGCGCCGTTCTCGTGGGCCTTGATCGCTCCTTCGACTATAAGAAATTGAACGAAGCGGTGCAGGTGTTGAAAAAAGGGGCGGTATTTATTGCTATTAACCGTGATCCTCTCTTGCCCATTGCAGGGAGCACGATCGCAGGCTGTGGCGCTATGGTGGCGGCACTTGAGGCGAGCAGCGAGGTGACGCCCGAAGTGATCGGCAAACCGGAACCAGCTCTGCTGCAAGAGGCTATGCTACGCTTAAAAAGCTCGGCGGCAGAGACAGTGATGATCGGCGATAATCTGGGTGTCGATATCAAGGCTGGTATCGCGGCCGGAACACATACTCTGCTCGTCTTTTCGGGCAAGGACAATCCCGAAAGCTTGGCTAAATCCTCTGTGCGGCCGGAGTACGTCTATGCTGATCTCGCCGCCGTTCTCCACGATTTCACAGCTCAGTAGAGCAAAAATAGATAATTGTAAATTGTACTTTTTCATCATTTTCCTTTTTACACAATCTGGGCTCCGCCCAGATTGTGTAAAAAGGAAAATGATGAAAAAGTACAATTTACAATTATAGAATAGATTGCTTTGCATGATTCTCTGTTGAGGTAGAATCTACAGGCTGTTCAAACCTGATGGATGCCGCTGTCCGCCAGAAGACCCAGAACCCGAGATAGAATGCCACAAGCCACATCGCGATCGTCACAACTGTAGCAACGGGTACATTCTCCCAGACCTGGTATGAAGTTTTTTGAACTCCTCCCAATATATCGCGTACAATACAGAAAACCGGTGTCCCGATGAGCAAGAGCAGCGCGAACCAGTGCCCACGTCCATACCAGAAACGCCATATAAAGATGAAGGCCAGGCTTCCAAAGATCAGGATGGGAGTGAGATAAAATGGCAAGGGGACGTGTAGGGCGTTCATCGACTGCATGAAGAGATTTGCGACCAGCACTTGCACGGGTGAGGCACCCCGCTGCAAGCTTACTGGCGCGAATGTGTACTGCCACCAGTGAGCCTGATAGGCGATGACATCGACGATGAAATTGACGACGCCAACAACGAGACCAGCCAGCAGTGATCTCAAGAATACTTTTCTGGGTGGACGTATAAATAACAGACATGCAAAGTAGATCATAATAAGAAAAGGCACAACAAGAGCGAGAAATTCTAATGCCTCCATGATAGAGAGACTCCTTCAGTATTTAAGTTCTATGGATAAACTTTATGGACAGACTCTACGGAATTCAACGGAAAGGAACCTTATAGTGAATATCATACCGCTACGAATCGCACTTGCCCAGATCAATACGACAGTGGGCGATCTTGAGGGAAACACTCAGCAGATTGTAACCTCAATGCATCAGGCACGAGACGCCGGTGCGCACATCGTCTGTTTTCCCGAACTGGCCCTGCCTGGCTATCCACCAGAGGACCTGCTGCTCAAGCCAGGATTTGTGGCGGCAAACCTGCGCAAGCTCGACGAGATAGTCGAGGCCAGCAAGAAGATACCCGATACGATGGCGGTGGTCGGCTTTGTAGACCGCGATCACGATATCTATAACGCGGCAGCGGTTATCTACGAAGGGCAACTGGTAGGAGTGTGTCATAAACACTACCTGCCCAACTATGGTGTTTTTGATGAATATCGTTACTTCCAGGCCGGACATAAAGCTCCCATTTTTTTGCTGCACGATATTCACGTTGGCATCAACATCTGTGAAGATATCTGGTATCCAACTGGTCCTTTACCACAACAGTCGCACGCTGGAGCAGAGGTCATTATCAATATCAACAGCTCACCATATCACATGGGCAAGGAAGTTGTGCGGGAAGAGATGATTTCTACCCGTGCGGCTGACAATGGCGTTATTATTGCTTATCTCAACCTGATTGGTGGACAGGATGAGCTTGTCTTTGACGGTGGCAGCATGGTCTTTAACGAACGAGGCATGCTTATAGCTCGGGGCAAACAGTTTGTCGAAGACATGCTCATTGTTGATGTCGATACTGCTTCGGTCTTTCGCTCACGTCTGCACGACCCACGTCGCCGTCAACAACGTTGGCACACTCCTCAGGAAGAGGTACCCGAAATCGTAGTGGACACGCACCCGCTTCCCCCGGCAGCCGAGAACCATCACGTCTTGCTCGGCGCTCCACAGAGGCTTGAGCCAAAGATGGGCCGTCTGGAAGAGATCTATTCAGCCCTCGTGTTGGGAACGCGAGACTACATGCGCAAGACGGGATTTAAACAGGCCATCATCGGGCTCTCAGGAGGCATCGACTCCTCGCTCGTCGCGGTCATCGCCGCCGATGCGCTCGGTCCTGAGAATGTCACCGGCATCTCGATGCCATCCGGCTATTCATCTGAGCACAGCAAGAGCGATGCGCAGAAGCTGGCAGAAAATCTGGGCATCCGCTATATCACCATCCCGATCGAAGAAACATTTCGCACATCGCTCAACATGATGGAGCCTGCACTGGGCAAAGAGTATCCAGGGGTGGCCGCTGAGAATCTACAGGCACGCATTCGTGGCAATATTCTGATGACCGTCTCAAATAGATTTGGACCGCTGGTCCTCACGACCGGCAACAAATCCGAGATGGCCACAGGCTATAGCACACTCTATGGTGATATGGCTGGCGGCTATGCAGTGTTAAAAGATGTGCTCAAGACGCTCGTCTTCGAACTCTGTGTCTATCGCAACACAGTGGGCGATAAACCGGTTATGCCACAGGCAATTATAGACAAGCCACCCTCTGCAGAGCTGCGACCTGATCAGAAGGATGTCGATAGCCTACCCCCCTACGATGAGCTTGATCCCATTCTACAAGCATATGTAGAGGATGATCGCAGCTTTGAAGAAATGCTGGCTATGGGCTTTCGACGGGAAACGCTCGAACGGATCATGCGCCTGGTTGATATCAGCGAATACAAGCGCCGCCAGGCCCCTCCTGGCATCAAAATTACAACACGAGCCTTTGGACGCGATCGCCGCTTACCAATCACTAACCGCTACCGCGAAGGGAAATAGAGAACCACACATTTTTATTTTTCTACCCTTTTTCGCGTCGTGGAAAAAGGGTAGAAAAATAAAAATGTGTGGTTCTCTATCCCTGACATAGGCGCTGAATCAAACCCGCAAGCAGCGCACCTCGCACAGCAATAGAATCGACGCGCAGATGCTCTCGGCTCAGGTTATGCATGCCGCCACCGACCGGGCCGAGCGTGTCGAGAGTTGGCACACCTGCCTCCACCAGTATATTCGCGTCCGAGACGCCGCCCTTTGGCTCGGCCTTCAAATGTAAGCCCAGTGCCTCCCCCTCCTGCTGCGCCAGCGAGACCAGGCGCAGTATATCCTCAGTCGGCTCGTAGGGTGAGCGGCCAGGCGTTCTCGTAAGTGTAATATGTGTATCGGGGACACTGCTGCTGGCAACAATTGTTTCCAGGGCGGCCGCAGCCGCGTCAAGCCCTTTCTTGCTAAAAGAGCGGACAGAGATGCTGCAACTGGCTCTATCGGGAACGACATTGAGCGGCTCGGTGCTGCTCAAACGCGCTATATTAAAAGTGACGCCAGGAAAGATTGAGTGAAGGTTTTGAATTGCTAGAATCTTATGTGCCAGTTCAACGACTGCCGAGCGACCTTTATAGGGTTCGGCACCGGAATGCGCTGCGACTCCGCTTACCTCCAGCACATACTTGTCTGTTCCCTTGCGCGAATGCGTGAGCGAGTTGATGTTGCCAGCGGGTTCAAGAACCAGGGCATAGTCTAGCGATTGCGCTAACTCGCGGACGAGCTGCCGGCTACCGGGCGAGCCAACCTCTTCATCGTTATTAAAGACGACAACCAATTCTTTGTACTGATCGAAGCTACTCTCAAGAAGTGCACGCAGCGCATAGATGCCCATAATATCACCCGACTTCATATCGATAACGCCGGGTCCAGAGGCAACACCATCTTTGATTGAGAATGGTTGCTCGCGAACGGCTCCGGCTGCGTAGACAGTGTCGACGTGACCCATGATGAGGATGCGCACCCGCCCCTTGCCAGAGCGGCGCGCTACTAGATTGGAGCCGAAATCGGTTGAAGGGAAGAGCTCAACGGCGAAGTCCAGTTCGGTCAACCATTGCTGAAGATGGGACATGATCTGGTTGATGCCTTCGATCTGACCAGTGCCAGAATCGATATTGACCAGTGTGGCGAGGCGCTCCAGATATTCTTCTTGATAGGCTTGCAACTTTGGAAGATAGGTTTGTGCGAACGGAGCAGTTTGTGGCATAAATAACTATCCTTATGCTGTGGTCAATAAACTTGATGGTTTTCGCTATTGTACCACAAGCATAGATGATACTTATCCTCTCTTTCATTTTTTGTTTTTTACATAATTTCGGGCTGAGCCCGAAATTATGTAAAAAACAAAAAATGAAAGAGAGAATGAGCGCCAAAGGCGCGAGAAGCGAGAGCGAAGGAAGCTCCGACCTTAGACAAGACTCTCGGAAGCCTGCCGGCTGAATACTTGACGCAGACGTTTATAGGCCATGCTGAGTGAAGCGGCGTGGCGGCTGCGTTCAAGCGGATCGGACGAGAGCGCCTGGCTGTAATCCTGCAGTTCGACTCCGACTTCTAGAAACACTTCGTGGAGATGGCTCTGTTCTCCATTCAGATCAGCGTGATTCGCCAGATCAATAAGCAAAGCTGTGCGCTGCTTCAAAGGGAAATCGACGATGATGCGGGCCAGCACCATCAGCAGAGAGGTGCGCATCAGCCGGTCTAGCGCGATATCGGCCGGATCTTCCTCTTCATCTTGTGTCATAAAGAAGACCGACTCCGTCCCTTCCTGTACATTTGGACGCACCAGCCGCAATTCTCGCCGCCTCAGATCGCGAAAGTGATTATGTGCCACTGTCCTGCCAAAGCAGGTCATCGAGTTAATAGGCAAGCTTCTTCCACTCTCGGCGAGCTTTGTATATTTTAATGTTCGAATCACTGCCTCTTGCAGGATGTCATCCGCAATATCATTCTCTTGTCCATGCCAGGAGGATACACCCGAGGAATACACCCAGCCAAGAATATAAGGACGCAACGAGCTGTACAACTCACACCAGACACGATCGCTTGCAGTATACAAATCAGTAGTATTGCCATATGGTTGACGAATAGCCATGAGTGCTCCCTCCAGAAAAGATCAGCCGAGGATTACCAGGTTCACGCGACGCACTGATGCACGATACATACTCTCCATAGCCAATTTTTCACTCCCCCTCCCTTTTCTCCTATCCAAACATCCTCTTCTCTATCACATCAAACCCTTAATGAAATTTTCATACTCTGATAGATTTTATAGCATACTTAACTTACGAATTCAATGTTTTCTCATAAAGAAACTCTCCCCTTCACCATATTTTATGAGAATTCATGCTGATGATCATTTAAATTATACAAGAATCCTCACCTCAAATATTTTCTTGAGAAACGAAAAACAATTTTTTTGAGCTAGAAGATATCCCCGATAGAAAACTTGCTCGAATATTTTTCGCATCGGTGCAGACGAACTCTTTCTCTAAAGAATTTGTAAGAAATTTGCTGATGATATTCATACTTCTTCCAGTTTTTTAATACTTCATTGAGCAAAACGTCGTATACAAGGTGTACGAAGAATAAGTTGTGTGTTATTATGTGCGGGTATTTCGGAAGACAAGAATCACGCCCCTGCATTTTTAAGGAAAAGGCGATGGATGAGCGCAACCTGCTGAGGATTGCTCGGCATCTCAAGGACGAGGCAGCACAACAACGTGTCAGGCAGAACATTCAACGCGGGCGGAATGAGGTCACGGTGACTATTGGAAGGGCAGCACGTTTGTTTGGCTTTAGTGAAAGCCAGCTACGTGATTGGGAGAAGATGGGATTGATTAAGCCGCTGCGTCCTAAAGAAAGGACCGATACAAAGGATACAACCGGGCAACGCCAGTACTCTTTCTCAGAGTTAGATAAGCTGGCGATCATTCGTGAACTCCTGGATGAGGCACGAGTGACGCCGGGTTCTATTCCAGCAAACATTGATGAGATCTGGAATGAGTTGGCTCCCTCTTCTTACACAAATGGACAGGCAACATATGAACAGGTGGAGCTAGAGAATGGACAACAGGACGAGTATATAAATAAACGTATTACAACGGTGTATCGTGATATGCTGAGCTGGCGCTTCTATGCCTCGCGCGCTTTGTGGCTCTCACTCTTACTCATCTACGAGAATGTATCGGGATCATACGCCGGATTAGTCTTGCCAGCCTACGAAAGCGCTTATGGAAGTTTCTCGGACATCTCTGCGACGCATATGCAGGATATCGGCGAGGCTCTGGTGGGATGGTTGGGGCAGACCCGGTCTTTCTTCACTTTTCTGACATCAGCACCAGCGTTCGAGTATCCTAGCGACTATAGTGTACAGCCGCTGTATCCACTAGAGCTGCAAGAGCGTCTACCGGCATCGCTAGCTCATCGTACACTGCTCGTTATACAGCGCGAAGAGGTCCAGCATGTACGCTACAGTGGAAAGGCGATCACGACGGTCCAGCGCCTCTTAGAACCTCTTTATGAGGATAGGCAGAACTGGCATCACTATATGGGCGAAGGCATGCGTGATATGGTCGATCCAAACATGGATTTCACGCCCAAGCTCGTTGACGCTGTCCTTACCTGGCTCACCAATATTGTCATCCGTCTGGGCGGCAAAAAGGTCGATGGTCAGGAACGTTGGAAAGATTGTTGTCTCCTGCTTCCCAGCGATATCCGCCTGCCACTACAGCAGCGTAGTCTTGTTGTGCGTGCAAAGAGCCAGCAGGCACATTCTACTATAGGCGTGACAACCTTCAAGCCCGAACGCTACGGCGCAAGTCTGTGCCTGCGGGCCTATCAGAGCAGCAATATCATCTACCGCCGTGAGCTATCGCGCGAAGATGTTGTCCCTTATAGCGAAATAGAAGGCTCTGGAGGCTCCAGCATCGCTGTACCGGTCGGAGCCGAGACGGGGCTACCACTTGGCGTGCTCTATGTAACCTCTTATGATACCGATGCATTCTCAGTGGAGGATCAACGTGTCCTTCGAGTTCTTGTGAAGATTATTGAGGAGCTTTTGTATACTTATAAACTGCGCCAGCAGCTCACTGAGAAGCTGACAGATATCCTCGAAGATCCTGGCTCGGTCGATCCTTTTTTCAAAACCTTTCCTTCTGAGAACGATTTTCTGTTCGATGTTGAGACGCTCCTTGCTGAGATCAGGACGGATGTAGAGCATAAGCAGCGCGAACGATCCTCCTCTGACTCCAGGGATCTCATCAAGGACATCTCGTTTATTGCGCTTGACCTGGACAGCAATGTGCAGGAGACCGTCGCCAATAGCTTTGGCGAACAAACGCTGCACAATCTCAATAAAGCTCTCGGCTTGCGCATCCGCGATCTTCTACCCGCGCTCTTCTCTAATCATCTTCATTGCAAGCTCTATCACATCTACAGTGGCGTCTATTATCTCTTGCTGCGAGGTTTCTCGCTTGAAAAGACAAAAAATAACGCCGAACGCTTGCGGAAGGCATTAGAAGGAAGCATAGCGGTGAAACAATCGGACCTCCCTGGCGGTACGCTTCTCTTACCCGAAATATCCGTACATCTGGGCGTAACCTGGTACTCGTACGAGAAGCTGGCGGACTTTTTCGATCCCTCTTATCAGCGGTCTATTGTAGATGTACGTTCAACGCTTTACCATTCGCTGGACTTTGTACTGAAAATGGGGGCGGATACCAGGGGGAACATTGTCTACACCTGGGACTCTGCGACCAGCACCTACGTTCCGCTTCAGTCGGGGGAGGAGCAGCTTAAAAAATAGATCTATTAAAAATTGATGGAAGTTGGAGAAGTGGAATAGATGTTAGTAAAGATATTTTTCTTAGGGCGGCCTGGAAGTGGAAAGACGACTGCAATTCAAGAGCTTTGTGACATAGCTCACCATCGCGCATACTCAACAATTTGTATGGACGACTATCATATCCTCTCTCGTATGTCTCAAGAAGATACTCAGCGGAAAAAGTTCCGCACAACCAATTACGGTGGGTTCGATGTCCTTGATCCCACCGTTTTTGATACCGCACTAGAAATTCTGGAGCAGCAAGTGCAGACAGCGCTACAGACCGAAAGAGATGGAATTATTACTATCGAATTCGCCCGCAACGATTATCGCCAAGCCCTACGTCGCTTCAGTCCAGATTTTCTAAAAGATGCCTACATATTCTTTATCGAAGCCAACCTGAATACTTGCATTCAACGTATTCGTCAACGCGCGACTAATCCTATTACAGGCTCAAAGCGGCACTTCGTCTCAGACTACGTTATGCATACATACTATAGTAAGGACAACTGGACATACATTATAGATGAAATGAAAGCAGAGTATACTATCAATAAAACGATTGCCACCTACTACAACACTGGTTCGTTACCAGAACTTCTCGAAGTAGTCAATGAATTTGCAGAACATCTTTTTGACCATGAGTTTTGTCTGCACAATTCTCTACTTCAACCTTCTAAGGGGAGATCATAAAGTGGCCCGCGCGACGACAATCACAGGGGATTGTCGTCCTCTCTCCCCGACAGAAAACGAGCGGGCTCTCAGGAGGAGAATGGTTGTTCGTGGAACGCTTCAAGCAGAAATAAAAAGAGTATGCTAGCTAGTAGTAAAACTTCTGGCCTAGCTAGCATACTGTAAAGGTTCTACTCTTGGAATTTACGGCCTGTTGTTTGTTTCAATCGCTTATACGCGATACTGCGCAGGGCTGCATCCCGGCCACGAGCGGACGGGTCCTCAAGGCGAGAACGTCTGTAGTCGCTCAAACGAACTCCGACAGAGGCAAATGCCTGTTCCAGGCGCGTCGGCCCTTCTTCTAGAGCAGACATATTTGCCAGATCGGTGAGTAGCGCCACTTTCTGCCCTTGCGGGAAGCGAGCCACAACCTGAGCGACGCTAACAATGATAGAGTCCATTATAAGTCGATCCAGCGCGATCTGCGCCGCGTCCGCAACTTCACCTGTTCCATAGACACTGTCGTATCTAGAATACTCAGTATCAGCGACGGCTGGCCTCACCAGGCACCAATCCTTCTTACGCCAATCACGGAAGTAGTTCCGCGCTATAACCCGGCTTAACGCCTTGAGAGAACTTATCGGAGGCATCTCACCACTTTGAGCACGCTGGTGATACTTAAAGACACGCATCACGGCCTCGTGTGCAATGTCCTCGGCAATCTCTTTCTGCTGCCCATACCAGGATGAGACCTGCGAATCTCGTACCCATATTTCGACAAGAGGAAGGAGCCAGAGATAAAGATCGTACCATGTCTGCTCATCGACTATTTCAGGCTTATCGATGTGAGTAACTGTAGCATCTGCTAACATGAGAGAAACCTCCCGCAATTCCTCAGCCAAATCAGATTGTTGTTACTACATCTTTAGCATACTTTTGTTCATGTGTGTACAATGCAGGGCAAGCTTTATACTTTCTACAGATGCAATACAACTTCAAAAAGGTTACAAAACAGAACCATGAAGATGCATTACAATGTAAGAAGAAAATTGCCGTATTTACTATAAATGGTACCTTAGAAGAGGATTTTTGTCAATACTTAGAAGGAAACTTCTTTAATTCTCTTATTGCAAAGAAATAAAAAATACAAACATAAGATTTTCTTATCTTTACCTCAGCTTTCCTCGTAATATATATTTATTGAATAGAATCTCTAACCTCACTTTGATTATTTTCTCAGTGTCAACAAAAAACCTCACATCTTTTCTCTACAAAACAGGTATACAAACAATTACAATTATGGTACTATTAAGCGTGTGCTGCCTTAGTTTTTTGCCCGCAGGGAGGCGCAGATGGATGTGCGAAGCAAGCAGTCGATACAAGAACATCTTCAAAAAGAGGATGCCCAGGAGCGGATTCTCCAAAATATTCATAAAGGGCGTGATGAGGCGACGGTGACGATTAGTCGGGCGGCCGAGCTGTTTGGCATTACCGAAAATAAGCTCCGCGATTGGGAGGAATATGGCTTCCTCAATCCTCTCCGACCCAGTGGCCCAAAGGGACGCCGACTTTATACTCCCACAGAATTAGATAAGCTGGCGATTATTCGTGAGTTAATTAACGCGGGCTACTCAGCCAGCGATATTCCGGCCGATATCGACAAACTTTGGCATACCATTCGCACAGATCGAGAGATCGCGCAGCCGGCACAGAGTTCAGAAGCACTTTTACACCCACAGGTTACCAATGATCTGCTCACACAGCCCATTAATCTGCGCATTGCTCAAGCTCGCACCGAGCTTTTCTGGCGCTATTATGCTACTCACGCGCTCCGCCTGGCTTTAACATTGATCTGTGAAGATATTCCACATACGTCGGCCGGCTTGCTTCTACCGCTTGCACCCGAGATAAGGAGCAGCGCGGTTCAACATATGGATGATATTGCTCTGCTGGGCGAGTCGATCGTCGGTTGGTTGAGTCAGAGCGGCTCGTCGCATACGCTGCTTACGTCGCGGCCCTCTTTCCAATATAGCTCAGATTATCGAGTAGAACCATTGCAGATCATGAAGGCGAGCGTCGCAGAGGATGATCCAGGTAAAGATAACACGCTGATTATTGTGCAACGCGAGGCCAGCCCTCTCACGCTGAGCCGAGAGGTAGTCACGACGATTCGTAGCCTGTTACGACCACTGTACACCGATCGTGAACGTTCACGCGTATGCTTTGGACCTGGTATGCGTGATGCACTCGATTCGGCCACAAACCTGGAGAGCGGCACGAATTATGAAGATGTGATCCTTAATGGCCTGGCCAATATGGTTATACAGTTGGGGGGGGGAGATACAGAAGAGCGCTGGCGTTTTTGCTGGATTCTCCTGCCGCGCGACTCTTCGCAGTTCCTGCACCTCAGCAACCTGGCAATTCGGGGGCAGAATCACAATCCCTTCTTCAAATCAAACCTGTCCTTTGTCTCATCGGACAAGCATGCGAATAATCCCTATCTTAAAGCATTGCAAAGTCGACATATTTTGTATCAGCCGGATATTCCACCCGACGATATCCCTCTGGCTTTGCGAGATCTCGATCGGCCCATTCGCTCAGCAATTGCGCTGCCGATCGCAGGTGAGGAAGGACTCCCACTCGGCGTGCTCTATGTTGCTTCACATAAGGTGAATGCCTTTACTATAGACGATCAGCGGATGCTGCGCTTCATAAGCAGGATGATCGAAGAGCTGCTCAAAACATATCGCGTACGGCAACAGGTGACACAAAAGCTGACCAACATGGTGAAGAATCCGGAACTGGTGGATACCTTCTTCGAGGGCTTTGCCTCTGAGAACGATTTTAACACTGACGTCGAGTCGCTTCTCGTGACGATTCAGCGGCAGACGACGACGGGAGAGCGCGAAGAGAACTTTGCCGACAAGGCCATCTCTTTTATCGCACTCGACATCGATAAGCAGAGTAGTCTGGCTAATAAGTATGGCGATCGCCTGGTGAGAAATCTTACCCATGAGGTGGGACTGCGCGTGCAGGAGCAGATTCGCACCTTCTTCAAAGAATATCCCGATTGTCAGCTCTACCACATCTACGCCGATCGATTCTTCATTGTGCTCAAGAATACCTCGCTTGAGCAGACGCGTGAGCATGCAGAGCGGCTGCGCGTGGGAGCGCTTGGTACCTATAAGCTAGATGCTCTGCGCGTCCTCTCCGATCAGCGGGCGCGGCCGGAGGGTATGGTCGAGCTGGATGATATCTCTGTGCGACTCGGCGTTACCTCCTATCCCTATCCAAAGCTGGAAGAGATATTGCATGAATACACACCGACTTATGCAGTGACGCAGGTCCGTTCGATCATTACCTCTGCTCTTGATGTCGCCCTGGTCAAGGGACAGATCGAGGGGGGCAACGTCGTTATTAGCTGGAATAATGAGATCCGCAATTTTGTACGCTGGTCGCCCACGAGAAACAAATAATGTAAATCTTTTTCTCGATTATAATTGAGATGCGCGTCCTACCAATTTCTGTATTTTTTCATTTTTCCACTACATCGCCATAGTTCTCATCAGCCGTCGCGATAGTTACTGCCTCCACTCCACGCCCGTTACCGTCTATATCAGACAATAGCAACGCCCCTCTATTCCTGTGCTCAAGGGTATCTCTATAGGCATATATTCAGTTGCATTATTTGTGCATCCGATTAGAGTAAGAGAAGGCGTTGTAGACGGGAGCTTTTCTATTATGGCTAGTAAAATTTTTCTTTTAGGTCGTCCGGGATCAGGAAAATCAACTGCGGCTCGCTACATCAATTTGATGACTCGCGAGTACGGCTGGTCCTCAATACATATAAACGACTATGAATTCCTGCAAGAGATGTATCAGGAGGATAATCAGTATCAAAGGTTTAAACCCTCTGTATACGGCGGATTCGACGTGCTTGATTTTTCTGTGCTCGATCTAGCATTACAAAAGGTCGAGGACAGGGCCTGCCACTATATGTCTTTTCCAAAGAAGCTTCTCCTTTTGGAATTTGCGCGTGACAATTATCAGAGAGCATTGAAACAATTTCAGCCAGCATTTTTACAGGATGCATACTTTCTTTTCTTTGAGGCAAACATCGATATGTGTGTGCGACGAGTCTATGAGCGCTCAACAAATCCAACATCTTGCAACGACCATTTTATCTCCGAGCAAATGATTCGCAGCTACTATTCCGAGGACAATAAGCCCTATCTGACCTATAACCTGCTGGCAGATTATGGTATTAGCGATAAGAGAGTACGTGTTATTAACAATACGGGATCACGCAAAGAATTCAAGGAGCAGATAAAGAGCTTTGTGCAAGCTTTTTTAGATCATGAGCACAACAGAGGAGAATTCATAGAATTTCGGCCAGAGCGAGAAGGAGACATATCGCGCTTGATGCGACCTGATAGTGTAGATAATGTAGAAAAAAAAATGTAATAAGACGAGGTTGCTGATGCTACTCAATGGATTTGACTGGTATGATACAGTAGTAGTAAACCAGTAGTTGACAGGAGAGCGAGGACGAGTGGCATCAACACGTACTCCATTTGAGAAACTGACTCCAATCCATCCCAATCGCCGTATTACGTTAGAGACCGGATCACAGCCAATCGCGCCGCGTGTGATCGATCTCCTGGTCCCGCTTGGCTTTGGTCAGCGTGCTCTGATCGTTGCTCCACCGCAAGCGGGCAAGACGACAATTTTACGGCAGATAGCGAGCGCCATTCAAGCGAACTTTCCAGAAGTGCGCCTCTCGCTCTGCCTGGTTGATGAACGACCAGAAGAGGTGACGGATTGGCGGATGGCTGTGCAGGGTCCACAGGTGAGACAATATACATCGAGCTTTGATCAGCAGTCCTCGAAACATGGGCGCATCGTGGAGCAGGCGCTTTCCGATGCGCGCCGCGATGTTGAGCAGGGACACGATGTAATACTCCTCTTAGATTCATTGACCCGCCTGGCGCGCGCCCACAATCTAAACACCGACATGTGGCAGTCGTCACGAAATCAGCGCGGAGGCTATGGTAGCCGAACATTATCCGGCGGCATTGACGCCCACGCGCTTGAGATCGGCCGCCGCGTCTTCGGTGCAGCACGCACGCTCGAAGAGGGCGGAAGCCTGACAATTGTCGCAAGCTGCCTGGTTGAGACCGGTAGTCGTCTGGACGAAGTCGTCTATGAAGAATTTAAGAGCACAGGCAATCTAGAGGTACGCCTCTCTCGCGAGTTGGCCGACCGCCGCATCTTTCCAGCCATCGATGTAACCGTCTCCAGTACACGTCAGGAAGAGCGCCTGCTCTCCCCTACAGAACTGCGTGCAAACGCAATCGTGCGGCGGAGAATGGCCGACATTCCACGCCGCGAAGGCACCGAGCAAGTACTCCAACTTTTCGAAAAGACCCCTTCAAACGCCCAACTCGTCGAGGCCATTGTGAGGCAAGGCTAACACTCCCGCGTCGCGACAATCCCTTGCGGTTGTCGGTGCTGGCCTGATACAATAGAGAACCAAACGAAAGCAGGTCAATCCAGTAGCATCAACAAGGACAGAAAACATGCAAGCAACGCAAATCATCGCAAGGAAGCGTGATGGCGGCACCCTCACCACCGAGGAGATCGCCTGGTTGATCGAGCAGTACACTGGAGGGCAGATACCTGATTATCAGATGGCGGCCTGGCTCATGGCGGTCTACTGGCGCGGAATGAACGCGCGGGAGACCAGCGATCTTACCCTGGCTATGGCGCGTTCAGGCGAACAGTTATTTGTGCGCGAGACTCTCTCGCCGGTGGTAGACAAGCACAGCACAGGAGGAGTGGGAGACAAGGTAACGCTCGCCGTCGCGCCACTGGTCGCCGCCTGCGGAGTCGCAGTAGGCAAAATGACAGGGCGCGGTCTGGGGCATACAGGCGGCACTGTTGACAAGCTAGAAGCAGTCTCTGGCTTTCGCGCCACTCTCTCTCGCGCAGAGTTCCTCACCATCCTCCAGCAGCACCAGATCGTTCTGGCAGGACAATCCAACGACCTGGCACCCGCCGACGGCAAGCTCTATGCACTGCGCGACGTAACCAGCACCATTGAAAGCATCCCCCTGATCGCCTCCAGCATCATGAGCAAGAAAATTGCCATTGGAGCCTCGCACCTGCTCCTTGATGTCAAGTTCGGCAACGGCGCATTTATGAAGACAACCGAGCAAGCTCACGAACTGGCACAGGCGATGGTCGAGATCGGACGCGACTCCGGCCTGCATACCGTCGCCGCCATCACCTCTATGGAGCAGCCTTTGGGTCGAGCTATTGGTAACGCGCTTGAGATGGCCGAAGCCATCGCCATTCTGTGTGGAGAAGGGCCGGAAGACGTATCCGAGCTCTGCTATCACGAAGCAGCCGAACTCCTACTTATGACGGGCAAAGTATCCAGCGACGAGGCGGCACACAAGTTGATCCAGCAGACCATCCAATCGGGAGCCGCCCTCCAGAAGCTGGCCGAGGTCATCGCTGCACAGGGCGGCGACCGCCGACAAATCGAAGATCCTCAACTATTACCCCAGGCCCCCGTGCGGACGATGCTTCTCTCACCCTCCACCGGCTATATCTCATCTATTCACACCGAGCAGATCGGCCTGGCCAGTATGAGCCTGGGAGCTGGCCGCTTCAAAAAAGGCGATCCAATCGATCATCGCACCGGCCTGATCTTACAAGCTAAGGTCGGCACTTACCTCAATGTGGGTGATCCATTGATAGAAATCTATGCAAGCGATGAGCACGAGGCAGAGGCTATACAGGACGCGCTCCTGGCCTGCTACACCTGGAGCGACACACCTGTACAGCCACAAACATTAATTCAAGACGTCATTCGTCCATAATCTGCACAAGCCTAGCTCAAAAACGCGACGAAATCATGAAATAAACCATAAAGCTCGTGAAGCATTAGTACAATCAACGTACCTCAATCTGTTCACGCGTGGCGACCGCTAGATCGTTTTCATCATATCTTCATTATACTTGCGCATACAAATGACTATAACTCCTAAAAAGATGTTTCTCATTGCCCTCCTCTACTTAGACTGCGCGTACGATGCAATTTTTCGAGGTTTGCTTGTTGTTGGTGCAGGCGTTTTTCACTGCCACATAGGGCGCGGAGAGCCTGCGGGCTGGCAAGTTGTTTGAAGGACAAGAACAGGGAAAGCCATTGCTCAAAGGAAAGGGCAGTGGGTGTTCCTGTAAGATCAAGATGGAGATTAGTGCTCAGGTGTTTGAGTTGAGGCAGGGTAAAGATGCCCTTGAGCGTAGAACGTAAAGATGGTTGCGGTGCTGTGAAACTGTAGACGACGAAGTCACGGAAGAGTTGCATGTCTTTGGGTGCTACGAGGGGCGGACCGCGCTTGCGCAGGCGGAGCATGACGACATCGACGCGGGGGGCGGGGGTGAAATCGTTGCGACGGAAGCGATGGAGCAGTTCTGCCTCAAATTCCGGTTTCAGGAGTATGGCGTAGAGTGATTCGCGCGGCTCGCCTAGAAATTTTTCTGTGGCCTCTTTTTGCATTATCAGGTAGGCATCGTCTGGTGGGGTAGAGGCGCTAATGAGATGGGTGACGACGGCGCTGGTGATATTAAAAGGGATGTTGGCGAACACTTTGTAAGAGTTGTTGGGGAGACGATATTCCAGAAAGTCTCCTGAATGAATTCTGATGTTGGTCGTGCTGGCAAAGCGAGAGCGCAGAGTGTCTACCAACTCAGAATCTTTTTCTATTGCAATGACCTGGCGGCAGCGTTGTGCGAGGCGTTCGGTGATAATCCCTTTGCCTGGCCCGATCTCGTAGACGGTGTCGTCGGCGTGAAGATCGCTCTTGTTGAGGAGCTGATCGACAAGGGATGGGCTTTTGAGAAAGTTTTGTGAATACAAAACGCTGCGGCGTTCGATGGCTGACATAGCATGTTTCCTTTCAAGATAGCGGGCTTCAGGGCGTTCTAGAGGACACAAAAAAGCCGCACAGCTTTAAAGCTGATGCGACATATTGCGAAGCCCTATCTTGAAAAGGATGCTAGATCAGAGAGAGGCACAGATGCTTGTGCGAAGGCACAAAGCATAGACGTACATACTCAAGCTGAAAACCCAGAGTGGGCTTCGCTTAATTGTGCCTTATGTTCACGCTTATCCCCATATCATTATCCTTCTGCTAATTTCTTTCTGTCATGCGCTATTATACTTGCTTCAATGTGTTTTGTCCAGGAGATGTCAATACAGGTCAAGACTTTTCGCACGCCATTTCTTGACGAGTTTTATAGGACAATTAAAGGGGTGATAGCTCCTGTAGAGAGGTTATGACTCTTTACAAGAGCTATGATTATTATTTCAAACGAGCTTCGAGGTTGGTGAGCTGATCGCGGAGTTTGCGGTTCTCTTCGCGGACTTCGTCAAGGTCGGTGCGGAGCTGTTTGAGCTGAGCATCGTCCTTGCCAGATGAGCGGAGCTTGCGGACGGCGACCAGGTAGTTGCGCTGAACGGCAGAGTCGAGCTCTGATATTGCGAGGCGCTCTAGCAGACCAGCGGCGCGCACTTCGCCAAAGCTGGCCAGGGCACTGGATGCGAGGGCACGCGCCGGTGGCCAGCTATCATGCTCTACGACCGTAGAGAGGGCATCGACAGCACGCTGCCGCGCCTCTTCGCTATAGAGATAGCGATTGGTTCCAACGGCGACAAGGCCCACGAGTGCAGCGCGGCGCAGAGTTGGATAATTGGAAGCGTTGCCCGCGTAACTCGTCATGCTCTCCACCACGCGATCCTCGCCCGTGGCACCCAGACCAGTAAAGATTCCACGCTGCACTAAGTCCATCCAGCTTGGACGAGCCAGTAACGAGAGCAGGAAGTCCACGTTCCCCTCGACGCGCGTCTTGCCCAGAGCTTCGGCTGAACTGCCCTCTACCAGATAGCTGACATCGCCGCGCTCCAGAACACTCCGCAAAGCCTGGGCAGAGCGTTGTGCCAGTTCAGACTGCTGCGGAGCTTGATACGCTCCCAGCGCGCGCGCCACAGCCTGCCGCACTCGCGAGAAACGCTCTGGATCAAGCTCTTGCAGCACCTTGATAAGTACGTCCTGAGCCTTCTCGTTGCCCAGAGTCGCGAGGGCATGGGCAGCGGTAGCACGCACGCCCCAGAAGGCGTCATTGTTCAACGCCGTTGTGAGAGCTTCGAGGCTGGCATCTTCATTTCGCTTGCCCAGCTCCTCCGCCGCCTCCATACGGCCCAGCACGTCGGGATCTTGCGCGAGCTGATAGCGCAGCATCGTCGCCGAACGCTCAAACTTAAGCGTCTTCAGCAGCCAGCCATCGGGATCAATGCGAACCATTAGAGGCTCACGCTCCAAAGGAAGATAGAAGCTCTGCTCCACCTGCCCATCCTCACCCAGCAGCACCTGCATCTTCACCACACGCGTCTGCTGCACCTGACCGTCCTGCACCGGCTCATCGCTAATTGGGAGAGTAAACGCGAGATCGAGTGGAGTATAGAAGCAGGCAGTAAGCTCATCGACCTTCTGCGTCTGCTTGATCTTCAGCCGCGCTAGCTTCTGCTCGCTATTCCAGGAGTAGCTCACATCCAACTCGGGATGCCCGCCACCGTACAGCCACTGCTGAAAGAAGCGCTCCAGGCTGTGTCCCGTGACCTCTTCCAGTGTGCGCATAAGGTCGGGTGTAATAACTTCGTGTGTGCGATAGCGCTCAACATAGGCATTGATGCCCCGGCGGAAATTCTCGTGTCCAAGATAGTGCCGCAGCATATGCAGCACCCAGGCACCCTTGTTGTAGAGGTGGCGGTCGAAGAGTTCGAAGCCGCGATCGTGATAGACGTAGTAGACGATTGGGCGGCGATACTCGCGGTCCTCGGCAAGATAGCCCAGCTTCTCCTGCTGCATCGAATATTTGAACTCGTCGCTGCCCCGATCGTGCTCGCCCCACATCTGCTCAAAGTAGGTCGCGAAGCCCTCGTTGAGCCAGGCATTCGACCAGTCACGGCAGGTCACGAGGTCTCCAAACCACTGATGTGCCAGCTCATGCGCCACCACCGTCGCCAGGTCCACGCCGATATCGAGCGAAGCCTTCTTATCCGGCAGCAGGGCGAAGCTATGGGTTGTCGCCGTCGTATGCTCCATCGCGCCTGTGTAGAGCTCGACCACAGTCTGCGCATACTTATCATAGGGATATTCGACGCCGGTAAACTCGGAGAAAAAGCGCATCATCGCCGGTGTCTTGCCCATGTAGAGCGGTGCATCCTCCACTCGGTCTTTGCGTACATAGTAGTTGACGGGCTTGCCGTTATAGCTATCCTCGATGACCGCGAAATCGGCGACGACCAGCGACATCAGATACACGGCATGGGGGACATCGTGCCGCCAGTGATGGGTTTTGGTGGCTCCATTGTCCGTCACGCCCAACAGGTTGCCGTTGGAGACGGTGAGGAACTGGGCGGGGACGGTCGCGAGAATCTCGGTGGTAGCGCGATCGTTGGGAGCATCGTGGCAGGGAAACCAGTAGCTATGGTAGCGCGGCTGCCCAAAGGTCCAGGCCTGAACCGGACGCGTTGGATCTTCGGGCGCGGGCTTGATAAAGTGCAGCCCTGTGCGCGGTTTGGCATGATACTGGATCGCGACGGTGAACTCCTCACCATGCTTGTAGGCACGATCCAGCGTCACGAATATCTTTCTGCCCGTATAGGCATAGGACAGCTTTGGCCCACCGGCAAGGCTGACACTCTCTATATGCAGTTCTTCGGCGTCCAGAGAAATAGTTTTGACTTCTTCGTACAATGTAGAGAAGGTCGTAGAGGCTGTCCCCCTCACCGTCTCCTCCTCGAAGTCCAGCGTCACATCCAGCTTGATGTGCCGCACATCGGCGGGGCGGTCGGGGGCGAATTGAAGCTGGTCCCCTGCCATCTCAAATGAGCGCGCCGACGGCGATGGAAGGGCACTCCCATTTTCTAACAAGAGTAGACTATACCCGTTGCCAAGCTCAATAGCCTCTCCTCTATTACAGGTGAACAATGTGTTACTCCTATATCTAGCAAGTAGTTAAACAATAATAAACACGCAGCGAAAAGCTACGTGGTAGGGATGTGCATTGAAAAGTTTCTCTTCTACAGCATACTATAGCACGCCCCTCAAGATGGCTACTCTACTTTCGACAAACCCTCGTGTTTGCCGCTACTCGGGCGGAGACAACGAAAGTTTGGCACCTCTTAAAAATATGTCCGACGTCTATCGTATTCATACCTTGAGCATAAAGTATTGTGCAGCTTCGCTGCCTGAAACAGTTAGATAGTTTTACATTTTTTCATTTTTCATAATTTTTTGCAGAGCAAAAAATTATGAAAAATGAAAAAATGTAAAACTATCTAAGAAGGAGAGCGTGCCTTCGGCATGCACATGGGCTGGCAAGAGAAGAAAGCGAGTGCAATGGGCGTCCAGCGCTCTCTAAGTTTAGATATAAACTTAGATCAAACCTTAAACTTCCTTCGAACGTATCTGATTACGCAGGACAAATTGCACTGCTTCTAAGTCAAACAATAATGAGATCTGGAATCCCTTGTGGTTGTCGTGCGGCTAAGAAACGTATACACATCCACCCACGACAGCCGCAAGAGATTGTCGCTACGCGGGCTTTTCGGGCGAGTGGACTACGACAACCGCAAGGGATTGTCGCTACGCGATTTTACATATATATTGGCAATACAAACTGAAAGAGGACCATCGATGCGTACAGAGACGCGGAGTATTAGTAGGGCCGCACAGTTAGTGCGCTTTTTCCGTGTTGCGCGCCTGCTCTTGTGGACGATATGGATTATTTATCGTGAGCGCCAGAGGGTGGTGAAGGCACGCGAGCGGGGCAACTACGAGGTACAACCAAACATTCAGGTGTTGATACAGGTACTTGTTGCATTTCGTCAAACGTCACTCAAATTGGGCGTGTTGATGATTAAGCTGGGACAGTTTCTCAGTTCGCGCGCCGATCTGCTGCCCGAACCAGCGCTGGCTGTCCTCACCTCCCTTCAGGACGAGGTTCCGCCAGAGCCGTTCGATCACGTCATACGGGTGATCGAGGGTGAGCTCAAGAGGCCGATTGAGGATGTCTTTAGCATGATCGAGCGCAAGGCGACGGCGGCGGCCTCGCTGGGGCAGGTACATAAAGCAGTGCTGGCAAGTACGGGCGAGACTGTGGCCGTCAAGGTGCAGCGCCCAAATATAGATCAGCTTGTGGCAATGGACTTGAGCACGCTGAAGTTCGTCATCTGGATCATCACACTGTTCTTCCATAGCGACTTTATCGATCTAAACGGTATGTACCGCGAGTTCAGGCGCACAGTCTATGAAGAGGTTGACTTTGTGAGCGAGGCGGCCAACGCCCAACGCTTTCGGGATATGTTTAAGGATAATCGCACGATCTACATTCCGCATATCTACGAAGAATATGTCACACGGCGCTTTCTGGTATTAGAGTGGATTGACGGTATTAAGATCAATGATTACGCGACGATGGATGCGCTGGGCATCGACCGGCTGGAAGTTGCCAAACGAACGGTCAACGCGTATTTTTACCAGTTCTTTGACGCTGGTTTCTTCCACGCCGATCCCCATCCGGGCAACATCTTTGTCAAAAAAGATTCCGCACCAGAAGATCCAGTCATCGCATTCCTCGATTTTGGCATGGTCGGCTCGATTACCAAATCGATGAAGAAATCGCTGCGCGACCTCTTCTTGAGCCTTGTCACACAAAACGCGCACCTGATGGTTACTTCGCTGGTGAAGCTCGGATTTGTGGGCGAGGGGGCAAATCTAAGCTCAATTGAGCGCGCCATGTCGCTGGTATTAGAACAGTATATGGGGATCAGCCTGGGGCAGATGCGCAAGATAGATATGAGCGATGTGGGGCAGGATGTTAGCAATCTGCTCTATGGACAGCCATTTCAAATTCCCGCGCAGTTTGCCTTCACTGGCCGCGCCGTGGGCACGCTGCTGGGCGTCTCCACCGGCCTCTCGCCAGAATTCAACTTCCTTGAGGTTGCGACTCCCTATGCACAGCGCTTTATAGGACTCGACGCTAAAGGCGTGGGAGACACCGCGCAGGAGGTTTTGACGCAGCTCCTGAACACGAGCCGAACTTTGTTAGCTCTCCCCGGCGAGTTCGAGAAGCTAATCTCGAAGATCGATACGGGACAGGTGGAGGTGAAGCTGGCAAATGTCCCATCGGTAGGCAGGCGCTCACGGCGGCGCGGGCCTGGTTCTAGAAGGAATAACGAGGTCGCAGCCACCCCATCGCTGGGCGGAAACACATCACTCACCCTGATGTTTTTAGCCTCGCTCGGCGGCGGCATCTACCTGCTGAAATCGCCAACCAAAGCGCCCGCCTGGTTCTGCCTGGGTCTGGCAGGCGTGACCGCACTGGGGAACCTTCTGAAGAGGTAATAGACTTTTTATTAATTTTATCCATATTCTACATTTTATGCACTTTTGCGCGACGCGCAAAAGTGCATAAAATGTAGAATATGGATAAAATTAATAAAAACCATAAATCTATACCGAAGTAATTCTATTTTCTATTTTTGTTTTTTGTATACATTTCAAGCAAAGCTTGAAATGTATACAAAAAACAAAAATAGAAAATAGAATTACTTCCCGAAGGCACGAGAACATAAAGGTGAAGAGAGTCGATACATTCACAGAGATGATGCAGCCAATCTTCTCAAGCAAGCATCCATAAAAAATTGTCGCCAGGAGTTTTCTCATTGCGAACTCGCCCCTCGCGCTCCAGCTTCAACAAATGGGCCTCAACCGAGCGGGCGGCCATAGCATGCAGTTCAGGATTGACATCAGTATAGATTTGCTGGACGATGGCAGGAATCTCGCTACCCTGAGGATTCGTTTGCAGGACTGCGATGATCTGCTGCTCACGCTGCTGGCGATGCTCAATGTATTCGGTCAACTTAGACTGAGGATCTGTAATGACGGGTCCGTGAGCGGGGACGATGCTGGCGAGGTTGAGGGTTTGCAGGTGGCGCAGAGACGCGAGATAGTCAAGCATGTCGCCTTCGGGAGGGATGATGACGACGGTACCTACGCCAGCCAGTAGGTCACCGGCGAAGAGAATACGCTGCTTCTCTAGCAAAAAGCAGAGATGGTCGAAGCGGTGGCCGGGCGTGTGAATAGCGCGCAGCGTGTCATCTCCTGCAGGGATTATCGTGCCATCAGGTATCTCCTCGTCGGCGACGGGGACGCCAGCACGGCTGAAGGCATAGATGGAGATGTTAAGCTTTTCACACAGGGCGATGGCCCCGTCCATATGGTCGGAGTGGCCATGCGTTATGAGAATGCGCCGCAGCCCTCCACGCTCTTGACCAGCTTGAATGATGGCGGCGAGATAGTCAGGATCGTCGAGGGCGGGATCGATCACGGTCGCACCCTCCACACCTCCACCCAAAACAATAGTATTTGTTCCTGGCCCCGTCATGAGCGAAGGATTGGGTGCGAGAATAATTGTGTAGAGATCAGGAGTTGACATGGATTTTCTCCATTCATAATGACGGAATGTAACGCATACTCTAACTTGATTCTTCTGGAGATGGCGTGCCCGCATGACGATGAATCATGCGCCATTCCTGTTCTTCAAAGCGATAAATATTCGTCGCAAGTGCCTGAATTTGGACGATTCGCTCCGGCTCGCTTACATGAATATGCTCTCTGAGCACCATACAAATTATCTCATTGCTGTCCTGCACCGCGAGGAGTTCTGCCTTCGCAGAAACGGCACCAGGGTCCTGGCTATTGCGTACAGCGGCTTGCTGCCAGTAGCTAACGATGGCTTTCCATCCAGTGTGAATGTGTGCATACGGGTCACAATATGTTATATCATCTCGCTCTGACCAGAGGGCGAGCATCGCAGTGGCATCCGCATGCATCACTCGATCGACAGCAGCATAGAATCTATGCGAGATTGTCTGAAAATCTATGTGTATTCTTTCCATATACTTCCTCTCTCGCTCCATTCTATCACAAGAGACATCGACATTTGGATCATTTTTCGCACATTTGGTAAGTGATAGATGAAAATAAGCGTTCTACTAATAGGGGATTGGTGATAGGATGAATGGGCAGTATCATCGGTAGTACTAGAAGAGATCTATGAGCAAAATCGTCTACGTATATATCCATACAAGGATAGATGATGGGTGCAACGCTGGATGTCTTTACACTGTATAGACTTACAAACAAGGGTGGCAATTGTGAGCATTTTTTACTGCTCAAAGTTACACGACCAGGATATTCTAATGTTGCTCAACAGGAAGAGGACTGGGCGAACAATGTGGTGATGATGAGGCAGCATGTCTTGTTGGATCTGTATATACAACGCCTTCTGCCGCAGGATTGTTTATATGCACACGAAGTGTCCTTACAGGGTGAATTTCAGGGCTACGCGCCGGGCGATGATCTCTATGACGAACATGGAACGCGCTCCCTTGACATATGGACTGCGCCGACCAGCTTTGGAGATCGTTGGATCGTGCTGGGGACGGCGGAAAGTGCCGATGCGTTCTGGCAAGAAATTGTCGAGGATCAGGACCTTGCTATATTGAAAGTGCAGCCGCCAGTTACGCAGCGGCACGTCTTCTTTCTTAGTGACAGATCGCCCGCGTAGCGACATGAAGCGAATCAGAGCAGTAGAGGTTAGAAATGGGGCAAGGATGTTAAGGGAAGAAAGGGAAATAGGGATGTCTGCGGTGCGCTGGCGCGTGGGGCTGATTGGTGATCCTGTTGCACATTCATTTTCGCCGCGTTTCCAGCAGGCGGCATTTGATGCACTGGACATTCCGGCTCGTTACGAGCTGTGGCGGACTCCGTTGAGCCAGCTCGTGGAGCGGGTGCGCTCTCTGTGCGATGGGGACTGCTTAGGGGCAAATGTGACGATCCCGCACAAAGAGGCGGTGCTGCCCCTGCTGGATGAGATCGATCCGCTGGCGGCGCGCATCGGGGCGGTGAACACGATCGTGCATCGCGACGATTATCTGTATGGCTATAATACGGACGCGGCCGGGCTGTTATATGCGCTTCAAGAGCAGGGGATTGGGGAGATGAGAGGAAATGGACAGGTGGCGCTGGATGGCTATACAGCCATCTTGCTGGGTGCGGGCGGCGCAGCACGGGCGGCGGCCTTCGCGCTGGTCAACGCGGGAGTGGAGCGGCTGATTATCCTCAATCGGCATTTAGAGCGCGCCCTGCTGCTGGCAACCGAGCTGCAACAGTTCTATGATCGCCCCATCTTCAGCCTGAACGATCCTGAGTTTCTAATTCCGCGCTCCTCCTCGATTATTATCAACGCGACCTCCCTGGGTATGCATGGAGATGTGAGCCCGCTGCCCGCCGATATTCTGGCACGCTTCGACGCCGAGACGACCTTCGTCTACGACATGATCTATAATCCCACACAGACCCATCTGCTCATTCAGGCTAGCCTGATGGGGCTACGCACGGCAAACGGGCTCTCGATGCTCCTGCACCAGGGCGCGCTGGCCTTCAGCCTGTGGACCAACCAGCCCGCCCCCATCAATATCATGCGCGAGTCATTATTGGAACGTGCTTGAATCAGAACAATGTGATAAAATAGATGCGCAAGAAGTGTTTCTATTTCCTTTCATACTCTCGCGTAGCGACAATCCCTCGCGGTTGTCGTCGTACACCCGCCTCTGAGGACCGCGTAGCGACAATCCCTCGCGGTTGTCGGGGTGGAATTCTGTACGGTTGACGCCTGGTGGAAGGCCAACAACGACAACCGCGAGGGATTGTCGCTACGCGGGAGCCCAGTCTCTTTTCTTGTGTTGCATACAGTGTCGTTCCGCAACCATCCCAGATCGCGCTTCTTGCTCATTCAACAGGTGTATTCTTTCGCGCCAGGGTAACGCGTTTTGATAGATAGTCAGAAACGCAGCGCTAGCGCCTCGCACTCATCTGAATAAAGGGAAGCTACATGAAACTGACACTGTTTGTTCTACCGGCATACTATGCCTTTTGCCGCCTCGAACCCAATGGTCACATACCTCACTGGGCCCTGCTGGGCGACGAATTTGTCTCACTGACACGCACCTACGACGAACTCTCCGTCGTCTGCCAGCAAGAAAACGTTCCAGAGGACGCCCAGGCCGAGCGAGACTGGCGCTGTGTGAAGGTCGAGGGCCCCTTCGACTTCTCCGTCGCGGGCGTCCATGCCTCCCTTGCCCTCCCCCTCGCCGAAGCCAACATTAGCGTCATGAGCATCTCTACCTACGAGACCGACCATCTTCTCCTAAAGTCTGCCGATCTCCCCCCAGCCCTGGAGGTGCTACGCAAAGCCGGTCATACCGTGCGCGAATAGAGGGCCAGAGCATCATGAAGGTGAATACGAACCAACCTGCTCCATCTCAGCCATCTCTTCCGTTTTCCAGTGCTCCTACTCCTCGTGCTCGTATCTGGGGATGGACAGGGTTCGCTGGCAAGACGTTCTGGGATTGGCTACAATTGTTAGCCGCGCTTGCCATCCCGCTTGCTCTGGGGCTTGTAACCTATAACTTTAATGCTCAGCAGGCGACTCTAGCTCAGACTCAGCAGATTAAAGATAAACAAGCAGCTCAGGATCAACAGCAGGAGGCGGCATTACAGTCCTATCTTGATCGCATATCAGAGTTACTGACTGGTAATAATGCGGGCGCTCCTACATTGGGAACAGCTAAAAAGGGTGATCAGCTTAGTCAAATAGCGCGCGCCCGCACCTTAACAGTCCTGCGCAGCCTGGATGGAAGACGCAAAGGTATTGTGCTCCAATTCTTGTACGATGCAAAGCTCATCGGTTATACAAGTCCATCCGGGACACCTGGTCCATCCAAGACGATTGTTGATTTGCACGGAGCTGATCTAACAGGAACGAGTCCGGGTGAAGGAGCTAGCCTGGGCGGAATCGATCTGAGCGGAACTGACTTGAGTAATGCCAACCTGAACGGGGCCAGCCTGAGCGGCGCACATCTCAATAACGCGACTATGAGCGGAGTTCTTCTCGCTAGAGGAGCTAATCTGAGTGGAGCCGACCTGAACGGAGCTAACTTGAGCGGGGCCAATCTGAGTGACGCGAACCTGACAGGCGTTATTCTCATTGGAGGAGCTAATCTCAACGATGCTATTCTTACTGGAGCCAATCTCACTGACTGCAACTTGCTGGGCGCAGTCTTGCAAAGGGCTAATCTGAGTGGTGTAGAGTTTTGGCATGCGAATCTACTCCAGGCTGATTTGGGCGAGGCCAACCTGAACGGCGCGGATCTGAGTAGGGCTCAGATCTCAACGAGTACCTACTTCGCGAAGGCCAGCTATACCAGCAGGACGAATTGGCCGGATCAATTTGATCCAAAGAGAGCTCAGGCAGTCAAAACGAATGTGCGTGAACTACCTGCATTCGTTGATTTCAATGTATCATCATCGCATTACCATCTAGCCAATGCTACCCTACAGACAAAAGATCTTCTATTCGAACAAAATTATCTTACGTTAGACAGTGGTCAGCAGGTTGCGATCCAGTTTGACCTGCAAGAAGATGACCTGGCAAAGACGATGGTGACCGTCAAGGGACTTATTTCACAGCTTAGCCCTAACAGCGCAGGTTTCGCACCGATAAACTTGCAACTCAATGGGCATCCGCCATTTAAGTTGAATTACACTATACCAGGAGGAGGCAGCCAACCAACCTCTCAGAGCTTTTCCGCTCCACCTGAGCAACTTGTCGCAGGACCCAACACGCTAACACTCACGGTTGTCCCTGGTAACATAACCAAATTCTGGCTCTATCGCTTAGAGGTAGATCTCAAGTCGGCTTAATAGCAACTATTCTGGTTCCTCGGCTTCCTGGAAAAAATGCTCAGCGTTAGAGTTCTCGGAAGATTATAAGAAGCGAAGGAACCAGAACAGTTGCTTAAAGGTAAGCTATGAGGAGAATGGCTGGTCCCAGCGCTCGCGGTGGGCAACGTCGCCTAGAGGTTTCCTCTTCTTGTGGCCTTTGCCGATCGATGCGACAGGGTAGCCGAAGGGAAGGATGGCGACGATCTCGACCTCGGCAGGGATGCCGAGCAGAGGATTGACCTGCTTGAGATTGTTGAAGCCGACCCAGTTTGAGCCCACACCCGACGCCCACGCCGTCAAGACCATCGACTGGATAGCGCGGCTGACATCAGAAACACCATACGGGCTCGGCTCAGTCGCCACCACAATCGCCAGCGGAGCCTGAGCGATATAGGGACCAGAGCGGGCGAGCGCCCCAAGCTGCTTCAGCATCTCTTTATCCTGCACAACAATAAAATGCCACGGCTGCCCATTTATACTACTCGCCGTCAGATGCGCTGATTCGACAATCTGATTAACAACATCCTCTGGAATCGGCTTATCTTGAAATTGGCGCACCGCCAGCACCGTGCGCACAGCATCAAACACTTCCATAATGAACCTCTCTTTTCAGCCTCAATCTTACATTGCGGCCTGGATAGAAAATGAGTCGTGACCCCCACCCATCTATCATAGCAGTACCTCAGCAAATACCCCGAAATACAAAACACGATGAACCTCAAAGGCAGATGCAAAGCACGGCGCGGGCGAGAACCGACTCTGACAACACCGTCTTAGCATATCACCTTTTCTAGCAAGGAGGCTACGAGGGAGAATTAGACTAGTTAGAAGCTCTGTCACAAGAAGTAGTGCTCTTACGAAAACGCTAGAGTTTAGGAAGTGAAAAAGTAAAAGCAAGTAGCTAAACTACCTTTAGACTTTGAGAGCCCGTAAAAATTCTTTTCATAAAGAGGCAATAAAGAAGAACTATTGCAGGCAAAAAACATATAAGATATGCTAGGGTGTTTGATGCATCTAATGATGGTATAGTAAGACCGAACCAGACGAAGAGAAATTGATAGACGACAGTCGAAAGAGCTGTACCATAAGCAAACAAACCAATAGCCAGCGTCTCCTCAATACGAGCAAGCAAGATAGCTAGCATAGTGGGCCAGATAGCGTACCAGGGTACAAACTTTCCCGTGGCGAAGGCGAGAAAAAAGAACAGCGTAATGAAAGCAGCCCGGATCAAGCCTGGAATGCTTTTTGTAGAGAGATACAAAGCATACAGGTAAACAATCCCAAAGAGAATACGTCCTACCAGTTTTGCATTTTCTAACGTGACTTGTTTTGAAGATATGTCATTAATGAGAGTACTGAATGAAGCTATAAAATAATGCTCCTGATCAAGCGAGGCGTCTAACGTATGCGACCCTGCCCAGAATGGTCCGAATATTAAGGCTATAAGAACAACTGAGGCCAGTGCAATTTTACCTATATACTGCAAGCGCCTCATATTTGTCGTTTGATGAGTAATACCATAGAGGAAAAAGAGGGGTACGAGAGGAAGTGTAGCATACTTGATGAGAACAGAAGCGATTATTAAAGCAAAGGCCAACACAAGTCGCTCTTTTACCAGAGCAAATATAGCCAGAAGCACAAACAGCATAACTACAACGTCATTATGACCATTCGCACTATACTCAAAGAATGCTAACGGATTCCAGGCGATAAAGAGTGCTCCCACAAGCGCAAATTTAGGAGCATAGCTAGAAATAATTTTATAGACGAGAAAAGCCTCGAAGATGAGTAAAGCAGAAAACATACTCTTTAGCAGCAGAAGATTGGCTAATAGATTGCGACCAACAAGAAGAGTAGGAAGCGCGTCGATGAGTATACCAAGAGGTCCATATGGCGTTGCAATATCTGCCCATCCTCCAGCTAGATACTTCATCGAATCATGAGGAAAGTGCGCAGCCGGAGTAACCATCGGATTAGAGTGATACTGTACTAAAATCAAGCTTTGTATCACATACCCAAATATATCGATTGCAGTGACAGGATAGACGAACACCATAGTCCCTGCAAAAAGTGCTCCAAAGCCAAGAATGAGCCAGAGTGTTGCCTTATCCTGATTTTGCCGATGATACACCTCCCACCAGGCAAAGCCTAAAAATACAAAGAGGAGGGTAAATGCCAGAACAAATAGCACAAAGCCTATATGCGAATGGTTTGTAATTGCACCTAGATCAGTAAGACTTTGATAGTAACGAAACAAGGGAAATTGCCTTACAAAGCACAGTAAATAGACCATTTCACATATAAGGCCAATGGTTATCAGCAGAGCACGTGCTTTCAGAACAGAAAGTATCTTTTCGGCATGAAGCATTTTAACCTCTACAATAATATAAATACAATAACATTCATGCAAATCCATGAATGTTATTGCTCTATAATAGCAGAAGATTAGACGTATTTATATAGTAAGACACATAAGCATAGGATAAAAATCAGGAAGACATCGTATACTAGATTGGCTTCCGTCTTATCTACCTATACAAAAGCATTATGCGGAAGATTTAGAATCTGTCGACATGATACAAAAGAGTTATGTAGAAGATTACGTTAAAGCTTAACTCGCGTTTTTCTATACGAAACCGCTGAGGTTGCCTAAGTACACGAAACTTTGAAGTATTTATAGTTTGCTGTCGTGTTGGGAGAGCTTGAACCAATAAGGGCTAGCCCTATCATCGTATCATGGAAATTGAAGGGTATCGTATTGAGCTGTTTCCAGCTAGATTCTCCAGGCAAACGCCAGGAAGCTGTTATGGAGTCGCCCGTTCGCTGTAGCTGTAGCTCAGCCTTTAACTCCGTTATATTCGTTGGTGTCTCTGGTGGAGCCTCGTGAGTGAATATACCATTTACCTCTTGCTCAAAGTCAATGCTATCAGGATTTTTGTCCAGCCGGATAAAGTTGTTCCGATCTTGCCAGAGCAGGATACCCGCCGCCTGAAAGCCATACGGTTGATTTTGCGTAAAGTCGATAGAGGTTTTTGCGACGAAATTACCCGTTATAGGTTGAAGCAGCCTGGGCGCACTATAATTGGTCGCCGGATTCAAATCATTGCCGCCTGCGGTCGATATAGTCAGAAAGCCTTGAGGAGAAACTTGATACGTTGAATGACCAGTTGGATCAACCCAATTCCATCCACTATGCAAGTTACTGTGAAAGGTATCAGAGAAGGCCCCTCCACAGTTTTGTGCTGGCACTGGAGAAGATGTGGCAGTAGGCTGTAGCAGTGGAGCAGTATTCACATTTTTTGTCGGTGCTGAAGCGTTTCCTCCCTTTGAAGCACTTGCAACTTTCTCATTCTTCAAGCCAGGCAATAGAAAGGCAAATACACCTCCGACGATAAGCAGAGAGACCACAACACCACTTAAAACGCCAATGAGCAAGCCTGAGTTCCTTTTATGTGTAGAAGGCACAGGTATATTCGGTTGGAAGGTCGCCCGATTTTTTCCAGGGAGCGTTGGGCCTACTTGGGATATGCTAACACCTGTATCATCATAAGAATATGTAGTAGGTGCCTTACAATTTGCACAGAAGTTTGCGTCTGGCGGAAGTTGAGTTCCACAGTTGCCACAGTAAGTAGGCATCTCTTCACCATCGTTTCTTTTTTATATTCCAATAGAATATGCATAGTAAGCATGGATTTAGATCTAACAATACAATCGATATTATACTATTCAGCCGTACTACCTCAACTTGTTCCTGTTTTGTACTATTTAGAACAAGATGTTCTGAAAGAGTAATCTCCTTTAGCTCATCCTTATCAACTAATCTACGGCTTATCTACAGCTCAAACCATTTTTGTATTACACTGTACTATAAGCATATATTTACTTATCATTATAATAAATTGTAGTGGAGCAAAATTAGAACGTCAAGCTAGCTATCACGAGAAATATGGACACAATAACATACTCTGAGAAGATCTATATTAGAATTAGAAATCTTTGCTACGAAGACTAAACTAGAAAGCGCATTGCGTCGTCAAGTGATGATAAGACGGTGCAAGTGTGGGATGCAATCGACGGGACTCATCCATTCACGTATACAGGCCATAAAGGGGCGGTATTTGCGGTGGAGTGGTCTCACGATGGCAAGTATATCGTTTCCTCTGGCGATCGGCTGGACCCGACAGTGCAGGTGTGGTACGCATAGAAGCTCAGAAAATGAGCGCTCCACCGTTATCTCATCACCTCTGTTCCTGTCGATTGACTTGATTAGTGGCGAAGTTACCAGATATTATGAAGGTTGAATCCCCTATTTTGTTCTGAATGAAAACAGGAAGAGAGAACGATGAACGACAGCATTAACCTCGCGGAGAAGCTTACCCTCTTTTCAGAGCGTTGGTCTCCACGAACGGTCGCGCACTTGAATGACTACAAGATCATGGTCGTGAAGGTTCAGGATGAATTTGTGTGGCACAAACATGATGAGACTGATGACTTCTTCCTCGTACTCAAGGGACGTTTGACAATACGGCTGCGTGATCGTAACGTGATTCTTGGACCAGGAGAACTCTTCGTGGTCCCTCGTGGAGTGGAACATCAACCCTTTGCAGAAGAGGAGACACATCTCCTCCTCATCGAGCCAACAGGAACACCAAATACGGGAGATAAAGCAACGGCTGCACCGGAGCAGTCTATTTAGTGGTAAAGCCATTCATGAGTATCTTGTCGCTACGCGAGGAGAATGAAAAGAATGACGACGATACTACAGCGAGCGCAAGGGGCGCTGATCGGCTTAGCAATTGGTGACGCGCTGGGCATGCCCACACAGCTCCTATCGCGCCAGCAGGTCGCCGGGCTCTTCCCCACGCTGGACGATTTTCTGCCGGGCCCGCCCGAAAACGAGATCAGCGCGGGCGTGCCAGTGGGCAGCGTGACCGACGATACGCAGCAGGCGTTGATCGTCGCCCAGCTTCTCATCGAGGGCGAGGGGCATGTGGATAGCGCCGAGTTTGTGCGGAGGCTACTGGCATGGGCGGTCGAAGCCGAGGCAAACGGGACAGAACAGCTCGGCCCATCCTCTCGTAGAGCGCTCGAAGCCATCCAGGCGGGCCAGCCGATAGAGGAGGCCGGACGACACGGCAACACCAACGGCTCCGCCATGCGCATCGCCCCCGTAGGCATCGCCATCTCTTCCGAACCCCTCAGCCGCCTGATCGATCTTGTCGAAGAGATCTGCCTGCCCACGCACTACACGGGCTTGGGCATCGCCGGTGCAGCTGCCGTCGCAGCAGCCATCAGCGCCGGAATAGAGGGTGCAAGCTTTCCCGAAGCCTTGCAGATCACGCTACGGGCCGCCGAGATGGGGCAGGAGCGAGGCTATTATAGTGCGGGCGCTAGCGTTGCCGCCCGCATCCGTTGGGCGGTAGAGCTGGTTCAAGAACTCGACGAGGCCCGCGCCCAGGACGCCATTAGTGACCTGATCGGCACAGGCGTAGCCATACAGGAAGCCGTACCCGCCGCCTTCGCCATCGCTGCCCGCTGGCCCAATGATCCCTGGCAGGCATGTCTGGTTGCAGCGCGGCTGGGCGGCGATAGCGATACGATTGGGGCGATTGTGGGCGCTATTCTGGGGGCGTGTAGAGGTGTGGATGCGTTCCCGACGTGGGCGGTGGCGCAGATCGAGCTGGTGAATGGGCTAGACCTGCTGGGGTTGGGGGAGAGGCTGCTGGAGCTGCGCAGGGCTGGACCACATATACAAACATCACCCGCGTAGCGACAACTGCAAGGGATTGTCGCTACGCGGGTAGTGCACATTGTAAGCCGGGGAAAACAATGATAGGTGATCAAGAGATTAAAAGGCCCGTTGACCGGGTCGGCGCGATTGAGTTACGGGGGATTGAGCCGGTGGCGGAGGGTGAGCGGCATGGCACGCCGTTCGAATTGTTCTGGATCTGGTTTGCCGCAAACATTGGCATTCTGGGAATTATCTACGGGGGCATTTTGACGGCTTCGGGCCTGAATCTAGGGCAAAGTATGCTGGTGGCTCTGGTGGCACCGGCAGTCTCGTTCGCGCTGGTGGGAGTGTTGAGCGTGGCGGGCAAGCGGGGTGGTGCGCCGATGCTTACGCTATCCAGAGCGCCCTTTGGCACGCGTGGAAATGTGGGGCCAACGTTGATCAGTTGGATCAGCCTGGTGGGGTGGGAGACTGTGACGGTGATTACCGCATCCTACGCCCTGCTGGGCCTCTTTACGCTCGTCGGCCTGCCTGCCAACCCCCTCTGGACGCTCGTCAGTCTTCTTCTCATTGCCCTGCTCGTGGTCGCGATCGGGCTGCTGGGACACGCTACGCTCGTTTGGATACAGCGGGCCGCCACCTGGGTCTTCGGCGCGCTCACCCTGCTCGTCGTTCTCTTCCTCATAAGCCAAACAGACTGGCCAGCGGTACTGGCCGCGCCACCCGGTCCCTGGGATAGCGGCATCCTCGCCACGCTAAGTATCGTCATGGCCGGAACTGGCATTGGCTGGGTCAACGCCGGAGCCGACTACGCCCGCTACTTTCCCCGCAGGAGCTCAAGCAGCCGCATCGTCTGGTGGACCGTCCTGGGCTCCACCCTTCCCCTCTTCCTGCTCATTCTGACCGGCACCCTCCTCTCTCGCAGCGTCAAGAATCTCGCCAGCTCGCCCAATCCAGTGCAGGCGATTGGCAGTGCGCTCCCCGCCTGGATGGCCGTCCCCTACCTGCTCATCACCATCGGGGGCCTCATCGTCGAAGCCGACCTCTCCATCTACTCCTCCGGCCTCAACCTGCTCACCCTGGGACTCAAGATCCAACGCTACAAAACCGTCCTTCTCGACGGCATTCTCATGATCGCCGGTGCCGCCTACGTCCTGCTCATCGCCCAAGACTTCCTCGGCCCATTCGAAAGCTTCCTCCAACTCCTCGCCGACTGCCTCACCGCCTGGTCCGCCGTCTTCCTCATCGACATGCTTAAACGGCGGGAATATGACGCACGCAGCCTGGTCGAGACTGGCAGCAAGAGTTTATATTATTACAGAAGCGGAGTGAACTGGGCAGGCGTCGGAGCCTGGCTGCTCGGCATTCTCGTCAGCCTGGGTTTCACATCCTCACCCTGGTTCAGCGGCCCCTTCGCCATCGGCATCTTTGCCATCGGCAGCCTGGGCTATCTCATCGGCTTCGCAGTGAGCGGGCTGGCATACTGGCTCTTCACTATAATTGGAGCGAGGGCTGCTTTAAAAACAGAATCGCGTCTTGTAGAGCCCGCTGCTTCAGCAGGCGAATCCGCGCTTTAGCACGGCACACTCCTCGCCGAAGTGAAATGTCGGCCATCATGATCAATCCCTCTCTCAGAGCAAGCAGAGATGGCAAAAATAATGATGATGTTTTATAAATACATTCAGTAAGCAAAAATGTTGCTTGCCTTGAAAAGTGTCCCATTTCGGAAACATGCCGTGCTAAAGCGCGGATTCGCCTGCTGAAGCAGCGGGCTCTACAAGACGCAAGGATACCAAAATGGATGCTGAAAGTCGTGGAATAAAGAGAAGACCGCAGCGGTTAGTCCTGATAGGGAGTGTTCTAGTAGATATTCTTCTGTACGTGAGGCGGCTACCAGAGCGGGGAGGGGACCAGATTGCGGAGCGTGCGCTTCTGACAACCGGCGGAGGATTGAACGTGCTGGTGGCAGCGGCGCGGCTGGGGATGTCTGTAGCATACGCAGGTCGTGTCGGAGATGGGCCGATGGGACATCAGGTGATAGCGGACCTGGAAAAAGCTGGCATTCCGCTCTTACTGCCCCCCATCAAGGGAGAGGATAGCGGCTTCGATATCGGGCTGGTCGAGCCAGACGCGGAACGAACGTTTGTAACCTCGCCCGGAGCCGAGTCGCGGCTGCAAGATGCAGACCTGGTAGAAATAAAACTTCTGCCCGCCGATGCAGTCTATGTATCAGGCTACGATCTCTGCTATCCCCTCTCAGGCAAAGCGTTAGGGCACTGGCTACCAAAGCTGGAAAAAGATATACTGCTCGTGATAGATCCAGGCCCACTGGCAGCAGAGATCCCCACCGAACGATTGACCCATATATTGAAGCGTACCGATATCCTGAGCCTGAACAAACGCGAAGCTTCCTTACTCACAGGTATAGCAGACGAAAAGGAGGCAGCAATCCAACTTGCAAGCAGAATCGTACCAGGAGGGATCGTAGTAGCGCGGGCGGGCGCTGAAGGCTGCTGGCTAGTTCAAGAGAACGATAGAATAGCACATCATATCCTCGCACGCGCCACATCCGCCGTGGATACTACAGGAGCAGGAGACGCCCATGTAGGAGCACTACTGGCACAGCTAGCAGCCGGCGCTGATATATACTCAGCCGCACGGGTAGCAAACATTGCCGCCTCAATCTCAACTGAGGAGAGCGGCCCCAGCACCGGCCCAACCATGCAGGAGCTAACGAATGTCCTCAAATCCTTACCCATATAGCGCTCTGCATAACGAAATATTCATCCTTTACTCGTTCACATCTCTCTTAAATTTATTTACTATAAAAAATGTTAAATTGACAGAAACTTTGAATTGCATTACGGACCCGATTTTATCGCGTCCCGCGTCCCCCGCGTCCGGCATTTCTCGACGCAACGATCGTCTTTCATAACAAAGGAGAAGGGAAAACCATGAGCCAGAAAGCAACAGCGCCAGCGTTGTTTACTATGCAAGATACCGTACGGAGCGCGTATGCACCACGCATTGAGGAGTTTACAGAGGCAGGGCGGCAGGCGGGCCTGGAAGCGGCCGCAAATGACACCGAAAAGATTGCGGTCATCCTTGTGGATTGCCAGCACGATTTTGTTGATCCCACGGGCACGCTCTCCGTTCCAGGAGCGCAGCAGGACATGGCACGCTTCCTGACCTGGTTCTACAGGAATGCGCATAGAATTACGTCGATCTATGCTTCGTTGGATACTCATCTGCCCTTTCAGATCTTCTACAGCTCGTGGTGGAAAGATCCGCAGACGGATGCGCATCCGGAGCCATACACGGTGATTACCGCCGACGATATCGCCCGCGAGCGCTGGGTTCCGCTCTTCCAGGCCGAGTGGTCCTTATCCTATGCGCAGCAGTTGCAGCAGAAGGCAAAGAAAGAGCTCATGATCTGGCCTTATCACACAATGGAGGGTGCACTGGGACATATGCTCGTCTCCCCCATCAGCGAAGCGATCGCCTGGCATAGCGCGGCCAGAAATACGCAGCCAACCTATATCGAAAAGGGTCTCACTACCCGCACAGAGTTCTATGGCATCTTCGGAGCCGAGATAACCGATCCCGACGATGCATCCAGCCAGTTGAATGTACCGCTCCTCAATGCTATGATGCAGCATGACAAGGTGTATATCGCCGGCGAAGCGAAGTCGCACTGCGTCTTAGAAACAGAACGGCAGATCATAGAGCATTTCGGGAATCAGCCCGAAATGATTAAGAAGCTCTACTTTCTAAAGGATTGTACAAGCTCAGTCAAGCATCCCGTTATTGATTTCGACAAGCTAGCGGAAGAGGAACTGGCACGGATGGAACGGGCGGGGGCGAACATAGTTCTGAGTACCACGCCCGCGTAGCGACAATCCCTTGTGGTTGTCGTTGGTAGCCTGATGCAAAGGATGCACATCAATAGGGACCAGAACAATAGCACAGGTGTCAAGCTCACGAGTGCTCAGCCAGGGTTCCTGTGATGATGCGAAGAGGTCCCGCGAACGGTTCTCGTTGTGTGCAGGCTATTTAAGAATCGTGTAGAATTGAAAATGTTCTATGTATTGAGCCAACGACAACCTCTTGTGGTTGTCATCCTCTGCCTGTCTCAGAGGCCCGCGCGGTGACAACCATAAGAGGTTGTCGTTACGCGGGAAATCAAAAGCGTCATGTAGTAACAAGAGGAACGAAGCCTATGTCAACAAAATGCTGGTGTCAGGTCTGTGGTTCCATCAACCAGTTGGGAGATGCACGCTGCCTTGCTTGCGGGCGCTCGCTCAAGGCGACACAGCCTCTGCCAGCATTGACTTCTGAAGAGAAGTTGCAGAGATCACTTCTGCTTGGGCGCTATCGGGTGCAGGAGCAGGTGGGCGCGGGCGGTTTTAGCGCGGTGTACAGGGCACTGGATACTCGCGATGGCAGCGAGGTAGCACTCAAAGCGGTGAGTTTGCATGGGTTAAACGCACAGCAAAAGATTGAGGCTACCGACGCGTTTAATCGTGAGATACAATTTCTCTCACAGCTAGAGCACCGCAGCCTGCCGCGCATGCACGAACACTTCTCCGAGGCCGACTGCTGGTACATCGTGATGGATTTCATCGAGGGTAAATCTTTAGAGCACTATTTGGAGGAGGGAGAGCGTCGTATCACGTTGGACGAGGCGCTTGACTTTGGATTGGTGCTATGTGACGTGCTGGAGTATCTCCACACCCACACGCCGGCCATCATTTTCCGCGATCTCAAGCCATCTAACGTGCTCTTGACACCCGGAGGACGTGTTTATCTAATAGACTTCGGAATCGCCCGCCGCTTCGTCCCTGGTCGCAAAAAGGACACGTTGCCCTTTGGTTCACCCGGCTACGCAGCCCCCGAACAGTATGGCAGAGCCCAGACGACACCACGCTCCGACATCTATAGTCTGGGAGCAGTTCTGCACCAGATGTTGACCTACAAGCATCCAGCGTTGACTCCTTTCCAGTTCGCGCCCGTTGGCAAGAGCAATCCAGTTGTACCGAAAGAGCTGGAGGAATTGATTAGCTCGATGGTTGAGCTTGATATGGAGCAGCGTCCGGAGAATATCGGGCAGGTCAAAGATCGGCTGCGCGAGATTGGGCAGCGGCAGAGCGTTCTGTATGGCCTCTCTGCCCTTGCGAGAGGCTCTTCACAGGCCGATGATCAGGATAGACATCTCGCTTCTACAGGTGGTGGAGGGGCTACGAGCGCTGCTGGAGTGATAATGACGGGGCAGCAAGGACAGGCATCGGTTTACTATATCCCCAGCAGCAAGGTCCCCATTATCTCCTGGCGCTCGCTGCTTGGCTTGCAAGGCTTCTCCTTCTTCAGCCTTCTCCTCAACTGCTTCCCCCTCTACATGATCTTAGGTCTGCTTGCTTCAATTGGTACCAGGGCATTGACGAATTATTATTTTCCTATTCCTCTCGTCATCATCATGACGCCTCTAGGGCTTTATATCCTTCCAATCCTCAATATTATAGGTCTAGTATGGGGTCATATCATTGGACACCACGCCACGAAACTCTCAAACAAGCAGTTTGGCGGATCAAGAGTTCAACAAGCAGCCGAGTTTGCAAGTGTAGTTAACGGCTGCGGGCTAGTCATAGGCTACGGTATTCTCACGATATCGGTATTAATACTCATTGCGGCCCTTACTGTCTGGCTTACACACTGGTAGGCGTCTCTACATTTCCTGCATTTTTATATTACTACAAACTTTTATGATTCACATAAAAGTTTGTAGTAATATAAAAATGCAGGAAATGAATGAAAAGGTGTTATGCGTGCACTTCCTCGCGTACCCAGGGAGGCATGACACCCCAGAGATTCAGGGCCATTGTTCGGGTATGCCAGAGTCGAGGGGGAGTGGTTACGTCGCGATCGTAGAACTGCTGCATGCCCGCCGAAAGCTCTATGTGGATACCCTCAGTATCTGCGAAGCGCAGGAAGAGATCGCCGCTCACGCCATGTCGGCCCGGCCCCCAGACCAGCGGAATCTGCTGCTGCCCCAGATGATCGGCCCAGCGCAATAGGTCCGTGCCATCGGAGATATTGAAGCCCAGATGATCGATACCCGCCTTGCCCTGAATGAACATCAAGGCATGATGATTCGTATTACAGCGCAGCCAGGCGCGCTCGCGCAGCAGCCAGTCCGAGATATCGAAGCCGAGTGCCTCCGTATAGAACTCGACCATGGCCTCCAGATGGTTTGTATAGAGCGCCACATGCTGCAAGGAGTTTGGACGCCACGCCGAACGATATCCACCACCATTATTTTGTCCTACATGACTCGTCAGCAGATCATCGGGCGTCACAGAGATCTCCACACGATTCCCATCGGGATCGCTAAACCAGAGCGTATCGCCGAGCTCAGGATTGCCATCGCGCGGTTCCAGCGTCAACTCTATACCAGACATATTCAAGCGAGCAGCTAGAGCAGCCAACTCAGCATCAGTATCCACCTCAAAGGCGAGATGGTGGAGTGGAGTACGTTGTACAGGTCTACGTCCATTCGTCGGATCGGTGCGTGTATCATTGAACAGGCCCAGGCAATGAAACTCCTCACCCAGAGCCAGAAACATATTTGCATCATCTAATTCAACATCTTGATCGCTGCTTCCATCGGATGTTACCCGCACATCAAACCCTAAAATCTGGCGATAGAAGCGAGCCTGGGACAACACATCCGGCGTCCACAGCCCAACATGAGCCAGGCGCTTGACTTTGACCTTCTGAACTTGCTGATTGCTCACACAACCTGCCTTTCTAAATATGCTCAAACATATTCAATTGCTGCATGATCGTTGGGTAGGAGGCTTCCATAACCTCTCCTCTACTTGAATCCTCTTGCAGCACGTCACCTGTCAACACTGACAAGCTTGGCCCTCGCCGGGCAAGGAACCTTGTGAGGATATTCACAGCACTATTCTCGTCTCGATCCATCACAAGTCCACATTCCACGCAACAATAGGTTCGTTTCCAGAGCGGCATCTTTTGTAGGTGTCCACAGCCAGAACACATCTTGCTGGTGTTGCGTTCGTCTTCTCTATGCAACTGTTTCCCATACAACTGGCATTTGTACGTCAGCATTTGGATGAAAACGTATAAACCCCAATCGTTAAAGATCATTCGATTGAGCCTCTTCTTACGCTCCTGATGCTGTTTCGTGACCATTTGTCTCTGAGATAGGTCACCAACCACAATAGTTCTCTCAACCGTTTTGTGGGCTATGAGATGGGATGCTTTATGCAAACAATCCCTCTGTTTGTTGCGCTTCTTTTGCGACACACGCTTATACACCTTGCTTAAGAAAATGTAGCGACGTGATTTCTTCTTGCACTTTGATCGTTTTGACCTGATCTTATCAAGCTGTTTGTTGTACCATTGAGCACCTTTAAAGCCTCCAATGTGATAAAAGCGCCCATCCTCATCGACTCCTGTTGCCAGTGTCTTTATGCCCAGATCAAAGGCGATGACTCCACCTTCAATCTGCTCTTCCTCTTGCTTTTCTGTCGAGAAGGAAGCGTAATACTCGCCCCTGGCATCTCGACTAATTGCTACTTCTTGAAACTGTTCAGGTGGTGCTTCTGTAAGCTGTGCTTGAATATTCGGGTAGACCTTTGCCCCATGCTTGCCACCCCCACCAGTCGGGAGGGTAAGCGTCCTGCCTTTGATCTTGAGGTAACATGCTGGATAGCACAGGGTAAAGAAGGTTTCAAAGTAGTCGTAGCCGAAACGGACCAACTATCTAACTCTTGACGGCATACTGCCAAACATGATACTTCTCTCCCAATACAAGGGTCAATAGGTATCCCCCAAAAGTCAGGGCAATTCAAAAGTCATTTCTGAACCGATCTTTGCCAGCCGCGTAGCGACAATCCCTTGCGGTTGTCGTCGTTCCACCTACCTCTCAGGCCTGCCTATAATTAAGAGTACGACGACAACCGCAAGGGATTGTCGCTACGCGGGCTTCTCAGGAGCGTGCAGCACTGAAGCGTGGATTCGGCTGCTCGAAGCAGCGGGCTCTTGGAGTATGGCTGGATGTATTTGTCAAAAATCAGTGGCGCGCCCTATGCCCTCTTGACGCCCATTAATGCGTGTCATCATCGTCTGGCGGCGAGGGGAGGGATGATGAGGGGAGGTTAGTATTCAGAAAGTGTTCGATATTGGTTGCAGACATATCCAATGTTTCGAGCACCCGCACTCCAGGCTCTCCTTGCCCATTTCCCTCTATCCGATTCAGAGATGATTGAGATGGAAGAGGTGTCTCTGGAAAATACTGCTGCGGGACACGAGAGCTATGTTGAGCAGGAGGCACTTGCGACGACCTGTACTGACGTGTAGCAACGGGATTACGCCTGCCAGGACGACTTCTATAGGTTCTAGACGTACAGCGCGCAAGAATCTCGTCGAATAACAGGTAGGCTAGAGTGATCGCGAGCAAGATAGAAAGGAGTGCGCAGAGGAACCAGGCATTGATCAAGAGAAACTGTTTATAAAGCGCGAAGCATAAAAAGATACCATCACTAAACAGGAACAGAAGGAAAAAGACTTTTACAAAGCGTATGAGTGCGGCATGCAATCCAAAAACAGGGAGATGACGAGCATAAAAGTAGCTCGTGCTATAGAAGAAACGAGCAGTGAACATCACAAAGAGCCGACGCTTCTGCGCCGTTTTGCCCAATGCCACACTATGACGGACATTCGCGGGGCAGACAGCCTTGCTCACAACGCTCTTCGGCCGATTCACAATCGGGAGCGTGCCCAACTTCCTATTCTTCCACATAACCAACCAACCAACACCCTTTGAAAGCAAGTTTTATAGAAACCGGTGAGAATCCTCCATAGCTTCACAAACGAATCGCCGAGTCTGCGGTTGCTTGCTTAAAACAACTGTAGACTCATTGAAGAATGATTATCCGGAGGTTTCCTTTGGGCTTTGCATGGAGATCATCGAGTAAGGCCCTCTTACAACTCCATGCAAACTTGGGATGTATGTATTGTACCCACGCCATCGTCTTATACAGGTGGATAAAACATGAGGAAGGTGTTAAGAAGCAGAAAATTACAAGTGAACTTCTTAACCGTATTATAGATCTATGCAAATATTTTGGTAATGATGAACGTATTACATATAAATGCACAGATTTACTTTCCGAGTCTTTAGCGCTCACCTTCATCGTTGATGTGGATCGTTCCATGCAAGACATTTGATGAAGGAGTATAAGAGGGAGGGTCCCAATCAAAAGTGACCTTCTCGCGTTTAATCGGCATGTTGGCGAGCAGTTTCTCTGCGCCTCCTTCGTGAGACATATTCACTTGCATCTGCTCTTCATCGACGGCCAGACGACGCGACACCACGCTAAGGATCTCCGCGCGAATGATTTCGAGCAATTCTGGATTGAGCTTCAAGCGATCATGGGCCAGCACAACCTTGAGACGTTCCTTTGCCATTTCTCCGGATGAGGCCTTTTTACGACCCACCATAAATTCAAAAACACCCATGTATCAGCTCCCTCCTAATGTAAAACCACTAGATCTTTTCGGCTTTCTCATATATACTGACAATGGCTCAGCAAGGCGCAAGCGGATAACTTTAACGATCCGCTTTTAAGATACTGCAATTTAGGATACTGCAATAATTAAGAAGACTGCGAGCGTACGCGCTTCTCGCTCAAGGCGGGGCCAAAGCCCATGAGACGGCGTAAACGCTCCAGTAGGGAGGGGGAATCAACAACCTCCTCCAGGGGAATCTCTTCGCCCAGGATGCGTTGTGCTGCGTTCAAGAAAGACTGGCCCGCGCGCGAACGCTTCTCGTAGACAGCGGGTTCACCATTGTTCGTAGCGATGATAATCGATTCATCTTCGGGGATAATTCCAAGAAGATCGATGGAGAGCACCTCAAGCACATCGGCTACATCCATCATATCGCCCCTGCGCACCATCTCCGCGCGCAGACGATTGAGGATCAAGCGCGGCTCAGGCTTGCCAGCGGCTTCTACCAGGCCAATAATGCGGTCGGCATCGCGGACCGAGGCCATCTCCGGATTCGCTACGATGATGATCTCATCGGCACCCACGATCGCATTGCGGAAGCCTTGCTCAATGCCAGCGGGCGAGTCGATGAGCACCACATCGAACTCCTGACGCAACTGCTGACACAACTGCTCCATCTGCACGCTGTTGACCGCGTTCTTGTCGCGCGTCTGGGCGGCAGGCAGCAGATACAGGTCAGGCTGGCGCTTATCTTTAATCAGCGCCTGGCGCAGGCGACACTGTCCCTCAACGACATCTACCAGATCGTATACAATACGGTTTTCAAGCCCCAGCACTGCATCCAGGTTACGCAGGCCGATATCGCCATCGACCACCGCCACCTTCTTATTTTGCATGGCAAGAGCGGTCCCTAGATTTGCAGTCGTCGTTGTTTTACCAACGCCACCTTTACCAGACGTAATAGTGATTACGCGGCCGTCCATACGCTACTCCCTCCAAGAACTTTGCGGATCGCTTCGCTGTAGGGAAACTTTGCAAGCCCTTACAGTCGTCTTAGTATAACACGAACTCTCTAGCGAAAAGAGATATAAATAATCCAATTTATTGCCTATATCTCTATCTATCGACGTGAAGGGCGTCCGCCTGACCATGTTTCGACAACAATTTGTCCCTGCTTGATTGCCGCAACCTCTGGCCGGGGCTGTGCCTCGAAGCCTTCTGGTGGACGGGAGAGGAGATGGGCAATGCGTAGTTGAACGGGGGTTAATTGCAGCGCGCAGACGAGTGCGGTGTTATTTTCGAGATAGCCAGCATGGACCATACCACGCAGAACGCCCCAGACGATGATATCCCCCCCCGCCACGATTTCCGCCCCGGGATTCACATCGCCCAGTACAACAACATTGCTAGAATGATGAATGGCCTGGCCTGAGCGCACCGTTCGGCGTAAGAAGAGCGTGTCCTCCGTATCACGTCCATCGCGCTGAGCCTGCTCTATATCTCTTATATCTTTCGTCACTGCCCCTTCATTTAAGGACTCTGGCGGGGGCAACGTGATTGTTGTATTCATCGCCCTATGTCGCTCCACTCCTGACTCGATTGGCGCGACCGACATATGATAATGGGCGAGCAGATCTTCTAATTGCGAACGCTCGCTCGTCTGTAATGATCGATGGCTGGTATCGACAGATAACGAAGCTCCGCGAAAGAACGAAGGAGCTTCAGAGATGCGGTCGGCCAGCGCGTTGAGCAGGTCACTAAATGAAGTTCCTGGCTCCAATGTGAGCAGGAGGCCGTTACGTGTTCCTTTTATAGCAATATATCCAGGCACAGACTGATTCTCCTCCTTGTGAAGCCTGTCTATGGCCAAGCGTTCCGTCGCCGCCTCTTTACTTGTAAGCTCCTCCATACAATTTGATCCCCATTAATTGGAAGCTATACGAACAAGATGGTACACTCGCTACATAACTACAATTTCTCGAATCAATACCGTAGAATGTATACATACAATATCATACAGTATAAGTACCTGACTATCAAAACGCAATAGAAAATGGCTAAAGATAGCCGAAAGAGATACACCAAGATAGGAGTTGAAAGAATGGCAGCATTTACAAATTTCCCAATGGCACGCGAACACGTCCTGACAAGCGGAAAGACCACCATTGGAGTGATACCTGAGATCTGCCTCGTCTCACATTTCCAGGTCGGCTCATGGCCCGTGCTCTACCGAGCCGCCGAGACGGGCAACGTCAAACGCTGGGGCCTGCCGCTGATGATCCCAAACTTCGCCCGCCTCAAACAAGGTATATTTCAGGAGAAAGGGACCACCCTGCCCATTCACGGCTTCGGGCGCAATCTGCCCTGGACAATCATCGATCAAAAACAAGCAAGCATCAGCATCCAGCTCAACAGCAGCGAACAGACCTTGCCATCTTATCCCTACGAATTTACATTCACTGCACAGATCGAGGCGGGCGAAGAGGGCGAAGAGGGAACACTCACCTATATCTTGAGCATGGAGAACCGCAGCGACGAGGTTATGCCCATCGCCCCCGGCTTCCACCCCTACTTCAGCGTCGCCCAGCAAGACAAAGCGAACCTGAAGGTTCAGGGCCTCCCCGACTTTGATCCACCAAAAGTGCAGTGGGACACGCAGCCGCCCGACCAGCCATATCCCTTCCCCCACCGCGTCACCGTCGAAGTACCCCAACGGGGCGCCCTGACAATTCTGGAGCAGCCCGTGGCGGAAAAGTACGCACTCTCAACCATGCAAGTATGGTCCGAACCAGCATCGGCAGCCGATCACGCTTTCGTCTGCTTTGAGCCCGTCGTCACCAGCGAAGACGGCCTGAACCGCCCACAAGACCGTCTCAATATCGCATCACACAGCACCCAACAAATCATCCTACAATTCAGAGCTCACCCAATCGCGTAGCAACAATCGCACGCCTTCAGCGTGCCTGATTCTTTTCATATTTTGCTTTTTCTACACAATTCGGGCTCTGCCCGAATTGTGTAGAAAAAGCAAAATATGAAAAGAATCGTAAAGAGCAGCAAATCTGCCCGAAACAGTTCTTAGAGATGTTTTTACATGTTTCATTCATCATTTTTTGTGCTCTGCACAAAAAATGATGAATGAAACATGTAAAAACATCTCTAAGAAGAAGGCGGAAAGAGAAGAAGGCGAAGGCAATGGGCGTCCGACGTTCTTCCGCGAAGAAAGCACCACCCCGGACTTTCTTCGTACCACTTGACGGAAAGAGTGTATAGGAATACTATACAGTGAGATAGAGGTAGCAAACGTAGTTAGTGGGAGGGGTCTAAAGCTTATGATTTTTGCAGAGGGAGCGCAAGGAGCATCAGAACGCGCCGCCATCGTCGGTCAGGTGTTGCGCGACGGAGAATATCAGGTTCAGCGCCTTTTGGAGAGAGGGCAAGAGCGAAGGGGCTGGCTCTTCCTCGCCGTGCATACAACACTTCTGATCCCTGTAGCACTCAAGCAGGTGCCAGCAGACAAACCAGTGGCGGAGAGCATTCTCGTCCAGCTTGACGCTATTCTACAGGCTGGAGATATTCCAGAATCCGCCACCCTTCTGAACGGCCAGGAGCAGGAGCCTATCTTTCCTCCATCTAATGGATCGGCCATACATCTCTTTACACGCGAATCCCTTCTCCTGGCCCGCCTTCGGCACACAACTATTCCGACACTCTACGATTATTTCTTCGAAGACGGCTACTGGTATCTCGTTATGGACTACATACCCGGTCATACCCTCACCACCTACCTGCAACAGCACGGCCCCCTCTCAGCATTGGAAGCCCTTAATTGCGCCCTACAGATCTGTGACACCCTCGACTACCTGCATACGCAGAGCCCGGCAATCGTCCTCCGCAACCTCACGACAGAGAGCATACGAGTAACGCCAGAAGGCATTCTTATGCTGACAAATTTCGACCTTGCAACGCACTCTCAATCTCAGACGACCGACGACGAGGCAGAAGAAGAGGCAACGACGAGCCAGGAGCATATTCACCATCCGGGGGATACCGAGGCAGAGATGCTGGCCTACACGCCAGAGGAGCAGCCGCCAGGCGCGCGACAAAACAAAGATATCTCCTCTGACATATACAGCCTGGGTGTTATTCTACGTGAGATGGTGTATGGCCAAAATACGGAGCAAGACAGCTCTTCAACAGCTTCAGAGACTTCCCATCCGCTCTCCATCTCGACCTATCTTAAGAGTCTGGTCCGGCTGGCAACGCGATCAGAGCCGTTGGATCGCTTTCAGTCGGCGCAGACCTTTTCGCTGGCACTACAGCGGGCGTATCAGATTGAGGAGCAACGCGCCTTTCAGGAACATCTCTCTCAATTGAACGAACAGAAAAGCAATGCAGAGCGGAGAGCAGGAGAGGCGGTGAGAGGCGACAAAAGTTCGCAGGCAGGGAGACAGGAGAGCACGCAACGAGAACAGATAACGGAGAATGCACCACCCGTCACGCCATTCCGCAGCCTTGAGTTGCGCGATTTTACCCGCACAGCGATGCAGAAAATACGGCGGGAGCGGCTGGATCAAGAGCAGGTCGAGCTTCAGCTAGCCTCGGTAGACGAGGGATTAGAGCAGCGTTCCAGCATGTCGCACTCGCAAATATCACTACAGGCGATTGCACTGGCCGAGGCACCGACTGCCGTCATCCCGTCTTTACAGCGCTTTCAACGTCTCATTAAAGTCAATTTTGTGCTCGCCCTTCTTCTCTGCCTGGTCCTGGTCTCGCTCCTGATCTATATTCGAGTGGCTCAACCGCTTGAGAACAGCCTTCACACACTGATCCAGCGTCCAATCTCCTCAAGGGAGAGGAGTGGCGACCTGCAAAATGTCCAGAGCGTACCAGGGGCGGGCAAGAGCGAGGGCCCACAGGGTGCACAGAGGGCAGACGGCAGTCAGGCCGATAACTACTGGCAAGCTCTATCCGCACTACCCACTGCGGAGGCGGACAACGCTATGGTGTATGTAGAGTTGCAGGGGCGGGAGTACATCTACATGAATGGAGGCTATCGCGGCTCGCCGCCGCCGGCCTATGACCACAGCCTCTATCGCTACGATGTTCGCGCGGCACATTGGGAGATGGTCAGCCACTTCCCAGGCATGATCAACAACGCTGCCGCCGTTGACGAGCAAGGGCATATCTTCTTTACCGCAGGGTACTCGTCCGACACCTACACGGTATCTTCGCTGCTCTACATCTATGATCCGGGCACAGCTTTTTTGACGAAGGTCGCGCCACCAGCACAGATACCGCTTGGCTTTGGGGGCAGCATCCTGGCCGACCGACAGGGGCATCTCTACATCAGCCAGGGCTTTCTGCGTGCTGGTGATGGACATGTGCAAGCGGGCACTGGCTGGTATCGCTACGATATCGGCACCGCCCAATGGCATCAACTGGCCGCGCTCCCCGTCGGGCTAGGCTATGTCTTCACGGCCAGCGACAGCAACGGCGGCATCCTCCTGCTTGGGGGTGCGAGCGACGCGGGACAGCACAGCCCCACAAACAAGATTTATCGCTATGATATCGCTAGCGATAGCTGGACACAGGCGACTGATAGCTTGCCCCAGGCTATAAGTGGCGCAGCCGGTTGCCAGGTCCGATCGGGTCAGTTGGCCCTGGTCGGAGGCTACGATCCCATCCACGATAGCGGCAGCAAAAACGCCTGGCTACTCGACCTGCACACCCTCAAGTGGCGCTCACTGGCGGACCTACCAATAGGCGGCTCAGTGCTCGGAGCCGCAGCCTGCGACGGCACAGGCCACCTTTTCCTGGAGCGCGGCACCAACAACCCCAAAGTCCCCACCAGTGATTACTGGGAGATGACCGTTGCCCCCAGCATCAAGATCGACAACTAACCATCGTCGTCCACACGTCTTCAGCGTTTCTAATTCTTTTTATATTTTTTGCTTTTTCTACATTTAGGCTCTGCCCAAATTATGTAGAAAAGCAAAAATATAAAAAGAATTAGAAAGAGCAGCGAAGCTGCGTAGAGGTCGAGCATCAGGAAGCAGAGACAATGCGGATCAAACACTCTCTCGGGAAAAGAGGATTGTCGCTACACGGGCACAATAGGAGTGGTATAATTCGCATAACAACTTGATGTCCCCGTATTGCTGAGCTATTTGACCATTTCCCCTACACCGAGGAGGGACCGACCAATGCAAGGCCTGATGATGGACTATCCCCTGACACTACAGCACGCATTCAACCGCTCCACCCGTCTTTTTGGACGAAAAGAGATTGTGACCCAGACGGAAGGCGAGCCACACCGCTACACCTATCGAGAATGGGGCGAGCGCACTACACAGCTTGCCAACGCCCTCGCCAAAGCCGGCGTACAATCCGGTGAGCGCATCGCAACCTTTGCCTGGAACGCCTACCGCCACCTGGAACTGTACTACGCGGTTCCCTGCATGGGTGCGGTACTGCACACGCTCAACATTCGTCTCTTTGCAGAGCAGCTTGTCTACATCATCAACAACGCTGAGGACAAGATTATCTTCGTGGATGGCGACCAGGTGCCTGTGCTAGAAAAGCTCGCCGATCAGCTCTCAACGGTAAAGCTCTACGTCATTATGGATGATGCTCCTCTGAGTACCGGAAAACTCCAGCCCTCCATTGATTATGAGGCATTTATCGGCGATCAACCAAAGACGTATGCGTGGCCAGAGCTTGATGAGAACGCCGCCGCTGCAATGTGCTACACCTCTGGCACGACCGGCAATCCAAAGGGCGTCGTGTATAGCCATCGCTCGATTACGCTGCACTCGATGGCCCTGGGCATGGCCGACAACAAGGGCTTGAGTGAGCGCGATACGATCCTTCCCGTTGTTCCAATGTTCCACGCCAACGCGTGGGGGCAGCCACACGCGGGTATCCTCTTTGGCTCAAAGATCGTCCTCCCCTCGCGCTTCATGGACCCGGCGAAGATTGCGCGGCTCATGGTACAGGAAGATGTCACGGTTGCCGCGGGTGTACCTACGATCTGGATCGGCCTGTTAGCACTGCTGGAGAAAGAACATATTGATTTTCCAGCGCTGCGGGCTATCTACTGCGGCGGCTCAGCCGTACCAAAAGCGCTGATCGAGGGGCTCTACCGCCACAACATCAATATTGTGCAAGCGTGGGGGATGACCGAGACCTCCCCGCTGGCGTCTGTTGCACGGCTGCGGTCCTATCAGGAAGATCTGCCACTGGAAGAGCAGTTTCGTATCAAGGCCCGGCAGGGCACGATGGTGCCGGGCGTAGAATTCCGTGTGGTGGATATGGAGACGGGAAAAGAAGTGCGCTGGGATAACCAGAGCTTCGGCGAGCTTCAGGTGCGCGGGCCCTGGGTTGCAAAGGCATACTACAAAGACGAGCAGGCTTCGACCAAGTTTGTGGACGGCTGGTTCGGCACAGGTGACGTTGCAGTCGTGGACGAGGATGGCTCATTCCAACTGGTCGATCGCACTAAAGATCTGGTGAAATCGGGCGGCGAATGGATCTCCTCCGTCGAGCTAGAAGGGCTCATCATGGGACATCCCAAAGTCTTCGAGGCATGTGTCATAGGCGTTCCACATGAGCGCTGGTCTGAGCGCCCCCTCGCCTGCGTCGTGGCAAAGCCGGACTATGCCGGCCAGATCACCAGAGAAGAGATCCTCGACTTCCTGCGTCCCCAGATTGCCAAATGGTGGCTCCCCGATGATGTCGTCTTCATCGAAGCCGTCCCCAAAACAAGCGTCGGAAAATTCGACAAGAAGGCTCTACGAAGGCAGTACGAAACGTTTAGCGACGTTTCGTCAAGTTAGAAGAGATTAATTTAAATACTCTATGCTTTTTCTACACATTTCGGGCTTCGCCTGAAATGTGTAGAAAAAGCATAGAGTATTTAAAAGCGTATAATGCTACAATTCCATTTATAGATAACTGTTTCATTGATCTCCTTGTGTCGATTATAAGCACAAACTTCGTGTAACGATATCTGTGCGGGTACCGTTACACGAAGTGGGTGTATGAATTCGGCAAAGATGATATACTTAATTTCAGTATCCTACCTTTCAGTATCCTAAAAGCGGATCGTTAAAAGTGCTCTGCTCTCGCTATATTAAGCCAATGTTAGCATATACGAGAAAGCCGAAAAGGTCTAGTGGTTTTGTACCAGGAGTAGTTATGACCGATATTGTTGCCCTCCAGTTGTATACAGTACGCGATGAGACTGCGCGTGATTTTAAACAGACGGTGCGCCGCGTTGCCGAGATTGGATACGCCGGTGTAGAGTTTGCGGGCTATGGTGACTTGACGGCAAAAGACATGGCCTCGCTGCTGAGCGAGACAGGGCTCAAAGCTGCGGGAACACACGTCCGACTCGCCGCGCTGGAAAGTGACCTGGAGCACCAGATTGATTATAGCCTCGAAATTGGCTGCTCTCTGCTAGTTTTACCCTGGATCGATAAACAATTGCTTCTGAACGAAGAGAGCTTTAAGCAAACGGCGGCGAAGCTGAACACATTTGGGCAACGCTGCAAAGACCGCAACCTGACCTTCGGCTACCACAATCACAACTTTGAATTCGAAAAAGTGGGCAACGAGACTCTGCTTGAGCGGCTCACGGCGGCCACCGATCCAGCATTAGTCAAACTGGAATTGGACACCTACTGGGCAGCGTACGCCGAGGTTGATCCGATTCAGCTTATTCAGCACTACTCCGGTCGCGTGGCTAGCCTGCACCTTAAAGACATGACGCCAGAACGCACGTTTACTGAAGTGGGCGCTGGAACGCTCGATATCGCAGGCTACACAGAGGCGGGGCAGGCAGCAGGCGTCACCATCTATGTCGTAGAAAATGATCAGCCAGCCATCCCCTCACTCGAAAGCGCACGCCGCTCGTTTGAGAATATGCACAGAAGCTTGACATAAGAGACCACAAACCTGAGCCCATTTCACGGAAGAGAAGGCTACTACAATTGCAATAAGGAGACAAACCCGATTGGATAGTGTTTTGAGCCTATAAGGAGTGTTAGAATATGAGCGCCCTTGCATCAGTACCGGATTTCGATGAAATAACCATCCTTATAAAAGAAAAAGTCGAGGCGATGCGCATGCCTGCGGGGCAATGGGCGGATCTGGCCCGGCTGGCGGTTCAAGGATTGCCGCACGACGCCCACAGGCTGGCCGAACTCGAAGCACGCATTAATGCTATTCGCTTCGAACTACGGCATGTAGTGCTCGTAGCCTCCGAGCATTTCCCCGAGGAGAAGCTGCATCACCTACGCAAAGAGGCTGGCATGAGTAAGGCCGCGTGGCATTCCGCTAAAGACAAGCGAGCTGTAACTATCAAGCATGGATTTTCCCTGGTCATCTATTAGCAGACTTTTATACTGCTGTGTACATCCTTCCTAAAACCTAGCTTTGAACTCCGCCTTCAAAGCGTGCACAGTAGATTTAACTCTTTGAGAATACTATCTTGCATTATACAAAATACATCTGAATAGCTTTTCTGTTTTTTTCTCTCTTTTTACCCGTATTCTTGTGTAAATTGACAAGATAAACTCATTCATATATAATCATTAATGTATACAGAAGTTTTGCAATCTAAAGACGAAAATCGAGCTTTCGTCTCTGTGGAAATGGAGAATATCAGCATGGCTTCAAACACTCCTCAGTACGTATGCAGGAACTGTGGCTTTTCGCTTCCTAATCCAGGAGCGACCTGCGCTCGTTGCGGAGTAAACAATAATGCTTATGGAAATTATAATAATACACAATATAGCAATAATCCCTATCAATATCCCAGCCAGTATGAGAATCAAGCGAATTTAGGAGCCTACGTCGTACCTCCTCCTCCTCAAGGCAACACACCCGTATCCCCTCCTCCTCAAAGCAATATGCCTGTACCCCCTCCTCCCCGCAAACGTTCCTCACTACCCATAATCGCAGCCGTCATCGGCACTATCATTCTCATCGTTGCAGGAGGAAGTATTTTTGCGGTAAACGCTAATAACAATGCAATACATGCGAAGGCAACTGAGCAAGCAGTATCGGCGCAAAATACCTCCGTAGCTCAAGTAAAGCAAGCTACAGCTCAGGCACAAACGCTGCAAGCTACAGCGACTGCACAAGCATCGCTTGATCCATATGCACCAAAGGGCACAAACGAAACGCTCGCCTTGACGGATAGCCTTACAAAGCCAGATAAATGGAAAGCCAACCTCAATAACCAAAAAGAGTCTTGTACGTTCTCAGACGGCTTGCACATGAAAGTTACAGAGGCAAACACACTGTTTTATTGTGAATCACAGGTCTCCGGTGCTTCCTACAACAACCTGAGCTTTGAAGTCGAGATGACTGTTCTTTCTGGTGATTGTGGAGGCATGATTCTCAGGGATAGCGGCACGTCATATTATAAGGGCTACGTCTTCTCCATTTGTGGTGACAGCTCCTATTTCTTGTACAGAGAGGACTACGATCCCAAAACCAAGCAATCGAGCGCAACCACGATCGACAATGGCACCACCGTTGGTTTTCAAAGTAACCAAGTCAACAAGATTGCTATGATGGCCAAAGGCAACGTCATCGAAGGCTATCTTAATGGCAAAAAATTAAGCTCGAAGCAGGATAACGCATTCCTCGATAAAGGATTGGTCGGCCTGGTCGCTATAGACAACGGCCAGTCGACTGAAGTGAAGTTTAACAATGCAAAGGTCTGGTCATTCTCTTCGTAAACCCATTATCTCTTAGAAGGAAAAAGGGATGAATAGCACTCCGGAAATTGACGAAGAACGGCAAGCAAAGGCACGCACATACGCCCGGCAGCGGCGGCAGCTCTCATATGTCAGTCTAGGATTCGGGCTCGTATGTGTGCTGGTAGTGCTGGGAGCGGGACTGGATAAATGGTTTCGCGATGTGATCCAGGGCGCGGCGAGTGGAATACCAGTTTTAAGCTGGCAACCGCTGACGGGCTGGTTTCCACTCCAGATTCTCGCGTACTTTGTCCTTATCTTCGTGGCCTACGAGCTACTGGCACTGCCACTGGGCTACTACTCAGGCTATGTCTTACCGCATCGCTATGGCATCTCAGTCATGAGCATACGAGCATGGCTGAAAGATCTAGGGATCGGCTTCGGGCTAAATCTGGTGCTAGAAGCAGCATTTATCTCGCTGATTTACGCGCTATTGGCCTGGCAGCCACAGTGGTGGTGGCTGGAGGCCGCCCTGATCATCCTCTTTTTCTCAGTGATCATGGCAAATCTCGCTCCCATTCTCATCTTCCCGCTCTTCTACAAGTTCACTCCACTGCCAGAGGGAGAACTGACCCAGCGGCTGCTCAGCCTGGCGGCGCGCGCACACACAAAAGTGCAGGGTGTTTTCTCTATGGGAATGAGTAACAAGACGACTGGGACGAATGCGGCTCTGATGGGGCTGGGCAATACGCGGCGCATCGTGCTTGGCGACACCATGATTGACCGCTACACTCCCGACGAGATCGAGGTGATTCTGGCGCATGAGCTGGGACATCATGTGCACCGCGACATCTGGAAGTTGATCGCCAGCCAGACGATACTGACCCTTCTGGGCCTCTTTCTCGCCAACCTGGTCCTGCACTGGGTTATCGATCAGCAGCACTACTACCGCGCCCTCACCGATCCCGCCACGCTCCCCTGCTTCTTTCTGCTCGTGGGCATCTTTAGTTTCCTGATCATGCCTCTCAGCAACGGGTATACTCGTTCCATCGAGTACCAGGCGGATGAATACGCGCTTCAATCGACTGGAAAAGTGGAGGCATTTAAGAGCGCGATGAGGCGGCTGGCCAATCAAAACCTGGCTGAGATCGAGCCAGCGCCTCTCGTCGAGTTTCTCTTTCACTCACACCCCTCGATCAAGAAGCGCCTTCAACACGCCGATGATTTTAGGGCACGCCCAGGTTATGCGGTCAATGCGTCTTTGAGGGCGGAAAGCTGAGCGGCCACCTCGTCAGTGGACCCTTCGGGCAGGCCAATTAATGGCTCATCGACGCCCGCGGCGGCCCATTGATCCAGCTTCGCCACAAACTCATGCGGCGTCCCGATAATGGTCGTGGCGTCCAGCAGACGCGGGCTCACCGCCTCAAGCGCCGCCTTCATGCCCTGCTGCCATGCCTCGGTAACCGCTTGCACATCCTCGCCATAGCCGTTGCGCGTAAGCATTTGAGCATAGTAGACGCCCATTTTGCCAATATAGTAGGCGAGTGGCGAGGCGGCTTTGAGCTCGGCTTTGCGGCGATCCTCTGCGCTCGCATTCTCGCGCAGTAATGCAGTAGTGATGTAGGGGGCAACGGCCGCGCTATGAGCCGGGCGCCCGGCCAACTGCGAACCCTCATCAAGCTGCTCGCGCAAAGCTCCCCACTTCGTCGCCGGCCAATAGACGGGCATCACACCGTCCGCAATCTCACCAGTCTGAACGACATTCTTCGGACCCATTGCCGCGATATAGATGGGCACATCCGCACGCAACGGCTTGAAACGCAGCTTAAAGCCTCGTTCGAGCTTAAAGAACTCGCCCTGATAGACCAGCTTCTCGTTAGCCAGAATCATACGAATGATCTGCACATATTCACGCGTGCGCTGCACAGGCTTCTCAAAGGGCACACCATGCCAGTGCTCAATCACATTCGCCCCCGAAGGTCCCAGCCCAAGCTTGATACGCCCGCCAGAACGCTCGTCGAGCGTCGCCGTTGTGCTCGCAATCAACGCAGGCGTGCGCGAATAAATATTAGCAATGCCAGCACCGATCTGAATACGCTTCGTCGCCCGCACCAGGTCGCTCATCGAGGTAAAAAGTTCATAGCCCCAGGACTCGCCCAGCCAGACTGAATCAAAGCCCAACTCATCGGCAATCTTGACCTTCTCTACAATCTGATCCCAGTCCCCTGGGAAGTTCGGCGAGTCGGCAACGAAGCCTATACGTGAGGCATAAGCCCGTTTGGAAGAAATAGCTCCATTGCTTGCATCAAAATTCGTTGTCATACGCGTGTATCCCTGTCCTTCCAGTAGTAAAAGCGGTGCGTAACCAACACAACAATTTCTCTGCCCTTATTATACCCGACGCTTTTACGATTTATACTCAAACGCATTCAGAGAGCATCGGATGCCCCCATTGTCTTCGCTTTCTTCTCTTTCCAGCCCATGTGCACGCCTTCGGCGTGCCCTTCTTTTTAGAGATGGTTTTACATGTTTTCATTTTTCATACTTTTTTGTGCAGAGCACAAAAAAGTATGAAAAATGAAAACATGTAAAACCATCTCTAAAAAGAAGGGCAGCGGAGCTGTACAACACTTTCTGCTCAGAACGTGGATGCGATGGGCACCCGCGTTGATTATGTTACTGAAACGCGTGCGGAAAATTCGTTGCCTGGACGCGGGCGTACATAGAGCGAATGTCATCGTACCATTCGTCATTTACGGGAACGAAACGCTCTATGCCGCCCTCGCGCAGGACTCGCGCTGAGAAGAGATCGTTATGCATCGTGACCAGCATCTCGCGGAGAGTGTGCTTCAGATCTGGATCGAGTCTGCGGGCAACCACGATCGGCGGCACGGCAGAAGGTCCAAGCATATCGACCACGCGTATGCCCACCGCCGCCTGTGCATCTCTATGAAGGACGACATCCAACAGATGAGAATCGATGGCGGCTGCGTCAGCCTCGCCAGCCAGTACCATGCGCAAGGAGTTCAAATGCGAACCAGATTTTACAAGTGAGCCAAAGTAGTCCGGACTCTTCCCTCGCTCAAGCAGGCTATAATTCACCAGGTTACAGCCGGAGTGCGAGGCACGTTCATTATAGGCCCAGGTGCAGCCCTCCAGATCCGCGAACGAGGAAAACGAGCTGTCGGCACGCATGATTACATCAGAAAAATAGAGGGGCCGCCCCTGATAGCGCGCACCAGTCAGCACGGGAGCAGCCAGCAATTCAATCGGGCAAGCCTCTCGTGCTGTTAGATGCGTGTAAAGCAGGCCACAAAGAAAACCAACATCCGCCCGCCCATCGATGAACTCATCAAGGCATTGACTTGTGCTCAGTAGCGTGGGATGGCCAGTATATATCGACATGCTATCCGCAATATAGGTGTATGTCTCCTGCAAAAGAGAAGAGAGATAGTTCACAAAATGTATTGTTGGTCGGGACGTGAGGATCATGGCGGCCTCCTTTCTTAATAGACAACCTCGCACATCAGAACGCTACTATCGGTTGGTTGGTAGACATAATGTTTTGTTTTCAGTATGTCCATTGTATTACTGATGAGACCCCCAGGAATGACGCCACTGTGAATGCGTATCCAATCATAGGCACGAGGAGCAAGCTCGTAGGCGGCATACTGATGCGTCCCCATATGCCGGAAGTGCGCTTTGCTCTCCAGATTTTGTAGCACGACCAGGTTATACCAGTGGCCGGGACGCAGTTCCAAAGAAGCATATGCCAGCAATCCGGGAATGCGCGCCAACTCGACCAGCATCTGACTATCCACAGCGTGTAGTTCCTGGCTCACTGATGCATCAGTACCAGCCCTACGCCCGCTTACAAAACCGACAAAAGCCAGCGATCTGCTTTGCAACAATTGTGGAGGATCGTAGAGGACAATGCGGTGAGAACAACTGCGCCGCTCGCTAGCGGTATAGAGAAATGGTGGCCTGTCGGTCAATGGCTGTTCCATCGTTTGCAGAGTCAGATACAATTGCTGCGCTATATAGCGTAACACCAGGAGATCGATTTTTCTTTTATGCACATTATTTCTATTCAAATGCGCTAAAGCTTCTACTGCTTGAGGTAAACTCTTCCCGTTCATCTATTCCACTCCGTTTCATCAAAGAGGCTGCTTGCTTATAAGCAAACGAAGACGCTCCCCTGGTTGACAACATAGAAACCAGGCAAACGAATTAAAAAATGGAGGACGCATAGCAATGCTAGCGTACTAAAAAAGCTTGAAGCTTATGCAGAGACCAATGCTGCTCTTACAACCAGTGACTTGCGCTTAGCATTCTACAGAAGCAACAAGAATGGTTCAGTTGAAGTTAGCAACAGTGAAGGCACATGGAGGGACACATATAACAGGGGTAAGAGAGGAGGAAGAGAGCGGAATCAATAGAGTTTGTATTCGTCAGAAACGCAGAGAAGCCAGCCCGGTTCGAGGGCGGCACATGTAGAGTTGTTCTTATCATCTTTCAGACACTCCAATATTACTGATAGTTACTATCTGTCTCCCTACAACAAGCATAACTATCGTTACGATAATTGTAGACAGAATAGTGAGCGCTGTCAAGAGAAACTCGATCTTTTGCAAAATTTTATTGTTTTAGCGTAACAAAGTCTCGTTATTACTGAATGTTCTTAGTTTCCTCGTGCCATCCAATTGGTCCTCGTCTATATTTGTAGGAACAGGAGTGAATGTATTTCGTTGTGGTAGGGCTAGTCGAGGGGCAAGGGAGAAATTCGTGAGGCTGCCGACGCGGACCACAATCACAGTAATATTATCGGTGCCTCCGCGCTCATTTGCGCAGGCAATCAGTTGATCGACACTCTCTTGCGGCTCATACTGTTCAACAAAGGCTGCTAGCTCTTCGTTGCTCAAAAAATTCGTGAGGCCATCGGAGCAGAGCAGCAGAGTATCGCCGTCCTGTACAGGTTCTATAAATACATCGACCTCAATACCCGTGGAAGTGCCCAGGCAACGTGTAATGATATTGCCTCTTGCGTGTCCGCGTGCTTGCTCTTGCGTCAATTTTCCAGCTCGTACCTGCTCAGCAACCCAGGAGTGGTCCTGTGAAATCTGTCGGATCTGTCCTTGACGGATCATATACGCGCGGCTATCACCAACATTCGCAATATACGCAACATTGTTTTGGAGGACCGCAGCGGTGCAGGTTGAGCCCATAGCTCCAAAGCTTGTCTTGTCCTCGACATCAATCTGCTGATAAATAACCTCGTTAGCACGCTGGACGGCGTGGAGCAGCAGAGAGGCAATGTCACTACTTTGCTTTTCCTGATAGTAGACATTGCTCACAGCCTCAACCGTCATCCGGCTCGCCACCTCTCCCTTTGCGTGCCCACCCAGGCCATCAGCAACGATAAAGAGAGCACCCTTCTTCAGCAAAACGCGTGGGTCATCTGGAATTACCGACGTCATACTGTCTTCATTGATTGGACGCTTCCGACCCACGTCAGTATGAAGAGCTGCACAAATAGGCAAAAGATGGCCCAGGTTCGGAGCCTCTTTTTTCAGGCCCAGAAGATGCGCAATGAGCTGAAGAAATGAAGGCATGGGCTTAACTCCAGCTAAAATAATTCTATTGGAGAACAAAAAGCTCTCTAGACGTTAGAAGTTGCTGACAGAGAAGACAGCATGAGTGGAGAAGGCACATTTTTGGGTCACAGCCCATATTCTTCTTTCTATCTTCCAAAGTGATAGGTGCGCTCATCCCAATCTATCATGCTATAGATCTTCGATATATCCGTTGAGAGCATAATATAGTGCGAGATGAGCGCTGTCAAGAGTTATTTCACCTGAACGGTGAAGGGGAAGGTGGCAATATACTGAGGACAGAGCTCTCCTCGTTTACACAAAGGCTGGCTATTAAAAGCAAGTTGTGTTGTTCCGGTACTTTTGGCTGTAAAGTCCCAGGTACAGGCGCTGTTTACCTTTGATACATAGCCAGCAGGGCCTTGCAGGTCCAGTCCTCCCTGTGAAGCTTTTGGTCCCGACCACTTCTTTCCAAAGGGAAAACGGAACTCGATCACATCACCGGTATGCACGTTAACGGTTGCATCCTTACTGCTATCTGTTACCGTTATAGTAGCCTTTACTGGAGTAGTCACGGTAGCAGTGGTTGGACAGCCCTCGGTGGTTGTAGGGTTGGGAATACCGGCAGCAGTTGGGTTGACCGTAGGAGCAGAAACAGAGCCGCTACCAGTAGTACCTGTGCTACTAGTGCTACCTGTAGTCGCACCACAGGCTGTTGAAACAAAGGCAAAGGTGATAATCAAAAGAAAGAGTGCGGGTAGTGTGCGTCTCATACCAGATCCAAACGAATAAAAACGTCGCATCGTATAGACTCCTTTTTGTTCATCGAAGAGAACCATTCCTCTATTCTGACGCTCCCCCTTCAACAAAAGTTCCCTTTGATGAGATAAATTCATTTTATATATACGAAGAATGGCTTGCATATTTGTAGATATTGCCGACAATTCTTCAGGCTCTAACAAAACATTCAGGATACAGGCAATAGTACTTTTTTACCATTCGCACACTATCCTCATCTATACTCACAAAAACCAATTCTCCTCTGTTATACAACATATAGTGGGGCCTGAGAAGCGGCTTCAGAGAACCATCCAATTGACTGAAAAGAAACTTCTTTTACATATCCATAACCATCCTTTAAAGTAGCTCAAGCATAATCAGATTAAGCGATTGATTGCTCTGTTTGTATCTTGCTACTGGAATCAAAGGACACCTTTATGCGAAGAAAATTTCAAACATATAATAAACGGTATGGTTATCCACTACCGACCGCAATACTTCTGGCGAGTCTAAGTATTGTACTTCTCCTCAGTGGATGCGCGGAAAGCGGATCGACTTCAAGTGTATTTAGAGGAAATTTGAAGATCACCGGTTCGACTGCACTACAGCCGCTGGTAAAAATTGCCGCTCAGTATTTTATGAAGATGCATCCACAGGTGCATATAGATGTTGAGGGTACGGGCAGCATAAATGGTCTTAAGGATGTTATCAACAAAAGAGCGCATATTGGCAACTCCGATATTTATGCTGATCCGGCTTTTTATCCAGATCCGAACATGACTGATCATATCGTCTGTGTTATCCCCTTTACCATGATTACAAACCCGGACGTGAATGTCTCCTCATTGACTCAGGAGGATATCACCAAAATTTTCTCTACCGGAGAGATCAATAATTGGAAACAGGTGGGAGGACCAGATCTTCGCATCGTCCCCGTTGTCCGCCCTTCAACATCAGGAACGCGCGACACGTTCCGCAAGTATATTCTTGGTGGGCTCGACGAAAAGGGCACATTGCTACAGACAGACGTATCAACCGCAGTTCGTGACACAGTAGCAAAAACGCCAGGAGCAATTGGCTATCTTGCACTCTCAGTCCTGGACAAAGCTGTTCACTCGATAGTTATCAATAATCAATCTCCGACACAAGAGAACATCGTGTCGGGCCGCTATGTTTTCTGGGCATATGAGCATATGTATACACTTGGCGATGACAACCAGCTTATTGCCACGTTTCTAGATTTTATGCTTAGCAAACAAGTTCAGCAAGAGGCGAAAAATCTTCGATATATACCCATTGATGCAATGAAACTACCTAAAGTCGATGCAGTACGTAAGGGAAGCGAGGATACACATGATGAGCCGCTCTAATGGGCCGTTCTCCGCTCCGCTACCACCACTACAGATGCCAGCCGAACCAAAGCTACAGATTCGTGCGAAGCAACGCCGCGATGGGAACTTGCTCGTCAACCTCCCTACCGGAACCCGGCTGACCTTAAGCTTCATCCTCGCGGCACTTATTGCAGCGCTTGTGGTAGGCGCGATCGGCATTCAGCGTTCACAATCCTTGACGAACCAATCTCAGTTCTATCAAAACCTGTTGCGGGTCAACACGAATCTGACCACAGGAGCGCAATATCTTCAACTTATGAGGGCCGAAACACAGAGTATTTTAACGCAGCTCACCTCAACACAAACGTCGCAGGAGACACTACATACTGAGGAGTCGGCACTTACCAATCTGAGCGGCCGCTATAATGATACGCTCACACAGTATATACAGAATGATCAACTCACTACGCATCCTCACGAAACAGCGCTCTTACTGGAAGCCAATCATGGAGCGCAGATAAACGAGCAGATGACATTAAGCTCCAGTGCACTACGCACGTGGCGTGTCTATCAATCCTCGGTCACACAGGTCCTGGACCTTATAAAAAATGGTCAAACGGCGGAGGCTCTTCATCTGGAGCAATTTCAGGTCGAACCAACAAATGCAGACGCCCTCAGTGCACTGCGAGCCCTGATTCAATTCGATAGCAGGCTGGCAACATCGGTGCAGGATGCCGCCGACGTTGAGCAGCAAGCGCAATACATTTCGACCATTATCTCATCGATCATCGCCTTTATCGCCATTATACTTATAGGCTGGATTATTTCGGGCACGATCGTGCGTCGTCTCAACCGGCTACGCGAGGTCACAAAGGACGTTGAGCTGGGTCAGTTAAATAGACGAGTTCCAGTTATAGGACGCGACGAAATTGCAGACGTATCAAGCGCGGTCAATGCTATGCTGGAAGCTATCGTAGGACTCTTGGAGGAGACACGACATCAGCGCGACGCACTCACGAACGCAGCCGAACATCTCTTTACCGATATGCGTGTGGTGAGTGCAGGCGACCTCCGCGTGAACGCATCAGTTAGCAACGACCCTATTGGGATGCTGGCGAACGCTTTTAATTTTACGGTAGGACGCTTCCGCCGCTTCGTGCAGCGCACACGAACGATTGCAGAGCAATTGGACGTCATCGCTCATCAGGAGATTGAGAGGGCGGAGAAGTTCACCCATTCCGCCCTGAGCATAAAGACCGGTCCATTGAATACTCAGGGAACTCCACCCTCGCAGACGAACTCGCGTGCATTGATCGCATCATATCAACGTCAACCCTCCAGCGACGACTTACACAATCCTCGCGGAAGCCAGAGCGTGCAGGATCTGAACTCCAACGAGATCCTTACCCACCTTCAAGAGGTACGGGCGTACTTACAGCCTCAAAGCGAGATTATTCAGCGTGGCGGCAGTGTAACAGGCATAGGAGAGCAGTTCACGGCCATTACCGAACGGCTCAATAGATTGGTTGGGAGCATCACTCCTTCTAGCATCCGCCAGGAAGAGATGAAGAGGCGCGCACTTGAGGAGATTTACCTGCTCAAGAATCAAATGAAATCTGCGACAGCCGAGTTTCAGAACAATCAGAAGAATGTTCTCAAAAACTTCCAGGAGCTAGACAGAGAAATAGCTGAAGTCTCCCTCGCCTTGCACGCTCAAAGGGCGAAGGGGATACCCGATACAGCCCCTGCAAGAGTAGAGCCAGGAGGTAGAGAGGCATCACCAGAAATTATGCAGCTCAGCGCCGCCCTGGCCAGCGACGTCATCAGCATGGCCCGCCAGCTCAGCTCACTTGCGCAAGAGATACGAACCGGCATCATATCCTTCCAGTTAGATACCGTTGAGGGCGGCAATAGCCTCTCAAGCATACCTATAACACCCGCGCATGGATACGATCTTGCCTCTGATATGCAACACCCAAGATTAACACCTGTTCCTGGAGAGCAGAGATAACACCTTCTCACCGCTCATTCCGTATTCTAATTTTTTACCTTTTCTACAATTCTGGGCAGTGCCCAGAATTGTAGAAAAGGTAAAAAATTAGAATACGGAATGAGCGGTGATGGAAAGCGGCCTGAACAATTAGCCCATGATAGTACGCACATAGTTCTGAGTTTCGGGCGGCATATAGGCCAACCATCCTGCCCCACCAACATTCACAGCGTACTGCACTGCGCCAGGACCAGCGTTATAAGCGGCAAGCGCCTTCGCATAATCGCCACCAAACTGAACAGAGAGGCTGGACATAAGCCGTGCAGCACCATTCAATGCAGAGACGGGATCATAAGGATTCACACCTATAGAAGCGGCCGTCGAAGGTATAAACTGTGCAATCCCAACAGCCCCACTGGGCGACTGCGCGTTGGGATCAAAATGGCTCTCTTGCTGAATCTGGCGTACAAAACTATCCGGATCGATACCGGATCGAATGGCAGCCTGACGAGCAACATCAACGTACGCTCCACGTGGTAGATTTGGAGCGGCGGGAGGATTGGTTGTGGCGGGAGGAGCAGTCGTCGTTGTAGTTGTACTGGCCGCTGGCGGCTGCTCCGCCTGCTGTATACGAGTCACAATACCGTTCCAGGTTACCTGTTGCTGCTCCGCCCATTGTATCGCTCCATTAAAGAGTGGAATGTTACTCTGGCCGCTTCCCAACGGAGCAAGAGAAAACAGGGTAAGGAGCAAGATACTGAGAGTTACAATCGCTACAGAGCCAAAGCGAACAGATGGATGCAGGCGGCGAGGAGCGGGCAACTTTTCTGTCTGAGGAGCCGTCTGGGAAGTCAGTCGCCTGCTTCCAGGAATAACGAGAGGCGCCTTGCCCGGATACGGCTTTGGCGTTGATGGCAGCGTAATTACAAGGGATTGGGTTGTATGCATAGCCGGCACAGGGGCATAGACCGAGTTTAGCGGCTCGGTGAATAATTTGCCTGATTTCTCTTGTTCTGACACCACGACAGGAAACTGATCGGTGTAGAGGTCTGGTTCTCTCTCCCAACTCGTCAGAGGAACAAGCCGCGAAGCATTTAGTACGCGCTCTCTTGCTTGTCCGGCAGCATCCTTGTCGGTTGACCGTTGAGAGTGATATTGTGACATTCGTCCTACCTCGTCTATCAGAATGTTTTTTTGTAGATTATGCTTACTCTTGCGGAGTCTATAGAAATAAACGGTGCCCGTCAATCAGTTGTGCGAGGGTAGACCAAAAGTCATAGCGAGCCAGCAGCCAATCAAAACCTGTTCTCTCTTTGTCTCAATCCTCCTCTACCCCATTAGTCCACATCATGTTGGAAGCATTTACTTGCTCATAGTATTTCATGTATACTTTTTCTGAACAGAAAAAGCATGCTTTACTGGCTCATTACCTTGCATGTCAGTGGTGAGCTTTACTCAGCAACAAGGAATGCACTTGCTCATGGCTGACGATTATATCGGGCGACAATTCGGCAACTACCAGCTTCTCCGTCTCATTGGAAAAGGGAGTTTTGCAGCAGTTTACCTGGCGGAGCATCGCTACCTGGAGGTTCCCGCTGCCATTAAGCTTCTGCATGTCGAGATGAACCCGGTTGCGTACGCGAACTTTCATCGTGAGGCTCGTACAATTGCTCATTTGCAACATGCGCATATCGTACGTGTAACTGATTTCGGCATTGAGGATCAAACTCCCTATCTCGCAATGGAATACATGCCTTATGGCACTCTGCGTACACTCTATCCCAAACAGACGCGTGTTCCTCTCAATCAGGTTGTAGCCTATGCTAAGCAGATCGCACCGGCCCTGGATTATGCACATCAGCAACAGGTAATTCATCGAGATATCAAACCAGAGAATATTTTATTAAACGCTCGTAATGAAGCTGTGCTTAGCGACTTTGGCATTGCTCTAGCCCAGGAAACTTTGAATTCCACTGTGGCACAGCAACCAGCCGGAACACCCCTGTATATGGCGCCAGAGCAGATAGCACGCACTCCATGCGCCGCTAGCGATCAGTATGCACTGGGCGTGCTTATCTACGAGTGGCTGGCTGGCGAACTACCCTTTCAAGGCTCACTGTTTGAGGTGTTAAGTCAGCACATGCATCGTCCCCCTCCCAGTCTATGTGCGCGCATGCCTCAGTTGCCGAGGCAGGTCGAAGCCGTTGTCTTCAAGGCGCTGTCTAAAAATCCACGCGATCGTTTTGCCAATGTGCAGGATTTTGCAACACTACTAGAGAAAGCCTGTTTTGCGCAGTCACCGCAGTCATTCTCACTCCCTACTGTACCCAACCCAACGGTTTATACAACTCTGCCTGTTCAGGCAGCGGGCATACAAGTGCAAACGGCTACGGTGCTACAGCCTCCACCTGTAACTCCACCGTATGTAGCAACCAGGGCCGTAGCAGAGCCACCCCCAACCATAACTCCAGCCTCTACCCAGAAAGAGGGCAGTTTATCTCAATCATCCCTGACACAAGCTAATCGTCGTAGACTTCTACGCAGAGTGAGAGCCTTTTGGGTTGAGGGCGTCCTTCAGCATTCTTTGCATGGTGCCGCCCTTATTGCTCTGGGATTGCAAGAACAGCCAGATGCCATTGCTAGCCCGTGGTCTCTAGCCCTACAAGCACCAGCAGTCGCACCGCGCTCCCTATCTACCGGCACGCGTATCACCCAGGTCTACGACGCTACTGAAGGAGAGCTGCTTATCCTGGGCGCGCCTGGCTCCGGCAAAACTACACTGCTCCTGGAGCTTGCCCGCGATCTCTTAGAGCGAGCCGAGCGCGACGAAGCTCAGCCTATACCCGTCGTCTTTAACCTCTCATCCTGGGCATTGAAACGGCAGCGCCTGACGGATTGGCTGGTCGAAGAGCTCTTGAGCAAGTACCAGGTGCCACGTAAGTTAGGACGAGCTCTGGTAAGTTCAGAGCATATTTTGCCTCTGCTCGACGGCCTGGATGAAGTTGCTCCCAAAGAACGTATAGCTTGTATTGGAGCTATCAATAGCTATCGGCAAGAGCACGGCCTGGTCCCGATGGTCGTCTGTTGTCGACATGTAGACTATCTAGAGCTAAACACGCGCTTACGCCTGGATAACGCGGTCGTAGTGCAGCCTCTGACTGAGCGGCAGATCGATGATTATCTAAGAAGCGGGGGCGAGCCATTGCGTGCACTGTGGCTTGCTCTACACCAGGACGCGGAGCTCCGTGAACTGGCTCATACGCCATTGATGCTGAGCATTCTCACGCTCACCTATCACGGCATGCCTATCGAGCAGCTCTCACAATCATCTTCTCCCGGGGGGCGGCAGAGGCAAGTGTTCGAGCATTACGTCAAGCGTATGCTTACAGGGAAGGGAACCGACCCACGCTATACCCAACAGAAGACGATACACTGGCTCTCGAAGCTCGCACGGCAGTTAGTGCAACGGAATCAGACAGCATTCTATATTGAGCGCATGCAACCAGATTGGTTGACGGAACGATGGGCACTCCGCAGCTATCCACGAATGGCAGCCGGGCTCATCTTTGGACTCTTTGGTTTCTTGCTACTTGGACCAATAAGCGGCTTACTACTCTTCGTCGCGCTAGCCACTCTTAGACCACCTTTTCTAGGAATAAGCATACCAATCGAAGTGCTCTTTCCTTCCTGGATGTTTCTACTAGGATTAGTGTTTGGACTGTTCAATGGGCTTACTTATAGATTGAAGCACAGCGCGAAAAAGAAATGGATATGGGGAGGCCGCATCGCACGCGGTACACTAAATGGTTTGCTCGCCGGGCTATCGATTGGACTTCCATTAGGACTACTGGCCTACCAGGAGTCAACTAGTGATTTGAATTCTATCATTTCTCTTGTGGGAATAGTTTTAGTTGTTGGAGTAGTGGTCGGAGTAGTCTTTTTTCTCATCGATAGCCTGCTTGGTCTGCAGATGACAGAAATTCGGCCAACAGAGACCTTTGCCTGGTCATGGTGGCGGATGGCACGCAATGTCGGAAAATTTGCATCTATCGCACTGCTCGGTTTACTCTTCTTAGAGTTGATATTTGATTTGCTCGCTGGCATCAGTAGAGAAAATAAGGGAAATTGGAGCGTGAGTGCAATAAGTCTCCTATCAGGTTTAGTCCAGGGAAATTGGAGCTTTATGCAGCAGCTTGGATGGTTCTGCGTCTTGATCAGTGGACTTATAGGCGCGCTGACTGGCGGCTTATCAAGTGATATTCTGGCTGAGCGGAATCTTACGAAGCCAAACCAGGGGATACGTCGCTCGGCTCGACATAGTGTGCTGCTTGGGATTATCGGCACAGTAGTTAGTGGAGCAGCTAGTGGATTATTGGCCTATATAGCCTTACCTGGTCACAATGTCACGCTAGCTATCTCCCTCGCATTTCTCTTTGGGCCGTTACTTGGATTAATCATTGGGCTACGTGTTGGTGGAGTCGCCCTCATTCAACACCTCGTTCTACGTTGGTTGCTCTGGAGGACTAGATTCGCGCCCTGGAACTACGCTCGCTTTTTAGATTACGCTGCAAAGCACGTTCTGTTACGAAAAGTGGGTGGTGGCTACATCTTTGTCCACAGGCTGCTGCTTGAATACTTCGCTTCTCTCGATTCGCCGGACCTTTTCATCTATGATCAGGAGACTATCGCTCCTGATCATAGATGAAAAGGTACCATAGAGTGGCTCAGACAAACCAGGAGCCACCGTTCCCATAGAATGTCTATGAGGATGTCGAAACTGCTCGCCGACGCGTTGTTTTACGCTGTGGTTGCGATTGACGCAGTAGGCGAGCTGGCAGATACGGTTGCATGGCATCCAGTGCGTTGATGTAGACTTGCTGCTGCTCACGAATAATACGGTTCGAGCCCAGAGGCCACCACTCTGAGGGCGTGAAGTAGGCCAAGTCCTCAGACTCAGGACCACTACGTCCATACTCCTGAATGAGGTGCAGGTTGTTCGATTGGGATAACCAGACGGCAAGGTCGATCAGGTCTGGATGACCTGTAATCTTCGCCATACCATAGACCTCACTCATAAGCTGAAAGACAGTCTTCTGCGCATCGTTGCCCAGAAAGAAATCCATACCTCCACCGCCCGCCCACGTAGTGGGGAAGATGGGCAGCGGCAAATGGTTGGACTGCGCGCTGTGCCGATCGGTCAGCTCGCTCGCCGTGTAAAAGGATACGCCCCGCCGGGCAAGTTCGCCGGGCAGGGCGCGCATAAAGTCAAAAATACCGCTATCCTTGCGCTGATGCTCACCAAAGGTCTCAAAATCCCAGCCCAGTAAAAGCAGGTCTCCTCTCGTGTTTGCGATCCAGTCGGCATAGGTATCCGCGTAGAGTGGATAGCTCGACCAGCTTTGATTGGAGAAGCGGTAGCCGATATTATCGCTCAGGTCCAGATGGCGGGTGAGCAGATACGGGCTGCTCGTCCGGTGATCGCCCTCGCCCGCACTTTTACGCGGGGGACGTTTGGCATATTGGCTATCAAGCGGGAGGGCAAAAGGGGCTTCATCGCCATAGCGGTAGAGATGCGTACTCTCGCGCCAATCCATCACATCGGGACGGCCATCCATCAATGCTCCACGAAAGCTTGCGGCATCAAGCGCGTTATAGAGGTTCGCCGACATAAACATCCCGGTCGTGTCGATCACCACCGGCCGCTTGCCGAAAATGGCCTCCAGATCCTGCACCATCTCTTTCATCCAGGCCACAAACGCTGGCAGGTCCAGGAGAAAGAGAAAGCTGTGATAGGGATCGACGCCGATAAGCTCAACGTTCTCGTGCGCCACGAGTTGCCGGAAGAGATCGAGCAACGCGCCATCCCAGGCGGCTGCCTGGCGTATAAAAGAGAGAGAGAAACCAATTGAGAGCTTCATGCCTTGCCGCACCAGGTCTAAAAACATAGATGCCGCAGGATAATAACTATATTCAGCTACTTTTCGGAAGTAGCGCTCATTCATTCGTTCATCAAAGAGGCAGTGGGTAAGATCCTCGATTGAAGCGCCCCGGGGTATGGGTTGGGCAGGAAGCTTCAAACGACGAGGCTGATGCACCACAGTGTAAACTGATAAATCCGCAACCATCCTCAGTCCTATCTTCCGCTATACGCTCTGTCCTGTACTCGCTGGATCGGCGGTCGCGCCCGTCCTCTGAGCTGCATCGTCCTGAAAGGATGCGTCAGAGGCGACATCCACAGTCGTCGGCAGCGCTATATTTTGCTTGCGAGCCAGAAACTCTAGTTTTCCTACAAGGTTTTCGATCACGCGATCCCACAAAAACTGCTCGGCAGTATACTTGCTGGCTGCACGCATATGCTCCTGCTGCTCAGGATGGCGGCGGAGATAGAGGAGGTAGCCTACGATCTCGTCGGGGTCGTCGGTCTCCGTCACAATAGCGTTCTCGAAGGAGACCGCATAGTCCTCGCCCGTCGAGCCCGTCACGGCGATACCCTGTGCCGCCATGACTTCGAGCGCTACCAGGCCAAAGGGCTCATGACCACTGTTCGCCAGGGTCGCATCGGCCGCCGCATAGGTTGTGCGCACAAACTCTTCTGGTAAGAAGAAACGCAGATTATAGATATCCGCCTGACCAGCATTTTCAATCGCATCCAGGCACTGCTGCAGATTGGGGCGCTGGGCGACAACGTCCTGAATATGCAGTCCACGATTATACGCGTGACGGAAGACTTCGGCCCCATGCGGCTCAATTCCTCCGCGCACAAACAGCGTGACTGGATGACCGCTGTCTTTCAAGCGCGCCACCGCCTCAATGGCCATGATCCAACGCTTATCAGGATCGAAACGACCGATTTTAAATAGGAAGAGTCGTTCAGGGTCGCCACGACGCGCAATAGCCCGCAAACGCTCTACCGCAGCAGGATCGACCGGATTGAGGTGGCGCGAAGGAATACCATTGGGGATGACCAGCGGGTTGACGCCCAGGCTCCACATCCTGTGCTTCATATATTTACTTACCGTGCACAGAGTCGTCACATAGTTCAAACGCTCCCAGTTCACTCGATTCAGAGACATCAAGCTATTCAGATTCCAGAGCAGAAGCACCTTTTGACGGACACCAAACCAGTGCAACAGGTCCGAGGTACGCTCCATCACCTCAGCCGTGTGCCAGTCCTCGCCCAGAACAACAACCATCTTCCCCTGTGCTACAGCAGGTTGCACAATCTCGTTAAATATATGATATGGCACACTCTCATTATAATCGTATAGCTTCTGCTCTTCACCATCGTAAACGCCATTGGGATAGTACTTACTGACCCACTGCGACCAGCGTTCGAGAATCAAGCGCCCATCCACGCGATGTTCAACTGAGGGCTTGTTGGGATCGCCAATGAAAATAAGGTGGGTCGTATATCCTTGTACAGCCAGAGCCTCGCTTAACTCGGAGACGCGTGTCCCCAGGCCACCGGCTGTGGAGTAGACATCGGGCCCCTCAAAGCAGAGCAGGACGAATAGTGTATTCGCGGGGGATATTGCTCCGTCTAATTTCATCATTGCTGTCCTCGTTCTTCATTAATCATAGAAAATAGTATTAGCCTATAACCAGCCGCTTTCTAAATAAAGTATAACATATAACCGCGCGCAGAAGCCTCAATACTAGTTTAAAAATAGAAGTATAGAAGCGTGCTTGATCCTGCTCTTGCACCCTCGGCGTTCGTCCTGCCTTTCATCTTTTTCCATCATTTCCCTTTTTTATACAATTTAGGCATTGCCTAAATTGTATAAAAAAGGGAAATGATGGAAAAAGATGAAAAAGATTTAAGATCCTATTCTTTTATTTTACTTTTCACACATTTCGGGCTTCGCTCGAAATGTGTGAAAAGTAAAATAAAAGAATAGGATCGAGTCAGGTAATAGACTACACAAGTTCGTGTCATAAAAAGGTTAATTTGATGAAAATGGACACTTCTTAGATGAGCTTATCCATTAGAGTTAGTGTTTGATGCGAGGTCACGGGCTATATTATAGACGTCGGGAGAGCCCAGCCCGGCGGCGAGGCTGTATGCGCCGGTGGCGGCGTAGTACAGGTTGTTGCCGGTGCTGATAGGATGATAGGCCGGGTAGGGCTGTGGGCTATTCGCGAGGCCGTATAGGGCGGGATTGGCGAGTCCGACGCTGTTCTGCTGCTGAGATTGTACATACTGATTGACGAGCAGGAAACTGGCCGCCCAGAATGGGGCGGCGACGCTGGTGCCGCCGATCTTTGTCCAGCCGCCCGGCGGGCAACCGGCGTTTTTCACCGTACAATAGACGCTAAATCCGACTCTCATGTCACCGAACGACATCACATCGGGCACTTCACGCTTTCCATTGCTGTACTGGTTCTGAACACCTGGCGCATTCTGCCAGGAAGGCTGATCGAAAAACTTGCTGAGTCCACCACCGCTGCCCGCACCCTTTGGTCCACGAATCATATTTTGAGGATTTGACCAGACCGACTCACTAACATAGGCAGCGTTGGCATCTAATTGGAGGGTGGTCGCCCCCACACCCGTCACATTAGGATCAGAGGCCGGCGAGTCCACTCCCAGGTTTTCGTCCTGACAATCATACGCTCCAGAGTCTCCCGAGGCTGCGAAGAAGGACATTCCCTGGAGGGAGCCCTGTGTGAATATATTATTCAGCGTCTGCACCTCGTCCTGACCCAGGCCATCCTCACACAGTCCCCAACTCAATGAGACGATCTGCGCATTGTTGTCATTGACGATACGGTTATAGATATTGTTAATTCCCTGCGTCGTGCTGATGCCCTCGTAGACATAGAGAGTTGAACGCGGAGCAATCGAGCCAGCCATCTCTATGTCAAGTGCAGACTCCATTGAACCCTGACCGGCTGCTCCGTTAAAATGATCGACCTGAATATTTTTGATGGTTGGCATGGGCAGGGCATACGCATTAAAGTATTGCTGCACATCGCTCTGCTGATAGCCGTCCAATTCGAGTAGCGCAATATTCTGCCCCTGCCCCTGCAAGCTCGCATTATAGAGAGGATTGATATCATAAGCCGAAGCAAGATCTTTAGGGCTTAAACCGATCGGCGGCGTAGGAGCGTTAGTATTGTCTAGAGCTCTCTGTTGATAATGGGTGTGGAGTTGCTGAGCATTATCCAGGCCTCCGATCGAGGTTACGAGCTGGCTTATATCCATAGGGATGCTGGGCGGATTAGAGTTGACGTAGAAGACACGATTCTTTGACTGGTAGATATCTATCTGTGTTTGAAAGCTCTGCTGCGCCTGAGCGACGGTTCCACTGGCGTTGATCAAGAGGCCATTGGATGAAACACTACTCACCTGAAAACCCTGGCTCTGTAGATACACCTGCACCTGTTGCACCTGGGCGGGAGTTGGTGCCAACAAAGCTTTAAATTGTGCACGTGAGAAATAATGGTGATAGCGCGGCGACTTCGGATTGGAGACCTCGCGCAACAATGCCTGAGCATAGCTAGCATCGCGCAAACGCAGACCAATCGAGAGATCAAGCTTCTGTCCAGCCGGTGCCGGTCGCAACTTTTTTGCATGTTTCAACAGTGGCAGCGTCTGCGTGCTCAATGACACTCCCGGCTGCATCGCTGCACGTGCTGAGGTCAGCCGGGCTGCGGCACCTCCTAGCAGAAGAAGGGCCAGACCAAGAAACAGAACATTACGCAATAGCTTCCGTCGCATACAACACCACTCCATATAATACTGAACCCATATATTCCACTTCCCCCGCGCCGCGGGGCGAATATTCATTTCATCAGACAGCTTAGACGCATGCAAAAGGTCATCAATATAGAAATAAACGAGATGTTTTTCATAATTTGTACGAAGTAGCCCGAATTGGATGATAAGTTTTGCGCCTTTGTTGCACTCTTGACTTTCGCCCTACCTGAACGTTGTATGCTTATGACAAGGGCTGTTGACCTATCTGCAAATATATAGGAAGAGATGAGATGTTAAAGATTCGCGACTTTGCCAGGCTCGCCGAGGTGTCGATGACGACTCTTCGTTACTACGACGAGATCGGACTCCTCAAGCCGGTCCACGTCGATCCCGAGACCGGCTATCGGTTCTACACAATAGATCAGTTGCCGCACCTGCATCGCGTTCTAGCGTTCAAAGAGCTCGGACTGGGGCTCACACAGATCGTCGAGATTCTGGACGAAGGCGTTTCTCCCGAGGCCCTTCAAGGAATGCTGCGGTTCAGACAGGCACAACTCCAGCATAATATCCAGACTGAACAGGAGCAACTCGTGCGCATCGAGGCGCGCCTACGATCTCTTGAGCAAGGCAGTTGTATGCCGGTCTATGAAGTCGTGCTCAAGGCGGTCAAATCGATCACAGGGGTCTCTACTCATCTGATGATGGCTGATTTAGCGTATCATCAGGCGCACTGGAGCGACGTAATGGGTGACATGTTAAAGCGCTACAGGGTCAAACCAATCGATCATCTGCTCGTGCTCCATTCCGAGAGTGAGGATGAGCACACTTCGAGCTCGCTGGAGATTGTCGCACCTGTTGAGTGGCGTGATGCCAACACATTGATAACACGCAGTGAGGGACGGCTGAGACTGTGCGAGTTGCCAGCTTTTCCTCGCATGGCCAGTACTCTCCATCATGGACCTCCTTCGCTGGCGATGTCGGCCTATCAAGCGCTGGGAACCTGGATGGAAAACAATGCCTACACCATCGTCGGACCACGCCGCAAGATTTGCCTGCGTCGGGGAGAACATCTCGACGACACTCTCACCGAGATCCAGTTTCCGGTCGAAAAAGTGGTATGACGATTGAACTATTGTAGACATGAGGAACCTGTTTCCTCACATATACATACAGACAATTCGGCGCGATGTTCCATAAACTCCGCTTGACTGGAGAAGAAGACATGAGCAACAATTACGAAGAGTTGGCTGAGCGAGCCAGGACTGTGAATCAGCAGGTCATTGAGGAGTTTCACGAGAAATGTCAATAACAACAATTTGTTTGAAAATAGTGATAAGTGGATTAAAGAGCAACAGGAGGTTATCATGATCATCATTACTGGAGCCAACGGCAAGCTTGGCCGGGCGGTGGTAGAGCGGCTGCTCGGACGCGTTCCCGCCGAGCAGATCGGTGTGAGCGTTCGCGACCCGGAGAAGGCGCGAGAACTCGAGGAGCGAGGCGTCCGCGTCCGCCGAGGTGATTTCGACGACGCTGCGAGCCTCGCCAACGCCTTTGAGGGAGCATCACAGGTTCTTATCGTGTCATCCAATAGTAGCGGCAAGGCGGCTGTTCGCCATCATCGCACGGCGATTGACATAGCCAGGCAAGCGGGTGCCCGCCGTATCCTCTACACAAGCCACATGGGCTCGTCCCCGACATCGCCTTTCCTTCCTATGGTCGACCATGCCGCCACCGAAGCGTTGCTACGAGATTCGGGCGTAGCCTTTACGGCGCTCCGCAACGGCTTCTACGTGGATGTACCACTCATGATGCTCGGCAACGCCCTCAAGACGGGCGAGTTGGCCACTCCGGAGGACGGTCCGGTTGCCTGGACGACCCACCCCGACCTTGCCGAGGTAGCGGCGATCGCCTTAAGTGAGGAGGTCCTCGACGGCGTGACCCCTAACCTTACGGCCTCCGAGGCGATAGACATGGACGGCATCGCAGCCCTCGCCTCAGAGCTGACGCACCGCCCAATCCGCCGGGTCGTTGTGCCGGACGCCGAGTATCGGGCAGGCATGCTCGCCCACGGCACTCCAGAGGAGGGGGTTGACATGCTTATGGGCATATTCCGCGCAAGCCGACAAGGCGATTTCGCTCGGGTCGATCCGACTCTCGCCCGCCTCATCAAACGACCTCCGATGCCCTTGCGGGACGTCCTGAAGGCGGCAATCTCATCAGCTGAGTGATGCTCCAGCGCCGATAGAAGTGCAGAAGTTGCACAGGTTTCGCACTATGTAGGAAGTGGCATAAGCCTGACAAGTTTACATGTAGATGGTCTCGACCTCGTTGAGGACATTAGGGTTAAACCCAGGTACGAATGTACCTGGGCTCACATTTAAGAGCAAGTGCTCATTTCTGAGAGCGGAGCCTGCTCATCTGGTAGATCACCTGCCATCCACATCATCTTGCTCTCTATATCTACATATTTCTATTAATTTTGCGGAGTCGGAGCCGGAGCTGGAGTTGCATTTCCAGATCCAGAATTATTCTGATCTGGCGGCACTGCTGTTGCTGTCGGTTTTGGTCTGTGCCTCGGCGTCGGCGTCGGTGCAGGAGTGTCCGTTGGCGTTGGCTGCGGCGCGGCTGTCGGCATTGGCGTCGGTTGCGGCGCAGCCGTTGGAATCGGCGTTGGCTGGACTATAGGCACGGCCGTTGGCGTTACTGTGAGATAATTGGTGACATAGAGAGTCACCTGTTTGTCCACCGTCACATTCGAACCCGTCTGTGGATCAGTACGTGTAACTACATTAGGATCTTCATTGAGATCGACAGGCTTATTGGGATCGGAGATGACCTTGTATTGAAGACCTTCGTTTTTAAGAGCAGTAATTGCATCGGCAAGAGGCTTTCCAGCTAGATCTGGAATCTTCACCGTCTGCTCCAGTTCAACCAGGATTGTTGAGCCGGAGGCTGCCTTTGAGTTTGCCTCGGGCGCCTGCTTCTTCACTCTCCCAGTATTCGGACCCTTTGCAACCTGGAGCTTAAAGCCCTTAGAATGCGCGATATTTTGTGCATCGACGAGATCTTTGCCCACCAGGTCTGGAACAGCGACGGGCGGAGCAATCGCAGTAGTCGGAGTCGTGACCACAGGTGTAGCACTGGTTCCTCCAAATGGAAGGAAGCCCAGTTGACCCGCCAGATAGATGCTAAAGCCCAACAACGAGAGCGTCGCCAGCAGAATAAGAAGCGTCACGATACCGGCTGCACGAGACTCCCGCTGCTCCCCCACAACGGCCGCACGGCCGTTCATCTGGCCTTTATTAAACGGGCGTGTCGCGCCCGACTCCGCGGGATTTACCGCCCCATAGGGAAACTGATGCTGCTCTATCGCCATCGTGGCGGCGGCAGGGTCAGCTGGAAGCGGTGCGTACATCTGATCGGGATGAAGCGCCGTCGCAGCTCCATTTTCCAGCGCGCCATTCTGATTATAGACGGCCTGGCCCGTCCTATTATTGTTGGTCGTACTGCCATTGTTGTTAGGTGAAGAGGTCAGTTGACCAGGGCGGGCATCGGTATATGTACCAGAATTCGAGGTCGAGCCATTTCGATTGTACGCGCCATTACTTGTAGGCGTTACCAGGCCAGTAGAGGGCAGATTCGCGGGAATCGTCGAATTGCTATCTTCCTCTCCCAACATCTCAAGGGCACGTGCAAGCACACTGCCATCGCGGAAGCGCATCTCAGGCACTTTCTCCAGGCAGCGCAGAATAATCTCTTCCAGTGCAGGAGGTATATTTGGATTTAGTTGTGTAGGAGGAGCGGGCGTATCCTGAATGTGCTGCATCGCCACAGCTACGGGAGTATCACCATCAAAAGGAGTGCGGCCAGTGAGCATCTCATACATCACAATACCCAGTGCATAGACATCGGCAGCCGGGCTCACAATCTCCCCTTGTGCCTGTTCAGGCGCATAGTACTGAACCGTTCCCAGAGTCATACCAGTCGTTGTCAGCCGTTCAGCATTAATATCTTTATACACGCTCGCAATGCCGAAGTCGGTCAGCTTAATCGAGCCATCGCGGCCCACGAGAACATTCTGTGGTTTTACATCACGGTGAACAATTGCGCGGCGATGAGCAGCTCCCAGACCAAGGGCTACGTCATGGGCGATAATAATCGCTCGATCAATCGCCAGGACGCCACGGGAGCGCAAATAGCGACGCAGGTCAGTACCCTCGATCAGCTCCATGACAATAAAGTAGTTGCCGTCGCTCTGACCATAGTCATACACCTGCACAATATTTGGATGCTGTAGTGAGGATGCAGCTTTCGCTTCTCGCTGAAAGCGTGTCACAAACTTTGGGTCGGTGCTATATACTTCGCGCAGCACCTTGATAGCCACGGTTCGTTCCATGCGCATATCTTGGCCCCGGTAAATTGTGGCCATTCCACCACGCCCGATGGGATCTTGTAACTGATATCGCTCACCCAAAAATTCGATTTGCATAGCTCTCCGCACTGTAAGGGCGACTGTTCAAAGCGCCCATGTTGCCAGTTGGACGATAACTGTCAGAGCACCGCATATGGGTACCAACCGGTCCAATGGTACTACTCTCAGGGTGCTACGGCTGCATTTTCTACGGGATAGAGAAGAAACGATGCCACAGCGATATCCCTGGTTCACAATCAAGTCTCCCCAATCAGGAGAGAGGTCAAACGCACCGTGCCACTATTCTAACTCATTCTACATCAGAATGGAACATTCTACACGAAAGTACGAGTTTCCGATCCAGGAGTAGCCAGACTAGCCTATAGGAAAGTTTTGAAATAGCCTCTAACGAATCTCTGGTATTGTTTTTACGCATGATGCTCAACTCAGGTTGTACTTTGTTTGAGTACCGACACTTGCTCCCACTCTATGCTTTCAGTACTCTGTCAAGACTCTTTCAATACACGCTCATCGCCCATACGCTGTGTAATGTGTAATGCGTCCATACGTTCAAGCAGAGGTAGAATATATTTTCTGCTCGTGTCCAGTACATCCCGCGCTTCGGAGACCGTCATCTTGCTATGTTCGCGCATATACTCAGTTAATCTATCGATAGCCTGTTCGTAGAACTCGCGTAGAAAAAGGACGCCATCACCGATCTTAATCAACTGTCCTTGCTCGATCAGCGCATTTACTATCTCCGCGTCTGCAATCTCTTGAGCCTCAGCACGCCCTGGAGGCGCAAAAGGATGCTTACGAAAGAGCTGAATCAACCGCTCCACCTGCTTTTGCTGAACAGGAGTAAAGCCGGGAGTAAAGCCGGGAAGACGAATGAATCCGCTCGCTCGGAATGATGTCTCAGACGGTATAGTCAAATCACTACTTGCAACCTCGACCGTCTCCAATTGCTCTTCGATCTGCAAGGCCCTAAACACATCTGTCGTCATTTTTGCAGAGAGATTCAGGCGCGTCCGCCACTCTTCTTTCGAGATTCCACTGCGCAATGGATACTGCTCAGAATAGGCCCGAACCAGATCAACCGCATCCCTGGCCAAAACCTCCCAGATATATTCCGCACACCATAGCACGCCAACCTTGCGCACCCTTCCTTCTGATAACAACGTCTCTAGTATCTCCTGCGTCACATCTTGAGCTAAATTACACTGTTTAGCTATATCCTCAAGGAGAAGACCGGGAACAAACTGCACATTTTTCGCTCCTGAAGCTCCCTTGCTAGAAGTGCGTGTTGACCGCCTGGTATCCAGAGCAGCGAGCACAAGCTCATCTGGCGTGGCAGAAGACATATGCTCCAACATATCGAGAATTGATTGCTGTTTGCGCCGATGATAGCGAGGCAGCACGTCAATAATTTCGCCTCCCCCAATAGTCATGCTCGGCGAAGGGATACGAAGAATAAAGTGATCATGTCGCGCAACAACGGTCGGCTTGCTTAAGCGCAATTGGGCCCAGCCGCTCTCTCCGGGTTGCAGCTCTTCAGTCTCCAGGAGACGAACACGCGCTGGAATTTCCTGCGAGCCAGTATAAAAATCGACCTGTGTGTTGTGTGCAAGAGTTCGCTCAGCATCTGCCAGGAGATGAATACGGGCATCCACCAGCAGAGTCGTGCGCAGTTGACCAGGAAGCGCCACCACGTTTCCACGCTCAATATCCGAGCGCGGTACATTCACGACATTCAGGGCCACCCGGCTCCCCGGTTGCGCCATCTCGATCTGCTGCTGATGCGTCTGCAAGCTGCGCACACGGGTCTTAATCCCCTGTGGCAGAATCTCCACATCCTGTCCGATCTTAAAGTTGCCGTCCAGCAATGTGCCAGTCACGATGGTGCCGAAGCCAGTCAGTGAAAATACACGGTCAACAGGTAAACGCGGGCGGGCGATATTTTTACGGCCCGATGTTGTATCCAATACCTGATCCAGTGCAGCCAGAAGTTCTGGCACGCCCTCTCGCGTGTAGGCCGAGACGGGAAGAATTGCGGACCCGGCCAGAGTCGTGCCCTGCAATGTCTCTCTGACCTCTTCGCGCACCAGTTCCAGCCATTCATCATCGACCAGATCGGCCTTAGTGAGGGCCACAACGCCGAGTGGAACAGCCAGAAGATCGAGGATGGCCAGGTGCTCGCGCGTCTGCGGCATAATCCCCTCGTCGGCGGCGATGACCAGCAGGGCCGCGTCGATACCACCCACGCCCGCCAGCATATTCTTGATAAAGCTCTCGTGACCAGGCACATCCACGATACTCACCTCGCGCCCACTGGGCAGGTGCAGCCAGGCAAAGCCCAGATCGATCGTCATCCCACGCTCTTTCTCTTCCGCGAGACGATCTGGATCAATTCCAGTCAGTGCTTTGACAAGCGTCGATTTGCCATGATCCACATGGCCGGCGGTCCCGATACAGCTCATTTTTCCCTAACTTTTGCCCGTTTAGTGCAGTCGAACAAACGATAAATCCTCCATCAGTATACCTCACCATCGCTATTCTGGCTATCCACCTACGACTATGGCTATGTACAGCATCCCTAAGCCTATCTATCGCTCATACGTCATTGAGAGCTCGCTGCTTCAGCACGCGAACCCGCGCTTTAGCACGCTGTCTCGTTCGCGTGCTGAAGCAGCGGGCTCTCAATTTCACCTCCTTTTCTGTCGCGTAGAGGGATTGTCGCTACGCGAGCTTAGGGATATAATAGAAAGTGCTCCACTAACAAACTCACTATTTGCCCATGAGGAAAAGGTAGAAACTGGCTGTCTTATGAACGAGAAAATCCAATCTGTACTAAATTCGCTGCCACATAAGCCCGGCATCTATCTGATGAAGGATGCCGAGGGCACAATCATTTACGTGGGGAAGGCCGTCTCCCTGTTTAATCGTGTGCGCTCCTACTTTCAGGAATCGACCGATCACAGTCCGAAGAATCGTAGTATGGTGGCGAAGATCGACGACATTGAGTTTCTTGTGGTCAGAAACGAGGTTGAGGCGCTGGTTCTAGAGAGCAACTATATCAAGCAGTACCGGCCCAAGTATAATGTGCTCCTGCGGGATGACAAGAGTTATCCCTATATCAAAGTCGCCCTCAGCGAAGATTTTCCTCGCGTCTACCGCGTGCGCAGCTTTCATCACGACGGCAACCGCTATTTTGGGCCGTATACCAACTCTGGCGCAGTCGATGCCACCCTCGATCTGCTTAACAAGCTCTTCGCATTCCGTACCTGCCGCTACGATGCCACCGCCTGGGCACCACCAGCCAACACTCCCACACCAGAAGGCTGGAAGCAGAAGCTGCTCGCCCGGCCCTGCACGCAGTATTATATTCATCGCTGCGTCGCGCCATGCGTAGCACACTCCACGCGTGAAGAGTATAACGCCATCATCCGGCAGGTCATTCTCTTTCTCGAAGGCAAACACGATGAGGTGCTGAAAGATCTGCAGGGCAAGATGGAGCAGGTGGCCGAGGATCTCAATTTTGAAGAGGCGGCGCGTATCCGCGATCGCATCCAGGCCGTCGAGCGCGTGCTGGAGAAGCAGCGCATCATCAATACCGAGGGCCAGGACGATCAGGACGTGATCGCGCTGGCGGGTGAAGACGATGAAACGTGCGCACAGGTCTTTTTCTTTCGCGCAGGCAAGCTAGTCGGGCGGGAGTACTTCATTCTCCAGGGCACGCGCGAGAGCACTCCAAACGAGATCATGGGATCATTTCTTCAGCAATTCTACGAAACCTCGCCACATGTACCGGCCGAGATCATCGTCGAGGCGGAACCTGACGACCGCGCCGTCATCCAGAGCTGGCTACGGGAGAAGCGCAAGGGGCTCGCGGGCGTAGACGATAGTCCAATCGTGACGATTACCGCGCCCAAACGCGGCGACAAGGTTCGCCTGGTCGAGATGGTCAAGCAGAACGCGCAGCAGGTACTAGAGCAGCAGCGCATCAAGTGGCTAACCGATAGCCAGAAGACGCAGCTTGCTCTGGAAGAGTTGCAAGAGGCGCTCAACCTCGCCGCACCCCCTCGGCGCATCGAATGCTACGATATCTCAAATACTCAAGGGACAAACTCGGTTGGAGCGATGGTCGTCTTCGAGGGTGGGCGACCGAAGAATAGCGAATACCGCCGCTTTAAAATCAAGCAAGTTGAGGGAGCGAACGATGTAGCCAGCCATCAGGAGGTGCTGCGCCGCCGCTTCCGCGCACGAAAAGATAGTAGTAGCTCATCGATTCCCAGCGCACCCGACGAGGATATCGGCGCACCAATTGGGGAGACGATCGCTGAGATTCTTCAGGATGGGCAGCAGAATGAGCAAGGGATTCAGGAGGATCAGGAGCTAGACGAGAAGCAGGCCAGCCCGCTACAGCATGACTGGGCGATGCCGGACCTGATCATTATCGATGGTGGCAGGGGACAACTAAACGGCGCACTTGAGGTGCTGCGCAATCTACAGCTAAACATTCCCATTATGGGCCTGGCGAAAGATGAGGGTTCACATACGAAGCTGGCGACGGGCGAGCAGATCTTCGTGCCCGACTCGCCTGAGCCTATCATCCTGCCGCGCACATCACAGGGACTGTATCTGCTACAGCGCATCCGCGATGAGGCCCATCGCTTCGGCATTACGTATCACCGTCAGGTACGCGCGAACCGCACATTCAAATCCGTCCTCGACGAGATCCCTGGCATTGGCCCAAAGCGTAAGCAAGCTCTGCTCAAACACTTTGGCTCAGTACGCGCCATCAGCTCGGCCAGCGTGGATGATCTCGCCTCCCTTGAAGGGATGACGCGCGACGCCGCCGAGAAGGTCAAAGAGTATATCGGGCGGGTGGAATAATCAGGGGACACCTCCGCGTAGCGACAATCCCTTGCGGTTGTCGTTGGTCGCCCACTGGAAAATTTGCTATCGCCAACCCCGACAACCGCAAGGGATTGTCGCTACGCGAGGGAGTGCGGAATAATTGACCCGTAGAGAAGCGTTTTACTATAATGAAAGTATTAATTAAAACAAGATAGTAAGAGGTGATTGGTAAATGCCAACGTACGAGTATCTCTGTCAAACATGCAGCCACCGCTTCGAGACGTGGCAGAAAATGACCGATGAGCCTTTAACCGCGTGCCCCGAATGCGGCAATCATATTCGCCGCGTCCTCTATCCGGCCGGAGTCGTCTTCAAGGGCTCTGGTTTTTATAAAACTGATCATGCCGAAAAGAAGGCCGCTGCCGCTCCTTCCGGTAATGGCGAGGCAAAGTCGGGCGAAACGAAGTCAGGCGAGGGCGCTTCTGAGAGCAAAACGAGTACTGATACGAAGTCCTCGGAGAGCAGCACCACAAGCAAATCAGACGGCGCAGGCACGTCTCCAACAGCACCTTCAACAGCAACGAAGTAGGGATTTGGAAACGTTGCAATGGGGACTGCTATAAGCTTTTGTGCTCTTATATACTTAAGAATGTATCCGACTCTCATTACCTTCGCCTTATCGCGCCTTCGGCGCTCGTTCCGTATTTTATATTTTTAGTAGTATTTACTTTTTTTACATAATCCTGGCGGAGCCAGGATTATGTAAAAAAAGTAAATACTACTAAAAATATAAAATAGCTGTGTAGAGAGCAGCGAAGCTGCGAATCCGCAAGGAGAAAAAGATAGTATGGCCGAGTCAGCACTTGCCGCCCTACAACGGCAGCAGATCGAGATAGCAATCGGAGAGCTTCTCCTTACATCGGATTTCTATATCCGGCAATCCATCGTCGAGCGCATCCGGCATATGATCTCGCATGCCGACCCGACGCTGGATAGTACGCAATTCAGCGAGATGACACGAGAAGAGCTACAGGAACTCGATCTTCTGCCTGCCGATTAGACATAAATAGTTTTTAGGGATAGTTTTCCATTTTTTTCGTTTTTCATACCTTTTTGTGCTCTGCACAAAAAGGTATGAA
>JAABUQ010000287.1_pt1 | contig 115985 bp, 120 predicted proteins | sample 5560001 | NCBI WGS metagenome assembly JAABUQ01 (sample SAMN10711888, study PRJNA513371) | rock metagenome | isolation source: Antarctica rocks | place: Antarctica: Victoria Land, Finger Mt nord | collected 2015-12-18 | reverse complement strand
TGCGCTTGACAACTGCCTGCGCTTGACAACTGCCTGCGCTTGTTTTTGGATGAATATAACCAGCCCAAGTACCAGACGCCAAGCAGACGTAAGAACAAGAGCATCAAACGCTATTGAGCCACTACCACAATTTGTACCTAAGATAGCGGTGCGGGTGTCGAAGCGGTGCGGGTGTCGAAGCGGTGCGGGTGTCGAAGCGGTGCGGGTGTCGAAGCGGTGCGGAAATCGGCACTTAAGACAAACTTGCCAAGCGCAGGAGGGGGCGCATTGGTTGTTGTCAATTTACTGTAATCAGTCTGACAGGATTTATGCCCTTTGTCAAGCTATTCATAAAAATCTTTTTAAGCATAAGTGTCGTGCTATAATAGCGCATGATTTTAGTGATTGATGCGGGCAATTCGAATGTGACGTTTGGCGTGTACGACGGCGATGTGCTGCGGGCGCACTGGCGGATACGGACGGAGACGGGTCGGACGCAGGATGAGTATGCGGCGTTTTTGGGGGCGCTGATGGCGCAGAGCGGGCTGGCGCTCTCGCAGGTCACGGGGATTGCGCTGGCGAGCGTGGTTCCCGGCGCGACCCCGGCCCTGCGGCGTTTAGCGCAGCAGATGTTTGGAATGGACGCTCTGGAAATCACGGCGTCGGGCGACTTGGGACTGGAAGTGGCGTACTCGCCGCCGGGGGATGTGGGGACCGATAGACTCGTGGACGCGGCGGCGGCAGTTCATAAGTACGGCGCTCCGTGCATTGTGCTGGACTTCGGCTCGGCGACGACGTTTAACGCGGTCGCGGCCCCCCAAAAGCCGGGCGGGCTGCCGGTGTATCTGGGAGGGGCGATTTGTCTGGGGATCGGGCTGTCGCTGGAAACGCTGTTTGCGAAGGCGGCGAAAATCCCGCGTGTGGAGCTTGCCCCGCCGCCCCGCGCCATCGGCGGGAACACGGTTCATGCGCTGCAATCGGGGATTGTGCTGGGAACGCTGTCGCTGGTAGACGGCATGGTCGCTCGGTTCCGAGCCGAAATGGACGCGCCGGACTGCCCGGTGGTCGCGACGGGCGGCTATGCGCCGGATCTGCTGGCGGCGGCAGGGACAAGCATCACGCATCTGGAGCCGCAGTTGACACTCGACGGCCTGCGCCTGCTGTTTGAGCGCTCCCGCGCAGGGCAGGTCGTTTGAGCCGGTTGATCCTCCTGTTGGCCGTGTTTCTGGTTAGCACGGCGGGCCTGTTCGCCCATCAGGCGCTGGCGGAAGCGACCCCGCTGGCGATTGCGGCCTGGCGGTTAGGGCTGGCCGCGCTCTTTTTCGGCGGCCTGTCGCTTCTGCCGAGAAGTGAGACGCACGGCGGGCCGCTGACGAAGAACGTCCGGTGGCGGCTGATACTGGCGGGTCTGTGTCTCGCGGCCCATTTCGTGACCTGGTTCGCTGCGCTCGACCGCACTTCCGTGGCCCGCGCAACTCTGCTTGCCTGCACCACCCCGCTGTGGACCACCTTCGGCAGCTTTGCGTTAGGACGACGGCGTCCGACGGCGCGGGATCTTGCGGCCCTGGCCGCCGCCGGGGCCGGCTTGTGGCTGGTGACGCAGTCTTCGGCGCAGACGGCATCCCGAACCACCCTGCTTGGCGATCTGTTCGGCCTGAGCGCCGGGCTGCTGTTCGGCTCCTACCTGCTCTGCGTCGAGGGTCTGCACCGGGCGATTTCGTCCCAGCGGCAGGTCACGCTGGCCTACTCGGTCGCGGCGGGCCTGCTGTGGGCCGCGCTTTTAGTGCGGGGCGGCGCAACTTTCTCCTATTCTTCAAGCGTTTGGAAAGCGCTGCTGGGCATGACATTGGGGCCGCAGATTTTCGGCCACACGCTGCTGAACTGGTCCCTGCGGCACTTTACGTCGTCGCTCGTCGCCTTCTCCATTCTGCTGGAACCGATGATTGCCGCTCTGCTCGCCTGGTATCTTCTCCATCAGACCCTGACCACCATGCAGCTTTTCGGCGGTATCCTTGTGCTGGCGGCGCTGGCGCTGGTCATCGGCCAAAAGACAGCGGCAGAGCGCGTTGAAGCCGAGCCTATGGGCTAAATTGTTGCTCCCTCTTCAATTTCAGGTGCGTCTTCCTGCAAATCGGTATCTTCGTCATAAGACATTGTGACACTCTCAAGTGTAGTTTGCGCTTGATAATCGTACAAACGCCGGAGGTCCCAGGTGTTGATCCAAGAGCGAACATACTGACGCATACTGTTGGAGGCAAGATGTTCTCGCTTGTTTTCGATGGGCGGCGCGTCCCACAAATATGCCTGAGAATAGGCTTGGCAGACCTTGTCGTATGTTTCAAGCACTTGGTCCGCCGTGGGCTTGCCAAGCTCAAGCGACCGATTTTCGATGGCATCCATTCCAATGCCAGCATCGCCGCTGATGTCTTCATCTTTCATGTCCCGCACTTTTCCTGGGACGTTGCAGACATCATTTTTACCTGCTCGCAAAACCTGCCCCGCGTAATCGTCCGTGATAGCGAATACGCTGGCAAGTCCAGGAATGATCGTGCCGTCGGTGAGGCCCATGAGTTGGGCTAAATGCGCGTAAGCCTTTCCGCGCTGCTGAAGGCTGTACCGCGAGATAATTTCGGTCTCATCCAAAAGGATGACCCATCCCTGATAGCCGGCGGATCGGAAGAACCTAGAAAGAAACTCAAAGCGCTGCGAAATCTTCATCGTCTGGGGACGGCTGATGTTGTATTCCTTGTGCTGATCGACTTCTTTTAAGGCTACTCTTAAATCCTGCACCTTCATCGGGTAGCCGGTCCATTCAGCGACGATTTTCTCTCGAAGATTTTCATCTTTGCAGTCTTCAAACAACAACAGCGTCGCTCCGATGCGCGGGTCTTTGTCCGCCTGGTGCGCCCATTGGTACAACTCGCGGTGACACGGGGCGCGATTCGGATTGTACGAATTGACAATCTCCGTCAGTGCTGACCCGGTCTTATCGGCAACCGTCGCCGACTCGACGCAGCCTCGGTAGATGCGTGCCAGATTGTGCAGGGGCATTTCTTTGTTCAGAACCAGCGTCGAGCAGACAAAGTTATTTTCGAGAGCAAGATGGCGCAGATACTCCATGCAATGTGATTTTCCTGTTCCAAATCCTCCCTCGATCAGCAGGCCCTCCGCCTGCATGTCAGTCTGCCAGTTTTGCTGAGTTTCTTGAAGCAGAGCGGCGAAACGGCTTTCAAGTTCCGGCTGCATCGGCTTGAGCTGACGGACCACGTCGCGGTTGGGTACTCCAGCTCTTAATGCCTCGACGGCACGACGCTGGTTAAGATTAACAGTCATCATAAGACACCTCCATTAGTTTCGGCAAATGCTTCAGACCCGCTCAATTCTTCAATACCACTCAGTTCTTCAGGCTCGGTGAGATCAAAACGTACCATAATGTTTAGCGGGTTCGCCCGTTCTTTGTCATGGACATCATTAGAAATCCGCAGTTTGAGCGCCTGGTAATGATCCACGTTACGCTTTGGATCATCCAGCAGGCCACGCCCCGCAGTGGCAATCAGCAGCAAATTGGATGTCTCGTCCGTGTCGTCAATGAACTCGCGCAGAAGCTCATAGGTATCCAGTACGCTCCCACGGGCGTACCGGATGAGACCTAGCCCCGGCGGCGTTTCCGTAACGACAGCATTGATGTCAAGAAGCACCACTAGACCGCAATATCCAGCCTTATGAACCCAAACCGTCAGCGAGTTCAACAGAAGACGCGCATTATGCCGACCGATTTTCTGATAAATTTGCAGCCGCTTTAACGCGGTCAAGTTGCACTTCTCGCCGTGCAGCCACTGCTTGATAACAGCGGCATCTTCAGAAACGACATCTTGAGGGTTGAGATAAGCCCGGCAAAGCATTGTCATGGCAGTGCGAAACTCCTTGCAAAGTTTGTAATCTTTGAGAAGTGCGTTTGTGATCAGCCGATTGATTTGACCAAACAAATCAGGAACCAGCAAGCCATTAAAAGCCGCAAGCGCTTCCGTATCCTGAAGCGGCATTCCTTCGGCGACTACAATGCCGTTTCTTGACAGCAAACCGCGCAACCAGCGATCCGTAAGTCCATCCCATTCGATCTGGCGCGTGACGGCATAAAAAAGCTGGTCTATCATATGGACGCGCGTCTGTGCCGCATTGACACGGACAACTTGGTAGCCCAGACCTTGTGCGCTGCCTGCAACGGCACCGGTTACTTCTTCCGTATGTTGCGGCAGAACGACGGCAATCTTGACGGCAGAACCGCCGGATACAATGAAATCTGCCAGGTACTCACTTTCCAGCAGCCTGACCCATTCTGCGGACGCGACACTCATGTTGATTGCTCCTTGTTTGTTCCGGTAAACTTAATACCTGCATAAAGTTTTTCATGTCCGTCACGGGTTACAAATTTCAATAAATCTCCCTGCCGCTCACGGCTTGCAGTGCTGGCGGTGAGCGTCAAGCGAAACCCTCTTTTCGTCTCGGTGATGCCGCTTCTGTCCAAAAAATAGATTTCCCGTGTAAAATCAAGTAAGGAATACTCTTTGCTGCTGCCGGGGCGCAGCGTCAGAATGTCGTAAAGGCGCTTCAGCGGTATGGAAACAGCGGCTCCCTGATATTCGCCGTCACGGATGACCCGATAAGCGCCGAGAAGAGCCTCAATAAACTGCTCCGGCTTCGTTTTTGGCTCATTCCCCTGCTCCTTTTTTAACCGGGCGACCAGAGCTTTGGGGGCGATGTTCATCTCCAGCTTTTTGTCAATGCGGGCAGCGCACGCTTCCGGTTCCAGCCGGACAAGAACTGGATAGCAAAACAAAACGCCGTCACGCTCGTAGAGGTTGACTCCTTCTTGCTCCGCCGCCTTTTTTAGCTCAACCAAATAACCTCCTTGCGGCGACAAGTATTCAGTGGTGTTGAAGTCCAGCGGGCGACAGGCATCCGCCTGTAGAGAGGAAGCCGTACCCGCAGATTGAGCGGCGCTTCGCAGTTTTTCCAGGTCTCGCAAATTTCCTACTTCTGCCGCTTTGGCGAATTTCTGGATTGCCTGTGTTTCGCGCTTGGAACTCAGCAGCCAGGCGTTGATACTCTTCTGATACTCGTCTAGTGTCTCGCTCAGTGTCAATGAAAAACTCCCTTCAGCAAGATGATCATAAGGTAGTCGAAGCTCCTCCTGTATGCCTGCTTTGCAGACCTATTTCGGCGGACTAGCCGAACATTCCTGCAAGCATTTTGAAAAGTTGAATGCTTTAGGGTTGTCACCGGCAGGAGGCACCTCACGAAGGCGCAAAGGCAGGTATAATAGCCGCGTTATGACGATTTTAGCAAGTAAACTGAAGCCCCTGCAAATTGGGCCAATTTCGATTGAAACGCCGCTGGTGCTGGCGCCGATGGCGGGCGTAACTTCCCATGCGTTCCGGCTGCTGTGCAAAAACCACGGGGCAGGGCTGGTGGTGACGGAATTGTTGTCGTCCCATGCGATCCACTACAAGAATGCTAAGACATTCGGCATGTTCGACTGGTCGGACAGCGAGCGCCCGGTCTCGGTACAGCTTTTCGGCGGCGACCCCGCGCTGATGGCGGAAGCGGCGCAGGTGGTTGAAGCCGCCGGAGCGGACATTATTGACCTCAACATGGGCTGCTGGGTGCCGAAAGTGGCGAAGACCGGCGCGGGGGCGACCCTGCTCAAAGATGTCTGCCTTGCCCAGTCGGTGGTCAAAGCGATGGTGGACGCAGTGAACGTGCCGGTAACGGTGAAGATACGGTCGGGCTGGGACCCATCCCAAACGACTGGGATAGACTTCGCCCGGCGGGCGCAGGACGCTGGGGCGGCAGCGATTGCCGTCCATGCCCGGTATGCGTCGCAGGGCTTCACCGGCTCTGCCGATTGGAGAATTATCCGGCGCGTGAAAGATGTCGTAACCATTCCGGTCATCGGCAACGGCGATGTGGAAACGCCCGAAGACGCAAAGCGGATGCGGGACGAAACGGGTTGTGATGGGGTTATGGTAGGCCGAGCGGTGATGGGCAATCCGTGGCTGTTCGGCGACATCAAGGCGTACTTAGAGACGGGTGAAAAGCGTCCGGCCCCGACGCTTGCCGAGCGGATTGATGCCGCGCTGTTTCACCTCAAAACAATGGCGGCAAACCCAGTTGTCGGCGAAGAGCGGGCGGTGAAAGAAATGCGCGGCCAGATCACGCACTACTTCAAGGGCTTTCCCGGCGTCTCCGCCCTGCGCGGCCTGCTGGTCACGGCGGCGACGATTGGTGAGATTGAGGACCTGCTGCGGCGCGAAAACAAGTCGCGCCGGGACATATCAGAAGAGGAACGCGAGCCATGACACCCACCCAAGCGCCGGAACTGACCGCCCCGCCCCCCGCCTCCCAAAACCTCTGGCGGACGGCCTTGCTGGCGCTTGCGGCTTATTCGGCGTTTAACCTGCTGCTGCCGCAAATCCCGCCGCCGCACCATGCACCGCTGGGCGTCATCATCGCCGTCGTGCTGTCGTCCACTGCCGCGTTTATGCTGCTTCAGCTCTGGCTGGCGTTTTCAGTGGTCGCCGTGCGTCCGCGCCCGCTGGTGTCCGGCTTCGGGGTGGGTATCTGTGTGGCGCTGTTCGCTGGGATTTATGCGATGGCCGCTCCTTATGGCCCGAACCCCCCGCTCATGCTGCAATTCTTGCAGGGACTGATGGTAACGCTTGGCTGCACGTTTCTTGGCCTTTTGCTGTCCCCTATCATTCGGGAGCCAAATGTGCTCCTGCCAGTCGCGCTCGTCGCGATGCCGATTGATTATCTCGGCGCGATGACCTCTATCGGCTTCACTTCCCAAGTTGTCAAGAACCACCCGAACATCGTCAAAGGTATCTCAGTTCCGGTGCCGAGTGTTGGGGCGTCGGCGCATCACGGCGGCCTGCATCCCATCGGCTTTATCGGGCCAGGCGACATTTTGTTCGTCGCGTTCTTCTTTGCCGTCGTCCTGCGCCTCGGCATGAACGTGCGCGGGACGTTCTGGTGGATTTACGGCCTGTTGACGGCAACCATGCTGTTTGTACTGTCGCCGTGGGGCTTCAACATCGCTGCGCTTGTGCCGATGGGTCTGGCAGTTCTTTTCGCCAACAGCAGGTACTTCAAGCTGAAGCGTGAGGAAGTCTTTGCAACCCTCTACGCCGGCACTCTCATTGTCGCTTTAATTACAGGCTTTTACTTCTACGCGCACTCCCACTTCGTCCACGCCGACACGGAAAGGATCACCGATGCCAAGCCAGCCGCCCCTAGCCTTGCCGTCCCCCGCCCCGCGCCGGGTCGTCCTGCTGCAAACCGATGAACGGGCGGGCCTGGTCGCCGCCCTCGCCGCCCTGTGCGCCGCCGAAGACGTTTCGCTCGACATCGTGACCGGCCCCGGCCATGTCCTCATCACGTTCGACACCGATGAGATGACGCTTGCCGCGCTCCTCCCGAAGCTGTCCGCCGTCGGCGGCGTGGTAGAAACAACGCCCTACACCGTGCTTTAACCCCCCGCCCCAATCCCGGGGAGCCGAACCCAAACTGCCCTCCCCTGCGTTCTATTCTTCAACTGCTTTTCGCCGAGGAGAACGACCATGCCCTGCCGCTTTCTGCCGCCGCTTGCCCTGCTTGCTTTTGCTTGCCTCACCCTGCCTGGCGCTGCCGACCCAGCTCCTCCCCTGCCCCGCCCGTCCCACCTGCGCTCCGATCTTCTCTACACGCACAAAAGCGAGTTCGTGCAGGTCAGCCCGATGCGGACCTTGACCCTGAACGCGCACGTTGAGCAGTTTGCCTATGACCCGCTTGGCCTAGAGATCGCCGAAGCCGGTTCTGAGACTTCCGGCAATCAGTCAACCCATTTCGTCAAGACCATCGACGCGCATACAGGACACGAAATCAGCCGCCTCATGGCCCAGGCGGGAGACGCTTATGGAGGTTTTGACCTGCTGGGATGGAGCGTCAGCGGGAAATATGTGCTGCTCCGGCGATACCAGCCGAACCCGCAGGATGCCCAAACGGCGCTGGAAGAATATGTGCGCTGGGACCTGAGCGCAAGCCCTGCCGTCGCCCGCGTGATTCAGCCGGAGGCGGAGCTTCCGCCGGACGCACAAGTCGAGCCGGCTTCTTCGAGCGGCTCCCTTTCGCCCGATAGCCGCTGGCTACTCTTCCGGGAGCAGTTCCAAGTGCCGGGTGTGGACGGGAAACAAGTGCCGGGTGTGGACGGGAAAGTCGGGCCAATCCAAACCATGCTTCTGCTGTATGACCCGGAACATGGCACGTTCCGCACACTGACCCTGCCGGCAGGTGTCACCAGGTCTTATGGCTGGAGTGATGCCCGCCACTTAAACGTCCGGCAGGACGGCACTCTAAAGCACTTTGACGTTGTCACCGGCGCAGTCAGCCCCGCCGCCGTTCAGCCGGCGGCGGCCTCTTCTGCGGCTTCCAAACAGTATCCTGATCTGACCCTAGACACAGAATACCGGGAACAGGAAGACAAGCAGCCCACCGGCGGGCATCTCGGCTCGTATCTTCTCTGGATACGGCGAACGCCGCACCTTGCCGTCCCTTTAGGAGCCGCTGTCGCCGGGCTGATGCCGAGCAACCGAGGCACAGAGATTGGGCCTTATGACTCCGAGAACGAGCCTCGTGCCGTCTGGTCTCCCACCGGCAGACAGATTGCCTTTATCGCCAGCGGCGCTCTATGCGTTACAGACATCGCAGCGGCGACCGGCACGTTCCCGCGCGAAAGACTTGCGGTAGGCTTGAAACTCTCATGCCCGGAGGAGCAGGAGCTGGCAGCGTCCAGCCTGAAGCAGATCGGACTAGGAATTATGCAGTTCACGCAGGATGATGATGAGAAGTATCCTGACGCAAAGGGCTTGATTGACACGCTCCAACCCTACCTCCAAACAACAGATGTTTTTGAGCTGGATGGGCATCAGTTCGTCTACGAAAAGCCTGCCGCGTCGCTCCGCGATTTGGAGACGCCCGCTGACACTGAAAACGGCTACATGGACCTGCCCTGCGCCCGCGTTGTGCTGTTCTGCGACGGCCATGTGAAGGTGTTCCCGAAGTAGCGTTTACAAGGAACACTAGGCTGGGCGACGGAGAGCCACGGAATGAATTCCGTAGCGGTGTTTCAGAAAATGGTAATTTAATGTTTGACTACAACGCTTTTCGCGGGCTTTCGCCGACGACGCTCGCCGATGTTCTTTCGCGTGATTGGGTGATGGACAGCGGCGTCCGGCCGCTTTAGGCGGGGATGGCGCGTGCTGCCGGACCGGCTTACACCGTGGAGTGCGCTCCCGGCGACAATTTGATGTTTCACGCCGCGATTTACCGGGCCGCGCCGGGGTCCGTTATTGTCGTGAAGGCTGGGGACGTGGACTACGCAGTGTCCGGCGGCAATGTCTGCCGCGTGGCCCAGAAGCGGGGAGTTGCCGCGTTTGTCGTGGACGGTGTGGTTCGGGATGTTGCCGAAGCGCGGGAAAACGGCTTTCCAATTTTTGCGCGAGGTGTTAGCTCCATTCCCGGCGGCAAAGAGATTGTGACGGAGCTAAATCAGCCGGTGCAGTGCGGCGGCGTGCGGGTGGAACCCGGCGACTGCGTTGTCGGCGACGAAGAAGGCATTGTCGTGGTGCCGCTGCTGACACTGGCGGAGACGCTGGAAAAGGCGCAGGCACGGGCGACGAAAGACGCGGCAGAAACTTTGGAAGACTGGGAAGCCGCGCATCACGCCCGTATTGAAGCCATTCTGCGAGGCAAAGGGTTTAGAGGCTGAAGAGAGAGCCTACAAAATCACCTGCATCTCGACGCAGTCTTCCCACTGGCCGTGGCGGAAGCCGACTTCGCGCTGGGTGCCGATTGTTTCGTAGCCGCATTTGCGGCACATGGCGATGCTCGGCGCGTTACCGGACCAGATTCGGGCGAGGATGACGTGGTGGCCCAGCCGGCGGGCTTCGTCAAGCAAAGCCCGCATAAGCGTCGTGCCGAGGCCGCGCCCCTGGGCTTGGGGATCAAGGTACAGGGACGACTCAGCAGTGTGGGCGTAAACGGGGGTGTCGAACCACTGGGACAAAGAAGCATAGCCGAGAAGAAACTCGCCGTCGTCGGCGACTAGTATAGGAAAGCGTGGGTCCTGGTGCGCGTGCCACCATGGATGGCGTTCCTCCACAGTCAAAGGCAGAAGATGGCCGGTGTAGGCCGTTTCAGTGACGGCGGTGTTGTAGATCGCGGTCAGCGCGGGCAGGTCGGCCTCCCGCGCGATGCGAATAACGAGGTTGTCAGCGCTTGAGTTTGTCAGAGTTTAAGTCCATTGCCCTGCGTAATAATCAAGAAGACTTCCCAGAAAACGACCAGCAGATAGACCAGGCAGCCGACCGTGACAATAATCCGGGAAATGCGGACGTTCTTGATGGAGTAGCCTTCGCAGGCCAGCACGACAATCGTGACAAGGCCGAACTTGTAGAACGCAAAGCCTTTCTGGCCGTAGTGGACCCAGATCCAGTTTGCCGGGCCGTTCGCTTCAATGCCGCCAAGCTTGAAGATGTACCCCGTGAGAAACAAGTCGAACATATTGAGCAGGAGAAAGCCCAAATACTCCTGTGCCAGCAGAACATCGCGTTTAAAGAACACAGACTATTCCTATCAAAGCGTCAGCCCACACACTGCTTCATCCGACCGAAAGCATCTCACGGGCGTGCTGGACAACCGCTTCGGAGCGGCGGGAACCGCCGAGCATCCGGGCGATCTCGTCTATTCGGCCCTCAGAATCCAGCGGGGCGACCGACACCGTTGTGCGCCCGTCCTGCACCTGCTTTTCAATAAAGAAGTGGGTTGCGGCGCGGGACGCGATCTGCGGCAGGTGGGTGATGCACAAAATCTGGGCGTCTTTTGCCAGCGCTTCCAGCTTATCGCCGATGGTCTGCGCCGTGCGTCCGCCGACCCCGACATCAATCTCATCAAAAATCATGGTCGGGATGGTCCCCGATTTCGCCAGCACGGACTTCATTGCCAGCATGATCCGCGACATTTCGCCGCCCGACGCGATTTTCGCGAGTGGCCGGAGCGGCTCACCGGGGTTCGGCGAGAGCAGGAACTCGATTTTATCCGCGCCTTTGCTGCTGACGGCCATCGGCTCAATCGCGACCTCAAACTTTGTGGCGCTCATGCCGAGGTCGGTCAGCTCGCGGGTAATCCCGGCGGCGAACTTGACGGCGGCTTTTTTGCGGAGCGTGGTCAGCTTAGACGCCATTGCCGTCAGCTTGCTTTCGGCGGCGGCAATGCTCGTAGTCAATTCTTCCTCGCGGGCTTCCGAATGCTCCAGGTCATCGAGCTTCGCCGTCAAATCGGCCCCGTACGCGATGATCTCGGCCGGCGTCTCGCCATACTTGCGCTTGAGCGTCCGAATGAGATCTAGGCGGGCTTCAATTTCTTCCAGACGCTCCGGGTTAAACTCGACGGTTTCCTGATACACGCGCAGTCCCCGCGCGGCGTCTTCGGCGTAGACGACGGCGCTTTGAAGCGTTTCAATCAGCGGAGCAAGATTTTCGTCCAGTCCCGCCGCGTGTTCGACCGCCGACAGCGCGGCGTTCAGCGCATCCAGGGCGCCGCCAGAGCCGCGCTCGGCTCCCGAAAGCGTGGCGTAGGCGTCGGTCGCCGCCGCGCTGAGTTTTTCAGAGTTCGCAAGCCGGCTACGGTCTGCGGCCAGCTCGTCTTCCTCGTCTTCTTTCAAGCTCGCGCCGAGTATCTCTTCCTGCTGGAAGCGGTACAAGTCAAGCATTCGGGCACGTTCCCGTGCATTCGTTCGCAAAGTCTCCCGCTCCCGCTTCAGCCGGTTGACCTCCCCGGACAGGTCAGCGACCTGCTGCCGCAGAGCTAAAGCGTCTTTGCCGCCCCAGTTGTCCAAGATGTCAATGTGCCGGTCAGCCGCAAGCAGCGACTGATGCTCATGCTGTCCATGCACGTCTACCAGCCCTTCGGCGATTTCTCTCAGCACGGCGACGGGCATGAGACGCCCGTTAATCCGGCACGACGACTTGCCGCCGGCCTTTGCCAGCTCGCGGGCGACAAACAGCATGTCGGCATCTTCGCCGCCATCGTCTTCGCTTAAGCCCGCGTCCGCCAGCTTCTGCCGCATTTCGGCAGGGGCATGTCTCAGGTCAAAGACCGCCTCGACGGTCGCTTTGCCCGCGCCGGTGCGAACCAAGTCATGCCCGGCCCGCTCGCCCAGCGCGAGGCCGAGGGCATCAATAATGATGGACTTGCCCGCGCCGGTCTCGCCGGTGAGGATATTCAGCCCCGCGCCGAATGACAGGTCCAGGTGGTCAATCAGCGCAAAATTCGTGACATGGAGTTCAACAAGCATGGGTGTTCGTTCGGATGACCTACCGCCTTGCTTCGTAACAAGTTACTTCGCAGGGTCCTTCCTAAAGGGAAGATTAAGAGCAGAGACAGAAGGCAATCTCGCTTGTCCTTATCCTTCCTTTAGGAAGGACCCTGCGAAGTAACTTGTTACGAAGCAAGGCGGTAGGTCTCTTAATACAGCGTCTCGCCCCAGTGGAGCTTGTTTTGCAGCTTGTCGTAAAAGTCTGCGCCGCCGACGGATAAAAACCGGGCGGGGTGCGGGGCGCAGGTGATATGGATCTCGTCGCCGGCCTGCAAGGGAAAGCCGAGCTGGCCGTCAATCGTGACCCGGACAGTGTCGTGCGGGTCGCGCTCGACCACGACCGTGACTTTGGCGTCCGGCGGGATCAGCAGGGCGCGGGCAGTCAGCGTGTGCGGGCAGATCGGGACCACAAGCAGCGTCTGCAAGGTAGGATGAACCAGCGGGCCACCGGCGGACAGCGAGTAGGCCGTGGAGCCGGTCGGGGTCGCGACAATGATGCCGTCGGCGGCGTAAGTTGTGACGTACTTGCCGTCAATGGAGGTCCGCAGGTGCAGGACGCGGGACAGCGGACCGTTGGCGACCACAACTTCGTTCAGCGCCAGCCCGGAGTCTTGCAGCATTCCGTCCCGGTGGGTCTCACACCAGAGCATCATGCGCTCTTCTTCGGCGTACTGGCCGGAAAGCAAAGCATCGAGCGTAGGCAATAAGTCTTCGGGCGCAACAGCGGTCAGAAAGCCGAACCGGCCCACATGCACCGGCAGCATCGGCGTTCCGTGGGAGGCGCACATCCGGGCGGTGGCAAGGATCGTGCCGTCGCCGCCCAGCACTAAAACGGCGTCGGACTGGGCCACAGCCGTATCGGACAGGCCGCGCCCTTCGAGGCCAAGCGCCTCGGCAACGCGGGTCTGCAACTGGATGGTCAGCCCGCGCGGGCGCAGGTAGGCATCCGCCGCCGCCGCGACTTCCAGGGCCGCCGGCTTCCCGGCGTTCGCCATAATGCCGAGCGTTTGTATGGGTCCGTGAGTGCGATTCGGAGAGTTCATTCGACTGTTAGTGTACCCGAATCAAGGATGGATATGAACGTGGAAGGCCGAAAAAAGCGGCGTGGCATTCACAGCCACGCCGCCGGGTATTCTGATCAATGCCCGCTGGTTAATGCCCGCTGATTAGCGCCCGCTGAAGCGCCCCAAGTTCTGCCGGGCTTCCGCAAGCTGAGGGTTCAGCGAAAGCGCTTTTTTGTAAGCGGCAATCGCCAGCGGGCGCTTACCGAGAAGCTCATACAGAACACCGATGTTGTTCTGGACCTGCGCGTTCGTCGGACTGAGGGCGGCGGCCTGCTTGAAGGCCGCCAGCGCCTTCGGGTACTGCTTTAAGTTCTTATACGCAACGCCCCGCTGGTTCTGGATGGCGGCATCGGTCGGACGGGCCTGCGCGGCCAGATTATACTGGGTCAAGGCGCTGACATACTGCCGCTGGGTCATGTAGGAATCGGCCAGCGCAACCCGTGTCTCAGTGTCGTCCGGGGCCAGCGCCAGCGCCTGGAGGCGGGCCTGGTTTGCGTCCGCGTAGTCTTTCCGCTTTGCATACAGGTCGCCGAGACGGGAATAAAACGGCGCGGCCTGAGCGGTCTGCGGCAGCTTTGCCGCGCCGCTGGAAAGCAGCGAGGCCGCCTCGGCCGTGTTGCCCCGGTCGGCCAGCAGGACGCCGAGCGCGGTCTGAATTTGCGGGTTGTTCGGGTCTTTCGCGAGCGCCGTGCGGTAGGACGTTTCAGCGTCGTCCTTCAGGCCCGCCTGCTGCTGCAAGACGCCTGCATTGTACAGAGGCGCGGCATTTTGCGGCTGAAGCTGGGCCGCCGCGCCGAACTCCTTGATGGCCTGGGCCGGGTCTCCTTTGGCGGCATACGATTCGCCGAGCGCGAAATAGGCATCGTACTCTGCGCCGGCGTCAAGCTTAGGGCTGGCATCCGGCCCGACAGCCTGGTTAAGACTGGCAATCGCGGCATCGTACTGACCGGCTTTTGCGAACAGCTCGCCGGCGGACAACGACGCCGACGCATCTTTCGGGTTCAGCGAAGCCGATTTTTGCAGTGCGGCGGCGGCTTCGGCGCTGCGTCCGGCTTTTTGCAGGAAAAAGCCGTAGTTTTTGTAGACGCCGGCGTCGGCGGTGCCGGAGGCCGTCAGCTCGGCAAACAGGGCGAGTGATTCATCCAGCCGGCCCGCCTGCCCCAGCACGGTCGCGAGGTTCAGCTTGACCCGCGCCGGGTTCGGCCCGGCGGCAGCAGGGTGCGCGAGGATGTACCGGTACTGGGTCGCGGCGGCGTCAAACTGATTGGTCTGGCGCAGGGCATTTCCCCAGTTGTTGCGGGCGTCCAAGTTGGCCGGGTCGAGCGCGACGGTTGTTTGCAGCTCAGGGATAGCGGCTGCCGGGTTGCCCTGGGTGAGGTACAGGTAGCCGAGCAGGTTATGGACTGTCGGGTCGCTGCGGTACTGCGGCGTGAGTGTCAGGGCTTTGAGTTCCGAAACGGCGGACGCCGTCTTGGCAGGGTCTGTGCCGCGCGTCGCGGCGTTGAAGTCGTTAATCGCCTGGTTGTACTGAGTAGTCGCCGGGTCCACCGGTTTCGGCGGCGCGGCGGCGAGGGGCAGAGCGGCGGTAACGAGAACGGCCATACAGCACAGCGCCGGATTCTGGAGCGAAAAAAGTTTCATCATAGCTGAGTCTCCAAAAGATCGTGTTTCGAGATCGCATTTCGGGATCGTATTTTAGGATCATATTTCAGGAATCGAGATTTGTCCTATTATAGCACAAAGAAGCAGGCATATACCGGGAAATACTATGAAAAGAAGAGAGAAAAGAAGACAGAAAATGCGCTTCGCTTCCTCTTGACACGGCACGGATTTTTTTGTATACTGTCTGCAATACCGGCGGCTGGCGAAGGAACACAGGCGTTCCTGGGCAGCTTTTCCCAGGCTTCCGCAAGGAAAGTCTGAGGGAAAGCTGTCTCAGGAGCGCTTTTTTGCGTCCTCGCCCCTCCCCGCTGCTGTCTCACTTTCAACCGCACGCAGTTTCAGCACACACAAGGAGATCACGCTTTAGATGGCAAAAACCGCACAAGACGTTTTGACGATGATCAAAGACAACGATGTAAAGTTCGTTGACGTCAAGTTTGTTGACGTTCCCGGCACCTGGCAGCATTTTACCCTGCCTGCCCACCGGTTTGAGGAAGAAGTTTTTACGGTCGGCCTGCCGTTTGACGGCTCTTCCGTTCGGGGCTTCCAAACCATTGACGAATCCGACATGCTTTTAGTGCCTGACGCCGATACCGCCGTCATGGACCCGTTCACCGAGAACGCCACGCTGTCTATCATTGCCGATGTCGAGGACCCGATCACCCGCGAAAAGTACCCCCGCGACCCGCGCAACATCGCCAAGAAAGCCGAAGCGTATTTGCAGTCCACAGGCATCGCCGATGTGGCGTATTTCGGTCCCGAAGCCGAGTTTTATGTCTTCAATGACATCCGGTACGGCCAGTCCGCAAACTCCGGCTTTTACGCGATTGACTCCGACGAAGCGGCTTGGAACTCCGGTCGCGACGAGAAGCCGAATTTGGGCTACAAGATGCGGACCAAAGAAGGCTACTTCCCAGTCCCGCCGTCCGACACGCTTTCCGACCTGCGCTCCGAGATGGTCCTGACTTTGCTGGAAGCCGGCATTGAAGTGGACGTTCACCACCACGAGGTCGGCAACGCCGGGCAGTGCGAGATCGGCATCAAGTTCGACTCGCTGGTCTCAATGGCCGACAAGCTGCTGATGCACAAGTACATCGTCAAGAACACAGCGGCCCAGAACGGCTACACGGCGACGTTCATGCCGAAGCCGATCTTCCAGGACAACGGCTCCGGGATGCACTGCTCGGTCTCCATGTGGAAGGGCAACACCAATATCTTCTACGATGAGAAGGGCTACGGCGGCCTGTCCGAGACCGCAGTCTACTACATCGGCGGCATCTTAAAGCACGCGAACGCTTTGCTTGCGTTCGGCGCGGCCTCCACGAACTCCTACCGCCGCCTGGTTCCCGGCTACGAAGCCCCAATTAACCTGGTGTATTCGGCCCGCAACCGCTCCGCCGCCGTGCGTATTCCGATTGCCGGCTCCCCGAAGTCCAAGCGCGTCGAGTTCCGCGCCCCGGACCCGACGGCAAACCCCTACCTGCTGTTTTCGGCGATGGCAATGGCAGGTCTCGACGGCATCCAAAACAAAATCCAGCCGCCGGCCCCTGTGGACAAAGACATCTACGAGCTGGCCCCGGAAGAAAAAGCCGGCATCGCCCAGACGCCGGGCAGCCTTTCCGAGTCCCTCGCGGCTTTGGAAGCCGACCATGAGTTCCTGCTGAAAGGCGACGTGTTCACCGAGTCTTTGATTCAGACATACATTGACTACAAGCGTGTCCGCGAAGTCGAAGGCGTGGCGCTTCGGCCTCACCCTTACGAGTTCTTCCTGTACTACGACGCCTAAATCGTGGAAATATTCGCTTCCCCTAGCCCGCTTGCACTGCCTCTCCCTAGACAGCCGCAATCGGGCTTTTTCTTTTTATCACGGTTTTCATGCTATACTTGTAGACGCTAGTTCACCTATGTTTCGGAGAGCGCAGATGACAATTCAGGCGGCAAAATTCTGGTGCATGCAAAGGATCACTGCGGAGGAACAAAGGCAGCGGCTGCCCTATGAAATTCTACGAATGATGATTTTGTCGCTTGTCTGCGGCGCTTTCTTTTTGTTCCGTTTGCTTTCGCCGCATCACCCTGGCGACCACAAGAGTATACATAATCAGTTTGGCGTTTCACTTTTTGCGGTGAGCTTTCTTTCGCTCGTTGTTTATATTATTCTCCGAATGAAAAGCTGGCAACAATGAAGCAGCAAGTAACTTATATCTTAGAGCAAACATTTCCGGGTATGAATGTCGAGTTGAACGAAAGGTCTGGCGGGCGTCTTCACGGGACGGTGATCTGGGACGGGTTTGACGACAAAGATATGGTAGATAGACAGCAATCAGTACGCGAAGCTTTGAGGGGGCATTGGGAGTGCAGTTCCAAGAAGTCGGCATATTATTAACCGATACACCGGTGGAAGTGGCCGCGATGAAAGCCGCGTAAGCAGGCTTTTTCTTTGCTGTCAGGTATTATGCTCCCATGCCTGACATTTCGCACCTTTCACTGCCGCTGCTGTTAGTAGTCTTTGCCGTCGCGGCGGCGGCGGTCTGGGTTGCCGGGATTTATTTGTCCAGCACGACCGATGCTTTGGATGACCGCCTGCATCTCGGCGAAGCGCTTGGCGGGCTGATTTTGCTGGCGCTGACGACAAACCTGCCGGAAATCGCGATTACGGTGACGGCGGCGCTTCACCATGACATTGGGGTCGCCATCGGGAACATCCTCGGTGGAATTGCGCTTCAAACCGTTGTCTTAGTGGCGCTCGACGTGAGTGTTCCCGGCAAGCGGCCTTTGACATGGCAGGCGGCGTCGCTGGTGCTGGTGCTGGAAGGCGTTCTGGTGACTGCCGTGCTGGTCGTGGTGATGATGGGGACACAGCTTCCGAAGTCGCTGATCTTCTTCCGCTTCACCCCCGAAGACCTCGCGCTTGCCGGGCTGTGGCTTGCCGGGCTATGGCTGCTGAAGAAAGCCGGGATGGACTTGCCCTGGCAGTGCAAAGGCGACGCGCCGGGCGGCGAGCAGACAGGGAACATGAAGGCCCGCAAAAAGAAGGCGGCGGAAAAGAGCAAAGGACAAAGCACGGGACGAATCGCAGCGGTTTTCGGCGCGGCGTCACTCGTGACGCTTGCGGCGGGAGCGGCATTGCTCCAAAGCAGTGACGGCATTGCCCGGCATCTGCACATGACCGGCATTTTATTTGGGGCGACGATCCTCGCGGCGACGACTTCCCTGCCGGAACTCTCGACGGGCATCGCGTCCATCAAAAGCGGCGACTACAGCCTGGCAATCTCGGACATCTTCGGCGGCAATGCGTTCCCGCCGGTGCTGTTCCTGCCGGCGACACTGCTGTCGGGGCAAGCGGTACTGCCGCAGGCGCAACGCACCGATATTTATCTCGCCGGTCTCGGCGTGCTGCTGACCGCCGTGTATATCTACGGCTTGATCTTCCGTCCGGGCCGCCTCTTTCTCCGTATGGGCACGGACTCGCTGATTGTGCTGGTCTTATATGCACTCGGCGTCGTCGGCCTGTTTGCGATTTCCGGCACGCGCTAGTTTGCCGACAAAAAGTGAACCTGGGTTTGAGCGGGATCAGGCGCATCAATTTGAATAGCGGCAATGGTGCCGTCGGCCTCGCGGGCGACCTGAATTTGGGTCGGTGCGGGAATAGTATGCGAGATCGCCGTGTCCGCGTCGGCTCCGGCCATCACCGTGATGCTGCCGCTGTCGCTGCCTTTGGTGTTAAGCTGGATGCCGAGGAGCGGCAGCTCGGTGATGACCGGGGCATTGGAGAGCTTGTCGCCGCTGACATCTACACTGACCATGCCTGACTCAAACTGGCGGCTCAACTCGTCTAGGAACGGTCCCCATTCGGCTTCAGGCAACTGCTGTGTGTCCATGATCTGTCTCCTTGAGTGAGGTAAAGAACGCAAAAAGGCCGCCGACACTCTGAAAAGTACCGAGCGGCCTGCTATTTCTATTCTACCCAAAAACTAGGCGGCTTGGGCGGCCTGCGGAACGGCCTGCGACTCAGCGGCATCGCTGAGTTTCTCGTTAGCATTCTTTTCTTCGCCGAGCGTCTCGCCTAAAAGACCCGCTGCGTCGCTCATGCCTAGATGCTTTGCCATGGAAGCCAGCAGTCCGTAGCCGGCGATCTCGTAATGCTCAATGCGCTGGGCCGCGCCAATAGTCGTCGCTTCCAATGTCGGGGCGTCGTAACCCTGGCTCTGGATCTTGCTGTTTTCTTTCAAGATACCGATGATACCATCGGGCTGGATATTATTCGGCTTCTCGCCGATCATCTCAAAAATCTGCTCCAGCCGCTTCATCTGCTGCTCAGTTTCCTGGCCGTGCTGCTCCATCATCTGCTTGGTTTGCGGGTTCTCAATGCCTTTCATCATGTCGGGCATACCATCAACGATCAGCTTTTCGGTGTTATAAAGCGCCGAAAGGCCATTGACAAAGCTGTCTTTCATATCTGCCATTGTGAGTTATCTTTCTAGAAATCAAAAGCTTGAAGCAGGGTCAGTCCTGCCGCTCCATTCTTCCCCGGAGTGTGTAAGCCCAAACACAGCGGACGCCGCCGGCCCCTTTGCTTGACAGTGCGCCGCGAATTACGGTAAACTTTTGGGACTATGCCCACTGCTGCGTTTACCAATTTAGGCTGCAAAGTCAACCAGTACGAGACGGAGCGGCTGGCGGAAAGCTTTGAAGCGCTCGGCTTTACGCTGACCGATTTCCGCTCGCCGGCCGATGTTTATGTGATTAATACCTGCTCGGTGACGGCGGATGCCGACCGGAAATCGCGTCAGGTCGCCCGCCGGGCGGCGCGGCAGAAGGACGGCGCGAAAGTGGTCTTGACCGGCTGCTTCGCCCAGATGGCGCTGGATACCGGCGAGGCGGTGGACGGTGCGGCCCTGCTGGTCCCGAACTCCGACAAAATGCGGACGGCGACCCATGTACTGGCAGCGTTTCCTGATCTCATCCAATACTCGTCGTCCCCGGCATCGGAACAAACCTCGCTGGCCGTGTTCCCCGAAGCCGCGCCTGGTGGCCTCATCGCGCTGGATTCCCTCGTCAGCCGGCCCGCCCACCGAACCCGTGCGACGCTGAAAATCCAAGACGGCTGTACTTATTTCTGCGGCTTCTGCTCCATCCCCTACACCCGGAACGTCGTGGCGAGCCGTCCGTTTGAGGCTGTTCTCGCCGAAGCGCGGCAAATGGCGGCGGCGGGCGCAAAGGAAATTGTCGTCACGGGCGTCTGCGTCGGAGCGTATGGTCCGGAAACGGGAAGCGGCGGGGCAGTGCTGACCGATGTTTTGTCCCAAGTCGCCGGCATTAACGGCATCGAGCGCGTGCGGCTGTCGTCGGTCCAGCCGGTCGAAATCCCAGATGCTCTCATTGCCGCAATGGCCGCGCTTCCGGGCATCGCGCCGCACCTGCACTTGTCGCTGCAATCCGGCGACGACACCATTCTCAAGGCCATGAACCGGCCTTATGACACGGGGTTCTTTGCCGAGATTGTGGAGAAGCTCCGGGCCGTCATGCCGCGTATCGGCCTGACAACGGACCTGATTGTCGGGTATCCGGGCGAAACGCGGGAGCTATTTGAGAACACGCTGCGCTTCGCCGAGCGAATGCAGTTTGCCCGAACCCATGTGTTCCGCTACTCGCCCCGGCAGCGCACTGCCGCTGAGAAGCTGAAGGACGACGTGCCGTATGAGGAAAAAGAGCGGCGTCACCGGGAGTTGACCGCCGTGTGCGTCGCGTCGCAGGAGGCGTTCGCCGCAGGCGATCTCGGCAAAATGGTGGACGTTCTGGTCGAAGCCAAAGGCGCTCAGGACGGCTGGCTGTCGGGATACACCGGGAACTACGTCCGGGTGCAGTTTGCGGCCCCGGCGGCGCTGCGAGGCCGGATTGTCCCCGTCCATCTCACCGAGGTGCTGCCTGGCGGCGATGCATTCGGCGTCTTGGAAACGGATTGCTTGGAGGCCGGTTAATGGCCGAGACGATCTTCGACAAGATCATTCGCCGCGAAATCCCCGCCGACATTGTCTACGAAGACGACGACGTGCTGGCATTCCGCGACGTGTCCCCGCAGGCACCGGCGCACGTTCTGATCATCCCGAAACGCGCTATTGTGAACCTGCTGGACATTCAGCCCGGCGACACGCTGCTGCTGGGGCAGCTCATGCAGGCGGCGGTCCATGTCGCCCGGACGCTGGGTTTGGACGAGACCGGCTTCCGCGTGGTCATAAATGCCGGGGCGGACGGCGGGCAGTCGGTGGACCATCTGCATCTGCACCTCCTCGGCGGTCGTCCGCTGGCATGGCCCCCAGGATAATTCTCAATCCAAAATTCACAAACAACCCTAAACGCCGCGCCGGTACAGTGGCGGCAGTGGCTGTGGCTGGCGGCTCTGCTGCTGGGAACGGCGCTTCTCGCGTTCTGGTCGCTCGGCAGCCTACCGCTCATTGATGTGGACGAGCCGGTCTACGGGCAGGTCGGCAAAGAGATGGCCCATGCAGGACTTGCGAACTGGCTGTCGCCGCGCTACGGCGGGCAGCTCTGGTTCGACAAGCCGCCGCTGTTTTACTGGCTCACGGCCCTCTCCATGCGCCTGTTCGGCGAGACCGAGTTTGCCGCCCGGCTGCCGTCGGCGCTCTTGTCCATTGCCCTTGTCGCGGCGACTTACGCCCTAGCACGCCGCGCTTTCCCAAGCACTCCCAAAGCCGCGCTCTGGGCCGGATTCGTGCTGGCGACTTCGGTGCAGTTCTTCACGCTGGCCCGCGCCGCCGTCACGGACATGACGCTGACTATCTGCCTGACACTCGCGCTCTACAGCCTGCACGCCTGGGCGCAAACGGACAAAGGCCGCTGGATGGCGCTGGCGGGTTTGATGACCGGCCTCGGAATGCTCGCCAAAGGTCCGGTCGCACTCGTCCTCATCGGCGTCCAGACCATTGCCTATCTGCTGCTGACCCGGCAGGCAAAGCGCCTGCTGTCTCCTGCCCTCTGGGCCGGCTTCGCGCTGTGCCTGGTAGTTGGCCTGCCCTGGTTCCTGCTGATGATCCATCTGCACGGGCAGCTCTTTATCAGCGGCTTTCTGGAAGCGAACAATGTCACGCGGTACTTGACGGCGGAGCACAAAGAAACCAGCCCGTTCTGGTTCTTTTTACCGGTTCTGCTCGGCGGCTTTTTCCCCTGGTCGCTGGCCCTGCCGGGTGCGCTGATTTCCGCCTGGCGTCAAGGCAAATCCACGCGTGCCGAACGTGCCGCCGACAATCCTGCGCTCTTTTTCGGCCTCTGGGCCGGGCTGGTGTTTGTCTTCTTTTCGCTGTCTCAAAGCAAGCTCGTCACCTACATCTTCCCGCTGTACCCTGCCGCCGCTGTTTTAATCGGCGGCTGGCTGGCAGAACGGGCTGAAACTTCGGCGCGTTTTTCCCCTCTCTGGCTCTATGCCGCGCTGAATCTGGTTCTTGGCATCGCGCTGTGGAAGCTTGGCCCGAAGTACCAGGTCGCGCCGATTACGCTCTGGCTTTGGCTGCTGACACTGCTGGGTGCGGCCCTGCTAGCCCTGTCCAAGCGCGGCGGCTGGGGCGCGGCGGGCATCGGAACCGGCCTGTTCCTGCTCATCGCCTGGTGTTCGCCGACCTGGCAGGTGCGCGAAGCGGACCTTTCGGAGCGGCAGACGGCAATTTTGGCGTCGCTGACTACGCCGTCCGACGGCGTCGTTCACGCGCTGGGCCTCAAACATCCCAGCCTGTGCTTCTACTGTGTCTGGCCCGTTGTCTACACCGACGACCATCCGGCCTCCGCGCAGGATATTGAGACTCACCCCGGCGTCATCTACGCCCTGCGTCCAAAAGGACTGGACGAGATGAAAACAAAATACCGGGTAAACAAGTACGAAGAACTAGGGCGCACGACCCAGACGGTGCTGATTCGCGCGACCGGTACTGAAGCGGGAGGAGGAGTAAATAAATGAGGAGTTCTCGCAGCAGCTTTACACTCATCGAAATGCTCGTTGTCATCGCGGTTTTCGCACTGCTTGCTGCGGTGCTGTTTCCAGTCTTCAGTCATGTGCAGGAGAAAGGCAGGCAGACTGCGTGTGTCAGCAACCTGCATCAACTGGGCCTGGCTTTGTCGTCCTATACGATTGATTATGATGAGCAGTTTCCGACTTCCAAGATCGCGACCTCGGATGCAAGCAACATCGCCTGGGCCGGTCAAGTTTATCCGCACCTCAAGAACACGGCTGTTTTCCGGTGTCCAAGTGACAGCACGGCAAGCAGCGGCTCCTCAGTTGTCTCTTACGGCCTGAACGCGAACTTGGCGGCGGCTTCGTCCCTCGCGGCTTTGAGCGCTCCGGCGCGAACGGTTCTGCTATTCGAGGTCAGCGGAGACACCGCCACAATCACGGACTACGCCGAGGGTCAGACAAACGGGTCTCTCCCGCCGCAAGTTTCCGCGTCGGGAAACGGCGGAAATGGCGGCCTCGCAAACCTGACGGGGTTAGGCTCGTCTGTGCCGGAGAGCGCCCAGTATGCCACGGGGGTCTTAGACAATTCAGCGGCAGTTATCGTTCTGCCGCCTGACCTAGACCAATATCAAAATCCGGGCCGGCACAGCGGAAACGCGAACTTTCTTCTGGCGGATGGGCATGTCAAATGGACTGCGGCAAGTCAAGTCAGCGCCGGCGGCAATGCGACCGCTACGGTTAGCGAGCAGTCCCGTACCGGCTGCCAGTACCACGGTTTGGGGATAGGCGCGTTCCCTTGCGCGGAGGGAACCGCCGGCAGCAGGCACGCTCTGACATTTAGCGCCCAGTAATGACATAGAAGGTGCATGAATATGGCGGACGAGAAAACAGCGGACAACGCGGCGGCACAGCTGCCGGGGCTTTCGTTTGTGTTCCCAATGTACAACGAAATCGGCAACATTGAAGCCTGCGTCAGCGAAGCGCTGCGGGTCGGGCGCAGGATCACGGACAATTTAGAGATTGTGGTCGTGGATGACGCTTCCACCGACGGCTGCGGCGCTCTCGCAGACACGCTGGCGCGGACTCACTCGGAGATGAAAGTCATCCACCATGCCAAAAACCGGAAGCTCGGCGGGTCGCTGCGAACGGGCTTTGCGGCGGCGACTAAAGATTGGGTGCTGTATATTGACAGCGATCTGCCGATCCAGATGGACGACGCACTGCTGGCAATCCCGCTGACGCAGGACGCCGATATGGTGATCGGCAACCGGCAGGGCCGGGCGGAAGGGCCGAAGCGCGAGGTCATGTCGTTTGTGTACAACCGGCTGATTCGCGTCTTGTTCGGCCTCAGCGTCCGGGATGTCAACTTTGCCTTTAAATTGTTCCGGCGCTCGATCTTGGCGCAGATCACGCTGCAATCCGAAGGCTCGTTTATTGACGCGGAATTGCTGATTGAGACCCACCATGCCGGGTTCACGATTGCCGAGATCCCCCTGCGGTATTATGAGCGTGTCGCCGGAGTGTCCACGCTCGCGTCGGGGTCGGTCGTCGTCAAGATACTCAAAGAAATGGCGGATTACCGGCGAGCGGCGAAGAAGCGTCCCGCCCGCAAAGCCGCCGATCCGGGGCGACCGGCCCGCCCGTGACCGTTCGCGTTATTGTCCATGCCGACGATTTCGGCCTGCACCCGGCGATCAACGCCGGGATCGAAGCCGTCCATCGGGACGGCCTTGTGTCGTCGGCCAGCATCATGCCGACCGGCCCGGCCTTTGCCGACGCTGTCCGCCGCGTCCAAAGCCTGCCGTCTCTGGATTTGGGCCTGCATTTCGCGCTTGTCGGCGTCCCCCCGCTGCCGCCGACCCTCGGCACGTTCTTATCGGCATATTCTCGCGGCCAGTTCCCCAGCCGCGTCCTTGAAGACCACCTCCAGCGGCAGTTCAACGCGCTTGGCGGGCTATCCGTCAGCCACATTGACTCCCATCAGCACCTGCACGCCCTGCCGGGGATCATGCGCGTCGTCTGCCGGTTCGCGGCCAAAAACGGCATCCCCGCTGTCCGCCTGCCGGTAGATGGCCCGTCTTACGCACAGGTATCCGCCGCACGCCGCGCTCAGGCCGCCGCCCTTGCCGCCGTATCCCGCCTGTCCCGCCGCTACATTGATGCTCATGGCCTCCGCACCTCGGACCACTTTTCCGGCATGGCCGTCTCCGGCCACTTGACCGCCCCCACCCTTGCCGCGTACCTTGCAAACGCAAAACCCGGCCTGACCGAGATTGTCTGCCACCCCGGCACCGACAACCACGCCTTAGCGGAAGTTTTCGACTGGGGCTACGACTGGCAAGGCGAGCTTGCCGCCCTGTGTTCCGCCGAAGCCCGCGCTGCGCTTGAAGAGCGCAGAGTTATTTTGATGGATTGGCGCGACATCAACTAAAAAGGCACAGAAAATCTCGCGGCACTTGACAAGGCTGCCTGCTTTCGTGTTATACTGCGTGTAGACAAAACTTATACGAATGATCGCATCCACGGAGGGGCAACGGCATGACGACGCAACGGATTGAGTGGCCGAAAAGTGTTTGGCTGAAGTGTGTTGATCTCGGCAGCAGGCCGGCGTTTTGGCTGGCGGCGCTGCTGCTGTGGGCGTTAGTATCGGCCACCCGGAGCCTGGGAACACCCTGGGCGGCGGCGGCGGAAACCGAGGCGCTCCGCTGGACAGCCGGGATCGGCTTGGCACTGGCGCTTGGAATGGGGCTGCGCCGGACTGAGCTTGCTGGACAGCTTATTGTCCTGCTGACCGGGGCGCTGGCCCTGATTGGGATCCTGAGCGGCGGCTCCTCTCAGGGGGACCTGTCCGGGCCGTACCGCGACCATCAGCTTTATGGGTCTGTTCTTCTTCTTTTACTCCCCTTCACCGCTGGAACTGCGCTTTCGGCACCTTCCGCGTCCTGGCGCTGGGGGGCCCTGGCATCGCTTACGGCAGGCGCTCTGTGCCTGTTTCTGAGCGAGACCCGGAGCGCTTGGTTTGGCCTGGCGGCTGCCGGGCTGGTGTTCGGCGGGCTGCGGTTGAAGCTGCTTTTCATCCAGCAGCCGCTTTTGGTAAAGGCCCTCCAGGCAAAGTGGACGGCGCTGGTTCCTCCCACTGTTCTCGTTTCCGGTCTTCTCCTCGGCCTGCTGTCTATCTGGCTTCTTTCCAGCCCGGCGGATCAAAAAGCCGCGCTTCTGGCACGGGCGGCGACACTGCTTGCCCTCGGACACGACCCAAGCTGGCAAAGCCGCCTTCAGCTCTGGCGCGGCACCGCCCAGCTAGTTGAGGCGCACCCGCTGCTTGGAATTGGCCTCGGACGGTATCCCGGTGCTGAGTGGCGCTGGACCCATGCCGGCGGGCTTCTGCTGCCGAACGAGCGTCCATCGCTGACAAACGAAGCGCACTCCTTGTACGGCCAGACAGCGGCGGAAACCGGCTTGCCCGGCCTCGCACTTTACCTTGCGGCGCTGGCGGCGTTTGCGGCGTCCGCCCTGCGGCGGCTGACTCCGAGCCGCCGTCGCCGGCACTCCTTCAGCGGACAGAACGCGCTTGTCATTGCGGCGGCCAGCGCCCTTGCCGGCCAGAGCGTAGATGCCCTTGCCAGTCCGTCGTGGCAGTTCCCCGAAGCATCGCTCCTGTTCTGGGCCGTGCTGGGTCTGGGGCTGGCGTCGCTCCGGCGCGAAATGGCTCCTGCCGACGCTCCCCTGCCCGCCCCGCTGCGGCAGGCGGGCCGCTGGGCGCTTTCCGGCGGCCTGGCCGTCGCGCTGGCCGCCCAAATCCTGCCGATGGGCCTGCTGCTGACCCCGGTGGAAGCGTACACCTCCCCCGCAGGCTGGACTTTAGCTTCCCTCACCGTAACATACGTTGTCAGTCCGGCAGGCAATGTTGCCGCCGGCAGTGTTGTCCAATTTACAGTCATTGCGAATTACAAGGACCCATTACAGAACCCAGTCACCGTTGATGTCACTAAGGATCCCGGCACAGTCTATAGCGCGACAATCACACATACATCAGGGACAACTGGGGCTGTTGCCTTCACCAATGGTAAGTTCACCGTGCCGTTAGGCAAGACTTACACTGCCGGCAGTACGCTGACCGTCACCATTGCTTATTACGACAGTCGCCCTGGTGCCGGCAATAGATTCTACACTAGTCCGGCAATCTCCATTCAGCCGGCGTAAGCAATGTTTCTGAGATAATGGGTTTCCGGCACCCATCAACCGGGTATCAAGTGTGCGTGACGTTTACTTTCGCGGCATTAGAAAAGAGACAGCGATGTTTACACGCATTGACAAGCTACAGCTTGATTTTCCCAAAAATACCGAGCCGGACCCGGCGGCGGCGGCGGCGGTGCAGGAGCTGATGGGCGGACGCTTCGGCGAGATGTCTACCCTGAACAACTACATGCACCAATCGTTCACGATGCGCGGGCGCAATGACATCCTTCCGTTTTATGACCTGGTCGCGAGCATTACGGCGGAAGAGTTTGGCCACGTCGAAGTCGTTTCGGCGGCGATCAACCTGCTGCAAAACGGCGGCGAGCCGGACGATGCGGAGCCGAAAGACGCGCCTTTGGAGACTCTGAACAAGGGCAACGGCATTCGGCATCAGTTTATCAACAACGGCAACAGCGCCCTGGTCGCAAACTCCATGGGCGCACCCTGGTCGGGCGACTATGTCTTCAACAGCGGCAACCTGGTTTTAGATCTGCTGCACAACTTCTTCCTGGAAAGCGGCGCACGCATGGGCAAGCTGCGCGTCTACGAAAGCACGAGCCACCCAGTCGCGAAGCGTCTTTGCGGCTATCTGCTCTGCCGGGGCGGTGTCCATCAGCTTGCTTACGCCGTTGCGCTGTCCAAGATGACCGGCGTAGACGTTCCCAAGATGCTGCCGATCCCGGACATCCGCACGGACAAGATTCCGGAATGCCGCGAGTTTATTGAAAAGGGCATGCACCGGTCGCTGTACCGCTTCAGCGCGGACGACTACACGCATCTGGCCCAAGTCTTTAACGGGACGCATCCCGAAGATGGGCAGCCGCTGGAAGTGCGTGAAGGCACGATCCCCGGCCACCCGCTGGCCGACCTGCCCCCCGCCCCGGCATCCGGCATCCCTAGCTTCGACATGGGCGAGCTGAAAGAGATCACTGCCCGTCTGATGAAGAACATGTAAGTTTCGGTCTATAAGGCCCGGCGCAGACTGCGCCGGGCCTTTTTTCTTGGTCCTAAAATGGGGTAACATAAGGGCATTCTTCGCAGAGGACACGAAATTTGCCCACGGACAAGACTTTTGACAAGGCTTTTTATATCACGACGCCGATTTACTACGTCAACGGCGTCCCTCATGTCGGCTCGGCGACGACGACGCTGCTTTGCGACGCCTTAGCCCGGTTCCACCGGCTGCGCGGCGACAAGACATTCTTTCTGACCGGGACCGACGAGCATGGCAGCAAAGTCGCCGAAGCCGCCGCCAAAGCCGGCAAAACGCCGCAGGAGCTGGTGGACGAAAACTCGCAGAAGTTCCGGGACTGCTGGCAGTTCCTGCACATCTCAAACGATGACTTCATCCGCACGACCGAGCCGCGCCATGTCCGAGTGGTTGAAGAAGTCTTTCGGCGGCTTCAGGCAAACGGGGACATCTTCGCCGCGAAGTACGAGGGCTGGTACTCGGTGGCCGACGAGACGTTCCTGAGCGACCTCGAAGTCAGGGACGGACGCTCCCTTGAGACCGGGGCGGAAGTCAAGCGGGTCGCGGAAGACAACTACTTCTTTCGGCTCTCGGCTTACGGCGACCGCCTGCTTTCTTATATTCAGGAGCATAGAGAGTTCTTGCAGCCGGACACGCGGCGCAACGAAGTCCTGGCGTTCCTTAAAGAGGGCCTGCGCGATGTCGCGATTTCCCGCACCAATACCGGCTGGGACATTCCCGTACCGGGCCATCCCGAACAAAGCATCTATGTCTGGTTCGACGCCGTCATCAACTATCTTTCGGCGACCGGCTGGCCGGACAACGCCGCCTGGGATACCGTCTGGCCCGCCGACGTACATCTCGTCGGCAAAGAGATTTACACCCGCTTCCACGCAACTTTGTGGCCCGCCATGCTGATGGGTCTCGGCCTGCCCCTGCCGAAGACGGTGCTGGGACATGGCTGGTGGCTCATCGGCGGCGAGAAAGGCTCACGGTCGAGAGGCAACATCTCGACGCCGCAGGCGGTAGTCGCGGATTTGATGGCGCGAAGCGGCGCGGATGAAGAAGTTGCGAAAGATGCCCTGCGCTACTACCTGCTGCGCGATATTTCGTTCACGTCCGACGCCGAGTTCTCGGTAGACAATCTGGTCGAGAAGCGCTACAACCCCGATTTGTGCAACAAGCTGGGTAACCTGCTGAACCGGACGCTGAAAATGCTGGCCCAGTACGCCGGCGGCATTGTGCCGGAGGGCAGCGCGGGGCGCACAGCAAACGGCGCTCTTGCCTCGCTGTCCCGCGAAACAACCCAGGATGTCGAGCGGGCGATGCTGGCGCTTGACCCTGCCGCCGCACTTGCGGTCATCTGGAAGCTGATCGAGGCCGGCAACGGCGACGTTGATTCGACTGCCCCCTGGAAGCTCCACAAAGCGGGCGACACGCAGGGCGTCGCCGATGCGCTCTATGCCGCGCTTGAAACGACCCGTATTGTGAGTGTCTATTTGTCGCCGTTCCTGCCGCACACGGCGGCTGTCATCCGCCGCCAGCTTGGCCTCGGCGACGCGCCGCTCACCGATTGGAGTGCCGAAACACCATGGGGCGGCCTGCCCGGCGGGACGCGCACGGAAGAAGCCCAGCCGATTTTCCCGCGCATTGATACAAAGAAAAGTGACACCAAGAACCAAGCTCCGAAGAAAGAAACGAAACCCAAGATGGAAGAAACGCCTCCCCCGCCTCCGACCTTGACCGAGACTGCCGCCCCAGCGACGCCGACAATCACGATTGAAGACTTCGCCAAAGTGCAGCTTAAAATCGGCGAAATCAAGACCGCCGACCGGGTCGAAGGCGCGACCAAGCTGCTGCGCCTCACGGTAGACATCGGCGAAGATGCGCCCCGCCAAATCCTCGCCGGCATTGCCGAGTCTTACGCTCCCGAAAGCCTGCTGGGACGCAAAATCGTCGTCGTTGCCAATCTTGCCCCCCGCAAGTTGCGCGGCTTCGAGTCCCAGGGAATGCTCATGGCCGCCACCGACGCCGAAGGCCACGCCATCCTGCTCCACCCCGCCGACCCCGACGCCGTCCTGCCCGGTGCACAGGTACGCTAGGAAAATGCCGATGCCTGCCCGTCTGCTTGCCGTGCCGGTCGCCTCACCTGCTGCCTGAGTCTGTTGCTGGCTTCGGCTTCCCCTATTGTGGCCCAGGCACCGACTTTACCGGCTCCAAAGTCACACCCACGGGGCTTCATCGTTCCATTCACTCCGGTTCCGGGTCACGGTGCGCCGCTGGTCAAAGTCTGGATTAATGGTCAAGTGGAAGCCACGTTCGTTGTAGACACTGGCACGAATAACTGCCTTAATCCCCCGGCTAGGCTTAGACATTCTCTCCGGCTACCGAATGCTGATGGACTTCCCAGCCAAGAAGATGTACCTTCAGCCTGCTGTGCCGACGGTCAAGATTGGGCTGCCGCAAGGCGGACCGGCACCCGTGAATAAAATGCCGGGGTTGTAGAAAACTCCGGCAAGGAAGCGTCCTTCGGACGAAGAGGAGAGACGCAGAAAAGTGAGACTTCTATTTGTCCGAAGGACATCTCCTGCCGGGGTTTTCTACAACCCCGGCATGGCTCAATGCAACGAGAGCGTCTGCATCAATCTCGAATCAGGATTCAGTTTAGAAACTCACTATGACCCGAATACTGCTGGCGCGGCACGGAGAGACCGAATGGAATAAGATCGGGCGGGTGCAGGGATGGACCGACATCGGCCTGAGCGCCGCCGGGGAAGCGCAGGCGGCGCGGCTGGCGGAGCGGCTGCGTGGGACAAAGCTCGCGGGGGTCTATTCTAGCGAGCTTTCGCGGGCGCGTCAAACCGCCGCGCCGATAGCTGCTCAGCACGACACGGCAGTGCAGACACTGCCGGGCCTGCGCGAAAAGGGCTATGGGAAGTGGGAGGGGCTGACGCGCGAAGACTTGGAGCGGGACTGGGCCGCGCTCTGGCATCAGTACCACACGCTGCGGGTGCTGGAAGCAGTCGTGCCGGAAGGCGAGACCTGGCCGGAGGTCTGCCTGCGGACCGTTGAAGCCCTTCAAACCATTCTCGCCGCGCATCCGGGAGCGGATGAGACCGTGCTGCTGGTCGGGCATGGCGGCTCGGCCCGCGCGTTGGTGCTGGAAGCCTTGCAGGCACCGCTTCCCACCCTGCTGCGTCTGCACCTGGATAATGCTTCCCTCAGCCGTCTGGATTTCGCCGCTCTGAATGACAGCCGCGTCGTTTTCCTAAACGACACCAGCCATCTGCGCGGGACGCCGGCATAAAGGATAATGGCATGACAGGCTTTGTTTTGGGGCTGGACGGCGGCGGGACACAGACCCGCACCGTGCTGGCTGATCTGAGCGGTCATGCGGTAGGCGCCGGCGTTTCCAGTGCGTGCAACCTCGCCGCTGTCTCTCCGCCTGACGCCCTGGCCGCCGCCCTGGCTGCGGCCGATGCGGCGCTGGGGCAGGCAGGGCAGGAACGCTCTCAAGTGCGCTCCCTATGTGCAGGGGTCGCGGGCGTTTCTTTCTCAGCCCGCCGCACGCAGTTCCTGGCGGGCCTCCAGGCTGCCTTTCCCAATGCCGCTGTGACGGTTGAGCCGGATTATGCGGTCGCGCTGACAGGCGCGACCGGCGGCGTACCCGGCGTCATCGTCATTGCCGGAACCGGATCGGCGGCGTATGGGGAGAACGCGGCGGGGCAAACGCATCGCACGGGCGCTTACGGCTACTTGATTGACGACAGCGGCAGCGGCTACGGGGTCGGCCGGGCGGCGCTTGCGGCGGTGATGCAGGAGGCGGACGGCACCGGCCCGGCAACAGCGCTGACAGGGCGAGTTCTGACCGCTTTACGGCTGGTGTCGCCGGCGGAAATTGTGCCGGGCGTCTACGGCGGAGACATCAGCCGCGTGTCTATCGCCGGCCTGTCGCGCGTGGTGGCGGACGCCGCCGAGGAGCAGGACATGGTTGCACGCGCCTTGCTCTTGCGGGCGGGCGGTGCGCTCGCAAATCTTGTGCATGGGGTCACGCGGAAGCTTCTTGCGGACGAAACTGCTCCGTTTCCAGTCGTGCAAATCGGTGGCCTTTGGAATGCGGGGGATGCCCTCACGGCTGTTTTTGCCCGATCCTTGCGCCGGTTCGCGCCGCCTGCGGTCATCACCGCGCCGCTGTCTTCGCCCGTAGAGGGCGCGGTTCAGCGGGCGCTGAGGCAGCTTGGGGAGACAGAAAAAAGTTTGCGTTCCACTTGACATCCGCCGCGCCGACGGGTATTATGGAACACAGTAAAGGCGCATCCTGTTTCGGTTCTTCGATCTGGGGGTGTAGCTCAATTGGTTAGAGCGCTGCCCTGTCACGGCAGAGGCCGCGAGTTCAAGTCTCGTCATCCCCGCTTTTACAAACAACCCCCGTTACAGTTTCTGCTGCAACGGGGGTTTTGCTTTTTTCACTTAGCCTGCGCTACCGAATGCCTCCGCGAGAAGCGTGTAGGAATGCTTCCGCGCCTGGTGGTCATGCACAAATGTCGTGGCCATGATCTCGGTGGCCTCCGTCGCGCCGGCAAGCGCACACAGCTTGGCCCGAACCGTCTGCGGGCTGCCGAAGATCAGCCGGGCGCGGGTCGCCTGGACTTGGGCGCGTTCGGCGGCGGTGTACGGATACTGACGCGCTTCTTCGACGCTTGGAAAGACGGAAGGGCGGCCGGCGGACAAGCGCAGCCAGGCCAGATCAAACGAGGCTGCAAGTGCTTCCGCCTCGGCGTCGGTGTCCGCACAGAGGACCGACGCGGTGACAAGGGCTTCGGGTTCCGGCCCCTGCTCCGAAGGCACAAAGTTGGTGCGGTAAAGACGCATGGCTTCCCGCGCGCCGTAGGGGTTGATGTGATGGGCGAACGCGAAGCCAAGGCCGAGGGCGGCGGCGACCTGAGCGCTGTAGTCACTGGAGCCGAGCAGCCAGACCGGCGGCAGGCGGACGCCGAAGGGAACGGCGGAAACGGACTGAAAGGGATGGCCTGCCGGGAACTGCCCGCCCGCAAACGCAATAAGGTCCGCAAGCTGCGACGGCAATTCTGCCGTCTCGCTGGAACGGCGCAGCGCCAGTGCCGTGCGCGGGTCGCTGCCCGGCGCTCGTCCGATGCCCAGGTCAATGCGCCCCGGAAACAGCGCTTCCAGGGTTTGGAACGACTCCGCGACTTTGAGCGGCGCGTGGTTCGGCAGCATGATGCCGCCGGAGCCGACCCGCAGTTTTGATGTTTCGCGGGCAACCTGCCCAATCAGGATTTCAGGCGAAGACCCCGCCACGCCCGGCATATTGTGATGCTCCGCCAGCCAGTAGCGGTGAAAACCGAGACTGTCGGCGTGCCGGGCCAAATCTAGAGTAAGGTGAATGGCCTGCGCCGCCGTCATGCCGGAAGAGACCGGAGACAGGTCAAGAACAGAAAGTTTTAGTGACATTTAAGTGTGCCTCAAGGTGAAAATGCACACTGGCTCCCCAGAGTTCCGCAGAGAAGACCATGCCAGACACAGCCCAGCTTGCAGCCCAGCTTTACACCGTGCGCGACTTTACGCGGACCGCAGCCGGCTTTGTCGAAAGCCTGCAAAAGATCAGCGCCCTCGGCTACCGCGCCGTGCAGGTCTCCGGCGTTCAAGCAATGGCCGGGGAGTCGCCGGAGGTCTCGGCGGCGGACGCCCGCCGAATGCTGGATGATTCCGGGCTGGCCTGCATTGCAACCCATCGTTCCTGGGACGATCTGCGGCATCGAACCGACCGGGAAATCGAGTTCCATCAAACGCTAGGCTGCGATTTTGCGGCAATCGGCAGCCTGCCGGGGGAATATCAAGCGTCAGGGGCGGATGGCTGCGCCGCATTTGTTCGGGACGCGCTTCCGGTCATCGCCAAGCTTCAAAGTGCCGGGATACGCTTCGGCTACCACAACCATGCGTTTGAGTTTGCCCGCGCCGAGGGCAGCGCCACAACTTTGTTTGAGACGTTTGTGGAACGCGGCGGCCCAAGCTTCCATTTAGAGATAGACGTTTACTGGGCCGCCCACGCTGGGCTGAACCCGGAGCGGCTGATCGAGCAGTGCCGGGGGCGCGTGCCGGTCATTCATGTTAAAGACAAAGAAATGGCCGGGCAGGAAGCGGTCATGGCCCCGGTCGGCGAAGGGAATCTCGACTGGGCGCACCTGCTGCCTGCCTGCGCGGCGGCGGGGGTAGAGTGGTACGCAGTCGAGCAGGATGACTGCCGCCGAGATCCCTTTGACTGCCTGCGCTCCTCGTTTGAGTTCCTGACCGGAGCGAGGTAAACGCATGGAATTTCGTCTTGCCGCCCCGTCCGACTTCTCGCTTCTTGAAACTGTGTCCGCGCACGGCTGGCGGCGGCTCCTGCCGTTTCAATGGGAAGAAGAGACGCAGACGCTGTCCCGTGCCGAAGCCCTCAGTGACGGGCGCGTGATCGTGCTGAAAATCAGCGCGGCAGACGGCGGCGGCGCAGTGCAGGTTCAAACAGACACCGACTGTGATCCCGAAGAAGCGGCGGCATGGGTCAACCGAATGCTTCAGCTCGACCTGCCGCTGGATGATTTCCATGCCTACTGCCGCACACGCCCGGAGCTTGCCCACCTCGCGGAATGCCGGCGGGGCCGCCTGCTCCGCTGTCCGACGCTGTGGGAAGACGCAGTCAAAGTCATCGCCACAACCAACACGACTTGGGCGCAGACCATCGCCATGACAGCCCGGCTTGTCGGCGAGTTCGGCACGGAAGGCCGGACATTCCCCGCCCCGGCGCAAATCGCCGCCGCGCCGCTGGACGACTTTGCCGCCAAAGCGCGGATGGGTTACAGAGCGGCATATGTCCACAGTATTGCGGCGGCCCTCTGCGGCGGCACGCTGGGCTTGGAAGCCTGGCAGACCGAAGACCCGACGGCAGACGAACTGCGAAAGCGTTTGCTCTCCCTGCGCGGCATCGGCCCTTACGGCGCGGCCTGCCTCCTGCTGTACCTCGGCAAGCCCGCCCATGTCAACTCCGACTCCGTCGCCCGCGCGGCGTTGTCTCAAGAATTGGGCCGCTCCGTCACCGACAAAGAAGTCCATGCCTTTTTTGAGGGCCACGGTCAATGGCGCGGCCTTGTTTACAATTTTTATCCGTGGAGGGAATAGGAACCCCTCCCGCTCGTACCTCTCTCCCTCCCCTGTTAGGGAAGGGCCAAGAGGAGTTAGGAAGGATCTAGCGGACACATCGCCGCTCATCCTTATTCTGTATTGCCCTTCCCTAACAGGGGAGGGAGCGAGGTACGAGCGGGAGGGGTTCTTGCGGCATTCAGAGGTTCTCAATCTGCCAATCTAGCTCTGCCGTGCCGTTTGCTTTGAGCGCAGCGTTGATCTGGGAAAATGGGCAGCTGCCGAAGAAGCCGTTTCGGGCGGACAGCGGCGACGGATGGACGGACTGGATAACCGTGTGCCGCGCCATGTCAATCAGCGGCAGCTTCCTTTGCGCGTAGCCGCCCCACAGCACAAACACCACGGGGTTCGGCTGGGAATTCACCGCTTTGATCGCGCTGTCGGTGAATGTCTCCCAGCCTTTGTTCTTGTGCGAGTTCGCCGTATGCGCCCGGACCGTCAGCACGGCATTGAGCATCAGTATCCCCTGCTTGGCCCATGGCACTAAGTAGCCATTGTTTGGGATCGAGCAGCCGAGATCGTCCCGCAGCTCGCGGTACATGTTGGCAAGCGACGGCGGGGTCTCGATGCCGGGCCGGACCGAGAAGCACAGGCCGTGCGCCTGGCCGGTGTTGTGGTAGGGGTCCTGCCCTAAGAGAAACACGCGCGTTTCTTCCAGCGGCGTAAGCTGGAACGCTGAGTAAACATCTTCTTCAGGCGGGAACACAGGTGCCAGACGCCGTTCTTCCGCCACAAACGCCATGAGTTTCGCCCAGTACGGCTTTTCAAATTCGCCGCCAAGCGCGTCAAGCCACGACGGCGGCAGGGGCGGCAGCGCCGCTTTTGGAATGTCTTCTTCAAACAGCGACATGTTATCGTTCATGCCGTGAGTGTACCCAGATTTCGGCGGCGCGGCAGGGAAAACGGCAGTTGGAAGCGAATAAAGCGGCGGAGGCGAACGGCCATGATGACGGACGCGAAATTTGAGACACTGATCCGGCGCTTGGAGCGGTCTGCGAAAGAGCAGCCGGGGGCGTACCAATTTCAGGTCGGGGCGCTGGCGGCGCTCGGTTATGCGTATATCTTCGGCGTCGTTCTTGGGCTGCTGGCGCTGATCGTCGGCATGATTGCCGGCGGGATCGGGATTGTCGTCTACATCGGGACGCACCCCGGCGCGGGGGCGGGGATGGTCGGCGCGGTCAAGCTGCTGATCCCGCTTGGGATTGGGCTTGCGGCCTTGATCGGGGTTGTTTTCCGGTCGTTTCAAGTCCATTTTCCGGCCCCGGAAGGGTTTCCCGTCCACCGGGTCCAGGCCCCCAGGCTGTTCGCGGCGCTTGACCAAATCTGCGGGACGCTGGATGCGCCGGCCCTGCATCATGTGCTGATTACGGATGAGTACAATGCTTCGGTCGCGCAGCATCCGCGCTTGGGGCTGTTCGGCGGCTACGTCAACTACTTGATGCTCGGCCTGCCGCTCCTGGAAGCGGTGTCCCCGGAGCAGTACCGGGCGGTTCTGGCCCATGAAATCGGGCATTTATCGCGCAACCACAGCCGGTTCAGCGGGTGGATCTACCGGGTTGAGGCGACCTGGCACCAGATGCTCAGTACGCTGCAAGCGGAGCGTCACGGCGGCATTTCGCTGTTTCTGCCCTTCTTCCGCTGGTATTCGCCCTACTTCGCGGCGTACTCGTTTGTGCTGTGCCGGGGCGATGAGTATGTCGCCGACAAATGCGCGGCGCAGATTGCCGGAGCGGAAACGACCGCCCAGATGCTCATCAGCCTGCGCCTGAAAGGCCGGGCGTTTGGGCAGGAGTTTTGGGGCGGCCTGCTGGATCAAGCCAAGACTGAGCCGCGCCTGCCGGACAAGATTTACCCTCAGCTTCAGGCCAGCTTCAAGAAGCCATTGCTTCGGGCGATGCAGTGGTACGAGGACGCTTTGGAAGAGCGGACCGACCTTACAGACACGCATCCGAGCCTCAGCGAGCGGCTGGCGGCCCTGGGCTACCGGACCGTTCCCGGCGGGCCGCTGGACCTGCCGAAGCTGCCGCTGCCCCTGCCGCCGGCGGCTGAGGAGACGGCGGCGGAATGGTATCTCGGCCCGCTGGTGCCGCACATCGCCGCCCCGATGGAGGCGCAGTGGCGGTCGAACCTCGCGGACGCCTGGGTCAAGACGCACAAAGAAGCACGGTAAAACGAGGCCAAGCTGGAAGCACTGGAAGCGAAAGTCGTGGACGGCACCATCACCCTGGACGAAGCATGGGACCGGGTCGCACTGATCGGCGATTTGTGCGGCGAGGAAGAGAGCCTGCCGCTGGTGCAGGAGTATCTGCGGGCAAAGCCGGACCACGCCGCCGCAAACTTCCTCTGTGGGAAGCTGCTTTTGGAGCGCAAGCAGGCATCCGGCCTGCCGTTTTTGGACCGGGCGATGCGGGCCGCGCCGGAAGCGATCGGCCCCGGCTGCGAGGCGATCTATTGGTACCTGCGGGAGCAGGGCCGCGTGAAAGAAGCCGCGCCGTACCGCGAGCGCGGGCGCACCCATGCCCGACAATGGGAAGCGGGCCGTCTGGAACGCGCGGATATCGCGCCGGACGACAAGTTCTTGTACCACGGGTTGTCTGCCGAAGCCCTCACGATGTTAAGCCGGGAGCTTTTCTTGTGCGACGGCGTCTGGCGGGCTTACCTGGTCCGCAAGCAGGTCCGCCACTTCCCTGAAAAGCCGCTTTATCTGCTGGGCCTCGTTCCAAGTGTCACGGCCCGCCCAAACCTCGTCCAGAGGGTCAGCGAGCAGATCCACCTTCCCGGCGAGACCTTCGTGATCGTTTTGCAGGGAAACGGCAAGAAGTTCGAGAAGCCGCTCACCCAGCTTTCAACCGCCTGCATTATGGGCCGATAGAATTATGGGCCGGTAGACTGGACATCGCCCTCGGCCCGGCGCAGGGGCTGTTCGTGAGAGAGTGCCAAATGCACCGCAAAAGAGTAACCTATCCACTTCTCGCTTTCTGCGTGACCGCCGCCGCCTTTGCGCTGGCGCTGCTTTGCGCTCTTGGGCCGTCTTGGCTGCGCTGGTGCCTGCTGAATCCGCTGCTGCTGAGACCACTGGAGCAGACGGGATTTGGCGCTTCCGTGCTTGGCGCGATGACCACTCTCTTTCTGCTTTTCAGAACCGAGCCGCCGCGTGCTGCTTACAGCCAGCTTGCAGGCATTGGCTGGGCGGTGCTTCTGCTGACGGGTATGCTTTTTGGAATGGTGATGGGCAATACCCTCTTTCCAGTGATCCCCGCTCTGGTCGGGGGCAGCGTCACGGGCCAGCTTACGCGAGTTGCAAAAGTCCTCTTAAGCCTCTTGCCGGGCGTCCCGATTCTTTGCGCCTTCGTTTTCGTTGTCATCACACTTCCGTTTTCCCTTGTCAAGATTCGGGGGCGCTTCAAGGCAGCCGCACTTCTCCCTCTTGCTTCTTCCTAAAGCAATACAGAACACCCGCCTGCGTTCCGATAATCAGGGTATGACACACGCGGAATTTGAGGCTCTCGTCAGCCGGCTGGAACTTCTGGCGGTACGCGCTCCTCGCACCTACCGGCTGCGGGTTGCCCTGCTGGCCTGCCTCGGATACACTTCTCTTTTCGTCGTTCTGCTCCTGCTGCTGCTGATCATCGGCGGGATCGCCCTAATGATTGCCCTGACCCAGCATCCTGTTCTACTGCTCAAGCTCTTGTTCGGACCGGTCGCCCTTGCCGCGACGCTGCTGAAATCCATACAGGTTTCGATGCCGGAGCCGGAGGGATCGAAGGTGACGCGGCAGGAAGCGCCGGCGCTGTTTGCGCTGCTCGATGACCTGCAAACCACGCTCAAAGCGCCGCGCTTTCAGAGCGTTCTCCTGACGCGCGAGCTGAACGCGGGCGTTGTCCAGGTGCCGCGCTTCGGCCTGCTTGGCTGGCAGAAGAATTTTCTTCTGCTGGGGCTGCCGCTGATGCAGGCATTGTCGCCGGAAGAGTTCAAGGCAGTCGCGGCCCACGAAGTGGGCCATCTGTCGGGGAGCCACGGGCGCTTCGGCGGCTATATCCACCGGCTCCGGCTGATGTGGACCCAGGTTCTTGACAATCTTCGGCAGGACAAACACCGCAGCGCCTCCGCCTGGATGGGCCGGTTCTTCGCCTGGTATGCCCCCTACTTCAGCGCGTATACGTTCGTGCTGGCGCGGCAGCATGAATACGAAGCCGACCGCTGCGCGGCGGAAGTTGCCGGGGCCGGAGTGATGGCCCAGGCGCTGATTTCCCTTCAAGTGCATGGCCGGTTCTGGGAAGAGCAGTTCTGGCCCAGCATCCAAAAGCAGGCGGAAGACGCGCCGGTGCCGCCGCCCGTGTTCGGCACTCTGACGCAGGCGTTCCAAAGCCGGCTGCTGCCGGAAGATGCCCAGCGTTTCCTGAGCCATGCCCTCAGCCAAAAGACCAGTACCGCCGACACGCACCCCTCCCTCGCCGACCGTTTAAGCGGCCTCGGCTGCTTGCAGCGTCAGGCGACCCGCCCGCAGGCCGGCGTCGGCACGGCGGCCTCGTTCTATCTGGACGCGGCGGAACACGCTCAGGAAGCGCGGCTGGACGAAGAATGGCAGCAGAAAATCACCGCAAAGTGGCACGCATGCTACCAGCAAGCGCAGGAAGGACGGCAGGCGTTGGCAGACTTGAATGTCATCGCGCAGTCCCGCCCGCTTCAAGAAAAAGAACACTGGAACCAGGCCCACCTGACCGCCGAATACGGGGCGCCGGCGCTTGCCGCTGAGATGTTCCGGCAGATCGTCTTGGCATCACCGTCGCACCCGGAGGCGCATCTATCCCTCGGCCACGCTTTGCTGAAGCTCGGCGATGCCGCTGGCCTGGAACACCTCCAAACAGCGATGCAGCTTGAACCGGACCTGATTTTGACCGCAAGCCAAGCCGCCTTTCGCTTCTGCCGGCAGCAGGGCCGCGAAGCGGACGCCGAAGCGTTCCGCCGGCAGGCGACCGCCCGCCGTTATCTGCTATTTGAGGCGCAGCAGGAGCGGGAAGAAATCGGGGACAAAGCTGAGTTCGAGCCGTCCGGCCTGCCGCCGGCGGTTCTTGCCGACCTTTCCCGGCAGATGCAGGGCGTCCGGGAAATCAAGTCGGCGTTTCTCGTCCGCAAGAAGCTCAGGCACCTGCCGGAGCATCCCCTTTATGTGCTGTGGCTTGTCCCGCCGGTGGTCTGCGAGACCAAGCCCGCCGGCATCGTGAGGAAAGTCCTGTCTCAGCTTAAGTTCGACGGCCACACCCAGGTTCGGGTCACAGACGGCAGCCATCTTCAGCTCCTCAAGCTTCGGCGTGCCGTCAAGACCGCCCAGTTCTACCGCCGAGCCAGGAAATAGGACGAAGGGCACCAAATAGGACGGGGGGCAGGAAATAGGACGAAAGGCAGGAAATAGAACCTTCCCTGCCGAATAGCACGGCAATGGATCTGTTTGATGACACGCCCCCACTGCCGGAAACGGCTCCGAATACGCCGCTCGCCGCCCGGATGCGGCCCCAAACACTCGAAGACTTTGTCGGACAGGGCAGGATACTCGGCGCGGACAGCCTGCTCCGGCGGGCGATTGAAGAAGACGCGCTGACTTCGGTGATCTTCTTCGGCCCGCCCGGTGTCGGCAAAAGCACGCTGGCCGGGATTATCGCCCACCGAACCCAGGCCCATTTCGAGAACTTTTCGGCGGTGACGCAGGGAATTCCCGACCTGCGGAAAGCCATTGAAGCGGCGGCCCTCCGGCGGCGGCTGTACGGTAAAAAGACCGTGCTGTTTATTGACGAGATCCACCGATTCAATAAATCCCAGCAGGACGCCCTGCTGCCTCATGTCGAAAACGGCACCGTTGTTTTAATCGGCGCGACAACCGAGAACCCCTACTTCGAGGTCAACGCCCCCCTGCTTTCCCGCGCCCGCGTGTTCACGTTTGAGTCGCTCTCCGACGACCAGCTCGGCGCACTCCTCGACCGGGCCGTCTCGGACGACGAGCGCGGCCTCGGCGCGTTGCGGGTGGTCCTGGAACCCGAAGCCCGCGCCCACCTCGTGGACAAGTCGAACGGCGACGCCCGCACGGCCCTGAACGCTTTGGAGCTTGCCGCGACGACGACCCGCCCAGAATCCCGCAAAGCCGATGCCGTCCGGCGGGTCACCACGGCGATTGCCGAGGAAGCCTTGCAGCAGCGGGCGCTGACTTACGACAAGACCGGCGACACGCATTATGACACGATCTCGGCGTTTATCAAGTCCATTCGCGGCTCCAGTCCCGATGCCGGCCTCTACTACTTGGCCCGGATGCTGTCTGCCGGCGAAGACGCCCGCTTTATCGCCCGGCGTCTGGTCATACTCGCCTCGGAAGATGTCGGCAACGCCGACCCGATGGGGCTAGTGGTAGCAAACGCCGCCGCCCACGCGGTCGAGTATGTCGGCCTGCCGGAAGCCCAGCTTAACCTGGCGCAGGCCGTGACGTATTTGGCGTCCGCCCCGAAATCGAAAGCCTCTTATACCGGCCTAAAACGGGCGCTGGCGGATGTCGAGACCGAGCGGGCGAACCCAGTTCCGAAGCACATTCGGGACAGCCGCAGCGGCACCGGACGACCCGCAAAAGGCGAGACGCCGTACCTGAATCCGCATGATTACCCTGGCGGCTATGTTCACCAAGAATATCTGCCGGAAGGAGTACAGACCCAGCCCTACTATGAGCCGACGGAGAATGGGTTTGAGGCGACGATTAAGGCGCGGATGGCCGGGCGAAAAGGGGAGTCGGAGTAAGAGCGTCGGCGTGAAGAGCGTGGGAATAAGAAGCGTGGGAATAAGAAGCGTGGGGCGCAGATACCCAATGTCCGCCTTCGCGGATAAAGAATAGGATAATCCCGGCAATCTGCTCCTTCTCCGCGAAGGCGGAGACTAGGCGCTTCGCCCCACAGCGTAGGAATTTATTCCCACGCCTCCTACGCCAACACTTCTTATCCGTTCCAAGCTCTTCCTCAAAACACTACCATGCCCCGCCCCCTCCCAAAACTTCTCGGCTTCCTGCTCGGCCTGCTGGCGGCTTACTGCTGGTGGCTGGAGCCAAGCCGCCTTCAGCTCACGCGCCATGACATCTTAGACCCGGAAAAGCGGTTTCAGACGCCAATTCGCGTTCTTCTCTTGACCGACTGGCACTTAGGCCGCTTCAGCCGCCCTCGCGCCCTTCAAGCGAAAATGGCGCGTCTGCGGCAGGAACACGCCGCGCAGCCGTTTGACCTGGTGCTGCTCGGCGGCGATTATGTGGACACGGACCCCCGGTATCTGCGCCTGCTGGGACCGTGCCTGGAAACGCTTGCAGGCTTCGGCATTCCCCTGTATGCCGTGCTGGGCAACCATGACTACACGAGCTTCGGCGGCGAATGTCAGCCGGTAACGGCCTCTTTAGAGAAGGCCGGGATCACGCTCCGAAACCAGGCGGCAGCCGTGACAGTGCGCGGGCAGCGGCTTTTAATTGTCGGGCTGGATGATCTGCAAGAGTCGCGCCTGTATTATGACCCGGCGGCCTATCAGACGCCGGAGCAGTACAAAGACGCGGCAGGGCAGGTGGACTGGTATGCCCAGTTTGACGCTATCGAGCCGGAAACGCCCCGCTTGGTCCTGTCGCACAACCCCGACGCCGTGTACCTGCCCGGACAAGTGCCGCTGGCTGTGCTGTGCGGCCATACCCACGGCGGCCAGATCATGCTGCTTGACTGGGTCAGCCGGCCCTTGCACCGCTGGATTCATTCCCACCTGCCGCCGGGCAGCGCCGTCACCTGGGCCGGGCGACGCAGAGTTCAGGACCGGACTTTGATTGTCAGCCGGGGCATCGAAGGCTCGGCAGTCCCGCTCCGCCTGCTCCGCCCCCCGGAAGCCGTCATTGTGACTCTGCATTAGGAGACCTACCGCCTTGCTTCGCAGGGTCCTCCCTAAAGGGAAGATTAAAAGGAAAGATTATGACAGCAATGGAAGGCTTGCTTCTGCTCCGAATCCTTCCTTTAGGAAGGACCCTGCGAAGCAAGGCGGTAGGTCTCCCATTGACGGCAGGCCGCTTTTTGTGGATAATCATACCACTGACTTCCCCCAGCGAAAGAAACTCTTTTGGATAACTTCACCCAAACCGATGCCGAGATTTCCGCGTGGATTGACGCGCACCAAGCCGAGATTGTCGAAACAACCCAGGCGCTCCTGCGTATCCCCAGTGTCGAAGGCGAGGCCGCGCCGGGCGCACCGTTCGGGATTGAAACCCGGCAGGCGCTCGACAACGTTTTAGCCGTGGCCGCTGGGCTGGGCATGACGACGAAAAACGTAGACGGCTACGCCGCCCATGCCGAATGGACCGCGCCCGGCGTCGCCGAGGGTGCCCCGATTGTCGGGGTTCTCGCGCATGTAGACGTTGTCCCGCCCGGCGCCGGCTGGTCACACCCGGCGTTCGGCGCGGAGATTGCGGACGGCAAAATCTACGCGCGGGGCGCAACCGATGACAAAGGCCCGGCGATGGCCGGGCTGTGGGCGATTGCCGCACTCCAAGCCTGCGGCGTCCCACTCTCGCACCGTATCCGGCTGATCCTCGGCGCAAACGAGGAAAGCGGCTTTCAGTGCGTCAAGCACTACTTCGCGCACGAGGAAATGCCGGCGACCGGGTTCACGCCCGACGCCATGTTCCCGCTGGTCTACGCCGAAAAAGGCATTGCAAACGCCGTGCTGGCGCGGGCGGCCTGGCCGGAAGGCGAGCGTATCCATATCGTCTCGCTCTCCGGCGGCGAGCGGCCCAACATGGTGCCGGATAGCGCCGAAGCCTTTTTAGAAGGCTCTCTGCCCCGCGCGGCGGCGGCGGCCCGGCTGAACGCGATTGTCGGCATCACGACTGAGGAAATCGGCGGCGATAACCGGCTGCACGTTGTCGCCAAAGGCGTCTCGGCCCACGGCAGCACCCCTGACAACGGAGTCAACGCCGTCGCGGTTCTCTGCGATGCCCTGCTGATGCTCGACCATCAAGAAGACCAAGTCACGGTGATCGAGCAGATCCAAAAATGGGCCGCCGATACCAAAGGCGAGAAGCTCGGCATCGCCGGCCAGGATGAAGTCGCCGGGCCACTGACATGCAACCTGGGCGTCGCCGAGATCGGCGGAAACCGGGCGGCTTTGACCTTCAATATCCGGTATCCGGTCACCTGGAACTCAGAGACGCTTCGGGAGTGTTTAGAAAGCGGCATTGCGGGAACCGGCTGGGAGCTGGAAAGCTTAACCGATCAGCCGTCGCTTTATGTGCCGCTGGAAGACCCGCTTGTCGCAACGCTGCTCCAAGTCTACCGGGACGAGACCGGCGATCAGACCGCGCCGATGACAATGGGCGGCGGCACCTACGCCCGCTCGATGACAAAGGGCGTCGCCTTCGGAATGATGTTCCCGGACCGCGATCCCGGCGACGGCAGCGCCCATGAGAAAGATGAATGCCTCTCGGTAGACCATCTGATCCGGGCCACAAAGATTTACGCTAAGGCCCTTGCGCGTCTGGCAGGGTAGCAATCCAAAACCATGAGTTTCAAGGAAGAAGCCATTCGCCGCGCCGAGGAGGCAGGATATCACCCGGCAGAGGGGCAAAGGCCGGTAAATTGGGATGTGGTAGAAAGCTGGGCGGAGAAAGTCCAGGAACCTGAGTTCTTCTGGAGACCTGGGCCGGAAGTAGGCACGGTCGGATACATCATTGTTGGCGAAAACAACGTCATCGCTGCTGGCCAGCACCGCATTCTCGGCGGATTAATGGGCAACAATCCGGTGCCGGAAGCGGCCATTACGCGCCTCGCTATCCCGCTGCCGCTACAGCCGTGGAGCAGTTGAGAAGGACAAAGATATGGGAATGGAAGATTTCGGTGTGCTTTTACGGTCTACTCAGCCGGTTCTTGCTTCTTCTATTGAGTGCGACTTGTTGGATTGGGGGTTTGTAGCAAGCGGTCGCCCGACGTTTCTGCATGAATCCACTTATGTCCTGAGCGATGAGTCGAAAAACATTGAAGCCCTACTCAAACGCGATCCCGACAATGACGCTCTTGTCTTTTATCTGAGCGTTCGCTACGCGGTTTGCCAGCCTGAAACAGCCACCGAATCATTTCTCGACATAGTCACACAGGCAGCCAACAAATTCTGTTTGCAGATTACTGGTCTTGCTCCTGGTATTGAGTTTTCCTGCGACACTCTCGGTGAGTTTCAAGAGTACGCAGAAGAGAAAGTCAGGCGGGCCAAGTCACGGTGGAGCAGCCTCTTCGCGGGAGATACCGAAGAAGTTGTTGTTTCAGTGGCGGAGAGCTGGAAGTATTTTATCGCAAAGCATCCCGAAATCATAAAGCGTCCGAAATGATGCAGAGCAGACGCCTTTTGGAAAAGTGAAATCAATGACAGCACAGACAGTGGTAGTTGCGATGAGCGGCGGCGTGGATTCGTCGGTAGCGGCGGGCCTGCTGCTGCGTCAGGGCTATGATGTTCTCGGCATCACGATGCAGATTTGGCAGGAAAGCGCGACCGAGACCAAAGGCGCAGGCTGCTGCTCGCTCGGCGCGGTCGAAGACGCCCGGCGGGTCGCCGCAAAGCTCGGCATCCCGCATTATGTTTTAAATTTCCGGGAGTTCTTCGCCGAGAAAGTCATTGACGACTTCGTCGCTGAGTACAAGCGCGGGCGGACACCGAACCCGTGTGTCAACTGCAACCGCTATGTCAAGTTCGATGCGCTGATGGCAAAAGCGCGGGGGCTGGGCGCGGAGTTTCTCGCAACCGGCCACTACGCCCGCACCGAGTTCAACGAGGACACGCGCCGCTGGACCCTGCGCCGGGCATTGGACCGTGACAAAGACCAAACCTACGCGCTGTACCGGTTCACGCAGGAGGAGCTGGCCCACACGATGATGCCGCTCGGCGCGGTCGTCAACAAGGCGGAGACGCGGGCAATTGCGGCGGAGCTGGGGCTGGCTGTCTCAAACAAGCCGGACTCGCAGGAAATCTGCTTTGTCCAGGGCGGCTCGTACACGGACTTTCTCGCGGGCCGTGCGCCGGAAACCGTGCAGGCCGGCGATATTGTGGATACCAGCGGGCGGCGGCGCGGGGCGCATGACGGGATCGCGTTTTATACCATCGGCCAGCGGAAGCGCGTCAATGTCGGCTCCCCGATCCCGCTGTACGTCGTGGACATCAACGCCGAGACAAACACGATCACGGTCGGCGGCAACGAGGACTTGCTGGCGGACGGATTAGTCGCCGACGATATTAATTGGGTCGGGTTGGCAGGCGTGCAGGAATCCCGGCCGGCGCTGGTGAAAATACGCTACAACATGGATCCAGTCGCCGCAACTGTTGAAGCAGGCGCAAAGTCCGGTGAGCTTGCCGTGCATTTCGACGCGCCGCTGCGGGCTGTGACGCCCGGACAGTCCCTGGTCCTCTACGATTTGACCGGCGAAACGGTGCTGAGCGGAGCGACGATCCAGCGCCGCCTCTAAACTTTTGCCTTTGACGTATTCCGCTTTTTGACCATGACAAATCCCGCACGCCCCACGTTAGGACTATTTATTGCCATCGGCATGGGAGCGGGGGCGCTGACGGGCCTCGCTATTGGTCTTCTCGTGCATCGTCCGCCGCCGCAGTCTCAGGAGGAGATAAGCGAGACGGTGGATGACCTAAAGCGCCGGGCCGAGATGATCCTGTCGGAGCTTTCCAAAGACCATGTGCCGCCCGGCAGCTAGGCGTTGGCCCTCCAGGCGCGTTAAGAACTTATACTTCAAGAATATACAAGGAGATCGCAACTTGAACCTCACGATGAACAGCCGCACTCCCAGCGAAACGACCTGCATTCTGGACATTGAAGGCGAGGTGGATGTTTACACGTCCCCGCAGCTCAAGCAGGATTTAGTGCAGATCACCGAGCGCGGGGTCAAGCGCGTCATAATCAACCTCTCGAAAGTCGAGTACCTGGACAGCACCGGCCTCGGCGTCCTCATTGGCGGGTTGAAGCGTCTGCGGGAAGCCGACGGGAATTTGGCCCTGGTTGGACCGGGAATGCGAATCCAGCGCATTTTTGAGATCACCGGCCTGAACAAGATTTTTGACATCTACGAAACCGAAGCCGAAGCCGCCGCCAAAGAAGGGGTGACTTTATGACCGATTTGCACAGTTCCAATTCCCAGATCAGCGCCGACCCGCGCACGGAGACCGTCCAGCTTATCATTCCCTGCCGCCCGGAGTATGTCGGGGTCGCCCGGCTGGCCGTGCTGGGAATTGCCAGCCGGATGCCCTTTTCGTATGACGAGGTGGAAGATGTTCGGCTGGCTGTCGGCGAAGCCTGCACCCATGCGGTTGAGCGGGCCGGAGCCGGAATCGCCACTCTTCGCATCATCAGCACGCTTGATCCGCACGCCCTCACAATTGAAGTCACCGATGATGTCTCCGAGGAGAACATGGCCGAGCCGACCGAGGAAGCAAAGCTGCTCGAAGAAGCCGGAGTAGACCAGGAAGGCTTGGGCGCACTGCTGATGGAGATACTGGTGGACGAAGTCAAGATCGAGACTTCGGCGACCGGCACTCGCGTTCTTTTGACCAAATACGCCCCCGAATAGAATACGCCCCCGAATAAAAATGCGCCCCAAATATCGGGATAGAATGTGGGACCGGAATGACTGTTATGACACAAAAAAAGGCGATGGACTGGACACAGGACGACGCTGAAACTCTGTTCGCCCGCTATGCCCGCACCCGCGACACCCAGATGCGTGACCGCTTGGTGGTAATGCATCAAAACCTCGTGCGGTATCTGGCCGGAAAGTTCGTCAACCGGGGCGAGCCTTTAGAAGACTTGATCCAAGTCGGCACCATTGGCCTCATCAACGCCATTGACCGCTTCGACTCCGGGCGCGGCACGAAGTTTTCCACCTATGCGACCCCCACCATCGTCGGCGAGATCCGGCGCTACTTCCGGGACAAAGCCTGGAGCCTCAAAGTCCCACGCCGCTTACAGGAGCTGAACCAGACAGCCTCAAAAGCCCAGGAAGCGTTAAGCTCGAAGCTCGGACGCCCGCCGACTATCCAGGAAGTCGCCCTGCGGATCGGCGCGACCGAAGAAGAAACACTCGAAGCGATTGAGCTGGGGAACGCTTACGACACGGTCTCGCTTGACAGCAAAATGATGCACGACTCCGACAGCGCCCCGCTGTCACTCGCGGAGTTTGTCGGCGCGGAAGACGAATCGCTCCTCAGTTTAGAAGCCTTCGGCGACCTAGACTACGCGCTGGAAGCCCTCGACCCGCGCGAGCGAGCCATCATCATCCATCGGTTCTTCAAAGACATGTCCCAAGCCGAAGTCGCCAAGCAGCTTAACATTTCCCAAATGCACGTTTCCCGCCTGCAAAACCGCGCCCTCAGCCAGCTCCGCCGCCTCATGGTCAGCGAATGATTTTCTATGGTCAGCGAATGATTTTCTATGGTCAGCGAGTGATTTTCTACGGTCAGCGAATGATCTTCTTCCGAAAGCAGTAATCTCATGCCCGCCCCGCTCGATCTTCTGTCTTCACTTTCTGCAACTGGCGTGACCCACCGTAATTTGTCTGTTCCCGAACTCACCGAAAGAGCAATCAAGCGCGGCGAGGCGCAGATTGCCGATACCGGGGCGATTACGGCAAGGACCGGCCAGTATACAGGCCGGTCTCCGAAAGACAAGTTTCTCGTGGACGACGCCGAGACGCACGACCGGGTAGACTGGGGCAAGACCAACCAGCCGCTGCCGCCGGAGAAGTTTGCCGGGCTGCTCGATAAGATGACTGCGTTTGCCGCAGGCCGGGAACTATTTGTTTTCGACGGCTTTGCCGGGGCGGAGGGCGGCTCACGCCTGGCGATCCGCATTATCACCCAGTATGCGTGGCACTCCTTGTTCGCCCACCAGCTTTTTCTCCGCCCCACCCCAGCGGAACTGGCAGACTTCACGCCGCAGTTTACGCTGCTGGATTTGCCGAGCTTTCACCCCGACCCCGCTCTCGACGGAGTGCGCTCGGAAACTGTGATCGCGTTAGATTTGACGCAGAAGCTCGGCCTGATCGGCGGGACGGAGTACGCGGGAGAGATTAAAAAGAGCGTCTTTACCGTGATGAACTACCTGCTGCCGCTGTCGGGCATCCTGCCGATGCACTGCTCGGCAAATGTTGGGGCCGAGGGTTCGACTGCGCTCTTCTTCGGCTTGTCGGGAACCGGCAAGACGACGCTCTCCGCCGACCCGGAGCGGCGGCTGATCGGCGATGACGAACACGGCTGGTCGGACACCGGCGTCTTTAACTTTGAAGGCGGCTGCTACGCCAAGTGCATCAAGCTCAGCCGCGCGACCGAGCCGGAGATTTGGGACGCCATCCGCTTCGGCACGGTTCTGGAAAACGTCGTCTTGGATGCCGAGACGCGCATTGCCGACTACAACGATGTCTCGCTCACCGAGAACACACGGGCGGCCTACCCGATTACGGCCATTCCGAACGCGCTTCTTCCCGGTATCGGAGACCATCCCAAGACAATTCTGTTCCTGACCGCCGATGCGTTCGGCGTCCTGCCGCCGATCTCCCGGCTGACCCGCGAGCAGACCTTGTACCACTTCCTGAGCGGCTACACCAGTAAATTAGCCGGCACGGAGCGCGGCGTTTCCGAGCCGGAGCCGAACTTCTCCGCCTGCTTCGGCGCTCCCTTCTGGCCCCTGCCGCCGGTGCGCTACGCCGAGATGCTGGGCCAAAAGCTCGATCTGCACGGTGCGGACTGCTACCTTGTCAACACCGGCTGGATCGGCGGCCCGTATGGCACCGGCCACCGGATTGCGCTGGACCAAACCCGCGCTTTAGTCCGTGCTGCCCTGCGCGGCGACCTGCGGGACGCGCTGACTCTCACCGACCCGGTCTTCGGCCTGCACATTCCTTTGTCTGTTCACGGCGTCCCAAACAATCTGTTGCAGCCGCGCTCAACTTGGGCAAACCCCGCCGAGTATGATACCGCCGCGCTTGCTTTGGCCACTCGGTTCCACGAAAATTTTGCCCGATTCCCATCGGTTCCAGGAGCGATTAAAGCCGCTGGGCCGAAGGTTTAAGAACCCCTCCCGCTCATTCTTCGCTCCCTCCCCTGTTAGGGAAGGGCAAGAGTCAAGTTCAAGAAGCGCAACAGCAAACGCCCACGCCTGCTTTTCTTTCCGCGTTGCCCTTCCCTAACAGAGGAGGGAGCGAAGAATGAGCGGGAGGGGTTCTCCTAAACCGCCGCCAGTCTCCCCTTATCCACTTCCTCAAATGCTTCCTCGACGCGGGCTTCCTCAAACTGGGCTGCGTACAGGCGAGCGTATGCGCCGCCGGCTTCCAGCAGGGCGTCATGGGTGCCGCGCTCGACAATCTGCCCCTTCTCCAGCACTAAAATCAGGTCTGCCGCGAGAATTGTAGACAGCCGGTGGGCGATGGCGAACGTTGTCCGCCCTGCCATGAGCGGCACCAGTGCCGACTGAATCAGCCGCTCAGACTGCGTATCTAAAGCCGAAGTCGCCTCGTCCAAGATCAAGATGCGTGGGTTCTTCAGAATTGCTCGCGCAATCGCAACCCGTTGCTTTTCCCCGCCGGACAGCTTATAGCCGCGCTCGCCGACCACCGTGTCGTAGCCGTCAGGCAGCCCGGCGATATGATCGTGAATGGCCGCCGCCCGCGCCGCCGCGATTAGCTCGGCGTCGGTCGCGTCCGGGTTGCCGTAGCGCAGGTTGGTCTTGATGGTGTCGTGGACCAAATAAGTCTCCTGGGTCACGACGCCGATGGCTTGGCCTAGCGATTCCAGCGTGATCTGCTTCACATCAAAGCCGTCAATGAGAACCCGCCCGCTGTCGGCGTCGTACAGCCGGGGGATCAGCGAAGTCAGGGTCGTCTTGCCCGACCCGGAATGGCCGACCAGCGCGACGAGCTGCCCCGGCTTCGCGTCAAACGTGATGCTGCCCAGTGTCGGCTCGGCCTGCGCCTCTTCGTAGCGGAACGTGACATTCGAAAACGCTACTTCACCGCGTATCTGGCTGGGCGACAATGCGGTGGCGTCGGGCGCGTCTACAATCTCCTGCTTGAGGTCCAGATACTCAAAGATGCGGTCAAACAGCGCGAGGGCGCTCGTGACATCCACCTGCACGTTTAAAAGGCCCGTGAGCGGAAAGAACAGCCGGGCTTGCAGGACCGTAAACGCAACAATAGTGCCGAGCGACAAGTGGTGATCGCCGTGCGAGACGACTAAATCTGCCGCCAGCCAGTAGACCAGCGCCGGGGTCAGCGAGAACGTCAGGCCGATAAGGTTAAAGAAGACCCGGAAGACCATAGACTGCTTGATCTGCGCGTCGGTCAGAGCCTGGTTCTCGCCCGCAAACTTCGCCAGCGACAATCCTGCCCGCCCGCTGGTTTTCGAGAGCAGGACCCCGGACACAGACAGCGTCTCCTGCATGGTCGAGTTCATATCCGCGAGACGAGTCTGGACCTCCTTGCGAATGCCTGCGCCCCACTCCCCCACCCACTTGCCGACCCAGGCGAACAGCGGCAGGACCCCCACCGACAGCAGGGTCAGCCGCCAGTCCATGATGATCATCGCCGCCAGCGTCGAGAGCACAATGGTCGTATTGGACAGCACCGTCGCCGCCGTGTCCGACAGCACCGACTGCACCCCGCCGACATCGTTTGCGAGCCGGGACTGGATTTCGCCGGTGCGGGTATCGGCAAAGAACCGCAGCGCCATTCCCTGCAAGTGCTGATAAAGCTGGTTCCGCAGATCGCGCATGATCCGCTGCCCGACCAGAATGCTGAGATACCCGTAATACAGGGTCAGCACGGTCGAAACCAGCGTCGTCGCCAGTGTCAGCCCGATGTCCCGCGTCACCAGCGCCATATCCCGCCCCAGCAGCCCGTGGTTGATAATGGCTTGCAGGAGAAACGGCGGAAATAACCCTAACCCTGCCGCCGCCAGCACCGTCACCGCAATCAGCGCCACTTGTTTGTGGTACGGCTGAAACGTCCGCATCACCCGCCCCAGCGTCCCCGCCTTCAGCGGCTTCTTCTCCCGCCCGCCTTGTCCCGCCCCGCCCCGCATTGCAACAGCCACGCTTTGTACCTCTGCCCTTATTGTACCTGCTCCCAGCAAAAACAGGCTTGACAGAACAGCCGCTTCTTTGTTACCATAGGGCATGATGTGTAAAGTAGCCATAAACCTTGCCGCGCTCCTAGTCTTCTTGCTTTTGCAGGTTGAGGCAAGAGCGGATATGGATACAAATCATCGTTTTTCGACAACGGTTCTGTGTTCTCCGCTCATTATCGGCCTTGACAACACCCACTTGCCGTTGATCTCTGTACGAGTAAATGACTCCGTTACAGCAACCTTTCTCGTGGATACCGGGACAAATGTGCTCGCAGTAACCGATGACTTCAGAAGAAAGATGAAGCTGTCACTTGACGCGATCAATCAAGCAGGATACTCCAACACAATAAGCGGCCAGCCTGCACACACAACGACATTAGCGAAATTGGAAATCGGGAAAATTGTGATCAACCAGCAGGCCGTTCTTGTCGTGCCTGCGGGAAAACTTGGAGGTATGGAGCGATCTGTTGACGGGATACTCGGCAGTAATTTTTTTACCCAAACTGCTTTGTTTTGGGACTTCTCTCAACACAAGATGACCTTTTATATTTTAGGAAATCTTAACGTGCAGGAAGTGCAATCTTTGGGGTTTTCTAACATCTCAGTGTTTCCAATCATGCCCACACCCAATTATCTGTGGACAACAGAAGCAACAGTCGAGAACGCAAGCAAGGTTGTCAAAGATACTTTCGTTGTTGACACGGGATCGGTGATAACGCGGCTCGCTTCAACAGACAGCTATTCTTTATCTTTGACGCCCCTGAAAGAGAATGTTCAAGAATGGACATATGATCGGGTGCAAACATTAAGCACGGCTTTGGTCGACAAGATAACAATCGGCCCTACCAGCTTGAACAACTTCTCCTTGTACTATAGTAGGCAAATCGGCGACTTAGCGCCTTCTACTTTAGGCATGGATATTCTTTCCGGTTACAAGGTGCTAATAGACTTTCCCGCGAAGAAGATGTACTTGCAACCGAACACGCCCAGCATGATCATCACAATAAAGCCGCAAGTTGCACCACTGACGCAAACACCTGTGCCGCAAACCCATCCCTAACACAACAGCGAGTACCCGCTGACGGACGGGCAGGGAACGACCAAGCTGACAACGAACGCGAGCCAGACGGTGACTTCCACCCAGGAAACGGAAGCGTTCGGGCGCACGATTGGCGGCACAGGCAGCACGGCAAGTCCGTTCGGCTACCACGGGGCAGACGGCTACCGCTCGGACGGAGACGGGCCGGCGGGCCTAGAGCCGTACCAGAAGGTGGGCGCTCGGTACTATGACGCCACGTTCGGGCGCTTCATCACGCGGGACACGGTGTTGAGCCAGTCGCCGTATGCCTACTGCGGCGGCGACCCGGTGAATTGCAGCGACCCGACAGGGCATATGACGGGCATCCCAAACACCTTTGAGACAACGGGTTCCACCGGCATCATCGAAGTTAGGGAGGGAGGGTCAGGTGGTGATAGCGGTCAGGCTGACGCGAGCCTTGCTGCTGCATTAACGGCTGGCGGCGCTACTCTTGTTGCCAATCCAAGCAGTGGAACATTGACGGGTTCACAAGGTCAAGTTACTATGACAATGGGAAACCTTGGTACTCAAAACGGGTCTGCTCCCAGTAATGGAACTCCTACCTTCTCAGGAGAACTTGGGGTTCCTATCGGGCGCACAACCCTAAATACAGGTGTTACCTTCGGTGGGGGTATGTTCACGTTCAACGGTGGGTTGAGTTACGACCTCTCAAAAGGTTTTTCAGCCGTGGTTGATGCAAACGGACCCAGCCTCCAGTACAACCTGCTCAACTTGTAGTGAAAGTATCGGTATAAATTGAAGCCGACTGCCTAGGCAGTCGGCTTCTACAACTAAGCCATGAGGCGTGTGTAACAATGATAATCTCTCGTCAACGCACATTTTCTGTGTTCTGCCTAATTTGTTGTTTAACCTGTTTTTGGCAGAACGGGTTACGGTCCGGCGCAGAGAGTTCTCTACGTCTTCCACAACACGCCGCTACGATTAGCTTTGAACCAGTAATATCGGGTAAGGTCGTGGCAGGTCAAGCTCTCATCAAGGTGCAGCTAGACCATAGCATTAGCGGCACTTTTTTTGTTGATACGGGTTCCGCAACAAGCGTTATCAGCACATCGCTTGTTCAGAAACTTGGCCTTGTCACCGAGCCGGCAGTCAGTAACGGGAAGCCCTACATGATAGACGGCAAACAAGCAACAATGGCAACTATACCGGTGCTGAAGCTTGGCGTGATAAATTTTCCTAGTCAGCCTTTCGTTGTTAAAAATGACAAGTTTTTAGCAACGCTCTCTGGGTCATCTTTCGACGGCATCATCGGAATTAACATACTTCACCGAATGGCTACCCGATGGGACTTCAAGAACCATTTATTGACTTTCTTCTATCCAGGCCAACTGGATCCAATCGATTTTAGGCAACTTAACTTCATCAATCCCAGTATTCTGCCCATCACGGAGGACACTAAGGAGAATGGCCTCTGGTACGCTTCGATAAAGATGTCGAACGGGCTTGTCAGCATAGACCAGCGGCTAATGATAGACACAGGATCAAATTTGACGATAATCCCAAACTCAGATGCACAGCATCTTGGTCTTAAGCCTTACGATCAAAAGTTGTCACACACTTTTGGGGGTTCTTCCATCTTAGATGTCGCCAATATAGAAACTCTCCAAGTCGGCGATTTGACGCTGCCAGAGTTCCCGATTTCCATTCGTGCCGCCTCGTTGAAGAACGAGGCCTACTTACTGGGTTTGGACGTTCTCTCCAACTACCAAGTATTAATCGACTTCCCCGCTAAGAAGATGTACTTGCAGCCGGATACGCCGAGCGTGAACATTACGATTAAGCCGCAAGTTGCACCACCGACGCAGACACCTGTGCCGCAAACCCACCCCTAACACAACAGCGAGTACCCGCTGACGGATGGGCAGGGAACGACGAAGCTGACGACGAACGCGAGCCAGACGGTGACTTCCACGCAGGAAACGGAAGCGTTCGGGCGCACGGTTGGCACGACGGGCAGCACGGGCAGTCCGTTCGGCTACCACGGGGCAGACGGCTACCGCTCGGACGGAGACGGGCCGGCGGGCCTAGAGCCATACCAGAAGGTCGGCGCTCGGTACTATGACGCCACGTTCGGGCGCTTCATCACGCGCGACACGGACTTGTCTCAGTCACCCTATGCCTACTGCGGCGGCGATCCCGTTAACTGTACCGACCCCAGTGGGCATGATACCATTCCAGTGCAAACTCCCAGTGTACCTGACGGTTCTGTCGGCACTGCGCCACCTCCCGGTCAGTCCCCAGACGAAGGCTACGGCGAACCTGGTGGCCCTGACGGGTCGGGCGGCACCACTTATCCTGCCGACGGCGGTCTTTCAGGTCCGCAACCAGTCAACAACGTCACCGCTGATCCTGGGGGATCGTTAGGTGTTGACGCTGGTAGAACCAACGTTAGTGCAGGTAACTTAAATGGCCCCGGTGCTCCAAACGTTACTGCGAGTGTATCTGCAAATGCGGGTGCAGTCTCCGTAAGTGCTGGTGTGACAGGTGCACAAGGCGCAGGTGCAGCCTACAATGCTGGCATCCAGTATAATTCTGGAAACTTCTATCTTGGATATGGGTCTGGTGGGATGTTCACGTTTGGGTACAAGTTCCCTAAATGAGTCAGTAACACCATCTTCAATCCCAGACAAACTCTGAAAAGAGTTTCAAGGCGGAAGCAGTTGCCCTGTGGCAACTGCTTCCGCAACGTCTCGATGTTGTCTCAGTTACCAATCAAAATCAATGGTTATGCGAGCGATGAAATATGCGAAAATCCGACGGAGGTAAACAATGCACCCGATCTCAGTAAAGGTGAAGCGACAGTGTGCTCTTGTACTTGTTGTGTGTTTCTTGGTGTGTCTCATACCAAGTACGACAAAAGCCGAGACCGAGCCATCGCAGGTCGAACAAAGGGTGATCAAAGTTACTTACACCCCAAGGATGAACGGCGGCAAGGTTCTAGGGCAGCCTCTTGTCACAGCGAGACTGAACAAAACTGCGGAAGTAAATTTCTTAGTTGATACAGGTTCCTCAGTCAGTATTATCAGCGATAAAATTGCAAAGGAATTAGGACTTCGCCTGGAGCCAGCCATTTCGGACGATGGGAAGCCCTTCGATCTGTTCAAAAAGAATATGCTCATGGGGCGGGTATCCACACTTGAAATGGGCAATTTTGCTGGTGTGGAGATTACTTTTTCCAACGCAGCACTTCTCATCGTTGACGATAAAACGCTCAACTTCGGTTCCCTTTCACGCAATGTAGGTTCGCTCACGCATATAGACGGAATTGTTGGGGCGAACCTGTTAGAACACTTCCCCCTGTTGCTGAATGCTCAAGACCATACGCTGTTGTTTGTGTACCCAGGGAACCTCTCGCCAGACCGCTTGAAGAGCTTAGGCATGACCAGTCCTTATGTTCTGCCGATGTTGAGAGACCTGCTCCCTGCCGCCTGGTATAGCACAATCAAGTTCAGCAATCAGGAAAGTACGGCTGAAGAAAGCCTGAAAATAGACACTGGTTCCGGTACGACAATCATATCCGGTCAGACGGCGAAACAACTTAAACTAAAATCTGTTGAGCAGTATAAGATTATTGATTATAGTGGCGAAAAGATTTTGGATATTGCCAATGTGGCTTCTGCAAGTGTTGGAAACCTCTCCCTATCTAATCTTGCTGTTGAGTACCAAAGCGACCCGAAGATTTCCAGCGTTCCCGTGCTAGGAATGGATGTTCTGTCAGGTTACAAAGTGCTGATTGACTTCCCCGCCAAGAAGATGTACTTACAGCCGAATACGCCCAGCGTGAACATTACCGTCAAGCCGCAGACGCTGGGCGCTGCGGTAGGAAAGTGATCATTGACCTACTTCACTAGCTCGGTCATGTTCTCGGTGCCAAAGCCGGTGCGCGGGAGCATCAGCAGGTCGCGCTCGCGGTCGGCGGGATTGCCGGGCGCGTTGGGGACAATGATGTCTTTTGAGGCCGCCGGAAGCAGAGGAAAGACGCCTTCGGCGAAGCGGTAGGCTTCCTCTAAATGCGGGTAACCGGACAGGACAAACGTGTCAATCCCCAGCGCGGCGTACCCCTGCATCCGGGCGTAGACAGTTGCCGGGTCGCCGACAAGCGCGGTTCCCGCCCCGCCCCGCACGAGGCCGACGCCCGCCCAAAGGTTTGGACTGATTTCTAGAGAGTCCCGACTGCCGCCGTGGAGCGCCCGCTGACGACGCTGGCCTTCCGACTCCGACTGGGCAATCGCGGCCTGCGACGCCGCAAGTGTCGCGTCATCTAAGCGGCTGAGGAGCCGGTCTGCCGCCGCCCAAGCGTCAGCAGTCGTTTCCCGGACAATGACATGCAGGCGGATGCCGAAGCGCAAAGTCCGGCCTTCGGCGGCGGCCAGCGCCCGCAGAACAGCAATCTTCTCCGCGACCATCGCCGGCGGCTCGCCCCAGGTCAGATAAACATCCACATGCTTTGCCGCCACGGCAAGCGCGGCGGGGGACGAGCCGCCGAAGTACAGCGGCGGGTACGGACGCTGGTACGGCCCGAACTGCTGCCGGGCGTTCTCAATCTGAAGATGCTTGCCGCGAAACGTGACACTTTCGCCCTGCATCAATGCCCGCCAGATGGTCAAGTATTCGTCCGTGTGGGCATACCGCTCGTCGTGGTTTAAAAAGACGCCGTCGGCTTCCATCGAGCCGCCGCCTGCGACGATGTTCAGCAGAACCCGCCCCTCCGAGAGATGGTCGAACGTCGCCGTCATCCGCGCCGCAAGCGCCGGCGGCAGCAGCGAGGGCCGGTGCGCGATCAAAAACTTCAGCCGCTTGGTCGAGGGAATCAGCGCGGACGCGATCACCCAGGGGTCCTGCTTCGCGCCGGTTCCAATTAGCATCGCCTCGTAGCCGAGCGTGTCTACCGCCTCGGCAATCTGTTTCAGGTACGCAAAAGTCGGCGCACGCTGGCCTTCGGGCGAGCCGAGATACCGCTCATCGCCCTGCGTCGGCAGATACCAAAAAATGTGCATACACTGTCCTCTAAAGCTGTAATTTGACCCAAGACTCAATCGCGGATGCCGGGCGGGCGCCTGACGTGCGGGCGGCTTCTTTGCCGTGCGTGAAGACAGCCATTGTCGGGATCGCCTGGACGCCGAAGCGGGCACCGAGACCGGGCAAGGCTTCCGTGTTGATCTTGACGACCAGCCAGTGGCCGGCGTTCGCGGCGGCGACTCGTTCCAGTTCCGGCGCGACTTGCCGGCAGGGAACGCACCAGGGTGCCCAGAAGTCTACAACCACTGGCAGCAGGGATGCAGCGACAAGGGCGGCAAAGACGCTGTCGCTGGGGATGTCAAGCGGCGCGGCGACAGCCGGGAGCGGAGTTTGACAGGACCCGCAGGCGCCGCTTTCAGGCAGCTTCGTGAACGGCACCCGGTTCCGGCGTCCGCAGTGGGTGCAGGCTTCAATAATGCCTTTTTCGTCAAGCGTCGGCTTACTCATGGCGGCTTACCTCTTTCCAGTAGCGGTTTGCAGTCTCGGTGTGCGTCGAGAACGCCAGTTCCCTCGGTCCGTCTGCCGTCGTCACGGCGGAAGTTTCCGAAGACGGCTGGAAGTTCGGCAGAATGACGGACGGCTGGGACGGTGCGAGGCCGAACACCAAAAGCGTCCCGTCGGGAGCGCTGCGCGTGTCGAACAGAGTAATTGTGGCAGGGTCTACCGTGAAGCCAGTTTCCTCAAAGACTTCCCGCGCCCCCGCTTCCTGCCAGGTTTCACCAGTCTCGATAAAGCCGCCCGGCAGTCCCCATTTTCCCGCCGCCGGCTCCTGAACACGCTTCACCAGCAGCAAGCCGTCATCGCCAATCGGCAGCAGAACGACCGAAACGGGCAGCGGATTGGAATAGGTCGTATTGCCGCAGTGGGCGCACCGCTTCGGGTACGCGGCACCGGCAACAAACGGAGTGCCGCAGTAGGAGCAGTGGGAGTTTTTTTGGGTGTCAGCGGACATAATAGACAATTATGCCCCAATTAACCGACATCGCTAACCACATCGTCATTTTGACCGGCGCAGGCGTCTCGGTCGCCTCCGGCCTGCCGACGTACCAGGGGCCGGGCGGCCTATGGGAAAGCGCGGACATCGCCCGTCTTGTCGAAGCGCGGCACCTGCCCGGCAGCCTGCCGGGCCTGTGGCGGCTGTATTCCGAGCGCCGCCGTGTCGCGCTGGCTGCGAAGCCGAACCCGGCACACACGGCGATTGCTGGCCTGCAAAATATCCGGCCGGACGCCGTGACGCTGCTGACTCAGAACGTGGACGGCCTGCACCAGCGGGCCGGCAGCCCGGCGGTGACGGAGCTGCACGGCTCGGCGTTCCGCACCCGCTGCACCAGCCCCGCCTGCGATCTGCCGCCGTTTGAGGATATGCAGAGCTATGACGCAGTTCCCCTCTGCCCCCAGTGCGGCTCGTGGCTGCGTCCCGCTGTCGTGCTGTTCGGCGAAAACCTGCCCGAAGCCGCGCTCCGGCAGTCCCGGTCGGCGCTGGACCAGTGCGATCTGTTCTACGCCGTCGGCACGTCGGGCGTGGTCTGGCCCGCCGCCGCGTTCGTGCAGATTGCCTCGCAGGGCGGGGCCTACACAGTGCTGGTCAATCTTGAAGCGGGGAGCGGGTCGGCAGGGTTCGACAAGGTCATTTTAGGCCGGGCCGAAGACGTGGTGCCGGGATTGTTCTAAAACACGCCCTTCAAAGAGAGCTTCAAAGAGCGCTCCAAGCCGGTTCGGGAACCGAGCGATCCTGCTCCAAGACAACCACCGTGCTGGTCGGGCCGGTGAGCAGCCACAGACGGTCGGCGGCTTGCAGCATCATTTTCAGGCCATGCCCCAAGGTTCCGGCGGTGGTGAAGCCGCGAGACAGTGCGGCGCGGGGCAGGTTCTCCATCGAGATGCCCTGACCGGCATCTTCCACCCAGATCTGGATTGTGCCGGAGCTGTCGAGGCAGATCAAGGCGATCCCGGCCCCCGCGTGGACAATGGCATTCATGCCCGCTTCGTTGGCCGCCGTGACCAGGTCGTGAACACGCTCCTCCAGGAAATGGCTGGCTTCCGCCGCCGCAATGACCCGGCGGCGCAGGTCCCGCAGGCCGCCTTGCGGGGTTAATGCGATTGATTTGGAGTGCGGACTTTCCCGCAGCGGCGGCAGCTCGCTCGCACCGCTGCACAGCCGCTGCTTCCCGTCGGTGACATTTGCCAGGGCATCGCGCAGGAAGCTGCGCTGCCAGCCGGAGACTTCCTGCAAAGCCGTATTCGCCTGAGCCAGCGCTTCTGTGCGCTCGGCGACCCGCTGTTCGAGGCTGTCCCGGACCCCGCGCAGCTCGCGTGCCTGCTGAAGAGCGGTCTGGGCAAGAAAGACTGCCCCGGCCAGCAGCAGCGCCAGCAGCAAGCCGCCGCCCAGAGCGCCTGTCGGGATGAGCGGCTGTCGGGATGAGCGGCTATAGGAACACTGTGGGTGGGGACGACAGGCGGCTTGAAGCGACGAGGCGGCGGATGAGTCCAGCTTGTGTGCTCTCCTCCACGACCAGCGCCTGCCAAAGACAGAGCGTGACCGCTGCTGCCATGACCCCGGTAAAGATCGGCAGCCAGCCCGGCGTGCTTTGGGCCTCACCCTTGCCGGGAGCCTGACCCATGCCAGGAGCCTGACCATCGCGAACAGCAAGAGTCAGCAGGCCCAGGCCCAGCACAACAAAACCGGCGGCCGTATGCACCGCCATTCGGGTGAATTGTCCCCAAACATAGCTTTGGACAATGCCGGTCAAGTAGCCGGACAAAGCCACAATGCCGAGACCCGTGATGACTGAAGCGAATGCTGAAAGGAACAAAGGACGCGCTGAGAAACGGCGGCCCTGCACCAGCAGCAGCGATAGACCGCACAAGGAAAAGCAGAGAGCCGCGCAGAATGCCATCCGTCCGGGTGCCGTCACCCCCGACCGGATGTAAGCGTGCATGAGAAGCTGATCAATTCCGAAGCTGACATGCAGCAGATACTCGCCAAGCGTCAGTCCATCGATCAGCAGACCGCCGGCTCCGCCGATCCCTGTCAGCGTCCGTGCTGAACGCTGCGAAGACGAAGACGTCAAAATTCCCAGTCCGCTGAGGAAAAAGCCGAAGGCCGTGTTGTAGGCCATCGCGACAAACGCCGGGCAGATTCGCAGCAGAGAAGTTGTATGGGTATACCAGCCGGAGAGAACGACGCAGCCCAGCCCCAGGCACAAAGCGCCAGCTGCCCGCCGCAGAAGAAGCCGCAGCGCCGGCTCGCCGGCCCTCTCCGGTTTGTCTGTGCTAGGAAGTTCCGCTGCCGTGAGAGAGTTAATCATCCCCTGCTTTTTACCATGAAAACCGGCGAAAATAAAGATTAAGAAAAGATTAAGAAATGCAGATCGAGAATGGCGGGCTGCTTGGCGCTTAGTCCCACCAGAAGTACCAGACAGTCCCGTTCAGAAGAGTTGCCGCCAACCACTCTTCCACAAGTCTGAGCGCGGCGTCGCGGGTTGCTGGCGACCGAGCAACCGGCATCTCGACAACATCTGTTCAGTATTCTCCTGTTCAGTATTCTCCTGTTTAGCCTTCGCCTGTAATCCGCAGCACGTCGCCGCCATACTTTTCAAGCTTGGCGGGACCGACGCCGCTGACTTCCAGCAGGTCACCTTCGGACTGCGGACGGGCGCGGGCGATTTCCCACAGCGTCTTGTCGCTGAACACGACATACGGCGGCACGGCATCTTTGGATGCCTGAGCGGTCCGCCATTGCTTCAGCTCACTGAGGATGTCGTCGCTGCCGCCATCGGTATCGGCGGCGGTGCGTGGGGCGTAGCCGCGCGGGACTTGGGCGCTGACCGGCAGGCGGTCCTGCCACGCCGCCCGCCCCGGTGCGGTGACGGTACAGACAAAATAAGCGTCCTCATCGCCCTGGTGCATCAGGCCCTCGGCGAACAGCGACTCCAAAAACTTGTCTACGACCGCAACCGTGCTGCCGCGAAAAAGGCCGTTCAGCGGGTTGCCGGGCGCAGCGGACTTGTCTCCCATTGCGCCGGCCCCGCGCAAAAGCTTGTTGAGACGCGCCTTGCCGACGGCAGGGCGCAGAGCATCCAGTCCATGCAAAACCGAGTAGATGTCGCTGGGATCAAGCTGGACCGGCATCGGGATTTGCGGCAGACGCTCCCCTGTCTGGGCGGCTGACTGGGCGGGAGGCGCGTCGCAGTTGTCGCAGCAGAACGGGGTCAGCGGCGGCTCCTGGCGGTCGCCGAAGTAGTCCAGCACCGTTCGCCGGCGGCAGTACGGGGTTTTGCAGTAGTCTACAATCTCGTCCAGCCGGCGCAGACGCTCGGCCCGCTGCTTCGCTAGTCCGGCGGCGATGGAGCGCCGGGCGTCCGGCGGAAAGTCCATGCGGGCAAGTGTCAGGACAACGGCGTCGCCGGTCTGAGCAACCCGTTTGATGAGATCGCCGCGCTCCAACTCGCCCAGCGCGAGGCGTGATTTCATGTCGCTCCAATCAAGCGCCATGCCCCAGCTTTTCGGCAGCCGGGCGGTCTTCTCGGCATCAGCGAAGCGCCGAATGTGTCCGAAGGCCCGCTCGACATCGCCGACGGTCATGGCCTCGTTGTCAATGAACCATTCACGGGTGCGCCGGTCGGCGAAGTGGTACAAGATTGTGCAGCGGGACTTGCGCCCGTCGCGTCCGGCCCGGCCTGCCTCCTGGTAGTAGCTCTCCAAACTGTCCGGGCAGGCGCAGTGGATCACAAACCGGACATCGGGCTTGTCAATTCCCATGCCGAAGGCGTTTGTCGCCACTAAAACCTGCCGGTCGCCATCGAGCCATTCGCGCTGCATCTGGTTCCGAATGTCCGCGTCCAGCCCTGCGTGGTACATGCCTGCGGTTTGGCCGACTTTCGCCAGTGCGTCCCCCGCCAGCTCAAACATCTGCTCGCACTGCTTCCGGGTCGCCACATAGATCAGGCCGCTGCCGCCCATCGCCGACAGCTTCGGCAGGGCGCGGGTCAGCTTGTCTTCGCGCTCCGAGTCGCTTTTGCACCGATGCACCGAAAGATGAAGATTAGGCCGGTTGAAGCCGCCGACCAGCACGAGCGGGTCACGCATGGCAAGGTTTGCGACAATAGACTGCTGCACCCGCTTTGTCGCCGTCGCCGTCGCCGCCAGCAGCGGCGGAGAACCCAGCGTCTCCACTACTTCGCGCAGGCTCAGATAGTCAGGCCGAAAATCATGGCCCCATTCGGAGATGCAGTGCGCTTCGTCCACGACAAACCGGGCGATCTTGACACTCTTCAAAGCGTCCATGAACGCGCCCGACCGGAACCGCTCCGGCGCGACATACACCAGCTTCAGATGCCCCTGCTTCATCTTCCGAATGAGATCATACTGCTCTTCCGGCGACTGAAGCGAAGTCAGGCACGCGCAGCCGATTTCTTGAAACGCAGGCCGGCGATTGAGCGCATCCACTTGGTCCCGCATCAGGGCAATCAGCGGCGAAACTACTAATGTTACACCCTCCGACAGTGCGGCGGGAAGCTGAAAGCACAGCGACTTCCCCGCCCCCGTCGGCATGACGACCAGCACATCCCGCCCGGCAAGCGCCGCCTCGACCGCGTCTTCCTGCTGGGGCCGGAATTCGCCGTATCCGAAATAAGTTTGCAGTGAGTCTTCTAGCACACGGTTATTATACCTGGCCGGCAGTGCATTATTATTCTGAGAAATGTTTCATAAGAACGGGATGCGGGCATAACGGGGTACGCTTGAGACACAAGCGCCTCTCGCCGCCCGCTGTCGCGGGTTTAGAAAAGACTACTTTCATGGCAGACATCGTTGACACAGCCGTTGCCGCTGGATCGTTCACTACCCTCGTCGCCGCCGTTCAGGCTGCCGGACTCGTTGACACCCTGAAGAGCACCGGTCCATTCACCGTCTTCGCCCCGACCGACGACGCCTTTAAGAAGCTTCCCGCCGGCACGGTGGAAGGGCTGCTGAAGGACATCCCGCAGCTCACCAAGATCCTGACCTACCACGTCGTTCCCGGCGCAGTCATGTCCACCGACATCACCGGGCCGATGAGTCCCGCCACGGTCGAGGGCAGCACGCTCAAGATTGATCCCACCGGCGGCAGCGTGAAAGTCAACGACGCCACCGTGACCGGCGCGGATGTCAAGGCTGACAACGGCGTCATCCACATCATTGACACCGTCCTGCTCCCCTCGTAGCGAAGCCACACAAAAGCCCCGGCGACAGTGTCGCCGGGGCTTTTGCGTGCTGCTACTCGTGCTTCTGCGCTTGGTCGCGGGCTTCTTTCGCTTCTTCGGTGTTCGGCACAAATTGATGGCCTTCATGGTCGCCTTCGAGCTTCTCCTGCTCGGTGGCGGCTTTCTCTTCCGGTGAAAGCTTGTCCCAAGCTTCTTTCGGCAGGTAGCGGTGCATTCCGTCCTCGCGCTCGGCGGGCTGGCCGTCCGCCGTGCTCCATTCTTCTTCGGTCCATTCGTGCAGATGCTTTTGAGCGTCGGTCTGCTTGTCTTCTTTGTAGCCGCCGCCGGCTTTTTCGTACTCATGCACCAGAAGCTGGGCTTTGCGGGCGCTCCACTGGCCGGGCCGTCCGCCTTTATCCCCGGCGGTGATTTCGTCTTTCAGACGCGCTCGCAGATCCGGGTCAGTGTAGATGTCTTCAGGCGCTTTTGCCATTTTAGCTGGGCTTTCTAACCATAAATCTTCGTCAGCATCTGGTCGAACGTCTGCGGGTTAATGTTGAAGGTTTCTTTCACGGCAAGGCTTGTCGTGATATTGTCCAGCTCTAAGTTCTTAAGCTGGTCGCGGGTCACCGGCGGCTTGGGCAAAATCTTTTCCATCACGGTCGCGGCGGCATACAGCAGCGGGATCGGGGCGTGGAGCAGCGGTTTCTTCGGCTTGCCGAGCGACCGCGCGAAGCCTTTCAATAGCTCGTTGAACGAAAGCTGGGTCGCGCCGCCGACTTCGTAGACCTGGTTAATCGTGTCGCCGCGCCCAAGCGACTGCACGACGCAGTCTACCAAGTCATCAATCCAGATCGGCTGGAATAGGTTGAAGCCGGGGCCGGGAACGGGGATGACCGGGAACGGCGCATTCCCGCCCAGGCCCCCATGCAGGACCAGGTCTTTCATCTGGGCGACAAACTCGCCGTCTGCCCCGATGACGAGCGAGGGCCGGAAGATGGTGTACGGCAGTTTGCTCCCAATCACAATCCGCTCGGCCTGGTACTTCGTCTGCGAGTACACCGAGGGCGAGTTCATGGACGACCCGATGGCGCTCATGTAGACAAAGCGGCCATCAAAGCCCGCCCGCAGCGCCTCGTCTATGATATTGCGCGTCCCTTCGACATGCACTCTTTGGAACGTCTGCCCCTTGCGCGGCGCTTCCTGAATGATGCCGACCAGATGGATGATCGCCTCGGCGTTCGCAAACATCTCCGGGGTCAGCGAGATGGCCTCCGTGATGTCCACGCCCCGGATATACTCGACTCCGTCCACCCGGTTCTTGCGGACCGGCACCTGCCGCACCAGCCCCCGCACCGGATGCCCAGCTTTAATTAGCCCCTCGCAAATATGCCGCCCGACAAACCCGGATGCTCCCGTCACCAATACCGTCATATGCGCCCCGCCTTCTGTATCTCAAAATTCTAAGAGTTCTGCCGCTATGATACCCTACTGCATGTCTAAAGAAAGAACTGCCTGCGGAAGCGGCAGTTGAGGAGGGCGAGGGCGCAGCAGGGAGGCATTGAATAGAGGTAAAATAGAAAAGACAGCCCCCGTAATGGGCTGTCTTTCCCAAATTGGGCAGAAAGGAGGTGATCCTTATGTCCAACAAAGTGCGGCGGGCGTTCGTTCGAGTTCGCCCCGTCGTCCAAACCATCGCAGCAGTTGTGTCGACAATCGCCCTGCTGTCACCTTTTCAGGTACAGTAGAAACGACGGCCCGTGTGAGGGCTGTCGTTCCTAAACGGACGGAAAGGAGGTGACTCTCCTATGTCCAAGAATCTGCGACGGGCTTTTGTCAAAGCTCGACCAATCGCGCAGACTATCGCGGCGGTTGCAACCACAATCGCAGCGATTTTGCGGATACTTAAAAGCCTCGGCTTCTAAAGTCCGCTAAGAAGAAGGGGATCGCTTGCAGGCGGTTCCCTTCTTTTTGCTGTCTTACGGCAGCAAATCGTACACTTGCACTTCTATCTTGGCATATCGGCAGGGCGTTGTCAAGACACGACCTGTGCTGCTCACCTTTACCTCACTCTTGCGCCCTGTTGCCGTCGGCGCAGGCGTTGTCATCGCCCAGCATCAGAGCGCGGATGCGGCGATGGCGTCAGGTGCAGCGCATTGTTAGACTGAAACCGGCAAGTCATTGTTGCCGGTCATTCTAGCGCGGCCTCCAATCGCTCGAACTGTGAGGCGGACATCTGAGCGGGAGAAAAGTAAGGGTTGCGTGCGTTCCTCAACTCGATGTAAGGATAGCCGCGTAGTTCGGGGATGCACCTGAACCATATCTCCCTGCTCCGCATGATGACTATCGGCTTGCTGTCCTGAACGGCTTGTCTCACGAGCGAGAACGAATACTCCTGCGACGGGACCTGGCGTGGGAGTGCCTTATAACTCGTAGAGCAGTACGGGAAGGATTGGACACACGCGAACTGCGAGGCCACCGCTTCAAGCCCATACCTGTCGATGAAATGACGCAGACGCCTGTGCCACCACTGGCAGCCGCCGGTATAATCAAACGCAGGGTCTAAGTAGAAAAAGGAGTAGCGGCTCTCGAACGTCAGGTTCTTCCTGTTCTGCTCCGCGTAGTCCTGATCGTTGTTCTGGTGGTCGATGTCGTGCGGCTTGAAGCCGCCGTTGAGGGCCAGCAGAAGCACACTGGCTTGCGCGGGTGAGCCGACATAGGGCAGGGGCAACTTGTCAAGCCGTAGAGTGTGGTCGCCGGTAAGGAGGGGAGCGTACCTATCCATAACAGGCTTGTCTTGCGGCAGAACGAAGGGCGCTTCGGCGGGTAGGTCAGTCCACGGGTTGTCCATTTCAGCAGTCTCACCTCTGTTGCTTGGGCGGTCTGCTAGTCTAGCATACTCTGTGGATGCGCTGCGCGTATCTCATTGATGTACCTTTCTAATTCGCCTCCCACTTGCGAAGCATCAGCCTTAAACCCGTGATGCGTGGCCCCCAAGTAGAGGGTGACGCCCGCGCCCTCCTGCCGCAACTCAAGAAAGTAGTGCGGACCAAACTCCACCCGTAATTCAGTGTAATCCCCGTTCACACCCGGCTGGGATTGAACGTCAATGCGCTTACTGTCCATGTTTTCTCCTCTTCGTCACAGAACGGCCACGTCTTGCAACCTAACAAGTATTTACCGCGTTACGCCGCATTCTATTCGCGGCAGAACACGCATTATTTGCGGCAATTACTACGCTTTTTGCACCCTGCGATAGAACAACGCGCAAGGCGTACTTTTACTGCACACGCGCTTCATAGCCCTGGTTGACTGCTTCTGATTGATTATATCACAATTTTCAACTGTAATTGCACCGAACCGAACGCAAAAACGGACGGGACGCTCCTCTCCCCTCTCCTTCCTAATCTCGTGCCCGCGAAGGCGGTCACTCGGCGCTTCGCCCCACAGCGTAGGAATTTATTCCCACGCTTCCCCTGCCCTCTTCCCCTCTTGACATTCCTATTCATTCTCGTTATAATAATAGACATAAGGTTTTGCTTGGGAGAGCGGAACAGGAACACGATCATGCCGACGACTGACTCCGGCAAGGCCATCGCCAGCCGCAACGCCACCGCCCACGGACTCTTCGCCCGTGATGTGGTCCTTCCCGCCCTCGGCGAAGACCCCGCCGGCTACCGGCAGCTCCAGGACGAATGGACCCGTCAGCTTGCCCCGCGCAACCTCTTAGAGCAGCACTACGTCAGATACGAAGTAATGCCGAAGGCATAGAAAATCGCGGCGGCTTCCTGGCGTCTGCGCCGCCTGCACCGCTGGCAGGCCCAGCTCTTTGAAGACGACACGCTGACCGAAGCCGAACGGCTGGACCGGCTGAGTGCCGTCCTGCGCCACGAGACCGCCCTCCATCGCCAGATTGACACCGCCGTCAAGCTGCTGGGGAAAGACGTTCCCCAGCTTTATCAGCGCCGCCTCCGCGACCAGGTTCTCGAAGACCTGCACGTCTCCGAGCGCGAGTGCCGCGACGAGCCGGAAACCGACCTCACCGTCTCCCTCGAAACCGGCAACCGCTTGTACCAGCTCCGCAAAGCCACCACCCAGGCCGCAAATGAGCTGTCAGAAGCCCCGCTTGACGCGGTACACGCCGAAATTTGTCAAAACGAACCCGTCTCCCTCCAAACCCCGGCTCCCCAGAATTGGGGCGGGGGGCTTCCCTCTGTACTGCTCCCCCAGAATTGGGGGCCGGGGGGCCACCGAAAAGGCCGCCGCACCCACCGGTATTAACCGCGAAATCGGTTTTTTTCGGCAGTTTTATATAAAAAGGTTGAACTCGTGGGTACAGTTGTGGCACAATAGCAAGACAAGCCACGGTAGTTCGACCAGGGAGGCCAACCCATGCAGACCGTACTCGAAAAATTATCTCACTTAGCGGCACCGAAACGCAAACATACACGGCGCGATTCGCTTGCCGAAATCCGAATGCGGAACGCCGACGACGCCGTGCGGAACCCGGCGAAAGAGCGGCAGGCGATGCTGCGCTTTCTCGCGTACCTGACCCCCTACCTGCCGCTGTTCATCTCAGCCACCATTCTCGGCATCATCAATTATACGGTCGGCGCGGTCGTGCCGAGCGTCACCGGCTATGTCATTGACCGGATTATCATGCACGGTCAGCCGCACGTCGGGCGGACAAACCGCCTATACCCGGTCTTAGACCATCTGCTGCACCGGGTCGCGCCGGGGGCCAGCTTGTCCGCGCAGGCGAACGTCCTGCTGGGCCTGGTCATCGCTATTCTCCTCACGATGGGTTTTGTGATGTTCGGACGCGGCTACCTGGTCGGCATCGGCGGGCAGCGCGTCATTTTCAAGCTCCGCAACGACCTGTACGAGCATATTCAGGGCTTGTCGCTGTCGTTCTTTCAGCAGAACCGCTCCGGCAGCATCGTCTCGCGCTTGACCTCCGATATTGCGCTGGCCCAGAACTTCATCGGCAATGCATGTACGCTCCTCTGGATGGACTCGCTCTCGGTCATCGGCATTGTCATCTGGCTCTTTCTGCTGTCCCCGCGCATGGCGGCGGTCTCTTTGATTGTCCTGCCCTTCTGGGTCTTTAGTGTCCGCTTCTTCGGCCAGCGCATCCGCAAGGCGTCCCATGCCGTGCAGGAGGGCTTGTCGGAATTGTCGGGCCAGGTGCAGGAGAAAGTGGCCGGCGCAACCGTCGTACAGGCGTTCGCCCGCGAGAAGCGCGAAACCCGGCTGTTCCACCGGATGCACCGGTCGCTGTACGACCGGCAGGTGACCACCGTGCGCTACCAAGCGCTGAACATGGCGACTTCCAATGTCCTGACTTCGGTTGCCCCCATCACCGTTGTGCTGTTCGGAGCGCATGAAGTCATCGCCGGACGCATGACGACCGGCATGATGATCACGTTCTGGACGACGCTGGGCCTCTTTTATATGCCCTTGCAGCGGCTGACCGATATGGCTGCCGTCATCGCAAACGCCGGGGCGGCGATTGACCGCATCTTTGACATCTTCGACATCACGCCCGACATCGCCGACGCCGATGGGGCCGTGGCTCTGCCCGCCAAGATTGAAGGCCATGTTGAGCTGAAAAACGTCTCGTTCGGCTACGACCCGGACGTTCCCATCTTGAAGAACCTCAATTTAGACATCAAGCCCGGCGAAGTCATTGCCTTTGTCGGCCCGTCGGGCGCGGGCAAGTCTACGCTCGTCAACTTAGTTCCCCGCTTCTACGATGTCACCGGCGGCCAGATTTTGGTGGACGGGCAGAACATCGCGGATGTCAAAGTGAAGTCTCTGCGAAACAACATCGGCATGGTGCTTCAGGACAACATCCTGTTCACGGGGACCATCAAAGAGAACATTCTTTACGGCCGCCCCGGCGCATCCGACAAAGAGATTGTTGAAGCCGCCGTCGCCGCAAACGCCCACCACTTCATCGAGGCCCTGCCCGAAGGCTACGAGACCGAGATCGGCGAGCGCGGCACCAAGCTCTCCGGCGGCCAAAAGCAGCGCCTCGCCATCACCCGCGCGTTCCTGCGCGACCCGCGCATCTTGATCCTCGACGAAGCGACCTCGGCGCTCGACAGCGAAAGCGAAAAGCTGATCCAGAACGCCCTGAACCGGCTGATGGTCGGCCGAACCACGCTCATCATCGCGCACCGATTATCCACCATCATGCACGCGGACAAAATCGTCGCCATGCAGGACGGCCGCATTGTCGAAGTCGGCACCCACAACGATCTGCTCGCGAACCGCAGCCTATACTACCATCTTTACAAAGCTCAATTCGAGCACGCCCTGTCCATGCCCATGCCCGAAGAGTGGACCCAGAGTGACAGCAACAACGCCGCTCCGAGCCAGGACCGTTTAGCAAGGGCCATCAACTGATGCCTGATGACGTGCTGCTGAAAATTGCGCGTGTGATTGGCCTCTTGGGCCTCGCCCTGCTCATTGTCAGCAGCGCCTGCGGGACGTTGCTGGCATCCCGCACGGCCCAGAAGATCAAGTTCTTGAAGGGCAAGACCTTCACCTACCACCGCACCACCTCTATTATCGGCGCGGCCTTGTTTCTGCTGCACCCAATCCCGCTGCTGCTGGCCCATGCCACGACGGGAATGCGCTGGTGGAACATCTTTGTGCCGTTCACCACGCCGAAGCAGGGCATTTTGATTGCTTGGGGAACCCTAGCCGCCTATGCCCTTCTCATCGTCACTATTTCCTCAATAAACATCAAGAAGCTGCCGCGCCGTCAGTGGCGGCTCCTCCATTACGGCTCCTATGCCGTGCTGGGTTTGGGCCTTGTCCATGCCCTGACAATCTCCAACGAGTTCGCCCGGTACGAGCCGTTCCGCATTGAAGAACCCGACAAGTTCCTGCTGGCCGTGGTTGCTCTGCCGCTGGTGCTACTGTTCCCGCTCTGGCGCATCGCTGCCGCCCGGCGTTCCTATTCGGCAAGAAAGGTCTGAAAAGCTGTTAGAATTAAGCGCGTTACGCTTGCGGCGCAGCCGCGCCTTCACGCTCATTGAAATGCTTGTTGTCATCGCCGTGATTGCCGTTATCGCGGCCATTCTGTTTCCTGTGTTCCAGAAAGTGCGCGAGAATGCACGGTCGGCGGCCTGCCTCTCGAACTACCATCAAATTGGGCTGGCGATCCATATGTACGCAAACGACGCCGACGGCCAGACGCCGCCGAATGGCGGCTCGTTTGGCGGCCTCATCGCCGACTGCGCCCCCTACACACACACGGCGGCAGTCTTCGCCTGCCCGGATGATTACGACCGCGTCAAAGAAGCACGGCCCGGCAGCTACCGCATGGCGAGCTTGTATCAAGGACTGCCGATTTCCTGCGGCTGGCAGGACCCCTATAACCCCGCCGTGACCGCCCAGCCGGCGCAGACGACGCTGGCTTACGAAGCCGAGCAAGATTTCAGCCAGTCTCCTATCGTGACGACGTTCCGGCATCGAGGCGGCACCCAAATCCTCGCCTTTGACAGCCATACCCGCTGGGTCCGGGGCGTCTCCAAAGACGCCGATGACTAATGCGATGGGAATGCAAAGCTTGACCGAAGACTTAAATGAGCAGCTCTGCGCCGGCGACAAGACGCGCCGCGTGCTTGTATCCAGCCGGGGCGCGGGCTGGAACGGCCTCACCCTGGAACAATCCGAGGCTGCACCCGGTGAAAAGTACCAGCCGCCGCAGCGCCTGCATTATCTTTGCCTAAATCTTGGGGAACGCTGCGACCTCTGGCAGCAGCGGGACGGGCAGGCCCGCCATCATATTCAACCTTACGGCGACACTGTCTTCATGCCGGCAGGGTGCGAAAGCCACTGGAAATGGACCACATCGTCCCATGCCCTATACATGCTCATTGAACCGGAGCTAGTCAGCCGCACCGCCGCCGAGATCGGCTGCCCTGCCCCGGAGCCGAGGAATAGCTTCGGCGCAAGCGATCCGCGCCTGCTGCATCTTGCACTGACGCTCAAAGAAGAAGCCCAGACCGGCGGTGCAAACGGCCCGCTGTTTGCACAGTGCCTCTCGACCGCCGTCGCCGCACACCTGCTCACGCAGTACGGCAGTGCGCCGCCTGCCGGTGCCGCAAGCACTCATGGCCTCTCGGCTTCCCAGATAAAGCGTGTCACAGACTACATCAAAGGCCATCTTCATTCGGACCTGAGCCTTGCCGAGATTGCTGAAACTGTTCATGTTAGTCCCTTCCATTTCGCCCGGCAGTTCAAGCGGGCTACGGGAAAGACCCTGCACGAGTTTGTGCTGGAATGCCGCGTAGACGCTGCCAAGCGCCTGCTGCGCCGCCCGGATTTGTCCGTCGGCCAGGTGGCAAGCCAGGCCGGCTTCGCCCAGCAGAGCCATCTTGCCGCCCACCTCCGGCGTGTCACGGGCCTGTCTCCCGCGGCGTTCCGGCGACAGTTCTTCTCCTAAGCGAAGGCACACGAATCTGCTCAAAACGCGCAGGAATTTGACTGACAGCTCTCTCCCCTTCGTGCCATACTCACTGCATTACTGACCACAAGAGGAGAAACAAGATGGCAGACAAAATCGCGCTCATCACCGGCGCAAACAAAGGCATCGGCAAGGAAATCGCCCGGCAGCTTGGAGCGCTCGGAATAATCGTTCTCGTTGGCGCACGGGACGCCCAGCGCGGTGCGGAAGCCGCCGCCGAACTGAAGGCCAGCGGCGCAAACGCCCACGCCATCACTTTGGATGTCACAGACCTAGCGACCATTGACGCCGCTGCCGCCAAAATCGAGAACGACTACGGCCGGCTGGACATCCTGGTCAACAATGCCGGCATTGACCTTGACCACAGCCCGTCTAGCGCCTTCACCTTAGAACTCGCCGACCTGCGCCGCACCTACGAAACAAACGTCTTCGGCGTCTTCTCCATAACCAGAGCCTTCGTGCCGCTCTTGAAGCACTCTGAGGCAGGCCGGATCGTCAACATGTCCAGCGGCCTCGGTTCTTTAACGCAGATCAGCGACCCAAATGGACAGTATGCCGGTGTTAAGCCGCTGGCATACAACTCGTCGAAAGCTGCGCTAAACATGCTGACCGTCATCTTCGCCGCCGAGCTAAAAGACACGCCGGTCAAAGTCAACGCCGCCGACCCCGGCTATACCGCAACCGACCTTAACCAGAACCGCGGACCCCGCACTGTGGCGCAGGGCGCGACTATTGCCGTCCACCTTGCTACCCTGCCCGAAGACGGCCCGACCGGCGGCTACTTCGACGACAGCGGTGTTGTGCCGTGGTGATCCGATGGTAGGCGGCGTGTTCGGTTCTGCGACAAACAGCACGAGGTTCGCCTTGTGCTGTTTTTTTGTGCCGCGCCGAAACTATTTTTTCTGCTCCTACTCACAGCGAGCAGAAACTGCGCCCGCCTGCTGTTTGTCCTGCCGGGTTCCGGGGTATCTTGCTCACGAAGCGATAAGACGAAAAGCGCTGACCTCATACAGACAGCACAACCAGCATAAAACTAGGAGAACGAAGATGTCAAAAACAGTAGTGGGACTTTTCCCGCAGTCCAATGATGCACAGGCCGCCATGCGCGATTTAGAAACGATGGGCGTTCAGCGCAACAGCGTTCAAGTCATGACAAGCGATGCCCGCGACCAAGTTCTGAATGCACTCACAACCGTCGGTGTCCCACAGGATGACGCCCATCTTTACGCCGAAGGCGTCCGGCGCGGCGGAGCGCTTGTCGTCGGCACGGTCGAAGACAGCCAGGCTGACCAGGCCGTATCAATCCTCGACCGCAACAACACGATTGACATTGACAAGCTTGGCTCCCGCTACCGCGAAACCGGTTACACCGGCTACAATGCCACTGCACCTGCCTACACCGAGCCAGACCTGACGGCGGAGCGTGACCTGAACAAGCAGATCACGATCCCGATTGTCGAGGAGCAGCTTGTCGTCGGCAAGCGCGAAGTGCAGCGCGGCGGCGCCCGCATCCATACATTCGTGACCGAGCGGCCTGTCGAAGCATCGGTCAGCCTGCATGAAGAGCATGTCTCGGTCGAGCGCCGTCCGGTGGATCGCACCGCGACCGATGCCGATTTCCAGGCTAAGGACATCACGATGACCGAAACCGCCGAAGAAGCGGTCGTCGGCAAAACATCCCGCGTGGTCGAAGAAGTAGTTGTCGGCAAGACGGCCACCGACCGCACCGAAACGGTGACAGACACCGTGCGCCGTACCGATGTGGAAGTCGAAGACATCAAGACCGATACCACACGACGTTAAGCTTGCATTCCGAATAAACCTACCAGGAGACTCAGACGATGGCAGACACGATCAACAACACAAACGATGACCTGAACCGGACGACCGACTCCGCGCACGGCACCGAGCCGGCGACCAGCCATGACGTGACTGAAGGCGGCGTCCTCGGTGCCGTCGGCGGCGCGGTGGTCGGGATGCTGGCCGGCGGCCCGATTGGAGCCGTGATTGGCGCAGTCGCCGGCGGCATCGCTTCGGCGGGCGCAGTCGGCGTCGTGGACAAGCACGACCACGACTACGACCGGACCGTCGGCACCGACGGAACCCATACCAGTGTGACCGGCCTGCCGACAGATGGCAGCACCACGGCCCATAACACGGGCGTCATCAGCGCTGCCCCGGCCACCGGCTACACGGATACCACGACGATGAACACCGGAGTCATCGGCACAACCACCGGCAACGCAGAAGTGATCGGGACTGCTCCGACAGCCGCGTCTTTTGGCAGCAACCTCAGCCAGAACACCGGCACCGTGGCAGCGAGCGGCGAGACGGTCATTCCGGTCGTGGAAGAAGAGCTGGTTGTCGGCAAGCGCGAAGTGCAGTCCGGCGGCGCTCACATCCGTACCGGCGTCATCGAGACCCCCGTGCAGGAGTCAGTCAGCCTGCACGAAGAGCATGTCACGGTGCAGCGTCAAGCGGTCAACCAGCCGGTCACCGATGCGGCAACGGCCTTCCAGGAGAAGAGCTTCGAAGTCACTGAGACTGCCGAAGTCCCGGTCGTTGCGAAGTCCGCCCGCGTCGTTGAGGAAGTGGTTGTCGGCAAGACAGCCACCGACCGCACTGAAACGGTGCGAGACACCGTGCGCCGCACGGACGTGGAAGTGGACGAGCTGACGGCAGGTGACGTTAAAACAGGCGACATCAAGAACCGCTAACGAGCGGTGCCGGCGGAAAAGGTGCCGGTCCAGAACAGGGCAGTCTGCTCTGCTCCGGGCCGGCATTTCTCATGCCGGTCTTAATCTTGAACCGGTCTTAATTTTTAAATTGATCTGTGATTTGGGACTCTGAGGAGAGCTTTATGAACGATGACGTTATGTTTGCGGATGGAACACGCGGGACACTCGTGGCGATCCCCGTACCAGGCGATACCGACGCCATGGCGGAAATCCTGCTGGACAGCGGCCAGACCCTGTTTGTCCCGATGAGCGCCCTGACGCTGAGCGGCGACAGCTACCAGATCGCAGCGCACCCAGGCGGCTTCCAGGAGGTGACGCGCGGCGAGGAGATCGTAATTCCTCTGGTGGCGGAAACGTTGAGCGTCGGCAAGCGTGAAGTGGAGACAGGCCGCGTGCGCTTCTCCACCGCCGTCACCGAGCGCGTCGAGATGGTGGATGAGCCGCTGTTCAAGACCGTGGTCGAGGTCAAGCGCGTCGGGGTCGCTCAGTTTGTGGACGCGGCTCCTGCCGTGCGCTACGAGCAGGACGTGATGATTGTCCCCGTCATGGAAGAAGTTTTGGTCGTGGAAAAGCGGCTCCGCGTTAAAGAAGAAGTTTACATCTCGCAGAAACGGGAAGAATATCGCAGCCCGCAGCAAGTCATGCTTCGGACGGAAACGCTGTCTGAAGAACGGCTTCCCGCAGCAAACCCACAAGACGTTCTGTAGAAAGAACACTAATCAGCAACATGGCCGAAACGCAGACAGCACATATCTACACAGAACCTGCCTCACTGCCCGAAGTGCGGGTGAGCCACATTGACGACGACAGTGAAGGGAAAACGCCGTTTTCGCAGTGGCTTCGGCTGCTGGTCACGACAACAACGCTTTTAATGCTGATTGTTTTTGTCGGTGTCGTCGTCCGGCTTGGCATGAGCATCCACCACACGTTGCTGCTGTTTGCTCTTGGCGGCCTCGTCGCTTATGCGCTGGACCCGCTGGTGGAGCGCCTGCGGCATCCGGTGCATGGCAAGTCCGCCGATCCGAGCAAGGGGCTGTCCCGCAAGGCAAGCGTCGCCATTGTCTTTGTCAGCCTCATTGCTCTGCTCGGCTTCGGCTTCTGGTCGCTCGGCGGGCATCTGGCGGCGCAGGTCAAATCGTTTCAGGAAGATGCCCCGCAATACAAGCAGCGGGCGCTGGCTCTAGCGGCCAATGCCGACAGCCAGCTTGCGGATCATCATATCAAGTTCAGCGTGACAAACGCGATCCAGCACCCGCCGGGCAGCGCGTCCAACCTCGGCAAGCAGTTCGGTACCGGAGCGCTGGACTTCCTGAAGCACTTCGCCACCGATGCCGGCGAGTCAGTCATCGTTTTGCTGATCGCCCTCTACTTCCTGCTGTTCGGCGCTGACATGAAAGAAAAGTTCAACGGCCTTCTGCCGCCAAGTCTTCTGAAACACGTTGAACCCTGGCAGGCCGACACAAATCGCATCTTGGGCGGCTTTGTGCGCGGACAAGTCATTATCGCGGTCGTCATGGGCGCGGCGGCGGCGCTCGGCCTGCTCCTAATCGGCGTCCACCTGTGGCTAATTATCGGGCTGATTGTCGTTGTTGCCGCCCTAATCCCCGTCTTTGGGCCGTACCTCGGCGCATTGCCGGCAATTGTTGCGGCGCTTGTCGGTCCGACCCACTTCCACAGTCCCATTGTTTCAGCGGTCCTTGTTCTGGCGCTCTTTATCTTCATCAATGAAGCCGGCTCGAAAATCCTGTATCCGAAGCTCGTCGGACAGGCGCTTGGGCTGCATGAAGTGCTGGTGCTGTTTGTGCTGTTCGCGGGCCTGGAGATTGACGGCATTGTCGGCACGCTGTTTGCGGCTCCCGTTGCCGCGCTTTCCATCGTCACGATTGTTCATCTGTACCGCTTGTGGATGGGCCTGCCGGAAGAGGACCTCGCGGACGTTGCAAAGCGCGAGGGGCCGGAGCAGGCGAAAGCGAAGCTGGCTTAAGTCAGCGGAACACCCGCCGCAAGTAGTCTAAGTAGGCGGTGTCCCGGCACATGGTTTTGCCGGGACTATCGCTGAGTTTTGCGACCGGCCTGCCGTTGCACTGGGTCATTTTAATGACGATAGACAGCGGCTCAAAGCCTAAGTCGTTGGTCAGGTTCGTGCCGATGCCGAAAGAAGTTCGGATGCGTCCGCTGAAATGCTCGGCAAGCGCAACCGCCTTCGGAATGTCCAAGCTGTCGCTGAAGACTGCGGATTTTGAGGCGGGGTTCACCCCCATTTTTTCGTAGTGGGCGATCAGCTTTTCCCCCCATTCTACCGGATCGCCCGAATCGTGCCTCGCCCCGTCGTAAGCCTTGCAGAAAAGCTTGTCGAAGTCGCGCAAAAAAGCGTCCATGCCGACGATATCCGACAGTGCAATGCCGAGATCTCCCCGGTACTCCTGCATCCAGGTGTCAAACGCAAACTTCTGGAAGTCCGGCAACGCCACTAATGCCTGGCACGCCTGCAAGAACTCGTGCGCCATTGTTCCAAAGGGCCGAAGGCCGAACTGCCTGGCGGCGGCGACATTGGAGGTTCCGAGCAGCCGCGCTCCTAAATTCTGCTGCAAATCGGCGATCACCGACTGCTGCCACTTCCCGCTGTAGCGCCTCCGTGTCCCGAACTCAATTACATGAACCGGGACCGGCGCCTCGTTCAACAGGGCCGTTTTAGCTTCCAGCCGCTGCCGGCCTTCTTCCTGGTTCTTTTCGGTGTCCGGCTGCGTGTGCTGGAAATAGACTTGGTTGACAATCGCGAGCAGCGGCACCTCAAACAAGATGGTCTGGAACCAGCTCCCGGCGATGCGTATTTCCAAGCGGTCTTCCGGAGCGGCACCCGGAACGACTTTGATCTCGACATGGGCCGGGTTCAGGGTCAAATCGCCGAGCGCATCCACATAGTTTGACTTAAGGTACGGGATGCCGTGCAAGAACCCCGCTTCGTCCTCGGTTAGCTTCAAGCGGCAGTAGGCGCTGAGTTCGTCGCGGATCTCGTCCGCATACGGCGACAGGTCAACGCCGCGCGAGCGGCACTTGAACGCATACTCCACTTGAATGTTCGGGAAGTGGCTCCAGACCACTTCCTGCATCGTAAACTTATATAAATCGGTGTCGAGCAGCGAGTGAATAATCATTGGTTTCCTTTGTTATTTTCTTTCAAGCTCAGGCCAGCCATGTTTCGGTTGTGGAGAGTGTCATGCCGCGAACAGTCATCTCCGACAGAAACCGATCCTGATACTCCCCGAACCCGCCGACTGGGCTGACGGCATCTTGGAGCAGGACGATTTTTGAGACCAAACGGTCGTCGCCGAAGCTGTCTGCAAGGTCGCGCACGGTGTTCGCGACGCAGTGGCTGCTGGCTTCCCCGGCCACGGCAATTACATCTGCCGAGGCAAGCGCGGCAACAAGGCGGGTATTGGTCTGGGTGCTTGGGTCGTCTAGGTCGGGAACATCGGCTTTGATCGCCGAGTAATGCTCGGTATAGACGTTGCTGCCTTTTTCGACATAATCTACGATGTGGTACTGCTCTTCCCAGTTCATCAGCGCCTCGAACAAGACCGGTTGCACGGCATGGCCCCGGCTGCCGAGGAGGCAGTGCGGGGGCCAGATGCACAGCGGGTAACGCCCATGCTTCTCCAACGCCGACACATAGGCCGCCGCTCTTTGTTGCGCCGCCGGATCTGCCGCCGCCCAGCGGCCTGCCTCGACATCTTCAGCGCTGATGATCGTAAACGGGGCCGGGTGCTGCCTTGCCGGGTCCACCCAAAAAATCGGGTGGGCGATATGCACCAAATGATGCGAATCAAGCGTCACATGGATTTTGCTGGTCCGGCTGCCGAGACGGGTGAGCATCCCGGCCAGCCGGATCATATCCTGGTCTGCTCCCGCCACCGAAAGCGCCCCGGCAGGGTCGCAGAAATCGCGCTGCGGGTCAATGATCAAAAGCGCCGTCTGCATGGTTTTGTCTCCTGCTTCTAATAGTGTTTTATTTACACTACTAGTATACCCAAACTGATTTGAATTGTGCAAGCAGGAACTTTGCAGGTTAAACGCGAAACTGCGGGAACAAGGATTTTGTATGAACTCTTTTCCTCATTTTTCTTTGGAGACGCCGCAGGCGCTGGCATTTCTCGACTCGCTGCTCGCGCATGGTCCGGTCGGCTACGGCTTCGTCAATCCCGCACTTTGCTTTGAGGCGGTCAACGACCGGCTGGCGGAGATCAACGGCTTACCTGCTGCCGCGCATCTCGGACGAACCGTGCTTGATATCCTCGGCCCGGAACTGTGGGAAGGGCGGCGCGGCTACTTTGAGCAGGCGCTTGCCGGGCAGGAAAGCGTGGACCTGCGGCTGCCGGGCCGCGAGCTGTCGCTGCTGGTATCTTATTACCCGGTGCGGCAGGGCGAAACGATTATCGGTGTCGCGGTGATCGCACGCGATGTCACGGCGCGGACACGGGCGGAGGCGGCGCTTGCCGTCCGGGAACAAGAGTACCGGCTTGTTTTCGATGCTAATCCGCAGCCGATGTGGGTGTACGACTTGGAAACGCTGAAATTTTTGGCGGTCAACGATGCCGCGCTGGACGCCTACGGTTATTCGCGGGACGAGTTTTTGACGAAAACGATTGCCGGCATCCGCTCTCCTGAAGACGTGGCTTTGATGACCGCCTCCGTGCAAAAGGCGCGTTCGGGGGCATGGAGCGACGGTCCCTGGCGGCATTTGCAGCGTGACGGAGCCGCGCTCTGGGTGGAGATCACAGCGACCGATTTAGATTTTCGCGGCCGCCCGGCCCGGCTGGTCCTTGCCCGCGATGTGACCGAGCGGCTGGCAATTGAGCAGGAGCGCCAGGAAACGGCACGGCGGGAACAGCGATTTTTGCGGGATGTTCTCGCATTGGTCACCGAAGGCAAGCTGTGTTTGTGCGCGACTGAAACGGAGCTTCCCGTGGCGGGTGAGACGCGGAGCGAGCCGGTGGACCTAACCCCCGAAACCGGTCTTTACGCCCTGCGCCGGATGGCGGAAGGCTTCGCGGGGTCGGCGGGCCACAGCGCCCTGCGCCAGCACGATCTCATGACGGCGGCGTCGGAAGCGGGCATGAACGCGATTGTCCATGCAAGCGGCGGCACGGGGCAAGTCTCGGCAGACAGGCATGGCACAGTCCAGGTCCGAGTGGCGGATTACGGCACAGGAATCACAATGGAGAACCTGCCGCGTGCGGCGCTGGAGCGTGGGTTCAGCACGAAGGCTACACTGGGGCATGGCCTCAAAATGATGCTGGAAGTGGTGGACCGCGTGTTTATTTTGACCGGGCCGGGCGGCACGACACTGGTACTGGAACAGGATTTGGCGGCTCCCGCCCCCGCATGGCTGTAATATGACCTCTTTCCCTACGACTAATTTCCGTCTTTTCGTCTTTTTCGTCTGTGCGCTGTTTCTGTCAGTGGGTCCTGTTTCGGCACAAACCCCGCTTGGCCCGGCCCCAGCCGCGCCGAATCCGCTGCTGGCCCCCGCGACAACCGCCCTAATTCAGCTCAACAACCAGATTTTGTTTAGCGTCCATACGTTCGGCAACCAGGCCGCATCCGACCGGGCCGATCTTGCAAACCTGCGCCTGGCCGACGCTCTGCGCGGCATTTCGAGCCGGGATACGGAAGCTGTCCCAGAGGCGACGGTCGGCGTCCAGGACGGCCAGACGGTGCTGCGGCTGGGGCCGAAGCTGCTCTTGACTGTCACCGACGCCGATACCGACGCCACCAGCAAGCCAGCAGCGCAGCTCGCGCAGGCGTGGGCGGCCAGCATCAACCGGGCTTTCGTCCAGGCGGCACAAGAGCGCCGGCCCGCTTACCTCCGCTGGGCATTCGCGTGGGCCGGGTTCTTTCTCGCGCTGGGCCTGATCCTCAATACCGGCCTGCAAGTGTTTGTCCGGCGCACCGGCCACCGGCCGGGCTGGCCGGTGCAGGCTCTGCTCTGGCTGGTCGTCGTCCGCCAGATCATCAACTTGTTCCCGCAAACCCGGCCATTTTGGATACTGCTTGTCACCGGCCCTCTGCGTCCGCTCATGCTGTGCCTGCTGATCGGTCTGCCTGCCGCGATCCTGGTGCGGCTATGGGGCGTCATCCTGCGCCGTTTGTTTCCGCCGCTGCCGGAGGACTTGTCGCCGCAGGACCGGACCGAGCGCACTTACCAGCGGCGGATCACGCTGGCACGGGTGGCGGAAGTCACGGGGGCGACTTTGCTTTGGACTTTGGCCGGACTCGTGCTGATCAGCGCAGCGGGCCTGAATATCTCGGCGCTTCTAGCATCGGCGGGCCTCATTGGGGTTGCCATCAGCATTGTGACGCAGGACGCACTGAAAGATTTTGTCGCCGGCATTTACATTCTCGCCGACGACCGGTTCGGGGTCGGCGACATCGTGGCAATCGGGGCGTATGAGGGTAAAGTCGAGAAGCTGAACCTGCGTGCAACCCAGATTCGGGACATGTCCGGGCGGCTCATTACCATCTCAAATCGCAGCATCGTAGATGTCGCCAATCTCACGGCCCGGTGGGCACAGGTAGATTTCAAGATCGGCGTCTCGTACTACGCCGATCTGGCCGAAGCGCAGAAGATTTTAGAAGAGGCCGCAAATACGCTGGCGGCAGATTGGCCGGAGCGGGTGCTGGCCCAGCCGGAGATGCTCGGCGTGGACTCGTTTTCCGATCTCAGCGTCCTGCTCCGGCTGACCCTTCGCACCCCGCCGGGCGATCAATGGGCGGTCGGGCGGGAGCTGCGGGCGCGGGTCAAGACAGCGTTCGACGGCGCGAACATCGCTATTCTGAACAACTTGTCCCCTGCCCCGCCTCGCCCGGAGCCAGGGCCGCCCGCGCCCGCAGAGCCGCCGACACCGTAAGCAGGGCGCGGCCCTGATGGTAGCCTTCGGTCCAGCCGTCGCTTTTGACCCGGCCCGGAAAGGGGTTGCCGTTTTCGGCGACTTCCGAGTACCAGCCGCCGTGCATCCGGTCAATTTGGTGGTTCTGGATGAACTGCCACTGCGCCGTGAATGCTTCCCAGTAGCGGCTTGTTTCTGCGCCAAAGCGGCTGTCCATGAGGAGAAGCGCGTTTAATCCCTCCGCCTGCACCCACCAAACCTTTTTGCGGTTGAAAATCGGCCCGAAGACCCCGCCGGCATCGTAAAAGCCCCCATGCCGGCTGTCCCACCCAAAGTCAAGGGCGTGGTCAACAATGCGCCGGGCCAGCGCCCAGGTACGGGTATCATCTGGCTCTCCCAGCGCGGCGGCGGCTTCGACCAGCAGAAACGCCGTTTCGACATCATGCCCAAATGAGTCATGGTCCGGCAGTGCCCGCCATTCCGGGGTGAAGAACAAGTTCAGGCAGCCGACCGACTCGACAGCTACTTTGTCCCGGACGACCTCAAAGACTTCGGTGAGACTTTCGCGAAGCTCCGGGTCCGGCCAGACTTCGTAGAGCGCCCTCAGGCTTTCCAGCAGGTGAATATGCGTGTTCATGGACTTGCAGCCGTACCGAGTGCCGACGACATCTGCGCGGCTTGTGTCTGTTGGGGCGAGAAGAGGTATGTTCTGCTGGGAAAACGCTTCGTACCAGCCGCCGTTCACCGGGTCATGCGCGTATTCTTGAAGCCATCGGTACGCTTCTTTGGCGAGCGCAAGCGCATCCTCCTTTGGGAGGGCCGCCAGGGCATAGATCGCGAACGAGAGGCCATAGACGTGCTTTTCGCCGCCCCGAAGCGGCTTTCCTGTCTCGTCAATCCCCCAGAAAAAGCCGCCCTCGTCGTTGTCCCAAAGCGTCTCGGCCAGACAGCGCAGGCCGTGGCGGGCGTAAGACAAGTAGGCTTCCGATTGGTCCGGAAACCGCCGCGCCGCCTGGGCGGCCAGCCAGGTCAGGCGCGACTGGTACACGACCGACCGTTCGCTGCCCGGCAGGCGGGACCAGTCTTCGGCGTAGTTCTGGTGGAAGCCGCCGGCAGGATCAACCGCACGCGGGAACCACATCTCCAACACCTGCCGCTGCAAGTTGTCTTCGGCTTCTTGGGCGATCTTGAGATATTCACCAGTTGACGGGGTAGACATTGATTCCAGTCACTGCTCCGAGTGCATCGAAAAAGCCGCCGCCTAAAATATCGCCGGCGATGAGGCCGAGAAAGAACGGCAGGGACTTGCGGTAGAAGCCCGCGCCGCCATAGCGCAGGGCCAGCGACTTAAACAGCCAGGCCAGAAAGAACGGCATCCAGGTCGCGGTCATCGTGCCGGTGTTTGCAATGGCGTAGCCGACCGGGTGCAGTGGCCACCAGAGGAACTGAGTCCGCAGGAGCATCAGCGCGGCGGTCACAGCAAAGCCGGCGGCAAGCGCGAGGATGCCGGTCCGGTCGGGGCCGGTCCTGTTGCGGAGGATGTCCACTAAATTGTCAAACGGTACCCGCCCCTGCGCGGTCCGCCAGGGGTCCGTCCCGCCTTCCGCGCCGAAACCGTGCCACAGGGTCAGGGCAATCAAAAACGACGCAAACAGGCCGATGACGGTGGAAACGGCAATCGCCAGAACCAGCGGGCGCCGGGACAGGCGCACTTCGGAGGCCATCTTAAACGCATCCATCTGGTGCGGCATGGGAATACAGCGCAGGTCGAAGTTTGCTATCGCCGGACGCAGGAAGGCCAAAATGGTCAGGTCATGCGCTCCTAAGAGGCTTGTCCCGAATGTCCGGGTCATGAGCGTGCTGACATCTACATCGGGACCGAACAGCCAGGCATTGCCGGTCTCGGCTCGAATACGGGTCGCCGCGACCATGTAGATCAGGCCCAGCACAATGACGGTCAGCGCGACAAGCGGGTTCATGCCCGCCGCCCAGCAGAAGCCGACCATTGCGGCAACGGCAGCGGCGAGACCGATCAGCGCGAAACGGTACGGCAGCGGCTCGTCGGAGTCGTCCAGGCCGCCCCGACGCCCAAGCGCCGTCGCCCAGACTTCCTGGAAGTAGCCGCGAGAGAGCCAGAGCGACACCAGTGTCAGCGCGAGAAACGCTCCTGCCCCCTGATGCCCCAGCGCAGGGAATGTTGCCTGGTTGACGCCGACCGCGCCGGTTCCTAAGTTGAGCGCGGATCCGGCAACCCTCTCGACCCGCGTGACGATAAAGAAGAACCAGCAGGAAAACGTCACGTCCGTCGGGATGAGATACGCGATGCCGACGACGAACGGGTAAAACGACAGCGGCGTGTAGCCCAGCGCGTTCCAGGGCGGCGCAGTCAAATACTTGCCGAGATCTGAGTCGCCGGTGGCCCGCAGGTTCAGGCTCGGCACCGAGGGGATGTTCAGCGCCAGGGTATTCAGGCAGGAAACGAGAAACGGTCCCGCCGCGCCGATCCAGAACAGCGGGCGGCGCAGCAGCGGCGTGTCCGGGTCAACCACAGCGAGCGGCAAGGCGACGGTGGGAAAGGTCAGCCGCTCCCGGTCTACCCACTGCCGGCGGAAAATAGACACGATGCAGAGCGACGCGGCGGCAAGGGCCAGCATGAAGCCGCCCCATGCCCCGATCTGCGGCAGCCAGCCCGCCAGCGGCAGCGCCGTATGGCCCGCGTAAAAGCCGTGCAGAACTTTGGGGTCGGTCTGGGCCATCCAGTGCGGGACGTAGCGCTGCCAGGAAGCCGCCCAGCCGTTCTCCACGGTGGCGTAGTGCCAGGCGGCAGCAACGGTCGGAATGATAAAGTGAAGCTGGCCCGACGAGGACAGCACGGTCGAGGTCGTCATCATCACATACACGACCAGCACTTCCTGGGCCGACAGCGCCAGCCCCGGCAGAATGGCCCGGCAGAGGATGTTGAGGCCCGTCAGCGTGAACATGACGGAGAATGCGCCGAACGGAATGGACGTATTGGCAAGCGCCGTGTGGCCCTGCCGTCCGCCCATAATCAGCTCGGCCCAGTGAATCCAGAAGTCCACCAGCACGGTCAGAAGAATGCCGAGAATAAGCGCACGCGGGGTCAGTCCGGCAGCCTGCCGGGCCGTCGGGCGTTTTTCAGCCTGGTCTGGCTCGGCGGCTGTCTTCATGGTTTCGTGGTGGTGGATTACGGTGCGTTGAAGACCACGCCATAAATGGCACGGCTAATCAGCCTTCGGCGACAAAGCACCGCTTCGCGGGGCTAGGAAAGAACATCCTGAATCTGAGTGCCGCGGAGCGGTACTTCTTAGTGTCTTCGCTGATTAGCCATGCCATTCATGGCGTGGTTCCTTTTTTATTTCACCGAAAACTGATATACTGTCGTCTGCCGGTAAGTTTGGCCCGGCTTCAACTCTGTCGTCGGGTAGTTGGGACGATTTGGCGCATCCGGGTAGTGCTGGGTTTCCAGGCAGAACGCGCCCCGGCGGACATACACGCCGCCGTTGCCGCGCAGCTTGCCGTCTAAAAAGTTTCCGGTGTAAAGCTGCATCCCCGGCTCGGTCGTATAGGCCGTTAGAACACGCCCGGTGCGTGGGGCGTAGACGCGGGCTGCCAGAGCCAAGCCCGGACCATGGCGGTTCACGATGAAGTTATGGTCGTAGCCGTGGCCGTAGATAAGCTGCGTGTCGGGCTGATTGATCCGCGCCCCAATCGCCGTCGGGCGGCGGAAGTCGAAGGGTGTCCCGGCGACCGGGCGCGGCCCGCCCAGCGGAATGGAAGTCTTGTCCACAGGCAGGAAGCTAGTTGCGTTCATCATCATTCGCTGATCTAAGATGGTCCCGCTGCCCGCGCCGTTCAAGTTGAAGTAGGAATGGTTCGTGAGGTTGACCACCGTGTCTTTGTCGGTGGTTGCGGTGTAGTCAATTTTGAGCGCATCGTCATCCGTCCAAGTGTAGACGACCTTGACAGTCAAGTTGCCAGGGAAGTTTTCGTCGCCGTCCGGGCTGACCACGCGCAGGGCGAGTGCCGCGCCGTGCGGGACTTTCACCGGCGTCGCCGACCAGACTTTCAGGTTGAACCCGACTTTGCCGCCGTGCAGGGTGTTTGGGGCGTTGTTGATGGCGAGCGGGTAGGTCTTGCCGTCCACGACCAGATGACCTTTAGCGATCCGGTTCGCGTAGCGCCCGATCAGCGCCCCAAAGTAAGTGCCGCCGGCATTTGCCACATAGTTCTTTGCGCTGCCGTAGCCTAAGACAACGTCGCCGAGCCTCCCACGCCGGTCAGGGACATTGATTGCCGTCACCGTGCCGCCGAAGTTCGTGATCTGCACCGAAGCGCCGGTGGCATTGGTCAGGGTATACAGCGACAACGCCCGCCCATCGGCAGTCTGCCCGAAGGGCCTGCGCGTGACCGTATCCGCCGCCCGCGCCCCGCTCGCTACCGCCACTGAAAGCATGGCGATACTCCCAATCAGCCCGCCAAAAGCCCAGGCACGGCCCGCCGCCGAATGTTTCATCATAGTCTCGTGTAGTCTCCTCGTGGATATAGAAAAGTGGGTGTGACACAAGCCGCCGGTCAACAGCAGCGGCTTGTGAAAATTGTCATGGGCCTAGAGGGATTCGAACCCCCAACCTACCAGTTATGAGCCGGCAGCTCTAACCGTTGAGCTATAGGCCCTCAACGCCGTTATTATAGCACATCTGCTCCAATGTGGCTAATGCTTCCCGAATTTTATCCCAATCCTGCTGCTCCGGGACCCTCGCAAGAGCCGCTGTTAATTGCAAAGGCCGATCCTGCTCATCTTGTGCCAGATAGGCAGGATTGATGGTGATGTCCGGGCGCAATGCTCCTACGCGAACGGCTTTGACACGTTCAGCCATTTGTGACATCAGCCGGTCGTTAAACGATTTGACTTCTTCCACAAACTCGGCAACGGGCATGGCGATTTCGCCGTATGTCGCTTCCCAAGCCAGCACACCATCATCTTTAACATCGCGGTTGTCCCAACGAATATGAAATGTTTCGCCTTGACTCCAGAGCCAAATCTCCGGCGGACAGCGCAGATAGCCGGAATTCCAGCCTCGGTTCCACCACCACCGAAATGCTGCGTCTTGCAAGTCTTTCAAGTCCCAATTTTTCTCATCCTCATTCTCCTCAACCCACGCAGAAGCTGCATCTTGAAACTTCTGCCACTTCTCAGTATTGTATGCGCGTTCGATTAAGTCATCCGGCACAGGGTCGAGAATATCAGGCAGGCAAGAAAGCAAATCTTCCCAGGGACGTGATACTTGATAATCCACATAAGGCGGGTCTAAAGCAAGCTTTGGATACTTGCCTGCCCAACGGTCAAGCCAAGCTTGACTATTCCGAAAAAGCTGCTGCGAACCGACGTTCCACCAGCACCAGCCGTCGGTCAGGCCGAACCAGTGCAGGGTAGGCTCGTCATCGCCCCACGGCTGAACTTCTTCTAACGGACGCAGGATGAACTCAAAGAGCATAAATGTTACCAGACGCGCTTGGCCCAGCTTACGACGGCGTCGGCGACGGAGTGGGTTAGGCCGCCGAGGACGAGGCCAATCAGGGCGCACATGGCCCATGACGGATGGGCGTGGGTCCAGTCGGTCGTGAAGCCCCAGAAGCCGCCGAGTATGGCGTCGCGGTCAACGCGAACGCCAGCACGTTCGAGAAGCCAGAGGACGCCGCGCATGACAGCCCAGAGCATGACGAGGAAGTAGGCAACGCGGAAGATCGGGCCGAAGCCGATGCCGTGCGACACCCACGACCGATGCGGCACGGCCTTCCGGTAGGGCCACCAGAGCCAGCGCAGCCAGCCCCAGCGCTTGTAGGCCAGCGAGTAAGTGTCTAAATCGTCGGACAGTAGGAAGCCGGAAAAGAGGTACGCGGCAAGGCCCAAAGTAAAGCCGGCGATGTCCCGTGTAGAAGACTCCCACCACCAGAGCGGGACCGAGGCGACAGCGGTGACGACCGTGATCTTGTCGTGTGTTTTGCCGCTCGGCACCGCTTACCGTCCAAACTTTCGGTCTAAATCGCCGTTCGGCAGCTCGACGATAATCGGGCGCCCGTGCGGGCAAGTGTACGGGTTATCAGAGCGTAGCAAGTCAGACACGAGGGCGTTCATCTCATCGAACGTCAGGGGGTCGCCGGCTTTGACGGCCATTTTGCAGGACGCGGTGATTAAGACTTCTTCGGCGGGCAGGAGCAGGCGGCGAGAAACGGTCTTTTCGACCAGCTCATCCACAATCTGCCGCAGGACTTCTTCGGGGCCGCCCTGGGCTTTCAGCTTTTTCTCGGCGACGGACGCCGGAACGGAGCGGACGACGAACGAGTCGCCGCCGAACGGCTCCAAATCAAACCCGGCCCGGCGCAGGTCTTCCAGGCGCTTTTCGATGACCAGTGTTTCCCGACGGCTGAGTTCCAGGGTGAACGGGATCATCAGCCGCTGGGTCGGCACCCCGCCGCCTGCGCCTTCCGCGCCGGCGAGAAGCTGCTCGTACAGCACCCGCTCATGGGCGATGTGCTGGTCAATCAGCACTAAAGCGTCGTCAGTCTGGGCGAGAATATACATGTTGCGGGTCTGGGCAAGCACCCGCAGCGAGTCGAGAGTGTGTTCGCGGTAGTCCGCCCCGACAGCGGCGTCTGCCGGTGTCTCTTGGGGTCGGCTCGGTGCCTGCACGGTCATTCCGCCTTCAAACGGGTCATCGTCAAAGCTGTTTTGAGCGCGTTCTTTATAAGCGTCCCGGAACGCCGTCATATCGCGCGGCTCCTGCCGCGTGTTTCCCGCCGGGCGCGGCGGCACCGACATCAGCGACGCCTGCTGCGGCTCCAAGTTCCGGCTGGCAGCGGCGGGAGCGGCTTCTTTGGGACTGAGCTTCTGGGTCAGCGTCGGCACCAGACCGCCTGCCATCAGCGCTTCCTGCACGGCCTTGTAGACCGCCGAATACACGTCGCCTTCACTCGTGAACCGGACTTCCGTCTTCGTCGGCGAGACATTGACATCTACTTGCGCCGGGTTAATGTCAATCATCACAACCGCCGCCGGGTAGCGTGTTCCGTGCAGGGTCTGGACCGCTTTGTAGGCTTCGTCCAAAGCCCGCGTGACGACTTTGTTGCGGACGAACCGCTTGTTGACAAATGTGTGCTGGGCCGAACGGCTGGACTTCAATGCCGCCGGCGTGCCGATGTAGCCCGTCACGCGCAAGCCCGACGCCTCGTAGTTCAGCGGGACCAAATGCCGGGCCGTTTCGCGCCCGAAGACATGGACGCAGGCATCCATCGCCGCCCCGCCGCCGCCGGATGCAAACACCTCGCCGCCGCTGTGGAGCAGCCGGAACGAGACATCAGGCCGGGCCAGCGCGAACCGCTGCATGAGTTCCACAATATGGTTCAGCTCGGTAGACGACGACTTCAGGAACTTCAGCCGCGCGGGGACATTGTAGAACAAGTTCTCCACCGTAATGCTGGTCCCCACCCGCGCCCCCACTTCCGAGACTTCTTCAAGCTGCCCCCCGGAACACTTGATCTGCACCCCCGCCGCCTCATCGTCGCCTGCACGCTTGGTCGTGACGCTCATCTGGGACACTGATGCGATGGACGGCAGCGCCTCGCCGCGAAAGCCCATTGTCGTGATCTGGAACAAATCGTCCGCCGACCGTATCTTAGAAGTCGCGTGGCGCTGCAACGATAGCACCGCGTCTTCCCGGCTCATCCCGCTGCCGTCATCGGTGACGCGGATCAAATACTTTCCGCCTTCGTCCAGCTCCACAAGGATCTGCCGCGCCCCGGCATCCAGCGCGTTCTCGACCAGCTCCTTCACCGCCGCCGCCGGACGCTCCACCACTTCGCCCGCCGCGATTTGGTTTGCCGTATTCTCATCTAAAACCTGGACAATCGCCATATCTCACCACACCTTTTCTTAGCGCAGACACCGCTTCTCTGATCTTCTGAGAGAAATCACTCGAAGTATCAAGGGAAGAAAGGCTATATTCAATGCACTTCTTTTTTATGTAATCGCCAAAAATCTCTATCATCTGAGCAATCCTGGCATAAGTCGGTTCGGCAGTATCTCGCTTCGCCCAGTCGTGAGGGTCCTGGTTTGCCTTCAAGCCGGGGACTATGTTTTCACCAGCCTTATAAAGAAAAATCGTCTTAAACTTGTCTTCGCCTTCATCTTTAATCAGTGTGCTTACCAAGTCTGGTCGAAGCTATGTACCTTCGATAATGAAGTCCTGATTGTCATGCAGGGCATACTGAATGAAGTTATTGATACCAGGCCAGTACGTCCCCGCTTCCGTCAAGTAAAAGTCCACAATCTCTTGCGGTTTATATTCAGCATAGAGTCGGTCATTGCTTTTCTCAGTCTTGACACGGGCATACCAACGTGGCAAACGCTCTTTCACATCTTCCTTTGGAATGTAAGGAGACATCACCGACATTAAGTAGTCAGCGGGGATACAAGATATTCCCAACTGTTCGGATAATTTTCTTGATAAAGTTGTTTTACCGCAGCGTGGCGGCCCTCCTATCAGATAGATCATTGCTACAACCGCCGCTCTTCCTGTGCGATTTCTTCCGCACGGTCTTCGGCAGTGTGACTTGGCCCCAGATTCGCCATGCTGCCCATAAGCGCATAGATACGCGCTTTACGTTCTTCAAGAGTTTCCTCCACCAGAACCAGCTTTTCCTGCACCAGTTCCGCAACGATTTGCTCCGGCGTCGTCCCCTGACGCGCCGCCGCTACCGTCAACGCTTTTTCAATTTTCGGGCTGAGTGTCAGTGTCATTACCTAATTTCTCCTTGACCATTCTTGCCTTTTTGTTGTTCGGGTCCCGCGCCAGCGCAATCTCGGCCAAACGCTCGGCGCCTGTCTTTTGACCCAGTTCCCAAAAGACTTCCGCAAGCAGCGCAGGCGCACGGACGCCGTTGTTCAGCGTGGCTGCCGCTGCCAGCGGCACAATCGCCTCCTGCGGCCTGCCGAGCGCAATCAAGCACTGCCCCAGCAGTTCCAGGGTCTTGAAGTGCGGATGAGTGTCTATACTCTGCTGAAACAACCCGACAGCCGTCTCAAACTGCCCCGCGTCCATTGCTTGCCGTGCCTCATAGTAAAGTTCGCTGCTTCGATTTTCCGGCTCATAGATAGCTTCTTCCATTTCAGAGCGGACGGCGGGTTTCGGCTGCCTTGTGCTTTCCATTGCGATCTTCGAGGCCGTGAAACCCATCTTCGACCAGAAGCCCTCGCTGCCGTGACCGGCTCGCAGCACCCACGTTAGTTGCGGGTCATTCCCCATCAGCCGCTGAACAATCTCGCGCCCGACCCCCTGCCCTCGCACTGCTTCTGCGACTACGACCATAGAAAGATAACCGTTGGAAACTCCGTCGCACAAGGCCCGCGCAAAGCCGACCACACGCCCTTCCTGCCAGGCGACAACGGTACGGTCTGTCTGGTCTAGCATCTTGGTGAACGCCGCCGGGTCTGCCACGCGATGCGCCCAGCCGTTCTCAGACAAAAACGCTCGTACTTGCTCGTAATCTTCCGAGCGGATTGACTTGTATTCGATACTCACTACCGCTGTCCCGCTTCCGCCACCCACGCCCGTAGCCACGCTTCCTGCTCCGGCGTCAGCTCAATCGTGAGGGTCATAGTGTCTCCTCACTCTACGGGACGATCTCAAATGACCGTTTTCCGGGCAGACGATACACCACAAAATCGCTGTCCACGGTAAAGACCCGCCGAACGCCCAACGCTTCGGCGGCGGCGACCAGGGATGCGTCTGCAAGGTCCATCGGCGTGTCTTTATACTGCGCCATTAGTTCGCGCATCCGTGCCCGCTCTGCGGGAGCGCTTTCGTGGATTTCGACCAACCCATCAATGAGATAACTCCACAAAACATCCTGCGCGAAATGTCCAGCGATGTTGTTCAGCAAGTGCATTGCCTCGCTGACACACGGCCAAGTCGTCAAAAGCGGGCGCGACAGCACGCTGAGTTGACGTGTGCAAGTGATGTTTGCTTTGTCTCCCCTGTCAATAAGTGCGATGAGTGGGCCGGTATCGGTGAGCGTCATGGTTTGTTTTCCTGAGTATTGGCTCTTGTTTGCGCCAATAGACTTTCGCTGTACGCTTTCCCGGTATGATCAGAGTAGTTGAAGCGGCCTTCACTGTCTACAAGTCCAGTACGCCCAGCAAAAAGTTCCGCCAGCGTCGCCTCTTCTGCGGGTGCAGGCGATAGATCCTCGCGGTTTTCGGTTTCAGGCTCTGCCAGACGTTCCGAGACTAGCTCATAGATGTATTCGTCTGCATTCTGTCCAAGATGCGCGGCTTTTTCCGACAAACGCGCTTCTTTCTCCGGCCCTAATTCAATCGTAATTGCCATTATTGTTCTCCTATGACTGCTGACTGACTGAGGTTATGCTTACCGACGCGGCAAGTTCTTCATACGCACATTCCAGCGGCTTCAGTCTGAGCGGACCTGCCAGCCCGATGCTCTTTTGGACTGGGCAATTCTTGTTGAGCGCCGAAGCGGAAAGCACATAAAATGTCCATTGCGTCATATCCAGTGGGTCAACAGTGGCTTTATCCCGATAATGCAGGAGGCAAAAGACGTACACATCGGCTTGACGCTTCACGTCTCGGCTGTGGCAGTTTGCGGCTTCATCCCAAGCATGGGTTAGCGGAATCCCGAAGCGGATTTTTGATGGTCTGTTTTGGCTCCATGACTGCAAATAGGCTGCCGACTTGACTTCGAGTTTCAGACCTTCGGGCGTTATCAGGTCAAATGCCTCCCATTCCACCCGCGCTTCCTGCGACAAGTTTAGCGCAGAGGCCACGATGAACTCCGCCAAAATGCCTCGCAGCGCATTACCGACGAGATCGGACGTAGACCAGCGCCAGAAGTCCAACAGGGTTCGCCCTTGCAGAACACCACCGTTGTGAAATGGTTCGACCCCAGTTTTAGGCATCAATAGATCACTTTGTTCAGCGGGTACTCGACCAAGCCCTGCGCTCCGGCGCGGCGCAGTTCGGGGAGGATGTGGCGGACGGTTTTTTCGGGAATAATGGTTTCGAGTGCCACCCAGCCTTCTTCGCCGAGGGGCGAGACGGTCGGCTTCCGCAGGGAGGACAAGAGGGCGGTGACGGCGTCTAGGTTCTCTTTGGCGACGTTCATTTTGAGGCCGACAAGACTGTCGGCGTCGAGAGCGCCCTGCAACAGAAGCTGCAAGTTCTCGATTTTGGTGCGCTTCCAGTCGTCGTCCCAGGAGCGGTGGTTCGCGATAAGGCGGGTTGTGCTTTCGAGCAGCGTGTCCACGATTTTGAGGCCGTTTGCGGCGAGCGTGGAGCCGGTTTCAGTGCCTTCGACAATCGCGTCTACAAGGTCCGGGACTTTGGCTTCGGTAGCGCCCCAGCTAAACTCGACCTGGGCGTTGACCCCGTGCTTTTCGAGGTAGCGTTTGGTGACGGAAACAAGCTCAGTCGCGATGCGCTTGCCTTCCAGGTCTTTCGGGCCGGCGATGGGCGAGGCTTGAGGAACGGCCAGCACCCAGCGGTAAGGGCGGGACGTGGCTTTGGAGTAAAGCAGCTCGGCGACTTCGTAGACATCGGACTCGGACTCGACAACCCGGTCGTGGCCGGTGAGGCCGGCATCGAGAACACCCATCGCAACATAGCGCGGGATTTCCTGGGCACGCAGTAGAATGGGTTCCAGCTCGTCGTCGTCCACGACCGGCTGGTAAGAGCGGGTAGAAACGCGGAAGTCCCAGCCAGCTTTCTTGAACAGGGCAAAGGTAGCGTCTTGCAGGCTGCCTTTGGGCAGGCCGATGCGAAGTTTCTGAGTCACAGTTTCTTTTCCTTAGAGAACAAGTCTTTAAAGAACAAGTCTTTAGAGAACAAGTGTTTTCTATTTTAGTATGGCGAATTGGGCGCAGTCAAGTCAACTCTGGGCCATTTATGGTGTAAAATAGAGGAAGGCGGCTGAGAAGAACGCAGATGAGAAGAGCGCGGCTGAAAGGAAATAAGAACACAATGAAGAACAATAAGCTAATGAAGAACAATAAGCTGAAGATCGGGGCGACATGGGGGGCGGCGCTTGCGCTTGCTTTTCTCGGCGGCGCGGCGGGGGCGCAGCAGACGCCGGGCGGGAGCATCGGCAACGGGCAGGACCCGTCGGGCCGGACCGACGGCGGCGCGGCCAGTGAAGGCTCGTTTCACGGCGGCGCGGACGGGCTGGTCTACAACACCGCCATTGACGACTACAACCACAAGCGTTATAAAGAAGCGGCGTCCGGGCTGAAAGACTACCTCAGAAACAACCCGCAAGACGCTCAGGCCCACCGGCTGATGGCCGATATTGATGTCGCGCAGAACAACATCGCGGCGGCTGTTCCCGAATGGGAAGCGGCGGTCCGGCTGGACAAGAACGACAAAAGCTCCCAGGTCAACCTCGGCGTCGCGTATATGCAGACCGGCAGCTACGACAAGGCCGTCACCCTGTATCAAACCGCCCTTGCACATAGCCCGAAGGACCCGCAGCTCAACATGCAGTTCGCCGTCGCCCTCGACAACACCGGCCGGCACGCCGAAGCCGCCGCCGCCTTTGAGAAAGCAGCGACATTTGACCCCAAGAACCCTGTCCCGGTGCTGTATTCCGGGCTGCTGAACCACCAAACCGGACACGACGACAAAGCCGTCCCGGAGCTGAAGACCGCCCTCGCCCTCGGCACTGCGGAAAAGTTCCAGGCGTATGACGCTCTGGCGGAAGCCGCGACGGCCGCCAAGCAAAATGACGAGGCCATCAAGTATTACGCGCTGGCAGGCCAGGCGAAGCCGACCGACTTCATTACCCAGTACAACCTCGGCGTCTTGGAGCAGAACGCCGGCAAAAAGCCGGAAGCCGAAGCCGCTTACCGGCAGGCGCTCACCTTGAAGCCCAGCAGCGCCAAAGCCATGGCGGGTGTTCGCTCCAATCTTGCCCTGCTGCTCCTTGATCAAAGCAAGCTCGACGAGGCGGCCACTCTTCTCGCGCAGGCCGCGCAGGACGATCCCGCAAACGCCCAGTACGAGAACAACCTGGGCCAAGTCTACGAGAAGCAGAGCAAAAAAGATCTGGCGATTGCTGCGTACACAAAAGCCGTCCAGCTTGACCCTAGCCTCGCAGGCGCGAAAGCCAGCCTGGCCCAGCTTCAAAAGTAGCCTAGATGGAACACCATGAACACTGTGTACGACGTTATCATCTGCGGGGCGGGGCCGGCGGGTGCCTGCGCGGGCTACGAAGCGGCGGCGGCAGGACTGAAAACGCTGATTTTGGAAAAGCGGGTCCTGCCGCGCTACAAGACGTGCGGCGGCGGCGTGCCGCTTTCGGTGGAAAACGATCTGCCGCTCCTGATCCCGGAAGCCTTTGTCGAGGCGACCGTGACCCACCTGCGGCACTCCTGGAACTTTCAGGACGCGCATCTTGCGCCCCTGAACCCGGACCCCGCCGAGAAGCCGGTGAGCCTCTGGATGGTCCAGCGCTCCATCTTTGACAACGCGCTCACGGAGCGGGCGGCACGCGCCGGATGCGAGGTGCGGGACGGGGTTTCAGTGAAATCAGCCGAGCCGGACGGCGGCGCTTTGGTCCGGGTGACGACGGCGGACGGGGAAGTCTACTCCGCCCGGCATGTTGTCGGGGCGGACGGCGTGAACGGCGTGGTCGCCCGGTGCGCCGGCCTTCGCAAGAAGCGGTCCCTGGCGATTGCCCTGGAAGCGGAAATCCCGCATGTCTGGGGCCGGGGCCATGAAACCCTGACACCGGAAATCGGGCATTTGGAGTACGCCGTCAAGCAGGGCTACGCCTGGGTGTTTCCAAAAGCCGGACATTTATCGGTCGGAGCAGGCATGTTCGGGCGAAAAACGGCGGACGGGCGGGGCGATGCCAGCAAAGATACGCTGGCCCGCTGGATTGTCGGCTATTTAGAGGCGCTGGGGGTTCCCGCCGACCCTGCTTCTATCGAGTTCCACGGGCATCCCCTGCCGATCTGGAACGGTGCGGAGCCGGTAGACGCCTGGAACGGGCGCGTTCTTTTAACGGGCGATGCCGCCGGCCTGGTCAATCCGCTGTTTGGCGACGGTATTTCCTATGCCTGCCGGTCAGGCGCTTTGGCAGGCAGGACCCTTGCCGCCGGCCAGTCCGCCCAGTGGACGCAGACGCTTGGGGACGAGCTTGCCGCAAGCCACGACGCCGCACTGTCCATCGCCAAGTTCTTTTACCAGTTCCCCGGCGTCTGCTACCAGATGGCGGTCAAGCGACCCACGGCGACCCGCACCGCCGGGCGACTGATCGCGGGGGACCTGCGGTTCGACGCCATTTTAGACCGCCTGCCCTGGAAAAAGATGATGGCGGGCGGCATGCCTGCTTGGTAGCAAGAAAAAATTTGCCGCGTCACAGAGAATAAGAAGGAAAACGGGCCGCACGTCGCGAATATCCGCCATGAGAACAGACAGACCGCGCGTGCGGCAAAGCCGCCGGCGTATTCCATCAAGCACAGGAGACAACACACATGGCCTACAGCGTCAAAAGCAAGAAAAGCGGAACCGAGTATTTTCTGCACGGGCGAGGTGCCGCAAATGGTAAAACCACGCTCTTTTTCTTCTCCAAAGAAGTAAAAGACGGCGCACTCGACGCTCTGCCGGAAGGCTACGAAGTTTCGGAGAATTCGGCGACCGGCCTGCCGATCCTGAAGAAAAAAGTCGCCGCCGCGTAATCTTCCCCCATTCCCAGCACTGCTCTTATCTGCCGCCGCGTGTTCTCTGTCTCTTAATTCACAGACGAAACACCGGCGGCTTTTCGTTTTTCGGGAGGCTTGTCCATGCAGCACCACATTCACGGCACGACACTTCAGACGCTGGAAATCGTTCTCCAGCCCGGCGAGAGGGTCTTCAGCCAGACCCACCAGATGGCCTGGATGGACGACGGGGTTACGATGGACACGAACACCGGCGGCGGGATGCTCAAGGGCCTGCTGCGCTCGGCGTCCGGCGGCTCCCTGTTCGTCACCCACTTTTCGGCGCAGACTAACCGGCCCTCGCTAGTCGCCTTCTGCCCGCGCTTTCCCGGCACGATTGTTGCCCGGCAGCTTGCGCCGGGCGAAACGCTCATCTGCCGCAAAGAGACGTTCCTGTGCGCGGAGAGCGCGGTGCAGCTAGAGATTTTCTTCCGGCAGAAGATCGGGAGCGGCCTCTTTGGCGGTGAGGGCTTTATTCTGCAAAAAGTCACTGGGCCGGGCTGGGTGTTCTTAGATTTGTCGGGGGAAATTGTGGAGAAGACGCTGGCACCCGGCGAGAACCTGCGGGTGCATGTCGGCCACGTCGGCATTCAGGAGCCGTCGGTCCAGTTCAACATCACCATGATGAAGGGCTTCAAGAACGTCCTGTTCGGCGGCGACGGCCTGTTTCTCGCGGTCCTGTCCGGCCCCGGCACAGTCTGGCTGCAATCCATGCCGATTGTGAACCTCGCCGAAGAAGTGTTCCGGCACGCGCCGAGCGGCGGCGGTGAGGGTGCCGGCGGAGTCGTCGGCAGCGTCCTCGGCGGTCTGCTGCGCGGATAGGGAAGAAGGCACATCTAATGGCAGCGCGGGACCTCGGCTGTTTCTCCGTTCTCTTGTTCCTTCCGTCCGCTATTGTGCATGTCTTCCGCCAAACCGCCTGGGAGCGCTCCTTCCCACGACCCCAAAAATTGCACGCCGCGAAGGAAGCAATGGACGTCGTCGCAGCTTTAGATAGTGAGCACGGGGGAACCGTTGCAGCCTTCCCTTATGTCCAGCGGGCTTGGGAGCTTGACCCGCAGAATGTTCAGGCAGCCAAGTTCATGGCTGGTTATTATACGCGCCAGAAGAAGTTCGCTGAGGCGCTTCCCTATTTGAGAGTAGCGGTGCGAGGCGCTCACCCGGACTCGATCTACATTGTGATGCTGGAACAAACGTTGGCTGCGCTTGGCAGGCAAGCCGAAGCGCAGGATGAGAATGCTCGTGGCGAAGAAAGGTAACCCGGCAAAAATATAGCCCGGCACTTCTAGTGCCGGGCCTTGTTTGTCTAATTTAGCAATTCATACCGCGTGTTGCGCTGGTGGGCTTCATAGCCGGCGTCGGTAATGAGGCGCTCGATCTCTTCGAGCGGCACGGTGAAGACGCAGCCGGCGGTGGAGACGACGTTTTCTTCCATCATCGTCGAGCCGAAGTCGTTGACACCATACCGCAAGGACAACTGACCAATGCGCGGGCCTTGCGTCACCCACGACGCCTGGATGTTCGGGAAGTTGTCCAAAAAGATGCGGGAGATGGCAATGGTCCGCATATAGTCAAACGCCGAGGCGCGGGTTCCGCCAAGCTCGGTGCCGTCCGGCTGGTAGTTCCAGGCGATGAACGCGGTGAACGCAGTCGGGGACAGAGCCAGCGACTCGTCCTGCAAGTCGCGCAGCTTTTGCAGATGCTCCACGCGGTCTTCCAGCGTGTCTACCGAACCGTACATCATGGTCGCGGTGGTCCGCAGGCCGACTTTGTTTGCGACCCGCATACACTCCAGCCACTCTTCCGCCGTGTCTTTATACGGGGCAATCCACTGGCGCACGCGGTCAGTCAGTATCTCCGCCCCGCCGCCCGGAACCGAGTGCAGACCGGCGGCTTTGAGGCGGGTTAGCGTCTCTTCCAGCGTCAGCTTGTTCAGCTTCTTGATGTAGAGTATTTCAGCAGGCGAGAGCGCGTGCAGAATGACGTTCGGGAAGCGCTCCATGATGGCGCGAAATAAATCCTCGTACCATTCGATTTTGAGCTTCGGGTTCAGGCCGCCCTGCATGAGTATCTCAACGCCCCCGGCTTCCACCATCTCTTGAATTTTCGTCATGATGGTCTCGCGGGGCAGCACATAGCCGCCTTCCGCGCCGGGAATGCGGTAGAAATTGCAGAAGGAGCAGCGGACATAGCAGACATTGGTGTAGTTGATGTTGCGTCCGACAATGTAGCTGACCATGTTATCCGGGTGCTTCTGCCGCCGCACAAAGTCCGCAAGCTGGCCGAGTTCCACGACATTTGTGTGGTGGAACAGGCGCAGGGCATCGCCGGCAGTGATCCGCTCGCCCGCATACACTTTGTCCGCAATATCGTCAATACCGCTGCTTATCGTCTGCTGGGCGGCCAATTCTCGTTCTAAAAGCGCCATTTTGTGTCTGCTTTCTAATACAGAGACCTACCGCACCGCTTCGCTGTGGTCCTTCCTAAAGGAAGGATACGGAGTAGGAGGACGCAGCAAGCGGCGCCCCGACGTCTACTCTATTCATCTTCCCTTTAGGGAGGACCCTGCGAAGCAAGGTGGTAGGTCATGCCATCGCCAGAGGGATCGCGGCGCGGGCCGGGGCGTCGTGGCGGACAGGGTCGTCCAGCTCATCGTTCTGCGGGACTTCGTGATAGAAGCTGTCCCGCTCCACCGGCGTTCGGCCCGCTTCGACAATCAGATTGACAAGCTGGGGCCGGGTCAAAACTTGCTGCTTGTTGCCCTGCTCGCCGTCTTTGTAGGTAATCTCGTACTCATGGATCGTGCCGTCCAGATCGTCCGCGCCGTACCACTGGGCAAGCTGGGAAACCTGCGGGGTATTCATAATCCAGAACGTCTTGATGTGGGCGAAGTTATCCAGCATCAAGCGCGAGATGGCGATGTTCCGCAGGTCGCCGTCGCCGGTCGGGTGCGGCAGGTGAGACAACTGCGTGCCTTCCGGGTGGAACGACAGCGGCGTGAAGGTCACGAAATGCCCGGTTTCGTCCTGCAACTCGCGCATCTTGACCAGATGCTCCACGCGCTCCGGGATTGTCTCGATATGGCCGTAGAGCATGGTCGCGTACTGAAGCAGGCCCGCTTTCGCGGCTTCTTTCGAGATCTCCATCCACTGATCGCCGTCGAGCTTGCGGTCAAACAGCGCCATGTGAACCCGGTCCGACAAAATCTCGATCCCGCCGCCCGGCAGCGAGTCTAGGCCGGCTTCCTTCAGCTCGGCAAAGACTTCCGGCAGCGGCTTGTTCGCCTGCCGCTGGATTTCAGCGATTTCGACGCAGGTAAACGCCTTGATATGGACGCCGGGCCGGGTCTGCTTCACCGCCCGCAGGAGGTCCAAGTAGTACGAATACGGCAGCTTCGGGTTGATGCCCGCGACCATGTGGACTTCTTTGATCGGAACATCCAAATGCGCCCGCAGCTTGTTCTGGACATCCGTAATGCTCATGGTATACGGGTCCGGGCCGCCTTTCTGAGCATAGAACGCGCAGAACTTGCAGCCCTTGTTGCAAACATTCGTGTAGTTGATGTGCTGGTTGCGGACATAGTACGTTTTGTCCCCGCTCATCCGCTCCCGCACAATGTTTGCCAGAGCGCCGATGGCGTTCAAATCGGCGGTCTGGTAAAGCTGAAGGCAGTCATCGGCACTCAGCCGCTCGACGCGCATCACCTTCTCATAGATACTGGTCAGCCCCGCATTCGCGGCGGCAATCTCGGTCATTCGTCGGCTCATTTGATTTCCATTCTAACAATGCCCCGCTAAGACATTGTGAATAAAGGCACAATGTATGTTACCACATTTGGCGCTGTTTGCAACCGCCTTTACGCCCCGTATTTGTGCCAGCCTTCGTCCGGCTCATCTTCGTTCTCCTGCACATAAACCGTGCGCCATTTCCTCTGCCAAAGGACCTCAGCCTGGTAGATGAGAATTTGTGCTATGCTCTTATCTTCTAAAACAACTGGCATCGTGTAAACGTGCCGCAATCCGAGGCGAATAATCGTTTCCCGTGGGAGCGTTCCAAACTCGGTGCGGGCAATCTCCGAGAAGTCAGCCTGCTTTTTGCACTTCTTGCTTAAAGCGTTTAGTGGACGTTCAGCAAAAATTTCTCCCACTAGCGCCATAGCAATCTCTCAGTTTCGATCTTTGCAGCCATTTTACGGCTTCTGCTCGTTAAGCCATTGTTGGTAGTTCTTAATTATCTTTTCAGAAATCTGTCGGGTCCGGCGATATTGACCAGTGGCTACGGGCAGATAAACAACGGCCGAAAACACAAAAGCAACTGTGTAAAGCACATGATGAAAAACCGCAAATCCTGCCGCTGCGACAGAACAAATAGCTACGGGCAAAAATAAAAAATAGCAGTCCAGGCGGATTTTCTGCACCATCTTTGCCGCTTCCTCATCCACTGTTTTCATAAAGTACCTTGTTCCTCTGTTATGGTATTGTTTCAATGGTCACTTCACCGCCGTCAACGACACGGATTTTCAGGACACTTCCATACAGCAAAGACATTCCGACAAGCGCCCCGCCTTCGGTTTCATGGACATAGATGATGCGCCATTGTCCATGCCAGAGGACTTCGGCTCGGTAAACGGGAACCTGCACTTCGCTGCCGTCTCCGAGAACAACTTGCGCCGTGTGAGCGTGCTGTAGGCCGAGTTTTGCGATAGCATCCGGCGACAGCGTGAGGTATTCAGTGAAGCCCGTATCAAGAACCGATAAGAAGTTTTCTGGCGAGGGCGCACTACCGCGTACCTCCACGGAAATTATAGCTTCGCGGTTGGGCGTCACTTGTCCTATGATCAAAACAGCTCCTTATCTGCGGGTTGGCGTATACCGCCCGCCGATGCGCCCGACGGCGCGGTAGCCGATCCGTAGGGCATATAGCGGGGCGTCCAGGCGCTTGGCGAGAAGCTTCTCAGTAGGCTGGATGTAGTCGGTACCGATTTCGTAGTCGCCGGTTTCGATGTCCACGACAAGGTACTCGCGGAGGTGATTTGGCTCCACTTGCGACTTGAGCGATTGACCGTAGAGCGCTTCGCCGCGCTTGGCGATGTCGGCGGGCGATAACTGCGTGAGAATTGCCATTGAAGTTTTCCTAGTCTACCGGGTCTTCGTTTGCGCCGAGGCGGTGGATGTCCATGACGTCGGTGAGGCGCTGCAATTTTGAGATCATGGCGGCGATGTGGGCTGTGTCCACGGCATCAAACGAAATCTGCATGACGGCGGTGTGGTTCGGCAGGGAGCGGGTGCGGATGGCCTGGATAAACGTTTTGGCTTCGGAGAACAACTTGCCGATGTCTTCCAAAAGCCCTAAGCGGTCAACCAGCTCAATCTTGATGTCGGTGGAGTAGCGCTGGGTCGGGTCGCTTGGCTTCCAGTCTATCTCAATCAGGCGTTCGGGTTCAGTCTGCTGGTAATGGGCGACATTCGCGCAGCCGTGGCGGTGCAGGGCAATCCCCTTGCCGCGCGTCATATAGCCAGTCACTTCGTCGCCGGGGACGGGCTGGCAGCACTTGGCCCGGACAATCGCAACGTCTTCCAGGTCGCCGCCGACTTGCAGCTTGCCGGTGTTAGCCTGGCTGCTCTCCGTGCGCCGGTCGAACGTCCGTGAGCCTTCCTCGTGCGGCGCCTCCTGCATCAATGCCCGCAAGCGGGTGATGACCGAGCCGACGGCGGCGTCGCCGTAGCCGATGGCGGCGAGCAGGTCTTCCATGCCGGGGTGGTTCATCTGCTCACCGATTTTGTTCAGAACATCGGGGGTCATCAGCGCCTTGATGTCAAGGTGCAGGCGCTCCAGCTCTTTTTGCAGCAGCTCGCGCCCGCGAGCGACGTTCGACGCGTACCGCAGCTTCCGAAAATAAGCTTTGATTTTCGTGCGGGCGTGGCTTGTTTTCGCCGATGCCAGCCAGTCCAAAGACGGGTTCGCGTTTGGGCGGGTCAAAATCTCGACAATGTCGCCGTTCTTGAAGTGGTACGTCAGCGGGACAATTTTGCCGTTGACTTTTGCGCCCGAAAGGTGCTGGCCCAGCGCCGAGTGGATGCGGTAGGCGGCGTCTACGGGGGTCGCGCCGAGGGGAAAGTCTAAGACATCGCCTTTTGGCGTGAACACAAACACCTGATCGGTGAACAGATCGCCGACGACGGAGCGCAGAAACTCGCCGGGTTCTTTGGCATCGTACTGCCAGTCGAAAAGCTGCTGGCGAAGCAGAGTCAGCTTGTTGTCGAAGCGCTTATCACCGCCAGCCTTGCTTTTTCCGCCCCCGCCTTCTTTGTACTGCCAGTGGGCGGCGATCCCAAAGTCTGCGGTCCGGTGCATTTCGGTGGTACGGATCTGGATTTCCAGCGGGTCGCCGTTCGGCCCGGCGACTTTTGTGTGCAGGGACTGGTAGCCGTTGGACTTCGTTTTCGCAATATAATCGTCGAATCGTCCGGGAAGCGGCATCCAGACTTGATGGACGATGCCGAGGGCATGGTAGCAGTCGGCGACCGTCGGCACGATGACGCGCAGGGCAATCAAGTCGTAAATCTCGCCAATATCTAAAGTCTGCTTCTGCATCTTGTTGTAGATGGAGTAGAGATGCTTGGGCCGGCCCTGGAACTCCGACTGTATCCCCTCGGCTGCGAGCCGCGTTTTCAGCGTATCGGTCGCCGCCGTGATGTCCGATTCCCGCTGCGCCCGCGTCTTGTCCAGCTTCTGCTTGAGGTCGTTGTAGGCGTCGGGATTGAGATACTTGAATGCCAAATCTTCAAGCTGCCACTTGATCTGCCAGATGCCGAGCCGGTGCGCCAGCGGCGCAAAGATTTGAAGCGTTTCCTGGGCGACTTTCTTCTGCCGATGCTCCGGCATCGCGCCCAGCGTCCGCATGTTATGCAGCCGATCCGCTAATTTGATCACCATGACCCGCAGGTCTTTTGCCATCGCAAGCAAAATTTTGCGTAAATTGGCCGCGCTTTTGGTCGTCTCGCCGTGCCGCTTTTTCCGGGCCAGCGCCTCGGCGGCTTCCGCCGCCGTTGCTTCGGCAGGGACCGCGTCCACACGCGCCCCCGGCTCCGACTCGCTTCGCGCCTCAAAGTCCGCGAGCTTCAGCTTGGTCACGCCGTCTACGAGGTCTGCGATCTCATCCCCGAAGTCGGCGGCGATCTGGTCACGCGACACGCCGCAGTCTTCCACCACATCGTGCAACAGGCCGGCGGCGAGGGTTGCATCGTCCATCTCCAGTTCGGTGAGAATGGTCGTGACCGCAACCGGGTGCGTGATATACGGCTCGCCGGACCGCCGGGCCTGTCCTGCGTGCTTGGCTTCGGCGTAGGCATAGGCACGGCGCAGCAGCTCCGCGTCCGAGTTCGGATTGTAAACGCAGGCCAGTTGAATAATCTCTTCGACCGGGCTATTTTGAGTCATCTCTACAGGCATGGTCGTTCGTGCACTTCTAACCTGGGTCAGCACCTGGGTCAAAAGTGCTGAACCGGGCAATTTCTTCTTGGCGTCTTTGCCTGTCTTTTCTTTCGTCATTTCTAATATCTATCGCGATTTCTACTTACTATTGTGCATGATTTTGGCGATTTCTGTACCACCGCCCGCTACTCTGCGTCTTTTTCTTCGTCTTCCCCGTTCTTTCCCTTCTCCGACTCCGCCAGTACCTGCTCCGGGGACATGATTTTGCCGCCGAACCGCAGCTCCAGCAGGCGGGCATCGTCCAGCATCTTTTCGTTGAGTGTCAGAAACGACGCTCCCGCGTGAATGCTCGTCAAAAAATGATGGAACGAGTCGCCGTAAGCGTCGTGGTAGTGGGCGCAGAGCCGCTTGTATTCGGCTTCATCCCGGACCTTCTTGGAAGAAATGGCCCACGACTTGATCTTCTCGCGCTCTTTATTGGCCGCGCTCTGAAGCTCCACCATCAGCCCCCGATGTTTACGCTCATACTCGGTCTGGGTGATGCTGCCCGCTTCCAGGCTCTCGTTCAGCGTCTTCATCTTCTTGAACCACGGATTATCGTACAGCGGATGCCCGACAGGTTCATTGTCGTCTTCCTTCGGCCCCGTCTTGCTCGTGTTATCCTTAGCCATTGGCTTCCTCCGGGCCGCTTACCACGCCGAAATCAATATGCACGGCGGTCAGGTTCCCGCTGCGATTGTAGCTGCCGACGACGCCATACGCCCCGTCGCCCCAGCCGGAATGAAACAAAACAATGTTTTCGCCGTGCCGCGCGAGAGGCAGCGGGACATTCGCCAGTCCTTCCCGGATTTCCTTCGGGTTGTCTACACGGCTGAACCAGGACGCTTCCGTGCCGTCATCAAACACGTCTTCCCATTCTTCCGGCGGCGGCATCCCGCCCGCCAGTGCGCCTTCGTCCACAAAACAGGCGGTTCCGGCGTCCACCCCGAAGGCATTGTAAGTTGTGTTCAGCAGCGGCATCTCCCGCCGCAACGCTTCCGGCTCATCGCTCAAAATCAGCGACGCATAAGCTTCCCTCATATGTGAACCGTCCCGCAGGCCGCTGACATCCGCCAGCGTCACCTTCACCGGATACCTGCCCGGCGGCAGTGGGATCGCCGGGTTGCCCGACACTTCCATCATGGAAAATGGGTCACAGACCGCCAGCAGCCCCGTTGGCATGACCAGCTCGCCACAGTCCACGACGCTCAGGACATAGGGCGTATCACGGATCAGGATTTCCGTCCCCTCCGCCAGCGCCTTCCAGTAATCGTTGTTTGGGTATGCCTGCATCTGCGTTACCATACTTTCCTTCTACTCTGCTATCTCAACGGTTTCTGACGAACAAAGCTATCTTTCACTCCAAATTTCGTTGAAGGCCAGCCCTGTCATTTCTTGCCGTTCGACTTCTGCTTTGAATTCGTATGCTGGGTCGTCGCAATCTGAGTTGACATAAACTTCATGTTCACAGGTTTCAGGAACACTCATAATAGTGGTGAAGCTCAGTCGGTGCGGCAAAAAAGCGTAATGCGACGGAACGCCTTTTCCAAGTGTACCTGAAGGCCAGACACAGTGGGGAACATCCAACGCATCCCAGCAACCGCGTTCGTTGACATGCACGAAGTAAAGTGTTTGGTCATCGAGATACATCGGCAGGGCCTCGGAGATATTTTCGAGGGTCTGAATTTCATTTAAGACCTTCTCGCCGCAGACAAAGCCGACTGGCAGCCCCGCAATTTGCCAAAAGTCCGGTTGCGGCTTGCCAGTGTCGACTAAAAGCAGGTCAAGCGGCTCCCATGCGGCAGACTTTGAGGTGCTGTCAAAATGCAGCCGAGGCGTCAACAGCAGTGAAGGGTTAGCCAGTGCCAAAGACTGATATATTGGGTCGAATTCAAGTCGGTAAACTCGGCCCCGTTCAACTGATTGGGACATTTTAATTCTCGCTGTTCCAAACTTCGCGGAAGGAGAGGCCGGTCATCTTCTCGCGTTCAACGAACGCCTTAAACTCTCTATCAGGGTCTCCAATTCTCTCTGCAATGTATAAGTAAACACGATCTGTGTCCCGAAAAATACTGGTAGGTATTTTGCCTTCCATGCTTTCTTGGCGAAGGTGACCAGGAACTTTCTCTGAAGAGACCCGGAAATTCACACACCTCAGCACGTTCAGAACATCGAATGTATCGGTCTTATAAGGCACTGGCAACAACTCGCCGGCGTCTTCCATGAAGTACCGTACCTTCTCAACACTCGCTTGTGGCATGGCGAACGTGAAAAAGAGAGCATAGCTCCAAAAATCGGGTCGTGCCATCTTCGGTCTTGGCGAATACACGACTGGTGGTGTGAACAATTCTCCTGCTGGCTGACAGCGAGACAAAAGTTTATTCTTCTCAAGATAGGCATTGATGTCTTGTGGTGACTGCGGCATGACACCATCTTGTTGCAGATATTGATAGTCGTCAATGAGGCAGTTAACCCGATAGATTTTCACTTTTTCCTGCTTCCGCTATGCAACTTAGCTAAATTCCTGTGTCGTCGTCTTCGGGTTCGGCGAAGGGCTTGTAGGCGCGGTTGTTAAATCTTGATCAGCGCATTTATTCGGTCAACGACTTCTCTTACCGTTAAGAGCGGGAGGAGGCAGACGTACTGCGTGTCTCTTGTGAGCCAGGACATAGACTTGACCTGATCCGCGAGAGTAACTCCGTACACGGCATAACCCTCCGGGATCGGCACTTCAAATTTGTACGCCTTGCCCTTCTTCGTAATTGGACACATTACAGCCAGGCCCGTCAGTTTGTTGTACGCAAGTGTTGACAAAACAAGAGCAGGCCGTCGTCCTGCCTGCTCATGTCCTGATTGCGGATCAAAGTCTATGGAAATAACATCACATTGAGCAGGAACATAAGCCATGTGGATTACCAGACCTCATTGCCGCGCGGGGGGCCTGTGCTGATTTCTTCGTGCAGATTTTCCGCCGTCATTCCCTCTAAGAGTTCCTCAATCGTGTAGTGAGGATCACTGGGGTCCGCAACGACAAACCTGCCATTTTCCAGCGTGATGTTGACCATGCTGTCCGAGCCGAACTTCGACGCTTGGGCCAGGTCTTCGGGAACCGGAATAAGAAATCCATTATCTGTTTTTTGGAGTTGTACCAGCATCTGCATTGCCTCTCTTTCCTTTATCATACCCGGCAAGCGTACTAAATGCCTGCGTCGTCGTCTTCGGGTTCGGCGAAAGGCTTGTAGGCGCGGTAGATGGTTTTCCACAGGACGTAGCCCATGACCATGTTTTCGTCCAAAGCCGGGTTGCCGCTGCCTGCGCCCCGGTCGCCGCCGAAGCGGGTGGCCCAAAACGCGCCGGTGCCGTGGCGGCCGTCGTCTACGCGGGTCCGCAGGACGCTTTGGATGAAATGCTCAGAAGCGTCTTTGTTCAAGCTATCAATGCAGGCGACAATGCCGATTTTCTGGTTGATGAGCGTGATGGCTTCTTGGATATTCCTGACTTTGGTGAGGATGCCGACAGGGCCGAAGACTTCGGTGGTGTAGAAGATGTTGCCGACGCCGACGTTTTCAATCAGCGTGAACGGGACGTAGAAGCCTTCGGCGGCAAGCGTGTCGGGAACCGGCACTTGATGGCGGATGCTTGCGCCTTCCAAGATCGATTGGGAGATTAGCCCTAAGACGCGGGCTTGCTGCTCTTCGGAGACGAGCGGCGGCAGGGAGTAGAGGCCGGGGGTTTTGTCGGCATCGGCCATTTCTTGGGAGGAGCCGTCGCCAATGCGGATGCCTTTGGTTTCTTCAATCGCGGCGGCGACAAACGCTTCGTAGACACTTTCGTCGCAGAAGACTTCCTGGATGGACGTGCAGCGCTGGCCGCCGGTGATGGTCTTGCCGTAAACGAAGTTCTTGGCGGCCCTTTGGATGTCCGCGTCTTTGTGGACATAGAAGATGTTGATGCCGCCGACTTCCTTCATCACCCGCTTGCCGAGGCCGCTGGCGGTGGCGTCTACCGCGTCGCCGACGGCTTTCGACCCCGTAAACGACAAGCACTTGACGGCGGGGTGCGAGATCAGGGCCTGGCCGGGGGCAACGTCGCCGGAAATCATGCTGAACGTGCCGGGCGGGACCGTGACGCCGAGTTTTTCTTTAGCCCAAGTGAAGCACTCGTCGAGCGCGGCGGCGATGGCCTGCGACGATTCGGGGATGAGGTGCGACGGCTTCCAGACCACCGTGTTGCCGACCACTAAAGCCGCGACGACTTGGGCGATGGGGATGGCGACGGGGAAGTTGAAGGGGGTGATAATCGCAGCAACCCCGCGCGGCTCTAAACGAGACTCCATCACGACGCCGTCAATGTTCTTCTGGTAGGTCTCGCCTTTCAGCGACAGGCCCTGCGGCGCGACGCACTCGACGACCCCGATGGCTTCATCTAAATCCAGCTTGTTGTCAAAGAGCGTTTTGCCCATCTCGCGGGCCATTGTCTGCTGGAAATCTTCAAAGCGGGCGTACATGATTTGGGCGAGGTGCAGAAAGATTTTTGTTTTCATGTTGCCGCTGACGGCCCGCCAGGCTGGGAACGCGGCATCGGCGGCTTGCATCGCTTCGTTGACTTCGGCATCCGTGGCTTCCGGGACGTAGCCCAAAATCTCGGTCTTGTGCGCCGGATTGATATTCGGCAGGAACGACGAAGTCTCGGAGTCGCGCCATTGGCCTGCGACATACATCTGGTACTGCTCTTTAGAATTAAGCTTTGGGGTGAACATTTTTGGGAGCCTTTCTGGAATACGACCTACTACCTTGCTGTGCAGCAAGGTGGTAGGTCATGGCACGAACACGGACAGCGCCTGTGGGACAACTGTGATTTCTATGGGCGTAACGCCGAACATCTCGCCGTCGAGCTGGCCGGAGATGGGCGGCGCGGACGACAGAGTGATCGTCTTCGCGCGGTAGTAGCGCACGCTGGGGTCCCGCAGATGGCGGCGGGCCAGCACGGCGACCATCTGGGACGCAAAGCCGACACGGCCCACGCGCGGGCGCTCGAAGACGCAGATGTCGAGCCAGCCGTCGTCGGGCGCGGCAAATGGCGCGAGTTTAATCAGCTTATCTCCATACGAGGCGGTGTTGGCAATAACCACCCAGAAGGCTTCCGAGTAGATCGGCTCGCCGTCGAGGGTGAGCGTAATCGCCGTGCTGCGGTATTTCGCGAGTGTGCCGAGCGTGGACAAGGCATACGCCGCCGGGCCGACCAAATCTTTGACGGGCCGCAGCACATCCCGCACCACGACCGCATCAAACCCGAAGCCCGCCATCAGCACGAAGCAGCGAGACGCGGCGCCGGACGACAGCCGGCCAACATCCAGGCCGCGCGTTCTGCCGCGCCGGAGCAGCGCGGCGACGGCGGAGAGGTCCCCCGCCGACTGGCCGAGTTCGGCGGCCAAAACGTTCTGCGTGCCGAGCGGAACTAGGCCGAGCGGAAGCGTCTGCGGGGCAGACAGCAGGCCGTTGACGGCCTCGTTGACGGTGCCGTCCCCGCCCGCGACCAGCACGGCATCGAAGCCGGCAGCCGCCGCGCCGCGTGCTGCGCTTTCCGCATCGCCCGCCTTGTGGGTGACGTAGGTTCTGCCGACCAGCGGCCCCAGCACGGCTTGAATCTCGCCGAGCGCGGCGTCCGGCTTCCCCTGTCCCGCCGCCGGGTTGACGATTAAAAGCGCGTTCATAACTTATTCCGCTTGGTCCGGCACGCTCCATTGTAGCACACGCGGTATACTTCCGGTATGCCTCTGCGCCGAACAACGATTGCGTCTTCCGACTGGATTGCCGGCCAAAACCCGCATGACTGGCTCTCCGAAGCAGAACAAGCGGTTTACGGCGGCTGGCGCTCGGAGACCCGCCGGACGGAATGGCTGGCGGGGAGGCTGGCGGCGAAGCGCCTGCTGCGGGACGAACTGGGGACCCTGCCGCTCTCCTGGGCAGTTGAGCGGGACGGCGTCGCCCCGGCGCTCGGCGGCCTTCATCTGCCGGATACGCGGCTGTCGCTTTCGCACAGCGGCGGCTGGGGAGCCGCCACGCTGTCTGACTTACGGGCGGAAGGCAGCGCCGGAATAGACATTCAGCGTATCCGTCCGGTGCATCCGGGCCTGTGCGCCCGCGTCTTCTCGCCGGACGAGCGGGAACAGATCGCCGCGCACTTCGGGGCCGAAAACAGCGCTGACGGGATGCTGCTGCTGTGGGCGCTCAAAGAAGCCGCGATTAAAGCCCGGCGTCTGCCCTGGGTTCAGTCTTTGCAGAGCATTGAAGTCAGGCTCACGGGGGCGGGCGAGGGCGAGATCCGCCTGCCGCATGAGCCGCTGATGCCGGCCCGGTATGAGCGTCTTGGCGATTGGTGGCTGGCGCGGGCGGTGAGAATCCACCCCGCCTCGTTCCTCGGCGACCCTCCCGAAACGGGAAGGTGATGAGTTTCGGACAGGGCGTATCTTTCTTTGCTCCTTATCCTCCCGTTTCGGGAGGGTCGCCGAGGAACGAGGCGGGGTGGGTTCTTCGTGAAAGCATCTGCACACCCCGCACGAGCAGGACGAGGCCGAAGATAACCAGCAGCGCGGCATCGGTGAGCTTTGTGGCGGCGATCAAGGCCCCGGTTAAAGCGCCCAGCACGGCCCCTGCCGAGAGCCAGGTCGCCGACTGGGGTTCCCAGTCGCCGCGCCGGGCGTAAGCGAGGACACCCGGCAGCGAGGCGACTGCCAGCACGACAAGCGCCGTTCCCTGCGAAGTGTGCGGAGTCAGGCCGAGGCCGTAGATTGCCGCCGGAACCAGAAGCACGCCGCCGAGGCCGAAGACCCGGCTGATGAGACCGACCGCCGCCGCGAGAATGGCGGCCAGCTCGTAGAACTCAATGCGATGGGACGTGATGGCCGACGGCAGGTGCGGCTCATGCAGGAACCCGAACCCATGCGCCGTCATGGCGATCCCGCCGGCAATGACCAGGCTGCCCCAGAGGGCCGAAAGGCGCTCGAAGCGAGGCTGAGTTTGGAGCAGACGCTCGGCAATGAGGGCGCCGAGCGTTTGAAAGACGAAAAGAAGCAGGGCCAATCCCAGCAAAATGTCGCCGTGCTGGGCATACGAAAGAATGCCCGCGACAGCCGCAAAGAAGGCAAGGGTTAATCCGACCCCGACGGCCCGCGCCGGGCGCAGGCCCAAAAGCTTCCGCACGGCGGGGACGCCGAACACGCTGCCGGAGATCGCCGTGAGGCCGGTCAGCAGGCCGAGGGGTATGCCGACAAGGAACAAAAACACGCTTTTGAGGTACGATAAATCGGGACGCGCCATGTCCGCGAGTATACCTGATTTATAAACAAGCCACAAAATGACCTACCACCTTGCTTCGTCACAAGTGACTTCGCAGGGTCCTCCCTAAAGGGAAGAGTAGGAGCGAGAGGCTTGCTTGTTGTTCCGTATCCTCCCTTTAGGGAGGACCCTGCGAAGTCACTTGTGACGAAGCAAGGTGGTAGGTCTCTTATCCTGCCGAAACTTCATCATGCACTGCCAAATCATCACCTACCCTCAGCTTGTTCCCTACGCCGAAGCGCTTGCAGTCCAGTATGCCCTTGCCGAGCGAGTCGGACGCGGCGACAGCCCGGATACCCTGCTGCTGCTGGAACACCCGCCGACCGTGACACTAGGGCGGCGTGCGGTGCAAAGCGACCTGAAGACCTCGGAGGCGGCGCTGAAAGAGCGCGGGTTTGCGGTGGAGCGCGTGGACCGGGGCGGCGAGATCACCTATCATGCGCCGGGCCAGCTTGTCGGCTACCCGATACTGGACCTGCGGCGGCATGGGCAGGACCTGCACAAGTATTTACGCGATTTGGAAGAAGTCTTGATCCAAACGCTTTCGGCGTACCGCCTGGCGGGCGAGCGGGTGCCGGGCCGGACGGGGGTCTGGGTCCATGACCGGAAGATTGCGGCCATTGGGATCAAAGTCTCGCGCTGGATCTCGCTGCATGGGTTCGCGCTGAACATTTCCAATGATCTCGCGCCGTTTCGGGACGATTTTGTTCCGTGCGGGATCAGCGATAAAGGGGTGACTTCGCTGCGGGAGCAGCTTGGAGCAGCCTGTCCGGCGCGGGCAGACGTGGAAGCGGTGGCTGCGGACAAGTTTGCCAAGATATTTGGGGTTGACTTATTTTGTTAGCCGCCGTATAATATGGGGTATTAAGTAATGACAATGAACAAAGAAGTTTTAGGACCGAGATTTTATCCGAAAGGCGAGGTGCTGCGGAAGACCGCCGAGCGCTACCCGGAGATTGAGGCCGATGTGATGGAGATCATGCTTCACATCAAGCGGCTGTCGTCGGGGAACGAGTGCGTGTTCCAAGCGGCTTTGGAGCCGTACAGCCTCTCGGAAGGCCGGTTCTATGTGCTGTGCTGTCTGTTCTCGGAAGAAATCTCCGGCCACAAACCGCCTAGCCCCTCGGACATCGCCGAGCAGATTGGGGTCACCCGTGCCACGATTACCGGGCTTCTCGACGGCCTGGAGCGCGACGGGTATCTGGAGCGGCGGCACGACAGCGCGGACCGGCGTACGCTGACAATTCACATGGCCGCCAAAGGCCGAGAAGTTCTGGAAGCGTTTATTCCGCAGCAGTGCCGGCAGATCAGCGCCCAAATGTCTTGCCTCTCGTCCGAAGAAAAGCAGACGCTGATCGTGCTGCTGGGCAAAATTCAGTCCTAAGCAGCGTGTCATCAGTTCTTGCGGGCGACTTCGGTCGCCCGCTCCCTAAAAATTCAGGAGTTGCTTGGAGCCGATGGCTGCGTCAAGCAGTCGGCAACGCTTGCATCCATTTAATTAGCCGGCAGATAATCAGGAGAGTAATTATGAGCGACACACTTCAGCGGCGTAGGCGGCGGCCCTTGCCTCTCGCGCCGAGTGCACCTCCGCCGCCCAAGCCTGCGGAGGAAGCACCACCGCCGGCCTTGACCGGAGCGGCAGCCATCGCCGACGCGCTCAACCAGCGCTACCGCTGGATGATCCTGGCGGGCCTGATTTTGGCGGCGGCAATGGAAGTGCTGGACACGACCATCGTCAACGTCGCGCTGCCGCAGATGGCAGGCAATCTTAGCACGACCACGCAGGAGATCGCCTGGGTTTCTACGGGCTATATTCTCTCCAATGTCGTTGTGCTGCCGATGACGGCCTTTTTGAACACACTGTTTGGGCGGCGGAACTATCTGACAGGCTCCATCGTGCTGTTTACGATTGCGTCGTTCTTTTGCGGGACATCGCACAGCCTCGGCGAGCTTGTTTTCTGGCGCGTTCTGCAAGGGGCGGGCGGCGCGGCCCTGATTTCCACGGCGCAGGCGACTCTGGTTCAGGTCTTTTCGCCGAAAGAGCAGGCCATTGTTCAGCCGGCCTTTTTGCTCGGCCTGATTGCTTTTCCGACCATCGGCCCAGCGCTCGGCGGCTGGATTACGGACGCGATTAGCTGGAACTGGTGCTTCTTTATCAATGTCCCATTGGGACTTCTTGCCGGAAGCTTGGTCTTCTTTCTGCTACGCGACACGGAGCCGGCCAGGCGCGACGTGCCGATTGATTGGGCCGGGATCGGCCTGCTGGCGACGGGGCTGGCGACTTTGCAGTATGTTTTAGAAGAAGGCGAGCAGGACGACTGGTTCAGCAGCCCGACCATCGTGCGGCTGGCCCTGCTTTCAGCGGCGACGCTGACGGCGTTGGTGTTCTGGGAGCTTTCGCCGAAGAATAAAGCTCCGGTGGTGGCGCTGCGCGTCCTCAAGAACCGCTCGCTGTCGGCAGGGATTATTTTGTTCGTCGCGGTGGGCTTTGGCCTCTACGGCGTCAACTATTTGTATCCTCTGCTGGCCCAGCAGCTTCAGGGGCTGTCTCCGCTCCAAAGCGGCGTGTCTTTGCTGCCGAGCGGCTTTGCCAGTTTGTTCAGTATCACGCTCTGCGCGGTCATCAGCAACAATCCCAAATCAACAATAGACGCGCGGCTCTTGACGTTTATCGGCATTGTCCTGTCCATCTGCGGCATGTGGGGGCTGGCCCATCTCAACTCCGAGGCCGGGCTTCCCAATACATTCTGGCCGCTACTACTTCGGGGCATGTCCCTGGGATTTTTGTTTATTCCCGCGAATACGCTTGCCCTCGGCAGCCTGTCGAAAGACGAAGTCAATCAGGGAACGGGCTTGTTAGGGCTGGCGCGTCAGCTTGGCGGCTCGGTCGGGATCGCGATCCTGGCGACGTATTTTCAGAATCAGCAGCATATCAACCGGGCCAACTTAGTCGGTTACTTGACGCCAAGCCATCCGGCCTATACGGACAGGATTTCCGGCCTGATGGGAACGCTCGTCGGCGGCGGTTACAGCCCGGCGGACGCGCAAAACGGAGCGCTGGGAATCATTGAGCAGACGCTGACCCGGCAGGCCGCCGCCATGAGCTACAACGACTCGTTCTTCCTGCTGATGATCATTAGCGCAGCGATGGTGCCGACACTGCTGCTGCTGAACAAACCGAAGGCCGGCGCGGCTCCGGCGGCGATGCACTAACAATCTATTTCAAAAGTGACGGTTTCTGCGAAAGCTTGTGCCAGCGTCGAAACCAGAGCATCGCGGTCGCCAATTTGACCATCGCCAGATAGCGGTCGGCCAGCTTATCGTAACGCACCAGA